>Ga0207646_10003123_pt1 | contig 18997 bp, 19 predicted proteins | sample KBSK5502metaG_FD_184343 | JGI IMG/M metagenome (GOLD analysis project Ga0207646, IMG submission 184343) | Corn, switchgrass and miscanthus rhizosphere microbial communities from Kellogg Biological Station, Michigan, USA - KBS K5-50-2 metaG... | ecosystem: Host-associated > Plants > Roots >...
AACTGCAATGCGTTAGGGACGTGATGCAGGAGGCTGTTGGAGATCACGGCATCGGCCCGCTCTTCGAGGACCGTCTCCTGGAACCGCTCGCACCGCAGCGTGATGCGGTCAGCTAGGCCGGCCGCCCGGATCGCCTCTACGCCCAGTGCGATCATGGGAGGGGACCCGTCCACTCCGGTCATCCGACAGTCCGGCAGCGCGCGGGCCAGCCTTATGGGAATATCGGCCGGACCGCAGCCCAGGTCCAATACGTGCCCAGATGTAAACTCCGGATAGAATTCCAAGAAACGATCAACAAAACCCTGGTTCTCCTCTTCGAAGTCAGCCTTCGCGTAAGCCAGTGCCTGTTCCTGATCGTCCATCAACTCCGGCTCAAGAACGCGGTTCATCGCCGTTCCTCCACTGTCACGGAATCGCCGGGACGCACCACGCCCTCAGCCAGCACGCGCGCGTAGAGCCGGCTCCAGCCCGGATGCTTCTTCTGGTTGATGCGGTTGAAGTCCTCCTCAAGGAACCACTGCGCGTTGAACCTGCACGGTTCGGTGTATTTCACGATCTCCAACCGGACACCGTCGCCTATGAGCAACCGGTCGCCCGGCTGCAGTCGAGTCCAATTCAATCCCGCAAGCGTGAGATTCTCGCCGCTCGCGCCAGGCTTGATCGAGTGTCCCTCGGCCTGCAGGGCTTCGATCACTTCCAGGGAGAACAGGCAGACCGCCCGGTCGGGCCCGCCATGGATCTCTGGACTGCGTTGGCGGTCTCCCGCCACGCCATCAACCGTGATGCGGCCTTCCCGTATCGGCAGCTTGGGCACGCCGCCGTCCGAGACGCTGATCTGGTGGAGATGAGGCTGTACCTTATCCATAACGGGGCCGCATTGTACCAGAATTCAGACCGCCCGTTGTGTTGACACTGCAAGCAGGCAAGTCTAGTCTAAACGGCGAGAGTTCAGCGGAATGATCCTTATCCTTACGCTCTGGTTTTCTTTCTTCGGACCTGCGCCTGCTCAAGCGGCGGATCGCGGCTCAGCGTTACAGGCGCCGGAAGAACCCCAAGGCCCTTCCCAAGCGTATCACTCAATCACGCTCCGCATGACCAAGGAAGAAGTCCGCCGATTGATGGGAAAGCCGAAACAGTCAACTGACACGCTTTGGCTTTATACCTACGAAGATGGGACGACCGTGGAGGTCATCTTTTCGAAGAAGAGGCGCGTGACCCAGGTCGTCCATTATAAGAAGCAGCGGCAGTTTCCGTCGAAAGGGAAGTAACAGGTGAGGCGAGTCAGTTCGCCGCCTTGAGATCGAACCGGATCGGCAGGCGCACCGCGCTCTGGATGGGAAAGTTGCCGTCCATAGCCGGGAAGAACCGCCAGCTCTTCACGGCGGAGAGGGCCGCCTCGTCCAGGATGGAATGGCCGGACGTTTTATGCAGCGTGACCGACCCTGCTCTGCCGTCCGGCAAAACCAAGACTTGTAAGACAACCGTCCCCTCCCATCCGGCCTCACGAGCCGCACGGGGATACTCAGGTCGCGGGTTATTCCCGGCCCGTACTTTTGATCGCACGGAGCTCGCTTCCGCTGCTGAGTCCCGCAATAGTTTCTTCCCACCGGCGGAAGCGCCCGGAAGCGGGCGACTGACGTGCACCGCCCCCACACTCACGTTCAGCAACACCGGCGGTTCCATCGACTCCGGAACGGAAAAGATCGCCGCGCCGGCGAATGCCATGGCAGGAGGCGAGGCAGGAGCCGGAACCCGCGGGAGATCCTTGAAACCTGGCTGCGACGCGGACGTCGCTGAGACCGACTCTCTCGCCACAGCTGCAACAGTCGGCGGCGCGACAGGAGTCGTAACGGATGGGACATGCGTGAGAACCGGTGCAGCCGGCCGCGGCAAGACCCGTTTCACCGCCTTATGGTGAACCTTCTGAACGGAAACCTTTTTGATTGCCGGTTTGGGCGGCTTGGGCATGGGACTGACGACAGGTTCTACGACAGGCGCCACGACAGGCTCCGGCGGGAGTGTCACGAGGTCCACCGTGGTTCTCTGGTTCTGCGCAGGCAGGACCGGTGGCGAGAGCTGGAACGTGCCCAACGCCACCACCGCCAGACCATGAAGGGCCACGGACAAGACGACCGGCAGGCTGAATTGCCGGCGCAGCGCCGATGTCTCTGCTGGGCGCGTCATTTCTTCACTTCCCGAACGATGCGCTGGACCCGTTCATCCGTTCCGCCCAGATCGAGATATTTCTTGTACACCACAAGCGCCCGCACAGGATCACGCATATGGAATTCGTAAAATACCCCGAGGTTGTAATAGGCCTCGGCCATCGTCGGCTTCAGACGTATGGCTTCTTCGTAGGCCTGCTCCGCATCATTGAATTTCCGCTGGAGGGCGTAGACGACCCCCAGGTTCATGTAGGCATCGGCATAGTCCGGCCTGAGCTTGATCGTTGTCCTGAACTCCTGAGCGGCCGCTTCGAGCTCTCCTTTCGACTTCAGGATGAACCCGAGGTTGTAATGCGAATCCGCAAAGTCCGGGCGGGCCGCAATGGCTTTCTTGTAGGCCTGCTCGGCCTCGACCATGTTATTCGCCTTTTCCGCGATCGTCCCCAAAAGATAGTGCGCATCGGCATGGTCCGGCTTGAGCTTCACCAGCCGCGTCAGAAGCCCTTTGGCTTCCTGGCTCTGTCCCTGGGATTCATACAGATAGCCGAGCGCGTAGAGTGCCTCGAGGTGATCCGGCTTTAATACCAGCACCTGGCTGTAGGCCATCACCGCCTTGGCGGAGGCTTGCTGCCGCTCGTACAACTGCGCGAGCGCGACCAGAGCCTCCTCGTACTTCGGATGGATGGCCAACGCCCTTTTGAATTCCTGTTCGGCTTCGGCCTGCTTGCCCTGGACCTGGTACACCAACCCGAGGTTATAGAAGGCTTCGGCGAAATTCGGATTGAGGTCGATCGCTCTTTGGAAAGCCTCGGCCGCGTCGGGCAGGCGACGCTGGCCGTTCGCATAGACGATCCCCAAAAGATGGTACGCCTCGGGAAACTTCGGCCGGATCTCGATCGCCCTGCGAAGAGACTCGGCAGCCGCCTCGTACCTGCCCTGGGAGGCTTGGGCCATCCCCTGGTTGTAATAGTTCTTGGCTTCATCGACGGCAGAAGCAGCTTTCCCGCCCCACAGCGTTCCCAGGGTCAGGGCGATGAACAGCACCACGGCACGGCTCTCCATCGTCATGATCCCTGCCTCTCGTCGTGCAGCTCCCCGTATTCCTTGAGATCGAACCGGACCGGGACATCTACCACAGCCGAGAACGTGAACGCTCCATCGGTCGGAGGCGCAAACCGCCACCCCTTCACCGCCGTCAAGGCCGCCTCATCCAAGACGGGATACCCGGATGCTTGGTGGACAGCGATCCCTCCCACAATACCGTCCGGATTGATCTCGACTCTCAGCACGACGGTGCCCTCCCATCCCATTTCACGCGCCCGTCGAGGATAGGGGGGACGCATCGCCTCCAGATAGCGCGTGCGTGTCCGAACTCCTTTAGTCACCGCTGTTTCATCACGAAGCAAATGCTGAGGCCGCGGCAAAACGAGAGAGGGCTTCGGCAGCATCCGAACCGCCACGCTTTCTGAGGGAAGGAGCATTGCGGCGGACACATCGGGGAGCCGCAAGGGAATGGCGCGCCGGGGAGAAGCAATCCGCGAGGCCGTGACTTCGACCTGGTCCAACTGCTCCACCGCTTCCGCCTCCTTCGCCGACGGCTTCCCGGACCCATTCGCGGGCGAGACCAGCAGGCATACGGCCACCGCAGCAGCAGGCAGATATGAGTGGATACGTGTCTTACACATGTCGAGGCGTCCTTGCCGATACACGTCAAAACGTCTCATACCATAGCGTAAGCCGGTCACACGTTCAACACTTGCTTGATTTCAGCGCTGAACAGCCTGGCTGGGTTCCCCATACTGATGGAACAGCTCGGCAATGCGCTGCTCGGTTAGCAGGCTGCCGAAGATGCGCTCCCGGACGATGCCCTGGCGATCGATGAGAAAGCTGGCGGGAAGGCCGACGACCCCGTAGCGATTGGCCACATGGTTGTCGTGATCCATCACCACCGGAAACGTATGACCGTACGTCCGGATATGCTCGATGACTTTTTCCGTATCTTCCAGTTCGTTGACGGCCAAGACGACAAGCCCTTGCCCGCGCAGCTTGTCGTAGCTGGCCTGCATGGCCGGCATTTCCTCTTTGCACGGCTTGCACCAGGTCGCCCAGAAATTCAGCAACACGATCTTGCCCTGCAGGTCCGAAAGCTTGACCTCGTGACCCTGGAGGTCCTTGAGCGCGATCTCGGGCGCGGGGCCGCCCACCAAGGGAGGACGCCCCGCCATGCCGAGCAGGCTGAGCAGAACAACGCTTGCAAGACCAAGAATGAGAGACCGTTTCATAACCCAACCTCGCATATCAGTTTACGGGCATCGACAGACCGAATAGATAACCCACATCCGGGATCAACCCCCCATTAAAATCCCGCACGACCGGGACCTGGACGAAGAAATAAGCCCTGAGTCTCCCGAGCACTTGAACGGAAACGCCCGGCGAGAACGCCAGCATGGTCGAGCCGGTCGTCGGCACCGGCCGGCGCTTCATTTCAGGATCGATCACGAGCGGATTCCCGGGGAAGGTCGGATCAACGGGTGTCTGAGCCCTAGCCAGCGTCCCGGTAAACTCATCATGCACCGCGTAACGCCAGTTGAACTGACCCGTCAGCGTGAGGCGCTCGAGAGCCTTCCAGTTCACGCCTCCGCTCAGAACATACACGTCCCCAAACCGGTACGAATTAGGGCCCGTAAACGCATGTTGGTACGAAGCACTGGCAAACTGATCCAGCACATGCGGAATGATCTCATATGACTGGTAGATCGAGGGTACAATCCCCAATGAGCGACGCCCAAGCTGCAGCGTGGGCTCCTGCAGCTTGGTGGGATCGACATTGGAGGTCGCGTGGGAGTCCCCCGTCGGGAGGTCCACGCCGAACCCCAACACCATCAAGCTTCGTAGCGATGGAATGTAGGCGTATTTCCCGTTGAGGCGAATGTCTCCAAGTCCGGCATTCGAGAACTTCTCGTAGTCCCCGGCGCCGCCGTTATCGTTCCCGAGTTCAACCGTATGGGTGTGCTCCAATCTCTTGTGGGGAACGAGAACTTCCAGCGTAAAGTTGTTGGTCAGCCCGTAATTCACGTCCAGCGTTACAATCTCGCTGATCGTCCGATTCTCGCGGTGCTCGTTCAGCACAAGTTGCCTCGCTTCCTGATCCACCGATGTGACCAGGCCGCTGGTACCCGGTGCGACCTTGGAAATCGTGTACGCATACGAGAGCCCCACCGAAAGTTTGCCTTCGCCTTGCACTGCTCCTTCCTCACCCGTCACCATAAAACACGCGGCCGACCCACAACTGGCCTGAGCCTGCGGGACTTCACTCATCGAGAAAGCCATCACCATCAGAAAGCCAATTCCGGCTGCCGACAGCCGGAGACAGTCCTTCGCCACCATCGCGTTCTCCTTTTCTAACAACCGTAGGGGCGTGATTGATCACGCCCAACTGGGGCGCAATGAATTACACCCCTACAACGAATATGGGTCGTCGTTGGTTGTTAGGAGAGAACGGGAGGGGCGCGGGCTTGAAGCTGCGAGAAACAATCGAACGAGCGCAGGCTGCTGACGAACGGCCGCGCTTCATCTGCACTGACCGTCACCGCTTCGACCTGGACGACCGCCGTCGTCACCGTACCAGACGCGGCGCACATCCACGCGCAGATGCCCGTGGCATGCATGCCCGCCGTGTGGTGGGCCGCGTGCTTGATTTCATGCGCAAAGGCGCTGCCGGTCGCCGCCCCCAGCATCACGAGGATGGCCACCGCCAGCGTGAGCGCAATCGGTCTGAGAATCGAACGGGTCATCAATGCCCCTTACTGAGAGACGTTGAGTCCATCATACCGGCCTCACGGGATGCTGTCAATTCCAGAACCCTTTCTCTGCCCGTCATCGGTGCGCACGGTATCACGCGTGCGTTGGGGCTTGGCTGAAGCGGGATTTCTCGGTGGCCTTCATGTAGGCCTCTTCAGCGGTGATCTTCTGCTCGCTCAGGTACTTCTGGATCGCATCGTCCATGAGCTGCATCCCCTGGTTCTTGCCGCCTTGGATGATGTTCCGAATGTTGGTCGTCTTGCCCTCGCGGATGGAGTTCGACAGCGCGGAGTTCGACAGCAGGATTTCGTTGCAGGCGATCCGGCCACTCCCGTCCGCTGTGCGGAGCAGAATCTGGGCGCAGACACCCTTGAGCGAATCGGCCAGCATGGATCGAATCTGGGATTGCTGCGCGGGTGGAAACACGTCGATGATCCGGTCCACCGTCTTGACGGCCGAATTGGTGTGCAAGGTTCCGAACACCAGCGATCCCATCGTTGCCGCGCTGACCGCGAGCGAGATGGTTTCATAATCACGCATCTCACCGACCAGGACCACGTCGCAATCCTGACGCCCCGCCGTTCTCAATCCGTCCGCAAACGAATTTACATCGATGCCGACCTCGCGTTGGCAGATGATCGATTTCTTGGTCGAGTGGACGAACTCGATGGGCTCCTCGATCGTTAGGATGTGGCGCGCGCTGGTCTCGTTGATCAAGTCAATGATCGCCGCCAGCGTGGTGGATTTGCCGGACCCGGTCGGGCCGGTCACCAGCACCAGTCCCGAACGTAGCAGGCTCATGGTCTTGAGCACCGGTGGCAAGTTTAGCTCATCGAGTGTATTGATCTTGGTGGGAATGTTGCGGAACAAGGCCCCCATGCCGTGTGATTGTTTAAAGTAGTTCGATCGGAAGCGCGCGACGGTCCCAAGGGCATACGCGAAATCGAGATCGCCGGTTTCGAGGAAATGCCCCCAGCGTTCCGCGGGGCAGATTTCCTGAAGGTAGCCGCGCATCGTCTCCGCGGTCAGAATCGGGTAGTCGAGCGCGACCAGCCGGCCATGGCGGCGGATCTTGGGGGGTTGCCCTTCGGCGAGGTGCAAGTCCGAGCCACCCTTGCTTAACATGTCGGTGAACAACCGATCGATCAGCGCCATCGCTCAAGCCCCGAGCGCGATACCGTCAATGCGTGGCGCCCACTTCAGGAACGGCTCCTTCTTGTCGGCGGCATAGTACGCTTCGCTACCGTCGATGACCCCACGGTTCACGAGATCCATCAACGAGTTGTCGAGCAGCATCATCCCCTGCTGGCGCGACGTCTGAATGATCGAGGGGATCTGGAACAGCCTGCGCTCGCGAATGAGGTTGCTGACCGCCGGCGTATTCAGCAAGATTTCCATCGCCAGGGCGCGTCCGCTGCCGTCTTTGCGCGGGATGAGTTGCTGGCACAAAATCCCTCTGATGGACTCCGAGATCATGCTGCGTATCTGGGGCTGCTCGTCAGGCGGGAATGCATCGAGGATCCGATCGATCGTGCGCGCCGCCGAGGTCGTATGGATCGTGCCGAACACCAGGTGTCCGGTCTCAGCCGCGGTAATGGCCAGCGACACGGTCTCGTGATCGCGCAGCTCGCCGATCATGATCACGTCCGGGTCTTCGCGCAGCGTGGCTCGCAGCGCCACCGAGAAGCTCTTGGTGTGCGAGCCGACCTCGCGCTGGTTGATTTGAGATTTGGCCGGCACGAAGTTGAACTCGACCGGATCTTCAATCGTGATGATGTGTTCTTCGCGGTGCTGATTCACCAGCTCCACCATGGCGGCCAGGGTGGTGGACTTGCCGCAGCCGTTCGGTCCCGTGACCAGGACAAGCCCCTGATTGAATTCGGTGAGGCGCTGCAACTGCTCGGGGAGGCCCAACTCTTCGAAAGACGGAACGCGGGACTGCACCACCCGGAAGGAACCGTCCCATCCCATCCGCTGCTTGACGATACAGCTACGGTACCCGCCCTGGCCTGGGACGATGTAGCGAAAGTCGAGTGCCAGCACGGCGTCGCCGTGGATGCGCTGCCGTTGTTCTTCGGTCAGAATCTCAAACAGGAGAGCTTCGGTCTCTGCGGCGGTGAACGGCGGACGCGGAAGCGGCACGAGCCGACCGTACTTCCGGATGAGGGGAGGAGCCGCCACGTTGATGTGCAGGTCCGAGCCCCCTATCTCGCGGACATAGATCAAATAGTCGTGCAAGTGGGTGAACGCGGCGATTTTCGGCGCGTCCGACTCAGGGACCAGCGGAGTGGGCGCGGGAGCTACCGCGGGTGCCGGAGCGGGGGGCGGGGCGGGCGCCGGCCGTTCGGCGGCCGGCTGCGCAGCCTGCGCCGCTTTCTCGACGAACGCGTTCTGTGGATCTTTGCTTTCCATCACCGAATACTGCGGCGTTTTTCTTGCCGTGTCAACCGGCGATCCGTTCCAGGGCCTCTTTGGCCCGTCCACGCGCATTGGCGTCCCAGTCGTCCTCGACCATCTCGCGCAGCCGCTTCTCGGCCTGCGTCGCCTTCAATTTGCCCAGCGCCAGAGCCGCCTCGGCGCGCACGAAGGCATATTCGTCATTCGTGGCCGCCAGCAACGGCCCGATCGCCCGTGGATCGCCCAGCACGCCCAATCCATTGGCCGCGCGGGTCCGATCCAGCTTCTCCGCATCCGTCTTCATGATCCGCAGCAGGACATCGAACAATCCCGGGCCGGCATCGGCCAACCGCTCGGGATGGGTTCGGTCATGCTCGACGAGCCAGAGGACGGCCTTCTTTTGAAGCGCCGGATCGGTCGTTTCCCGGAACACTTTGGCGACCCGGTCGTGGGCCTGCTTGTGCTCGCGGCGCCGCAGCACGCCTCTGACGATCGAGACCACAACGATGGCGCCAACCATGAGTGCGGTCACGATCCCCCAGGGTCCGCCTTTCAGGAAGTCTTTCCACGCCGGCGGGAAGATGCTCCAGAGAAGAAAACACACCAGAATCGCGACCAGGAGATGGGTCAGGATGAAGATCCCGATATTGCCGCGCTGGCCGTGCATAGCTGCATTTTCCCCCAGTTTTCCTGGCCGGTCAACTACGTGGAATTGCTATTTCTTTGTTGGAGGTATTCCAGTATACTTGGAAGGTTACGGACAGCAAGGGGATATGATCGACATCCTGCTCAACAAAATCTTCGGGAGCAAGAACGAGCGCGAGCTCAAGCGCATGCGCCCGCTAGTCGGCGAGATCGGCGCCAGAGAGCCGGCCTTGACTCGCCTCTCCGACCAGGAACTCAGCGCCAAGACGGAGGAATTCAAGAAACGCCTGGCCGACGGCGCCACGCTGGACATGCTCTTGCCTGATGCCTTCGCGGTTTGCCGGGAGATGTCGAAACGCAAGCTGGCGATGCGCCACTTCGACGTCCAGCTCATCGGCGGCATGATCCTGCACGAGGGCAAGATCGCGGAGATGAAGACCGGGGAAGGCAAGACCCTGGTCGCCACGCTGGCCCTCTACCTCAACGCCCTCGAAGGCAAGGGCGCGCACCTGGTCACAGTCAATGACTACCTCGCCAAGCGCGATGCCCAGTGGATGGGCCCCCTCTACCACAGCCTTGGACTGTCCGTCGGCATCATCCAGCATGAGGCCTCGTTCTTCTTTGACCTGACCTACGAGGCGGAAGACAAGCGCCTCCAGCACCTCCGTCCTTGCACGCGGTCAGAGGCCTACCGCGCCGACATCACGTACGGCACCAACAACGAATTCGGGTTCGACTACCTGCGCGACAATATGGTGGGCGAGTTGGCGGACTGCGTCCAACGCGAACAGAATTTCGCCATCGTGGACGAAGTGGACAGCATCCTCATCGACGAGGCCCGCACGCCGCTGATCATCTCGGGGCCGACCGAGGACTCGACCGACCTCTATTACCGCATCGACCGCATCATCCCGTCGCTCAAGCGGGAGCTGGACTACACGATCGAGGAAAAGACCCGGACCGCATCGCTCACCGAAGAGGGCAACGAGAAGGTGGAGCGGGCGCTGGGTGTGACGAACCTCTACGACCTGGCCAACATGGACCTGGTGCATCACGTCGTCCAGGGGCTGCGGGCGCATGCGCTTTACCATCGTGACGTCGACTATGTCGTCAAAGACGGCGAAGTCATCATTGTGGACGAATTCACGGGCCGGCTGATGCCAGGACGCCGCTGGTCGGACGGCCTCCATCAGGCGGTCGAGGCGAAGGAAGGCGTCAAGATCGCCAACGAGAACCAGACGCTGGCTTCGATCACCTTCCAAAACCTGTTCCGGATGTATAAGAAGCTGGCCGGCATGACGGGGACGGCCGACACCGAAGCTGGCGAGTTCGCCAAGATCTACAACCTCGACGTGGTCGTCGCTCCGACCAACCGGCCCAACATCCGGAAGGACTTTCCCGACGTCGTGTACCGGACCGAGAAAGAGAAGTTCAACGCGATCGTGGAAGAGATCATAGACTGCCACAAGCGTGGCCAGCCGGTCCTCGTCGGCACGATTTCGATCGAGAAGTCCGAGCGACTCGCGGGATATCTCGTCCGGCACGGCATCAAGCATAGTGTCCTGAACGCCAAGCATCACGAGAAGGAAGCCGAAATCATCGCCCAGGCCGGACGCAAAGAAGCCGTCACCATCGCGACGAACATGGCCGGACGCGGAACCGACATCCTCCTGGGCGGCAACCCCGATTTCCTGTTCAAGAAAACGTTGTATGCCGATCCGGAGATGCCGCCCGAGCGTCAGGCTGCCCTGCTGGCCCAGATCAAGGCCGAGTGCGAGGAAGAGAAAAAGGAGGTCCTCACCGCCGGCGGCCTGCACATCCTGGGAACCGAGCGCCACGAGAGCCGCCGGATCGACAACCAACTTCGCGGCCGCGGTGGGCGCCAGGGTGATCCCGGCTCGTCCCGCTTCTATCTCTCTCTCGAGGACGACCTGTTGCGCATCTTCGGCTCCGAACGCATCTCCAAGATCATGCTTAAGCTCGGCATGGAGGAGGGCGTCCCCATCGAGGCCAAGATGGTCACCCGCGCCATCGAGAACGCTCAAAAGAAGGTCGAGGCCCACCACTTTGAGATCCGCAAGCAACTCCTCGATTACGACGATGTTATGAACAAGCAGCGCCAAGTGGTCTACACGCGCCGGCGCATGATCCTGAGCGGCGAGAATCTGTCCGAGGAGATCAAGGCCGATGCCGAGGATATCCTGGACGGTCTCCTGGACGTGTATTGTACGAAAGACTCGTACCAGGAAAATTGGGATCTGAAAGGCCTCGCGGACGCCTGTTCGGCGCAGTTCTCAATCGACCTGAAAGACGGCACAATCGACACCAAAGCGATCGGCTTTGAGGCCTTGCGCGAAGAGCTGGTTCGCAAGACCTACGCGGCCTACGAGGCAAAAGAAAAGGAACTGGGCCCGGACCTCTTGCGGTATCTGGAAAAGATGGTGATGCTGCGGACGATCGACACTCTTTGGAAAGATCACCTGCTCGCCATGGACAGCCTGCGGGAGGGCATCGGCCTCCGGGGCTACGGTCAGAAGGACCCGCTGATCGAATACAAGCGCGAAGCCTTCGACATGTTCGCCGCGATGATGGATCGGTTCAAGCAGGACGTGCTGGAGCACCTGCTGCGCGTCCAAGTCGTCCAAGGGGAGCAACCGCCTCCTGCTCTCGAACAGCCCCGCCGGCCGCCGCTGAAACTGAACCGCGGCGAGGACTCCACCGATGGGAACGGCGACAAGACCATTCGCCGGGCTAGTGACAAGGTCGGGCGCAATGAGCCCTGCCCCTGCGGCAGCGGCAAGAAATACAAGAAGTGCCACGGCGCCTAAGCGCCCAACGGAGCGCCATGCCAACACTCGCAAAAACCCGCGCCCGCCGCCGACCACGCAAATCCTCCTCCTCTGCGCAGTCCCGGATGCTCGCGCTCGTGCGCGAGTTGCGCTTCTTCATCGAAACGACCCATTCCCTGGCCTCGGCACGCGAGCCCAAGGCCGTCCTCCGCATCATCTTCGACAAGGCGAAAACGATGATCAAGTGCGAGGCCTGGTCTCTCTTTCTGGTTGATCCCTCCTCGCAGGAGCTGGTCTTTGACATGATCGGCGGCCCCAAGGCCAGGCGCCTCAAAGAGCAACGCATCAAACCGGGGATGGGCATCGTCGGATGGGTGGCCCAGCATGGGAAACCCGCGTTGATCGCGGCCGCCCAGAAAGACCGGCGCTTTCTCCCGGACGTCGACTGCGCAACCAAGTTCATCACCAGGACGGTCCTTTGCGTCCCGATTTTCAGCAAGAGACGCCCCGTTGCGGTCCTGGAAATGCTGAACAAGATCGGCAAGCCGTTCGACCGGCAAGACCTGCGGCTCCTCACCCATCTGGCCGAACAGGCTTCCATCGCGCTGGAACGGGCGACCCTGCAGGAGCAGGCCACCAATTTGGGCCTCACGGACGAACTGACCAGGATGTACAATGCCCGCTATTTTGAACAGGCCCTGGATCGGGAAATCCGCCGCTGTCGGCGTTACGGATCCATGATGGCGCTCATCTTTGTTGATCTCGACCACTTCAAAATGATCAACGACCGCTACGGGCACCTGATGGGCAGCCAGTGTCTGGCGAAGGTGGCCCAGATCATGGCGACCAGTGTCCGCGACGTCGACATTCTGGCCCGTTACGGCGGGGATGAGTTCGTGGTCATCCTCCCGGAGACCACCGTCGCCACTGCCAAGGCAGTGGCCGAGCGGTTGCACGCCGAGATCGGCTCACACGTGTTCTTGAAAGAGACCGGGGCCAATGTACACATCAGTGCCAGCATTGGAATCGCCGGGTTTCCCGACCACGCGCGGACGAAAGAAGAAATCATCCGCAAGGCCGACGAGGCCATGTACCAAGCCAAAGATGCCGGCCGAAACCGCCTCTGTCTCGCGAGCCAGCCGTAGTGTCGTCCTCATCGCCTGGCTAATCTAACGTAGGCCTTTTAGCCTATTCTTTCACACAGAAGCCCGCCGATTTCCCCAGCCACTGGGTAGCTCCAAACCCTTGTTTGGACAATGCCTTCCGGCTTGACTAACCCGAAGGACCTACGCTATTGTGAATCCTTCACTCTCAGGCATATTTTTGCTCTCGATGTCATAAGGAGTGCCTCCTTTGGAACTCGGTCATCCCAAGCTTGTCGACAAGCTGGTCGCCCGTATCAAGCGCGAGGGGCCCCTCTCCTTTGCCAACTTCATGGAGGCCGCGCTCTACGACCCCGACTTCGGCTACTACATGAGACCCGGCCCCCGCATCGGACGTGAGGGGGACTATTACACCAGCCTCGATGTGCATCCCATCTTCGCCGAGTTGCTCGGACGGCAGATCGCACAAGCGGCCGATAGCATTGTTCCCTTACAAGGGGAGGGAGACGGCGATTTCACGATCGTCGAGATGGGCGCCGGCAAGGGACTCATGGCCCGCCACATGCTCAATGCCTATCGGCGCAACAACCCAGCGTTTCTCTCTCGTGTCCGCTACGTGTTGATCGAGCGGAGTCCCGCCATGATTGCCGCACAGCGGCAGCATCTGCGTCTTCTGCTCGATGAGGGTGCGAATATCTTCTGGACTCCAGACCTCAGTATGTTCCCGCCCGGCTCTATGACCGGCGTCATTCTGTCCAACGAACTGGTCGACGCCTTCCCGGTCCATCGTGTGGTCATGCGACCCTTGGGCCTCCGTGAGATCTATGTCGGGTGGGAGCCAGGAAAGCAAACGGTGGGTGTGGGAGGGGCGCCCTTGGCGGGGCCCCCTTCCACTACAAATGGTCGCTTCGTCGAAATCGAGGCGCCGCCGGCTTCTCCCGCGTTGGAACGCCACTGTGAGCGTCTCGGGGTCGCCCTGGAAACCGGCCAGCGGGCCGACGTGAATCTTCAGGCGCTGGCGTGGATGCGGCAGGTCGGCGCCGTCCTGCGCCGCGGCCTTGTCCTCACGATCGATTACGGCCATACCGCCGCCGACCTCTACGCCCCGTCCAGAAAAACCGGGACCTTGCTCTGCTATCACCACCATACCGTGTCCGATTCGCCGTATCTTCGAGTGGGGCAGCAGGACCTCACGGCGCACGTGGATTTCACAAGCCTGGCTCTGGCCGGCCAGGATGTCGGGCTCACGGTGACCGGCTTCACGAACCAATTGCATTTCCTGATGGGGCTCGGCATCGAGTCGGCCTTTGCAGGCATGGATCCGGAATCGCCTGAATCAGCGGCGATGCGGGATCTGCTCCGGCCCGACGGGATGGGCACCACCTACAAAGTTTTGATACAGCACAAAGGGATGCCCGCACCCCAACTGGACGGCCTGCGATCTCGGCCGTTCTTCCTGGATGCCTTGCTGCCTGACCGGAAAGACGGACGGACGATGGAGACGGCCGCCTCGTGACGCCGGATCTGGTACCCCTGAACTATCTGCCGGTACTGTTTTTTCTAGTGGTCGCGGCCGCCTTCGGTGTGGGCTCGATTCTGGCCGGGTATCTCGTCCGCCCCTCGCATCCGTACAAGGCCAAGCTCGTCCCGTATGAAAGCGGCGCGCCGGTGTTTCACGACGCGCGCACCAGGATTCCGATGCGCTACTATGTCATCGCAATGCTGTTCGTGATCTTTGACATCGAGTTTGTGTTCATCATTCCATGGGCCGTGGACTTCAACCAGTTCGGGCTGTTCGGCCTCGTCGAGATGCTGTTGTTCATCGCCATCCTCCTGGTCGGCTACTGCTATGCCTGGAAGAAGGGAGCGCTCGAATGGGACTGATGGAACGATCGCTCGACGCCAACGTCCTGACGACGACCCTGGACGCCGCCATCAACTGGTGCCGGAAAGGCTCGCTGTGGCCGATGACGTTCGGGCTGGCCTGCTGCGCCATCGAGATGATCGCGACCGTCTCGTCCCGCTACGACATTGACCGCTTCGGGGCCGGTGTCTTCCGGGCCTCGCCCCGCCAATCCGACCTCATGATCGTGGCCGGAACCGTCTGCCGGAAAATGGCACCGATCATCCGGCGCATCTACGATCAGATGCCCGAGCCCCGCTACGTCATCTCGATGGGTTCCTGCGCGACATCCGGCAACCATTACAACTCGTACAGCGTCGTGCAGGGCGTGGATCAGATCGTGCCGGTGGACGTCTACGTCCCCGGCTGTCCCCCGCGTCCAGAGGCGCTGCTGGACGGTTTAATCAAGCTCCAGCAGAAGATGATGAAGGAAAAAGTCCTGGTCAAATAAACCGATGCATGCGCTGCTCACCAGACTCAAGGACCGTTTTCCGGATGCCGTGCTCGCGGTCCGTGAGGAAGGACCGTCCAACGACCTCGTCGCGCAGGTGAAGCCGACGGCCGTTTCTGAGATCGCCCGATTTCTCCACGATGATCCCGAGTCTTCCTTCGACATGCTTTCGGACATGCTCGCGGTGGACTACCCGGAGGATAAAGACCGGTTCGAGGTGATCTACCTCCTGAAATCGCTGCCGCGCAACCACCGCCTCCGCCTCAAAGCACGGCTCCCGGAGGACGACCCCACCATCCCGACGGTCACAACGGTCTGGAAGGGCGCCAACTTCCTGGAGCGCGAGGTCTACGATCTGATGGGCATCAAGTTCGCCGGCCATCCGGACCTGCGCCGCATTCTTTTGCCCGAGGACTATGACGAAGGCTACCCCTTGCGTAAAGACTTCCCCACGGAGGGCCGAGGCTGGCGCAGCACGTTTCCCTTTCTTCCCCGGCTCGATGAGCCGGCCTCGCCGACCGCGGGGGAGGTTCCCGAAGACCAGCAGCGCCCTTTCCTGAAAGAGGCCGAGGGCCTTGCGAAGAACACCACGGCGGTCCGTCGCCAGGAAGAACTCCTGCTGAACATGGGCCCGCAACATCCGGCCACGCATGGGGTGCTCCGCATAGTACTGGAGCTCGAGGGCGAGCGCATTGTGAAGGCCACCCCAGACCTCGGCTATCTGCATCGTGGCGTGGAGAAGCTCTGCGAGGGGTTAGCCTACCAGCAGATCATCCCGCACACCGACCGGTTGGATTACGTGTGCTCGATGACCAACAACTACGCGTACGTCCGGGCCGTCGAAAAATTGCTGAACCTCACGGTCCCGCCACGCGCCGAGTACATCCGGACGCTCGTGGCGGAGATGCAGCGGATCGTCGGGCATCTCTTCTGGCTGGGTACCCAGGCCCTCGACATCGGCGCCATGACGGTGTTCTTCTGGACGTTCCGCGAGCGCGAGGTCCTGCTGGATCTGTTTGAGAAGCTCTGCGGCGCGCGCCTGACGCTGAACTACTACCGGATCGGGGGCGTGGACGGCGACTTCGCGCCGGACCTCGTCCAGCGCCTCGGCGCCTTCCTGGACACCTTCCCAAGTCATCTCCGCGAGTACGACGAGTTGCTCCTCACCAATCGTATCTGGCTGGCGCGAACCAAGAACGTCGCCGTGATCTCCGCCGAGGACGCCGTCAACTTCGGCTGCACCGGTCCGGTGCTGCGCGGGTCCGGCGTGGCCTACGACGTCCGCAAGGCGGAACCCTACGGCGCCTACGACAAGGTCGAGTGGGAAGTCCCCACCGGGAAGAACGGCGATACCTACGACCGCTACTGGGTCCGCTTGGAGGAGATGCGACAGAGTGCGAAGATCATCCGCCAGTGCCTGGCGCAATTGCCGGACGGGCCGATCATCGCCGACGCGCCCCAGGTCGTCCCCCCGCCCAAACAGAAAGTCATGCGGGACATGGAAAGCCTGATCCACCATTTCATCATCTTCACGCAGGGCTTCAAGACGCCCAAGGGCGAAACCTACTGCGCCTCGGAAGCGCCGAAGGGCGAGCTCGGCTTTTTCATCGTGAGCGACGGCGGGCCGAAACCCTACCGGATGAAGATCCGCGCGCCGTCGTTCGTCCATCTAGGCGCCTTCGACCACATGGCACGCGGCTATCTCATCGCCGACATCGTGACGATCTTCGGCACCTACGACGTCGTCATGGGAGAGTGCGACCGATGAGTTCCATGTTCTCAAAAGCCGCCCAGGAGCGCATCCCCGGCATCATCGCTCGCTACCCGGAGAAGCGGGCGGCCTTGCTGCCGCTGCTCTGGCTGGCGCAGGAGGAGCAGGGGTATGTGTCCGAAGAAGCGATGAAAGAGATCGCGGGACTGCTGAACCTGACTCCGCCGCAAGTGTATGAGGCCGTGACGTTCTATACGATGTACAACCGCCGGCCGATCGGCAAGTATCACATTCAGGTCTGCCGCTCGCTGATGTGCGCGTTGGTCGGAATGGAGAATCTTCTCGGATGGATTCATGACAAGGTGGGCATCAAGGTCGGCCAGACGACGCCGGACGGCCTGTTCACGCTGAGCCAGGTGGAGTGCCTGGCGTCCTGCGGGACCGGCCCGATGATGCAGGTGAACGACGACTATTACGAGCGGCTAACACAGGACAAGGTCAACCGCATCCTGGACGATCTGAAGCGCGACGGGAAATGCCCGCTGGCGACGGGGCCCTTCATGTTCCCCGAACTGACAGCAAAGTAGGAAAAACGTGGCGACGCACGAACCACTCCTCCTCAAGAACATGTCTCAGCCGGGCTATACCGGCTCGCTCGCCGACTACGAGCGCACGGGCGGCTACCAGGCCTTGAAGAAAGTGCTGGGCAAGATCCCGCCGGCCGAGATTATCGAGATGGTCAAGAAGTCCGGCCTGCGGGGGCGCGGCGGCGCCGGCTTCCCGACGGGCGTGAAGTGGTCCTTCATTCCCAAGGATCACCCCGGTCCGCGCTATCTCATCTGCAACGCCGACGAGAGCGAGCCCGGCACCTTCAAAGACCGTCAGTTGATGGAGCGCGACCCGCACCAGATGCTCGAAGGGATGATCATCGCCGCCTATGCGATCAGCGCGCATACGGCGTACATCTACATCCGCGGGGAATTCGTCCTGGGCGCCAGGATCCTCGAACGCGCCTTGGAGGAGGCTTACCAAGCCGGCTACCTCGGCTCCAACATCCTTGGGACGGGATTCGCGCTGGACATCTACGTGCACCGGGGCGCCGGCGCATACATCTGCGGGGAAGAGACTGCCCTGCTCGAATCGCTTGAAGGCAAGCGGGGCCTGCCCCGCACCAAGCCGCCGTTTCCCGCCACGCACGGCCTGTTCCAGAAGCCGACCGTGGTGAACAACGTGGAGACGCTGGCCAACGTCCCGCACATCGTGAACCGCGGCCCTGAGTGGTTCGCGTCCACCGGGAACCCGCTCAAGAGCACTGGGACGCGGGTCTTCTGCATGAGCGGGCACGTGAAGCGGCCGGGCAATTACGAAGTGCCGATGGGTATTCCCTTCCGGGAGATGATCTACGACATCGCCGGCGGCATGCGGGGAGACAAGCCTCTCAAGGCGTTCATTCCGGGCGGTGCCTCAGCGGCGTTCCTCACGCCCGCACACCTGGACGTAACGCTGGACTTCGAATCGGTCGCGCAGGCAGGCTCCATGCTCGGCTCCGGCGGCATCACAGTGATGGAGGAAGGCACCTGCATGGTCTGGGCCGCCGAGAATCTCCTGTACTTCTTCAACCATGAGTCTTGCGGCAAGTGCACGCCCTGCCGGGAGGGGAGTCCCTGGCTGTTACAGATATTGAGCAGGATCGAACACGGGAAAGGCAAGATGGACGATCTCGCGACCCTGCTGCGCCTGTGCGGCAACATCGCGGGCCGGACGGTCTGCGCCTTCGGCGACGCCGAGATCGCGCCGATCACCAGCACGCTCCGGCATTTCCGGGACGAGTACGAGGCGCACGTCCGGGAGCAGCGCTGCCCCTTCCGGCCGCAGCCTGCGCCCGAATTGATCACGGTGGGGCATTAAGAAACGCCATGGCTGATATGGTCAACATCCTGATCGACGGCAAGCCGATCGCGGTGGAGAAGGGCACGCTCGTCATCGAGGCCGCGCGGCGGCTCGGAGTCATGATCCCGCATTTCTGCTATCA
>Ga0207646_10003124_pt1 | contig 18993 bp, 17 predicted proteins | sample KBSK5502metaG_FD_184343 | JGI IMG/M metagenome (GOLD analysis project Ga0207646, IMG submission 184343) | Corn, switchgrass and miscanthus rhizosphere microbial communities from Kellogg Biological Station, Michigan, USA - KBS K5-50-2 metaG... | ecosystem: Host-associated > Plants > Roots >...
TTATTAAGTCGCAGAAGCGCCGTCAATCGCGCCGGCGAGCCTTCATCGCATCGATCGCGTGCAATGCTTGTTCCGGTCGCGCGCGCACAGCGATGTTCTCGGTAAGGTTCCCCCACTGAACCGTGCCGTTCGCATCAACGTAAAACTCAGCTGGTCGCGCAATGTCCGTTTTTTTCGGTCCGGCGCCGCGATGAAGAACATCGTAACGGCGAATGACTCCGGCGTCGGCGTCCGAAAGAAGGGGAAACGTGTAACCCATCTTCTGAGAATGGCTGTGATTGATTTCAACGGAATCGACGCTGATGGCCGTGACGTGAACACCGCGCGAAGTGAAATCCGAAAGATGATTTTGGAAACTCCGCAACTCGGAGTTACACAGCGGTCACCAATGTCCGCGGTAAAAAATTAGAACCGCGCCGTTCGGTGATAGAAGATCTGCGAGTCCAACTGACTTTCCATTTTGGTCCGGCAACGTGAGCTCCGGAGCTTTTTCGCCGACCCGCGGCGCTTGTGCTGAAAGCGGAACTTGTCGAAGCACGTAAAAAATCTCGTAAGCAAAAAAGGCGAAGAAAAGAATGCTGATTACAATGAAGATCGAACCGAAGATTTTACCGCGATAAACTTGCGGTCGCCCAAACGCGCGGAACAAGCCGACAAGCAGCAGAGCGGCGCCGATGCCAAAGACCAAAAGATTCGCCCACGGAAAATCGCGCGTGATCGGAAATTGGGCGAAGAATTCATAAGTGAACAAACCGCCGACGGCGACAATGAACCCGACCCACAGCGGCCAGTTCCATTTCCGTTTCATAAATTTCCAATACTGTTCTTAACAATCAGCGTACCGATTGCAAGATCGACATCGGTGTAGCCACGTTGTTATGCGACGTCACACGGCCCACAAGGCCGTGGCTACAAAGAAACACGCTTGCGCTTTGTTGAGGTTTTCTGAAAGCTCTCGTTCAGTGGCTGTCGAGACCGAACAGGAATATCCCGATACCGCCGGCATCAAACCAGCCAACCCGTTCCTCGCTTCGTTTCGACCGCACATTCCGCCGGAAGCTCACGTGCGCGAGTTCACGCCCGTTCCGTTGATCGTCGGCACACTCCTCGGAATAGTTTTCGGCGCATCCTCGCTCTATCTTGTCCTCAAAGTTGGGTTGACCGTCAGCGCGTCAATTCCCGTCGCTGTTATTTCGATCACGATCTTCCGGCTTCTTTCCAAGATGGGTCTGCGCGGCGCGACCATTCTCGAAAACAACATCGTGCAAACTGCCGGTTCGGCCGGCGAATCGATTGCCTTTGGTCTCGGCGTCACCATGCCCGCGATCATGATTCTCGGTTTCGATTTGGAAATCACACGCGTCATGCTCGTCGCGGTCCTCGGAGGTTTGCTTGGAATTCTAATGATGATTCCGTTGCGACGCGCGCTCATTGTCGATCAGCACGGGCTCCTCAAATATCCCGAAGGCACAGCCTGCGCCGCCGTGTTAATAGCATCGGAAGAATCGTCGGCATCGCCGGGTTCAAACCAGAACGAGGACAAACAGGCGGCCGGTGGTGGCAAGACAATCTTTTCCGGCTTCGGCATCGGTTTGATCTATTATGTGATCGATAAGGCGCTCTTCGGTTGGAAAGAAATCCCGGAGAAAATTTTCGGCGCGCCGTTTAAAGGCGGTTCCGTTGGCGTGGAAATTAATCCCGCGCTGCTTGGCGTCGGCTACATCATCGGACCGCGCATTGCGTCGATCATGTGCGCGGGCGGCGTGCTTTCGTATCTCGTCTTGATCCCAGCGATCAAATTTTTCGGCGACCACGTCGTTGGCGTTGTTTCTCCGGGAAAAATGCCGGTCGCCGATATGACTCCGGACGATGTGCGCAATGCTTATGTCCTTTACATCGGCGCGGGCGCGGTGGCCGCGGGCGGGATTATCAGTTTGATTCGTTCGCTGCCGATCATCTGGCACGGATTAAAAGGTGGACTGGCCGATTTGCGCGGCACGCATGGCCGCGGCCCGATAGTGCCGCGCACCGATCAGGATCTGTCGATGAAAATTGTCGTCGGCGGAGTGATCGCGCTCCTCCTCGTCATGATCGTCGCGCCCCAATTGAATTTGCGGTGGAACCTGCTCGGCGCGCTGCTCATCGTCGCGTTCGGCTTTCTGTTCGTGACCGTTTCATCACGATTGACCGGCGAGATCGGTTCCTCATCGAATCCGATCTCGGGAATGACCGTCGCGACCTTGCTTTTGACGTGTCTTATTTTTCTGATCGTCGGCTGGACCGGGCCCCATTACTTCGTCACCGCGCTGTCGATCGGCGGCATTGTTTGCATCGCCGCTTCCAACGGAGGCACCACGTCGCAGGATTTGAAAACAGGGTTTCTCATTGGATCGACACCGAAGTTTCAACAAATTGCCATTCTCTGCGGCGCGCTCGCTTCTGCGCTGGCGCTTGGTCCAATTCTGCTCAAGGTCAACAACTCCTACACAGTTTATGTGCCGGTGGCGAAGCTTGAAGCTTCAGCCGCAGGTTTGCGCGCGCCGGCCGATCAACTCGGCACATCGGAAAAGTTAAGCGGCCCGCAAGCGGCGCAGGATTCGAAAACATATCGTGTTTGGCAACGGCCCGATCCCGCCGGCGGAGCATCGCAGCGTTACCTCGTCGATGACAAGGGCGCGATCGTATATCTTGTCGATCCGGGCATCAACGGAACGCACAAGGAGCGGCCCGACGGAACTAAAGTCGATAAGTTCATCGCCCCAAAAGCGACTTTGATGTCCTACATCATCAAAGGAATTCTCAGCCGTCAATTGCCGTGGGCGCTCGTGCTGCTCGGGGTGATGATCGCGATCGTGCTCGAAATGAGCGGCATTCCGTCGCTTGCGTTTGCGGTCGGCGTTTATCTGCCGCTGTCTTCTTCGAGCCCGATTTTCGTCGGCGGAATGGTGCGCTTGCTGGTTGACAAATATTTGCACCGAAAATTCCGGCACAAAAATCTGAGCGAAGTCGAATTGACCGCTGAAGGCGACAAAAGTCCCGGCGTTTTGCTCGCTTCCGGTTACATCGCCGGCGGCGCGCTTGCCGGAATCGTGATCGCGTTCATGGCCGGCGTGCCGAGTCTCGCCAATGTGAGCAAGACACTCGAGGAATGGTCTACAGCCAACAACCCATTTTTCAGCAGCGCGAACGCCGATCTGCTCGCGCTGATTCCTTTCGTCGTGCTTTGCGTCCTGCTCTATCTCGTCGGCCGCGATGTTCTTATGAAAGCGCGACCGCAAACTGCGCGTCGTTAATAAATCTCTACCGGCGAACGTTTGCCGTCTTCCACGCTACGTTCCCTCGCGCGTTCTTCGCCCAAGGTAGCGACGCGCAATTCCCAGATCTCATTGTCGATCTTACGAAACGCTGCTTCGGAAAATTCGTGAGGCGACTCGATTTTTTTCTTGAACCGCGCAACGCTTGAAAGCGCGCGATCAATTTGATCGCGCGGCAACGTGCCCAGGATCTTCTGCACGTTTTCAATCTCTGGAATGCGGTGGCAAATCATGGCCAAATCGTTTCCGGCCGCGATCGCGAGACGGATTGTTTGTTCCAAGCCGTACCCGTTCAAGATCGCGCCCATGTCGAGGTCGTCGGTCATAACCAGTCCGTCGAAGCCAAACTCGCCGCGAAGCAACTCGGTTATCACCGGCCGCGATAAGCTCGCCGGAGTTTTTTGCGCTTCGAGGCACGGATACCAACCATGACAAATCATCATGCTGTCGATCTTGCCGATGAACTTTCCGAACACGGCTAGTTCGTTCGCATCCAATTCGTCGCGCGTCCGATCGATCTTCGGCAATTCGTAATGTGCGTCCGATTTCGCCGCGGAATATCCGGGAAAATGTTTGCCGCAGCTCGCGATCCCCTGTTTTCGCATCGCGTCGTTAAATACGCCGGCGTTGCGGACGACTTGCCCGACCGTTTTTCCGTAACAGCGACCGCGCAACGAATTGTCGGCGTTATCGTCGAAAGAAATGTCGAGCACCGGACAAAGATCGACATTGAACCCGAAAACACGCAGCAACCGCCCAGTGATGTCGCCGTGCCGACGGATAAGATCGACATCGGCTTTGTCGCGCAACTGTTGCGCATTTGGCGGTTCGGTCCCGATCAAACGAAGGCGCGAAACGCGGCCGCCCTCCTGATCAATCGTGATGATCGGCTCCGTTTCGCTCAAGTCGCGCAAGTCGTCGATCAGTTTGCGCAATTGGGATGCCCTTTCGATGTTACGCCCGAAAAGAATGAACCCGCCCGGTTGCACGCGCTGGAACAATTCCGCACTCGCGGCATCGAGTTCCTTTCCAGGAACGCCGCAGAGTATCAGTTGACCGAGCGAACTGTCGTTCATAACTTCGCAACTTAGATGTCGATCTTGGTGGCGCGAATAAAAAAGCGGTTCGAATGAGAAAAATCGGCATCTACGGCGGAACGTTCGATCCGATTCATCACGGCCATTTGATTCTTGGGCGGCAAGCGTGCGAAGAGCTTGGGCTCGACCAATTGATCTTTGTTCCAGCCGCCCTGTCGCCGTTTAAAAAAGCGGCGCGCGCGAGCGGAGCCGCGCGATTGTCGATGTTGCAAGCGGCGATTCAAGGCCAGGACGGATTTACAGTAGATGATTGTGAGTTAAAACGGCCGCCGCCTTCCTACAGCATCGACACAGTGCTGCAAATTCGTGAGCGCGAGCAAAAGAGCGAATTATTTTGGCTGATCGGCGCAGACAACGTGACAGGATTAGACAAATGGCACCGTTTCGAAGAACTGAAGAAGCTCGTGCAATTCGTCGTGCTCGACCGCGCTTGCAGCGGAGAGAAACAGCTTTGCCCCGTCATTCAACGCAACATCGACATCTCCGCGACTGAAATCCGAAACCGAGTTGCGTCCGGCCGCTCCATCCGCTATCTCGTACCACGGGCCGTGGAGGAAATTATTCGCTGCGAAAATCTTTACCGGGAGTCAGCGATATAACCGCAAAACAGTTAGCCACGACCTGTGCCGAGCTCGCCTCGAACAAGAAGGCCGAAGAAATTGTCGTGCTCGATCTCGCCGGCATCTCCAGCTTCACCGATTTCTTCGTCATTTGTTCGGCCACTTCGGAGCCGCAGCTCAAGGCGATTGCCAATGAAATTGAAACGCGATTAAGAGACGATCATGGCCTCCGCGCCGCGGCGATCGACGGTTTTCCGGCGAGCCAATGGATTGTGCTCGATTATCTCGAAGTGGTTGTCCACATCTTCCATCGCGAGAAGCGCGCGTTTTACAGTCTGGAAGATTTGTGGGGCGACGCGCCGCGGGTCGCGTGGGAAGCGACGGCGGCAGCGCGCTAATTCGCTCGCGAGCGCGATTTATTTCGCCTAAGGCGAAGGCGTTGCGCTCGCGCCACCAGCTTGCGGCGATTTCACATCCATCAGCTCCACTTCGAAAATCAACAGCGAGTTCGGCGGAATTCCTGGCCGCCCTTGCTCGCCGTAGGCCAGATTCGCCGGGATGAAAAGTTGAAACTTGGAACCGACCTTCATGAGTTGGAGCGCCTCGGTCCAACCTTTGATGACGCCGCCGACTGGGAACGTTGCCGGTTGACCGCGTTTGTAGGAACTGTCGAATTCAGTCCCATCCATCAACGTGCCGCGGTAATTTACCGTCACGGTGTCACTACTTTTGGGCTGCGCGCCACTGCCTTCTTTCAACACTTTGTATTGCAAACCGCTCTCGGTCGTCTTCACGCCTTCCTTCGATTTGTTTGCGGCGAGAAATTTGTCCGCCTCAGCCGCGTTCTTTTGAGCGGTCTCCGCTTGTTTCTGTTGCATATCTTTTTCGAATGCCATCATTGTCTCCCTGACTTCCTGCTCGCTCATAAGCGGTTTCCTGTTGCTCATGGCGTCTTTGAATCCGGCGGCAAACGCGTCGCTGTTTAAATCGATATTTTGCCGCTTGAAATTGAAACCAAAATTCAAACCCAGGGCGTAGCTCGCCTTGTCCTTCAAATCTTTCAATTGGGGCGGCTTCTCTTCCGCAAAAAGGCTGACCGCGAACGACAAAACAACGGCACTAATAACGATGGATTTCATAAAATGAGATTGCGAATGTCATTGCGCTCTAATCTGGAACAGCGCAGAAGGTTGCAACGCTAGTGGAGAAACTGCGCTCGTCAACTCAACAGCATATCGGTTGCGTCCTGGCCGCCTGTCTGCTTTTCATTGCGCTGGCCGGAACGAATTGGGCAGCGGAACCGGTTCGTATCTCCGATGCCGAAGCGCTTCGAATCGGGAAAAAGATTTGGCAAAACGAAAGCAACGGCACTGTGGCCGGCCTGACCGCCTGGAACGCTGGAGAAAATTTCGCCTCGCTTGGAATTGGTCATTTCATTTGGTATCCACAAGGCGTGCACGGTCCGTTCGAAGAAAGCTTTCCCAAATTTCTCGCTTTCGCGCGAGAGCGTCGGGCCGCGATTCCGGCGTGGCTTAACCAGTCGTTGGCTTGCCCCTGGAATTCGCGCGCCGAATTTTCCAGCGCAGAGAATTCAACGCAAACGCGCGAACTCCGACAATTTCTATCGCGGACGATCGATGTTCAGGCGCAATTTATGGTGGCGCGTTTGCAACAATCGCTCGCCAAAATGCTCGATGAGGCGGCGCCGGCGGATCGCGCCAATATCGAGCGCCAGTTTGACCGCGTCGCTAGCACGCCGCATGGCTGTTACGCACTGGTCGATTACGTGAATTTCAAGGGCGAAGGCGTTTTGCACACCGAGCGCTATCGCGGCGAAGGCTGGGGATTACTGCAAGTCCTCGAACAGATGCATGGCACCGAAAATGGTACTAGTGCCACACGCGAATTTTCAAATTCCGCTGCTGCAATGTTGCGTCGCCGCGTCCAAAATTCGCCACCGGAACGACACGAGGCCCGCTGGTTGCCCGGCTGGCTCAACCGCGTTCGCAGTTACAGCGAAAATTCATGAAACGAATTTGCCTAACAACAATCGTCGTCTTGACGGGCGTCGCCCTCGCAGGGTTGGCCAGAGCTCAGTTGTTCGAGCCAAAGATGCGCAAACCGGCCGAGCTGATTCACAAACAAGAGCCGATGAAGGTGAATCAAAATCTGCTTAAACAAGCGACGCCGGAAAATACACGCATCGTCGTTTCAATACCGAAACAGCGCGCCTATCTGATGATCGGCGAAGAGATCGTTGCTGATGCGCCGGTTTCATCCGGCAAACGGGGACACGAATCGCCGCGAGGTCATATGCGCGTGCTCGAGAAGGATCCAAATCACCATTCCAGCCTCTACGGAGATTTCGTTGATCACTCCGGCCGGGTCGTCCGAGGCGGCGTTAGCGCGCGAGCCGATTCCGCACCGAGCGGTACCCATTTTGCCGGCGCGGCGATGAAGTGGTTTCTGAGATTAACTGAAGACGGAGTAGGAATGCACATCGGAATTTTGCCAGGCTATCCTGCGTCGCACGGCTGCATTCGCGAATCGGTGGACGGCGCGAAATTATTTTACGATCACGCTAAAGTCGGCACGCTAGTCGACGTCGGCGATTTTTAATCGGCGCACTGCGCATCCTCATCGACCGCGACCACCACAGCGACATTGATCACGAGATCAATCTGCGGCGCAGCATCTCGAATGCAGCTTGTGCGACGAGCTGCTTGAATGTTTCCCTGTCGCTTGGAACAAATAATTTCTTAACTTTAATCTCTTCTCCGGACGCGAGCGCGACATAAACAGTGCCGACCGGTTTCTCCTCCGAGCCGCCGCTCGGCCCTGCGATGCCAGTCGTCGCGAGCGCATATGTCGATTTTGCGCGCTTCCGTGCGCCATCGGCCATTACGCGCGCGACCTGTTCGCTGACCGCGCCATTGTGTTCGATCATTCTCGGATCGATTTCGAGGATGTCGATCTTGGCTTCGTTGGCATAGCAAACATATCCCGCCAGCAAAACCGCAGAGGCGCCGGCCACATTCGTAATCCGGTTCGCGAGTAATCCGCCCGTGCACGACTCAGCAATTGCGAGCGTTTGCTTTCTCTTTATGAGCATTTTGACCAGTACATCTTCGAGCGTTTCGTCACCCGTAGTGAAAATTGAATCGCCAAGCTCCGCACGAACAACTTGATCGGCCTGATCAAGAGCGGCGCGCTCGCCGATGATCCGGACGTCGACTTCGCCCGGTCGCGCGCAATAACCGAGCTCAATTCCCGGGATCGTAAGAATCTTTTTGCCGATCGCTTCTTCGATCAGCGATTCGCCCATGCTCGCGATCTTGTAAAATCGCCGCTCGAATTGCGGCGGACCTTTGACAAACGAACACAAGATCGACATCACCGAATCGCGAAACATCGGCTGCAGCTCGCGCGGCGGGCCCGGCAGAAGAAAGATATGCGGCGAACGAATCTGGGGATTGATATTTTCCTTCAAATACAATCCGGACGCACTTCCATTTTCGTTTGGCAGAATTTGCGCCCCGTCTGGGGCTAGAGCTTGTCGCGCGATGCTGGCAACCCATTTGATCCCGCGCGCTTTGAGTCGATCTTTCAATGAGGCGAGTAACTCCGCATTCTCTTGCAATTTCAGTCCGAGCAATTCAGCGACAACATCGCGCGTAATGTCGTCGCTCGTCGGACCAAGCCCGCCCGTGACGAAGATGATTTCTGCGCGCGAGAATAATTCCCGGAGTGTTTCGCCAATTGCGGCGCCGTCAGCGACCGTTCGCCGTTCCTCGATCCGCAATCCGAGCGAAAAAATCGCGCGCGCAATAAAAGCGAGATGCGTATCGTGCACGTCACCCGCGAGGAGCTCGGTGCCGGTGTTGAGAAGAATGGCGGGCATAGAGGAAAGCAAACGTTCAACGTCCAACGCTCAACGTCCAACGCTGAAATGCACGAATCGAGCTGAATTGAACGTTCAGCGTTGAAAGTTGAACGTTCTCTGCCGCTCCTAAGCGGCGTCTTTGTCCTGCTTCTTGCGAATCAGCGGAAGTTTTTTGCCCTCGACCACCGCGCGATTGATCGTGACTTCGGCAATATCTTCGCGGCTCGGCACATCGTACATGATGTCGAGCATGATTCGCTCGAGCATCGACCGCAGAGCACGCGCGCCAGTCCCTTTGGTGACCGATTGCGCCGCGAGAGCGCGCAACGCGTCTTTCGTGACAGTCAGGCGCACACCTTCCATCGAGAAAAGCTTGGTGTATTGCTTGATCATCGCGTTCTTGGTCTCGGTCAGAATCGCGACCATTTCCTCTTCCGTCAGCGCGTCCAGCGAACTGACGACCGGCAAACGACCGATAAATTCCGGAATCATCCCGAACGCTAGCAAATCTTCCGGCTCGACGTGACGAACCGCTTCTTTGCGCAACGCTTCCTCCACTTCAAGCGTCGGACTGCTGAAGCCCATCGTTTTTTGGCCGATCCGTCTTTGCACGATCTTGTCCAAGCCAATGAACGCGCCGCCACAGATGAACAAAATTTTCTCGGTGTTGACCTGAATGTATTCCTGGTGCGGATGCTTCCTTCCGCCTTGCGGCGGAACGTTGCAGGTGCTGCCTTCGAGAATTTTCAGCAACGCCTGCTGCACACCTTCACCAGACACATCGCGCGTAATCGAAACGTTATCGGTTTTGCGGCCGATCTTATCGATTTCGTCGATGTAAACGATCCCGATTTCGGCACGCTTCACGTCGTAATCGGCATTCTGCAGCAAGCGCAAAATGATGTTCTCGACGTCCTCGCCAACGTAGCCGGCCTCCGTCAATGTGGTCGCGTCCGCGATGCAAAATGGAACATCGAGAATCCGCGCGAGCGTTTTGGCCAGCAACGTTTTACCGGAACCGGTCGGTCCGATTAAGAGAATGTTGCTCTTTTCGATTTCAACTTCAGCCAACGGATCGGGTTGAAACGCCGCCGAAGAATCAGTTGGCGCGGGAGCTTGCAGAACGCGTTTGAAATGATTGTGCACCGCCACCGAAAGCGTCTTTTTGGCAACGTCCTGGCCGATCACGTACTGATCGAGCATGCGGCGGATGTCCGCCGGCTTCGGGACGCGAATGTTGGAAGACTGCCGCCGCGCGTCTTCGTTCAGTTCCTTGTCGAGAATGCTTTTGCAGACGTTGATGCAACTGTCGCAGATATAAACGCCCGGACCGGCGATTAATTTGCGCACCTCGGCGTGGCTCTTGCCACAGAACGAGCACATGGTGAGGTTGGTCGCGCGCGCCATATTTGGCCTTAAGGGAGCAGCTTCTATTCCTCCGATTTCCGCCCGGAGCTGCGTTCAGGCTTGGTCGCCCGAGTGAGCGCCGTCGAGTCCTTTTACTTCCTTGCGAGACTTGATTACTTCATCAACCAACCCGTAAGCCTTCGCCTCGGCCGCCGACATGTAATAATCGCGGTCTGAATCGAGCCGCACCTGTTCCTCAGGTTTGCCAGTGTGTTGCGAGATAATTCTGATGAGGCGCTTCTTCAACTTAAACATGTAATCCACCTGCCGCTCCACGTCGCTCGCCGCCCCTTGCGCGCCGCCCGAGACTTGGTGAATCATGATGTCCGAGTTCGGCAGCGCGAATCGTTTTCCTTTTGTTCCGGCGCAAAGCAGAACCGCCGCCATGCTTGCGGCCATGCCGAGGCAATACGTCGTCACGTCGCAGGTCAAAAATTGCATCGTGTCGTAAACGGCAAGACCGGACGTCACATTGCCGCCCGGCGAATTGATGTAGATGTTGATATCCTTCTTCGAATCTTCCATCTGCAGGAAGAGCAACTGCGCAATCACGAGGTTCGCGATGTGATCATCAATCGGCGTCCCGATGAAAACAATGCGGTCCTTCAGTAAGCGTGAATAAATGTCGTAGCTGCGCTCGCCGCGGCCAGTCTGCTCCACCACCATCGGCACTAGCACCGATTGCGAGAGATTTTCACGACCTTCGCTCATGATTCATTTTCCGCGGTGTTTTCTTGTGAAACCGGCTGGATGCTAACATTCGCCTTTAGGAAATCAAGAGTCTTACCGAGCAGAATCTGTTCCGCGAGCGCGTTAAGTCCCTCGTGTTCTTCAAGTTCCTTCCGCATCTTATCGCTGGAAATATTGTAATGCTGCGCTTCCTGCCGGATCCGAAGATCGACATCTTCCTTTCGGACTTCGATTTTCTCCTGCTCGGCAATGCGTTCGAGAATGAAATTCGTTTTCAATCGGTGCGCCGCCACGTTTGCCGCCGTCTCGATCAACTCCTTTTCCTTGTCCTTCAACATCTCGTCAGGAATCCCGCGCGCCCGATTTCGCTGGACCAACTCAGTTAGCGCCCGCTTGGTCTCGTTGCGAAGCAAACTCGGCGGCACATCGAACTGAATCTTTTCGTGTAAATATTTCACAATCTGCGCTTCCTTCGCCCGCTCGACCTCGTGCTCTTTTTCATGCTCGAGATCGTGCTCGATCGTATGGCGAAGGTCGGCCAGCGATTTTCCCGGAAGCAATTTATTCGCGAAGGCGTCGTCGACCGCCGGCAAAACCTTTTCTTTGATCTCGTGTAGCGTCACCGTGTAGCTGGCCTGTTTGCCGGCCAATTCTTTGACCAAAAAGTCGGCCGGAAGATCGACAATCACCGTGCGCGTCTCTTCCGGCTTTTGTCCGACAAGCTGCTCGCAGAATTTCGGTAGAAAATTGTCCGACGCCAAACGAAGCCAGAATTTCTTGCCGCCGTGCAAATTCTTGCTCGCCTGCGGCGCAACTTCGCTGATCGGCTTGCCTTCGACCGTTCCCTCAAAATCAATCACCGCGAAATCTTCTATCCGTGCACCGCGCCCCGACACGTCGACAAAATCGGCGGTTTGATCGCGCAACCGTTCCAGCGTCGCGTCAATCTCCCCCTCCCCCACTTTCGTGTCCGGCAACTCCACCGGAATATTTTTGTAATTCGGTAACTTAAACTCTGGCGCGGTGACCACCGTCGCCTGGAACCGCATCGATTTGTCTTCGCTAAACTGGACGTCTTCCAAGTTCGTCAACGACGCGACCCGCAATTTCTTCTGCTCGATCGCCTCGCGATAACCTTTGGAGACAAGCTTCTTTGTCACTTCGTCCTGAATTTCTTTGCGAAATCGTTTGTCGATCACCGCGCGCGGCGCTTTGCCGGGCCGATAACCGGGAATTTTCGCAAACCGCGCGAAGCTATTGGCGATTGTGTCCCATTCCTTCGATACCTCTTCCGCCGGCAATTCGATTTTTAGCATCGAGACCGACTCCGGCTTTTTTTCAACCTGCACTTTCATTCAACAGTTACTGTAGCGGCGCTCTGGGAGCATCGCATTCATTTTGTGTTGTAGCTGCCGATGTCCTCATCGGCAGAGACCAAATACTGCCGCCAGAGACGGCGGCAGCTACAACCGAGCCCGGTTATGGACGCAATCGCCTTTCACGTAGACAGAATGCCTTTGCGAAAAACCAAACCAATACGCCAACTCGCGATAATCTTCGCAGTCGAACACAGCAAAGTTCGCGACTTTGCCGGATTCCAGCGACCCAATCTTATCGCCCCGATTTAACGAATACGCCGCATTGATCGTCGCGGCCGTGATCGCTTCCGCCGGCGACATTTTCATTTGCGTACAAGCGAGCGATAGAATCATCGGCATCGACGGCGTTGGTGACGAACCCGGATTGAAATCGGTTGCGAGCACAACTGCCAGTCCCGCGTCGATCATTTCGCGTGCGCGCGGATACGATGTCGATCCAAGGGCGTAAACCGCTCCGGGCAGCAAAACCGGCTGCACGTTCGCTGTTTTTAACGCTGCGATCCCTGGCTCGTCCGTTTTCTCCAAATGATCGGCTGTCGTTGCGCCCAGTTCTGCCATCAATTTCGCGCCACCGGAATTTGTCAGTTGATCGACATGGCCACGCAGTTTGAGTCCAAGCTTCTTTGCCGCAGACAGAATCTCCCGCGATTGCTCGATGTCGAAATAGCCGCGCTCGCAGAAAACATCGCAAAACTCCGCGAGCTTCTCTTTCGCGACGCGGGGCAACATTTCGTCGATCACAAGATCGAGATATTCATCTGGCGACGTATCGCGCGGCACCGCGTGCGCGCCGAGAAATGTCGGCACGATTTCGAGCGGCGTTTCATTATTCAATCGCTGAATTACGCGCAAAATCTTCGGCTCATCGTCGAGTGTAAGTCCGTAGCCCGATTTCGATTCCACGGTTGTCGTGCCGCATCTCAAAAGCCAATCCGCGCGTTTCTTCGCCTGCGCGAGAAGATCCGCCTCGCTCGCGCCGCGCGTTTTTTCAACCGTCGACCATATTCCGCCGCCGGCTTTCGCGATTTGCTCGTAACTTTCTCCCCGCGCGCGGCCCTCGAAATCCTCAAGTCGATTTCCGGCGAACACCATATGCGTGTGCGCATCGACAAATCCCGGGAGCACGACGCGCTCGCCAAGATCGACAATGGCCAGTCCCGCTCGGACCGCGCCGCGCGCTGCTTTTTCGATTTCGTCGCTCGGTCCGACGATATCGATCTTGCCATCGCGAATGAGCAGTCCGCCGTCGCGAATAATTCCCAGCTCGGACAATTCCTTGCCGATGCGCGGACGTTTCGGACCCGCCAACGTGACCAGTTGCGACGCGTGAAGAAGAGCGAGAGACTTCAAGCCAGTTTGCCCTGCACGATCTGGTCGATCTTCTTGAACTCGGACTCTGAATCTGCCTGCAGTTTACGGACTTTCTTCTGAAGATCGGATTTAAATTTTTCATCCTTCAAGGCCGCCAGATTGATTCGAACATTAAGCGCCGCCCCATCGATGCACGCTCGCGTGGCGCAGATCCCAACGCCGACATCCGAAATCGAGTTCGGATTTCCCTTCTCCGCCATTTCAGCTAGGAGCTCGTACGATTTCGAAGCTGTCTCCATCACTTTCAGTGGAATCTCGGCGGCGTATTTCGTGGCCGATTCGACCGCAGCCGCGCGCGCGGCTTTTTCTTCGGCGGATTGCTTCGGCAATGCGAACGCGTCCATCACCTTGTTGAAAGCCGCCGTGTCCTCGTCGACCAGCGAGAGCAATTCGTCTTTGAGCTGCTGCGCTTTCACCGCCCACTTGCTGAAATACTCGAGCTTATCGTCCCAGCCGCGCTTGCCCGCCGAGAGGTTTGCCACCATTCCGCCAAGCGACGCGCCAAGCGCGCCCATCAGCGCCGCGACCGAGCCGCCGCCTGGCGCCGGCGAATCGCTAGCTGTTTCGTTGCAAAATTCGAGTAAATTCATTTTCAGAAGCGATTTCGAATCGGATTCGATCTTTAATTCAATCACTTTTTCTTTCGGATCGAAACGTTTCAATTCGCTCAAGCCCATCGAGCGGATTGCGATGTCGATCAATTCTTCCTCGGAAACCCCTTCCGACCATTTCTGTTTCCTCAAAAAATAACGGCCGGCGTCAGTCAGACATTTCTTCGGTATCATGCCCACGATTTCTGATCCGGTCACACGGAGCCCACGCTTACTCGCGGCTTCGAAGCAAGCGTCGAACGCAGCGTGCAGCGGCGTTTCTTCGATGTTGGTCAGATTCATCGACACTTGCGCGATCCCATACTCCTTCACGAACCAACCGATCGCTCTGACGTGTTTCAACATTCCGGGAACGCGGACCGGCTCCCCGTTTGCGTCGAGAACCTTTTTCCCCGAAGGCGTACCGTCTTCCGTTTTGAACCGACCCTGCTCCCGAACGTCGAACGCGACCGAATTGGCGCGCCGGACGGATTTCGTGTTCAGGTTAGCGTTGTAAGCGACGAGAAATTCTCGAGCGCCGATCGCAGTCGCGCCCGCCTTTTCATTTAATTTGGCGGGACCAAAGTCGGGCTTCCATTCCGGCCGTTTTATCTTTCCCGCTAAACCTTCGTATTCGCCCGCGCGGATTACGGCGAGATTGGATCGCGATTTATCTTTCGCGGCTTTCTCGTAGAGATAAACCGGGATTCTTAATTCTTCGCCGACGCGCTTACCCAATTTTTGCGCGCAGGCGATCGCTTCTTCCCAAGTGACATTGCTCACCGAAATGAACGGACAAACATCGGTCGCGCCCATTCGCGGATGCGCGCCTTTGTGTTTGCGCATGTCGATCAACTCCGCCGCTTTCTTGATTCCGCGAAAGGCCGCTTCCACCGCGGCTCCCGGACTTCCAACAAAAGTGACTACCGTCCGATTCGTCGTCGCCCCTGGATCGACATCGAGCAACGAAACGCCGTCCGCCGACTTAATCGCGTCGGTGATCTGTCGAATCACATCCTCATCGCGCCCTTCCGAAAAATTCGGCACGCACTCGATTAGCTTTTGCATACTCAATCGCGCGGCTTCGGCTGCATCGGGATGTCGATCTTGTTCTTCGCCGCGAAATCGATCGCGCGCGAGTAACCGGCATCGGCGTGACGCAACACTCCCATTCCGGGATCACTCGTGAGAACGCGTTCGAGACGGCGCTTGGAGTTGTCGGTGCCGTCGGCGACGGCGACCATTCCGGCGTGCTGCGAGTAACCTATACCGACACCGCCGCCATTGTGAATTGAAATCCACGACGCGCCTGCGGCAGTGTTGATGAGCGCGTTAAGCAATGGCCAATCCGCGATTGCGTCGCTCCCGTCGATCATTCCTTCGGTTTCGCGATTTGGTGAAGCCACCGAGCCCGCATCAAGATGATCGCGTCCGATCACGATCGGCGCTTTGATCTCGCCGCGTTTGACTAGATCGTTCATCGCCACACCAAATTCCGCGCGCTCACCGTAACCGAGCCAGCAAATGCGCGCGGGCAATCCTTGAAACTGAATTCGCTCTTTCGCGAGTTTCATCCAGCGCGCGAGCGTTTGGTTTTTTGGAAACAATTCGAGCGCGAGTTTGTCTGTGCGCGCGATGTCTTCCGGATCGCCGCTCAATGCCACCCAGCGAAACGGGCCGCGCCCTTCGCAAAACAGCGGGCGAATGTATTCCGGAACGAAACCGGGAATATCGAATGCGTTCTTAACGCCGGCTTTCTGCGCCTGGGCGCGAATGTTGTTACCGTAATCGAACGTGACCGCGCCTTTCTTTTGCAAGGCGAGCATCGCTTCAACGTGCACTGCCATCGATTGCATCGAACGCTCGATGTATTCGTCCGGATTTTTTCTGCGCAACGCGACCGCATCTTCGAGCGACATTCCATTCGGCACGTAACCATTGAGCGCGTCGTGCGCGCTCGTTTGGTCGGTGAGAACATCGGGAACGCCACCGCGCTTCACAATCTCCGGCAAGACGTCGGCGCAATTGCCGACCAGGCCGACCGAAAGTGGATGCCGATCTTTGCGCGCCGTCTCGATTAATTTCAGCGCTTCATCAAGCGAATGCGCGATTTTGTCGCAATAGCCGCTCTTCAATCTTTTCTCGATCCGCGCCGGATCGACTTCGACACCAAGAAAAACGGCGCCATTCATCGTGGCGGCGAGTGGTTGCGCGCCGCCCATTCCACCAAGGCCACCGGTTAAAACGAATTTTCCTTCGAGCGATCCGCCAAAATGTTTCCTTCCGGCGGTGGCGAAAGTTTCAAATGTTCCCTGGACGATTCCCTGACTGCCGATGTAGATCCAGGAACCGGCAGTCATTTGGCCATACATCGTCAGGCCAAGCCGCTCGAGCCGGTTGAATTCAGAATAGTTCGACCAATTGCCAACCAGGTTTGAATTCGCGATCAGAACGCGCGGTGCTTCATCATGCGTCCGAAATCTTCCGACGGGTTTGCCGGATTGAACCAGCAGCGATTCATCGTTTTCCAATTCGCGCAGCGAGCGAACGATCACGTCGAATGCTTCCCAGCTGCGCGCGGCGCGGCCGGTCCCGCCGTAAACGATCAGCTGATCAGGATTTTCTGCGACATCCGGATCGAGATTGTTCATGAGCATGCGCATGGCGGCTTCCTGGTGCCAGCCTTTGCAGCTCAGTTCGCTGCCGCGCGGCGCGCGGATGATTCGTTTACCGCTCATAAATTATCAAATGCGCCGGCGCGGATCTTCTCGGTCACACGCGCGATGTCACCTGAAAGCGGACGATCCTGAGTAAGGGGTGCCGCGACTTCCCTAACGAGTTCGAACGCGCGCTCGACACCTTTGCCGGCGCGCAATGGGCGGCGATGTTCGAGCGCTTCGGCGCCAGCGAGCAATTCGATCGTGAACAAATTCTCGGCAAGATCGACAATCGATCTCAATTTGAGCGCGCTGGTCATTCCCATTGAAACGTGGTCCTCTTTGCCGCCAGAAGTGGTGACGTTATCGGTGCTGGCTGGATGAGCGAGCACGCGCGCTTCGTTGACCAACGATGCTGCCGCAACATGCGCAATCATAAAACCTGATTCGACGCCGGGATTGCGCGCAAGAAATGCCGGCAAACCTTCGCTTTTGTCGGGATTCACCAGCCGATCGACGCGGCGTTCGCTAATGCTCATTAAATCGGTAAGCGCGATTGCGGCATAATCGAAACTGAGCGCGAGCGGCGCACCATGAAAATTTCCGCCCGAGACGACGTCGCCGGTTTCAACGAACACCAGCGGATTATCGGTCGCGGACGCGGATTCGACTTCCAAAATTTGTTCACAATGGGCCAGAACACCACGCACAGCGCCGTGCACTTGTGGCATACAACGGACGCTGTAGGCATCCTGAACCCGCGGATCATTTTTTCGGTGCGATTCTCGAATCTCGCTGTCCTGCAAGAGCGAAGTCAAATGTGCGGCGACTATCTTTTGTCCTTGATGAGGTCGCGCGTCGTGCAGCCGCCGATCGAACGCTGCCGGCGTGTCGCGCAAACCTTCGAGCGTCATCGCGCCGGCAACATCGGCAACGTTCGTGAGGCGTTTGGCCCGCAAGATCGACAATCCCCCGACCGCATGCATCGCTTGAGTGCCATTCAACAACGCAAGACCTTCTTTCGCTCCCAATTGCACCGGTTTTAATTTCGCGCGCTTTAGGGCTTCGCGGCTGTCCATTCGTTTCCCGTCAAAAAACGCTTCGCCTTCGGCGATCAAACTCAGAGCGAGATGCGCCAATGGCGCGAGATCGCCACTTGCACCCACCGATCCTTTTTCGGGAATAATTGGATGCACGCGATGGTTGAGCATCTTGCAAAGCAGTTCAATAACTTCCGGGCGAATGCCGCTGAAGCCGAGCGCGAGGACGTTTGCGCGCAGCAACATCATCGCGCGCGTTTCCGCTTCGGACAGCGGCGGACCGATGCCGCAGGCGTGACTGCGAACGAGATTCAATTGGAGCGCGCCGATTTCTGCGCGTGGAATCCGAACGTCCGCAAGTTTGCCAAAGCCAGTGTTGACACCGTAAACAACGGCGTCGCGCGCGATGATATTGTCGACGACTTTGCGCGACGCCAAAATGCGCGGGCGCGCCGAATCCGCGATTTGCACCGATTCGCGTCTGTAAGCAACGGCGGCAATATCGTCGAGCGAGAGCGGTCTACCGCTTAATTTCATGAAACCAATTTTAATGACAACTTGCGCAAATGGAAGGCGCGCGGCGCGTCTTATCGCTTGCGCTCCGGTTCCGCTCTAGCGGAGTGATTTTCCTGGAGCCAGGCGGTTTCCTGCAGGTCCTCTTTCCATGCGGTGATCCCCGAATGGGGATGTCCTCCCAACTGACCAAGTAAGTCGCGATGTCCAATCTCGTATTCGCGGTCTTTTTTCACCGGACACCAAAATAATCGGCCGGCCTTGCGCCAGCCATCGAGGACGATTCCATCAAGGAAGGGCTGGTTCTTTGCGGTGACGACCAAACCATTATTCTCATCCGGTTCCTTCGCGTAAGCAGCGCCCCAGTGAAGGACGAGGGTCTTGAAATGAAACTCTTTCAACCGCGAGCCAATATCGCGGGTGTAATCGGCACAGATGCCACGCTTTTTCGCGCCAATGTTGATCAGGAAATTGTGTATCGCTGGGTCTCCG
>Ga0207646_10003126_pt1 | contig 18991 bp, 15 predicted proteins | sample KBSK5502metaG_FD_184343 | JGI IMG/M metagenome (GOLD analysis project Ga0207646, IMG submission 184343) | Corn, switchgrass and miscanthus rhizosphere microbial communities from Kellogg Biological Station, Michigan, USA - KBS K5-50-2 metaG... | ecosystem: Host-associated > Plants > Roots >...
GGCTGGCCGGCTGACGGACGGGATCATCACCCCTGGTGCCCCGACCGAAAAGATCACCGGGCTGCTCGACCGGTTCGACGCGGGCGCGAAGGAGGCAGGTCGCGAGCCCGGATCGCAGGTCAAGATACTGCAGCTGCACCTGTCGTGGGCGGCGACCGACGAGGAGGCGCTGGGCAACGCCGTCACCGAGTGGCCGAACGGCGGGATGAAGTTTCCCAAGCAGGACATCCGCTCCCCGTACGATTTCGAGCAGATGGCCAAGCTCGTGCGCCCGGAGGATTTCGCGGGCAGGATGCTCATCACCAGCGACCTCGATGCCCATCGCGCGGACATCCAGCGCTACTTCGACCTCGGCATCGACCGCGTCTACCTGCACAACGTCGGCCGCAACCAGGCCGAGTGGATCGGGGCGTTCGGCCGCGACGTGCTGCCAAAGCTGACGAGCTGAGGCCGGACGGCTCAGCGGTAGCTGTGCTCAGGCGAGGGGTAGGCGCCCTCGACGACCTCGTCGGCGAACGTCCGCGCGGCACGGTCGAGCAGCCCCGCGACATCGGCGTAGCGCTTGGCGAACTTCGCCACCTTCGGCGACAGCCCGGCCATGTCCTGCCAGACCAGCACCTGGGCGTCGCAGTGCGGTCCGGCGCCGATGCCGATGGTCGGGACCGCGAGCGCCTGGGTGACGCGCGCGGCCAGGTCGGCGGGCACGCACTCGAGCACGACGGCGAACGCGCCGGCCGCCTGGAGCGACTTGGCATCGTGCATGAGCCGCTCGCCCTCCTCGCCGCGCCCCTGCACCCGGTAACCGCCGAACGCGTTCACCGACTGAGGCGTCAGCCCGAGATGGCCCATCACGGGAATGCCCGCGGCGACGAGCTCCTCGACGCACCTGAGCACCCGGTGGCCGCCCTCCAGCTTGATCGCGTGCGCGCCTGTCTCCTTGAGGAACCTGATCGCGGTCGCCATCGCGGCCTCGGCCGAGACCTGGTACGAGCCGAACGGCAGGTCGGCCACCACCAGGGCCCGCCTCGTTCCGCGCACCACCGCGGCGGTCAGCGGGATCAGCTCGTCCACGGTGACGGGGATCGTGCTGTCGTGGCCGTACACGACCATCGCGGCCGAGTCGCCGACCAGCAGCACCGGGATGCCTGCCTGGTCGAACACGCGCGCCGTGAGGGCGTCGTAGGCGGTGAGCATCGGCCACTTCTCGGCCCTGGCCTTGGCGGCCGCGAGGTCGCGAACCGTTATCCTGCGGTTGCCTCCGCCGCCGTACAGCGCGTTCTCTGGCGCATCGGACTGTCCTGCGGTCATCGTGATCCTCCAAGTCTCGTGGCGCCACGTCGGCGTCCCCGGACGCTTCCGATGATGACATGCGACGACTGCCAACGGTAGGGGCGCGCCTGTTGGCCCTGTCGGCCCAATTACGATACGATTCAGTCTCGTTTCGTAATAGGCACGCGCGGCTGTGACGGAGGACAAGCCGGGACCATGACGCCAGCGCACAGCGCGCCGACCGGGATGCCGCGGCGGGCGGGGCGGCCGCGCAGCGAGCACGCCGACCGCGCGATCATCACGGCCGCCCTCGAGGAGTTCGCCGAGTCCGGTCCCGATGGCGTGGGCATCGAGAGGGTGGCGGCGAGGGCAGGCGTCGGCAAGGCGACCATCTACCGGCGGTGGCCAGGCAAGGAAGACCTGCTGCTGGATGCGCTCGGCGCGCTGCGGATCCCGCTGCCGCAGCCGAAAGGCGAGTCGGTCAGGGACGACCTGGTTGCCCTGCTCGAGGCGCTGCGGACGCAGGCGGCGGATCCGCGGCTTGTGCGGCAGTTCGCGCTGCTGATGGGCGAGGGCGACAGGTACCCGCGGCTGCTCGAGCGGTACGTGGAGGCGGTGGTCGAGCCGCGGAGGGAGATGCTGCGCGCGGTGCTGCGCCGCGGCGTGGCTACCGGCGAGCTACGCGAGGGGACCAGCGTCGAGCTTGCGGTCGACCTGCTCACCGGCGCCGTGCTCGGCAGGGCCAGGCCCGTCCAGCGGGCGGAGCGCGGCTACGCGAGGCGCCTGGTCGATGAGCTGCTGACCGGGCTCGCGTCGCGGTAGGTTCGGGCTGGGACTGGCTTCGACCGGCGGGAGCGCCAGATGCGGATGACGAAGCTCGGACACTCGTGCGTGCGGCTCGAGCGCGACGGCCAGGCGATCGTACTCGATCCGGGCATCTGGAGTGGCGAGGATCCGCTGGCCGGCGCGAGCGCCGTGCTGATCACGCACGAGCACGTTGACCACCTCGACGCCGCGGTCGTGCGGGCGGCGCTAGAGCGGTACGCGGCCCTCGAGCTGTGGACGAATGCCGCGGTGGCCGGGCGGTTCGGCGACCTCGGCGACCGCGTGCACGCCGTCGCCCACGGCGACACGTTCACCGCGGCCGGGTTCGGCGTGCGCGTCTACGGCCGGGAACATGCGCCGATCCACCCCGACATGGCGGTCGTGCCCAACATCGGCTTCGCGGTGGACGGCAAGGTGTTCCACCCGGGCGACTCGTTCACCGTGCCTGGCGAGCCGGTACAGGTCCTGCTGCTGCCGGTCAGCGCGCCGTGGCTGAAGGCGTCGGAGACATTCGACTACGCACGGGCTGTCGGACCGCGCATCAGCTACGCCATCCACGACGAGCTGCTGAGCGCGAACGGGATCATGCTGATCGGCCAGCTGGCCGAGGTGCTGCTGGGAGGCGAGGGCCAGGGCGGCTACGCCAGGCTCGAACCGGGCTCCAGCGTGGAGATCTAAGGTCGTACGTAGCTGGTCTAATGAACGTTCGCTGCGACGATCTTGCCGTTTTGCACGGTGTAGGTGCCCGTGAACGTGTGTACGGAACCGTCCGTGTGCGTGGCCGTGAGGTAGACGCTGACCACGTTTCCCGAGACGCCTGTGATCGCGACGGTGTCATGCGCGGTATCCGAGTATCCCGATTTGAACGCGGAGAAAGACTGGGAGGCATGGACCGCCAGGTCGATCGAGTACGCGGCGGCGTAGCCGCGCGCGTTGATGTCCCGGTAGAACGCCCGCACCACCGCGGCAGGGCTGAGGACAGCCGGCGACTGCGAGGCCGGGCTTGACTGGCTGGCCGAAGAGCTCGCGGGCGAGCTGGGCGGCGTGGTTGTCCCGCCCCCCTGGGCGCTGTTGCCGCGCGGGTGCAGGACGAACACGCCAGCCCCGGCCAGGATGACGACGATCAGCAGGCCGAGGAGTATCGGCATGGCCTTGCCGCGGCGGCGGGGCGGCGGACCCTGGTAGGGGGGCGGCTGATATCCGCCCCACGGCTGGTTCACCGGCCCGGTCGGGCCGAATCCGTGGTCGCGGGCGGTGACATGAGGAGCGCGGCTTGATGCCCGCTCGCCGGTCCCGAGCCCGGCGCCGGCGCCGTGCACCCCCTCGGTGATCGTCGCCTCGCCGCCGCCAGCAGCCGCCGGGACGGGAGGGGTCAGGCCGCCGGCTGGCGGCCGGCCTGCCGCGACGGCCGGCGTGAAGTCCGTGGCGGGCGGCGGCTGTCCGACCGTGGCGGCCAGCTCCGCCGGCGGTGGCGGGCCGCCCCTGGGTTGGCCCGCGGGCAGCGCGCAAGCGGCGCGCAGCTCGGCGGCGAACTCCAGGCAGCTCGCTTGCCGGTGCTCCGGTGCCTTCGCGAGCGCCTTGGCGATCACCGGGTCCACCGCGGTCGGCAGTGCGGGCCGCGACTCGTGCGCCGACGGCGGTGGCGCCGAGACCTGCGCCCACATGACCGCGAGATCCTGGTCGCGCTGGAACGGCGGCCGCCCCGTCAGCATCTCGAACGCGGCGCAGGCAAGTGCGTAAAGGTCGGTACGGCCGTCGATCGGGCGGCCCTCAACCTGCTCGGGCGCCATGTAGTCGATCGTGCCGAGAAACTGCCCGGTCCCGGTGAGGCTGACGGCCGAGGCCGACAGCTTGCTGAGCCCGAAGTCGGATAGGTAGACGTGGTCGGGAGTCGTGTCGTTGCCGACCGCGCCGAGCAGCATGTTGGCGGGCTTAACATCGCGGTGCACAAGGCCGCGCGCGTGCGCGGCATCGAGCGCAGCGGCGATCTGGGTGACGATGCTCACGGCGCGCGCGGGCGGCAGCGGCCCCTCGCGCTCGATCAGCGCGCGGACGTCCCGCCCAGCCACGTAACGCATCGCGATGAACAGGACGCCTTCCGCCTCGCCCGCCTCGAACACCGGAATGATGTTCGGGTGATCCACGGACGCTCCGGCACGCGACTCCCTGATGAACCGCTGCCGGAAACCGGAGTCCTTGGTGAGCCCGGGCGCGAGTACCTTGAGCGCGACCTGGCGGTCGAGGCGGACGTCGGCGGCGCGGTATACGACGGCCATGCCGCCGCGTCCGAGCAATTCCTGTATCTGGTAGCCGGCGATCCGCGCGCCGGCCGGGAAGTCGCCGATCGCGGGCCTATGCTCGCCGCTCAACCGCCTGCCTCCGAACGCGCGCCCGTCCGGGGGCTGCCCGCCGTGAGGACGCAGCGGACCGCGCCGGATTGTGGGTCTTTCTGGCTACCGACAAAGGACCGTCCAAGTATCCGGCAGCCTGGCCGTGCGGTGTCAACTCGGCGAGCTCAACCCCTGACAGGCTCAACCCGGATATGGCGAACTCACCTGGCGAACGGCTCACGCCAGCGGTTGGTGATCGGCAGGCGGCGGTCGCGGCCGAAGTTCTTGCCGGTGATCTTCGGCCCTGGCGGATACTGCCTGCGCTTGTACTCGGCCCTGTCCACCAGGGCGATGACCCGCTCGACCAGGTCAGGGTCGTGGCCGGCCGCCAGCAGCTCGCCGGCGCCGAGATCCTTCTCCACATAGTCGTCGAGCAGGGCGTCGAGCACCGCGTAGTCGGGCAGCGAATCGGTGTCGAGCTGCCCTGGCCGCAGTTCGGCGCTCGGCGGCTTGATGATCGAGTTCTCCGGAACCGGCGGGTCCTGGCCTGCCTTGACAGCCTGCTCGTTGCGCCACTTGGCGAGCTCCCACACGAGCGTCTTGGGCACGTCCTTGATCGGCGCGTAGCCGCCCGCCGAGTCGCCGTAAAGCGTCGAGTAGCCGGTCGCGAGTTCGCTCTTGTTGCCGGTGGTCAGCACGAGGTGGCCTTCGGCGTTGGAGAGCGACATCAAGATCATGCCGCGGACCCTGGCCTGCAGGTTCTCGGCAGCGATGCCCTCGAGGTGCAGGTCGGCATCGAACGCGGCGACGATCGGGGCGATCGGCGCGGTACGGGCGCGCAGGCCCTGCCGCTTGACCAGGTCTTCGGCGTCCGACACCGAATGCGCCGATGAGTACTCGCTCGGCATCAGCACGACGTGCACACGATCCGGCCCGATGGCGTCGGCGGCGATCGTGGCCGTGAGGGCGGAGTCGATGCCGCCGGACAGTGCGATGATCACCGAGCGGAACCCGTTCTTCGTGACGTAGTCGCGCACGCCGGTGACCAGGGCGGCGTACACCTCGCCGTGCTCGCTGAGCCGCGGCCAGATCGGGCGCTCGGCGGCCTGCGGCGGGGTGGCGCCGGGCGGCCCCCCGGCTGCGGGCGGGAGCTCAAGCCGCCTGATGGTGATGGTGGTCCCGTCGTGCGCGTCGGCCGGCGTGTCACCAGGCGGCGCGGTGCCCGCCGGGGCCACGTCCAAGTCCGCGACGACCAACGCCTCCTCGAACTGCGGCCCGCGCGCCAGGACGTCGCCTCCCGCGCCGACGATGACCGAGTCGCCGTCGAACACGAGTTCGTCCTGCCCGCCCACCATGTTGACGTACGCCAGCGGAGCGCCGGCCTCCGCGGCACGCCGCTGGCAGAGCGCGACGCGCGCCTCGCCCTTGTCCTGCTCGTAGGGCGACGCGTTGGGCACGACCAGGACGGACGCGCCAGCCGCGCGGGCCACCGCGACGGGCCCGCCGTCCTGCCATAGGTCTTCGCAGATCGCGACGGCCACGTCGACAGGCTCGCCGGACACTGACGCCATCCTGACGACCGGCAGCACGTCGCCGGGCACGAAGTACCGGTACTCGTCGAACACGCCGTAGTTCGGCAGGTGGTGCTTCGCAGAGGTGACGACGACGGCGCCGCCGTGCAGGACCGCCGCGGCGTCCAGCGGCGCGCCTGCCGGAAGCCCGACTCTCGGCCGCAAGCCCGCCCGCCGATCCAGGTAACCCGTTACCACGGCGATCCCGCCGAGGTCGGCCACGGCCAGATCGGCGGCGGTTCGCCGCAGCACCTCGATCGACGCCTCGACGAAGGACGCGCGCAGCGCGAGGTCCTCGACCGGGTAGCCGGTCAGCATCATCTCGGGAAAGACAACAACCGACGCGCCCGCCGCGGCGGCTTCGCGGGCCCACTCGATGATTGCGGAGGCGTTGCCGTCGAGATCCCCGACCGTGGAGTTGACCTGAGCGAGCGCGATCCGAAAGACAGGCACGAGATCAGCTTACGGCGGGTCGCGTTACCCCCAGGAAACACGGAGCGGGCAGACTGGCCACGTGGACAGGCAGGAAGAGTTCGTTCTGCACACGCTCGAGGAGCGCAACATCCGGTTCGTCCGGCTGTGGTTCACCGACGTGCTCGGTTACCTGAAGTCGGTCGCCGTCGCCCCGGCCGAACTCGAGGGTGCCTTCGCTGAGGGCATCGGCTTCGACGGCTCGGCCGTCGAGGGCTTCGCCAGGGTCTACGAGGCCGACATGATCGCCAAGCCCGACCCGTCGACGTTCCAGCTCATGCCGCTTGGCGACGACACCGCCGGCGTCGGGCGGATGTTCTGCGACATCCTGCTCCCCGACGGGGCGCCGTCGCACGCTGACCCGAGGTACGTGCTCAAGCGCGCGCTGGCCAGGGCTGGTCAGCTCGGCTTCACCTTCTACACCCACCCCGAGATCGAGTTCTTCCTGCTCAGGGAGCGGCCGGAGGTCGGCGCCAAGCCCCGGCCGATCGACGAGGGCGGGTACTTCGACCACACGCCGCACAGCATCGCGCACGACTTCCGCAAGTCCGCGATCACGATGCTGGAGAGCATGGGGATCTCGGTCGAGTTCAGCCATCACGAGGGAGCACCCGGCCAGCAGGAGATCGACCTGCGCTACGCGGACGCGCTGAGCACCGCGGACAACGTCATGTCGTTCCGGCTGGCGATGAAGGAGGTCGCGCTCGAGCAGGGCGTCTATGCCACCTTCATGCCGAAGCCGTTCACCGAGTTCCCCGGCTCGGGCATGCACACCCACATGTCGCTGTTCGAGGGCGACAGGAACGTATTCCATGACCCTGGCGGCGAGTTCCAGATCTCCAAGGTTGGGCGGTCGTTCATCGCCGGCCTGCTCACCCACGCCGCGGAGATCACCGCGGTGTGCAATCAGTGGGTGAACTCCTACAAGCGGCTCTGGGGCGGTGCCGAGCGGATCGCAGGCGCCGGCGGCGAGGCGCCCGCCTACATCTGCTGGGGGCACAACAACAGGTCCGCGCTGATCCGGGTGCCGATGTACAAGCCCAAGAAGGGAAACGCGACCAGGATCGAGTTCCGCTCGCTCGACCCCGCCTGCAACCCGTACCTGGCGTTCGCGGTGATCCTCGCCGCAGGGCTGAAGGGCATCGAAGAGGACTACGAGCTGCCCCCCGGAGCCGAAGACGACGTCTGGGCGCTGACCCCTGCCGAGCGCCGGGCGCTCGGCATCGCGCCGCTGCCGCAGAGCCTGTCTGACGCCTGCGACGTGATGCAGACCAGCGAGCTGGTCGCCGAGACTCTCGGCGAGCATGTGTTCGACTTCTTCCTGCGCAACAAGCGGGAGGAATGGCGGGAGTATCGCCGCCAGGTCACCCAGTTCGAGCTCGACCGCTACCTGTCCTCGCTCTAGGCAGGACAAATCCGCGGAACCGCGGCCGGCGCATGCACGTCCAATCGGTTGCCCGCCTCCAACGGGGGGAACGGCGGGGCCGATCGGAGGCAGGACATGCGCATTCGGATGCGATCGGGAACAACGGCGTGGGTTCAGGCCGCGGCGTTCCTCGCTCTGCTGGCGGCCGCTGGCGGCTGCTCCGGTCAGCCGCAGTCGTCGGGCACGCGCACGATCGAGGCGGCCCGCACCACCGCGGCGCATCACGCCAGGCCGCACGCGGGCACCAGGGCGGAATCGCTCAGGCTGGCCATCAGGCTGCTGCGCCGCATGGTGCTGCCACCCGGCACCAGGCGGCTTCCCGCCCGGCCGCTGCCGCACGGGCTGCGGCAGCCAGGCAGCATCATGTCGGCGACGACCACCATCGACAGGTACCGCCTGTTCGAGCTGGCGATCTCGATGACCCGCGCGAAGGACTTCCTCGCCGCTCACCCGCCGGCGGGCATGACGGTGACCGCGACCGGCTGGACCGGCGACCACAACCGGGTGACCGAGCGCATGGTCAGCGACACGCTGGCCAAGCTGCTGCCCGGTATCTCGGCTGCCGACCTGACCGCTAGCATCGTGCCCGGCAGTCACGGTCGTTCGCTGCTGCGCGCTGATGTGCAGGTGATCTGGTTCCCGCGCAGGTCAGCAGCGGAGCGCCTGCAGGCGGCGAGCTTCCGCGCGGTGCGGATCACGGCCTGGCTGTCCGGCCGCAAGGTGCGCGAGGTCAAGCGGACGTTCACCGCCAAGGCCGAGATCCGGCGGCTGGTCAGGTTGCTCGACGGCCTCCCGGCATCGCCGGGCGGCGCGATGCACTGCCCGGCCATCCTGGCCAGCTACCGGCTGACCTTCGTCCCCGTCGCCGCCCGGCCGGGAGCCGTGGTCAGCACCGTCGGCTGCGCGAGCGACGCCGTCACCGTGGGCGGCAAACCGCAGCCCGCCCTGGCCGACCCCGGCCAGCTGGCGGGGCTCGCCGGGCGGCTCCTGCAGGTGCGCCCGCCATGGCTGTAGCGGCCGGCCCGGAGCCGGCCTCCGGCCCGGTGGCCATAGCCTTCGTTGATGACCCCGATTCCGGAGTGGACGGCCGTTCTCGAGCAGAATGCGGCCGCGTACGCGCGGCTCGCGATGATCAACATCGAGCGGGAGTTCCCGAACGGCGTCCACCACACGATGAGCGGACCGGGCGACTTCCCGGCCAGGCCGCGGGACCGCAACCCGGTCTTCTACGGCAGCTACGACTGGCACTCCTGCGTCGAGATGCACTGGCTCCTGGCCAGGCTGCTGCGGACGGCGGCCGGATGGGCGCCAGCCGATGAGATCAGCGCAGCGCTCGACCGCCAGTTCGCGGCGGACGCGCTGGCGATCGAGGCCGCCTACCTGGCCGGGCCGAGCGGTCCTGGACGGTACGCCTGGGGCTGGGCGCTGGCGCTTGCGGCCGAAGTTGCCGCGCTCGAGGGCCCGGTCGCCCGGCGCTGGGAGGCCGCGCTGCGCCCGCTGGCGCGGGCCGCGGCGGACCTGTTCATCGGCTGGCTGCCGAAGGCGACCTATCCGGTCAGGTACGGGCTGCACCCGAACACCGCGTTCGCGCTGTCCAGGTCGCTGCCGCACGCACGCGCGCTAGCGGCGACCGGCGACCGGGTGCTGGCCGACGCGATCGAGGACGCCGCGAGCCGCTGGTACGCGGCCGACGTGGACTACCCGGCCGGGTGGGAGCCGTCAGGCGCTGACTTCCTGTCCCCGGCGCTCACCGAGGCCGAGCTGATGGCGCTGCTGCTGCCCGCGGAGCGCTTCGCGGCCTGGCTCTCGGCGTTCCTTCCCGGCATCGCGGAAGGCGAGCCCGCCAGCCTGTTCGAGCCGGCGTCGGTCTCGGACTCCGGCGACGGCCAGATCGCCCACCTGCATGGCCTGAACGCCAGCCGCGCCTGGTGCTGGCGCCGGATCGCCGAGAGCCTGCCGTCCGGCGACAACCGGACCAGGCCAGCGCTCGCGGCGGCGCGGCGGCACGCCGGTGCCGCGCTGCCGCATGTGATCGGCGATCACTACAACGTCGAGCACTGGCTGGCGGCCTACGCGGTGCTGCTGCTCACCTGACGTTACGGTGGCACCGTGAGCGACGGGAGGCGACCGGGAGGCAACCCGTGAGCATGCCGCGCGGGATCACGGTGACCGGCCGGCTGGCCGCGCTCGGGTTCGCCGACACCGCGGGCGCGGAGCGGCTGCTCCTTCGTGAGCTGCGGCTCGACGTGCCCGGATCCGACGACGCGATCGTGGCCGCGTTCGCCGCCGCCCCCGATCCCGACCTGGCACTCGCCGGGCTAGCCAGGCTGCCGCGCGACCCGCGGCTGCTCGCCGCGCTGCGCTCTGATCAGGGCCTTCGGTCCAGGCTGGCTGCGGTGCTCGGCCTGAGCTCCGCGCTCGCGGAGCACCTGCGGCGCCATCCCGAGGACTGGCGGCAGCTCGCCGGATCGGAGGCGGCCAGCCGGCCGGACCCGGCCAGGGTGCGGGCCGACCTGCTCACCGCGTGCACGGCCGATGATCTGCGGATCAGGTACCGCCGCTGGCTGCTCCGGCTGGCCGGGCGCGACCTGACCGGCGTCACGCGCGTCGACCAGGTGATGGCTGAGCTCGCCGACCTGGCAGCCGCCGCGCTCCAGTCGGCCCTGACGATCGCCGGCAGCCAGCTGCCGGAGGACGCGGCGGCGGGCCGGCTCGCGGTGATCGCGATGGGCAAGTGCGGAGCGCGCGAGCTCAACTACGCCAGCGATGTCGACGTGATCTTCGTGGCGGAGCCCGGCTACCCCGGCGTCGCGCAAGCGGACGAGTCCGCCGGGCTGCGGTCCGCGGCCAGACTGGCCCGCGCCATGATCCGGGTGTGCTCCGACGCAGGGACCGAGGGCATGCTGTTCCCTGTCGACCCGAACCTGCGCCCGGAAGGCCGCAACGGGCCGCTGGTCAGGACCCTGGCCAGCCACGTCGCCTACTACCAGCGCTGGGCCAAGACCTGGGAGTTCCAGGCGCTGCTGAAGGCCAGGCCGGTCGCGGGCGACCAGGAGCTCGGCCTGGCGTACGTCGCCAACCTGGCCCCGCTGGTCTGGCAGGCCGCGCAGCGCGAGGACTTCGTCGCCGACGTGCAGGCGATGCGGCGCCGGGTCGTCGCCAGCCTGCCCGCCGGGGAGGCCGGGCGGGAGATCAAGCTGGGCCCCGGCGGGCTGCGTGACATCGAGTTCGCGGTCCAGCTGCTCCAGCTCGTGCACGGCAGGACCGACGACGCACTGCGGGACGCCGCTACGCTGCCCGCGCTCGCGGCCCTCGCGGCCGGCGGGTATGTGGGCAGGAAGGACGCGGCGAACCTGGCCGATGCCTACAGGTTCCTGCGGACGGTTGAGCACCTGCTGCAGCTGAGGCAGCTGCGGCGCACGCACTCCCTGCCCACCGGCGACCTTGCGGTCCTGCGCCAGGTCGGCCGGGCCATGCGCGCGACGGGGCACGCGGGCCCGGCCGGCCCGGTTCGCGCCGACGAGTCCGCCGACCCGGCGGCCCAGCTGCTGACCCGGTGGCGGCAGCACGCGGCCGAGGCCAGGCAGCTGCACGAGAAGCTGTTCTACCGGCCGCTGCTCGAGGCGGTCGCCCGGCTGCCGGGCGACGTGCTCAGGCTGACGTCGAAATCCGCGGCCGAGCGGCTCGAAGCGCTCGGGTATGCCGATCCCGCCGGTGCGCTCCGGCACATCGCCGCGCTGACCCAGGGCGTGTCAAGGAAAGCGGCGATCCAGCGGACGCTGCTGCCCGCGATGCTCGGCTGGTTCGCCGACGCTCCGCGCCCGGACGCCGGCCTGCTCGCCTTCCGGCAGGTGAGCGAGGCGCTCGGCAATTCCCCTTGGTACCTGCGGCTGCTGCGCGACGACACGACGGTCGCCTGGCGGATGGCCAGGCTGCTTGCCTCCAGCCGGTATGCGGCCGACCTGCTGCTGCGTGCCCCGGACGCGGTGGCGATGCTGGCCGGCGACGGCCTGCTGGCTCCCGCGGACCCGGTGAGCCTGCGCGCCGAGGCCGACGCGACCGTGGGCAGGCACGCCCGGGCGGCGGACGTGGACGGGGCGGTCGCCGGAATGCTCGCGCTCAGGCGCAGGGAGCTGTTCCGCACCGCGGCCGCCGACCTGCTCGGCGAGCGTGACTGCCTGCAGGTCGCCGACGCTCTGGGCGTGGTGACCTCCGTGTCCGTGCAGGGCGCCCTTGAGCTCGCCAGCGTCTCCGTCGAGCGGTCGTCTGGCGCGCTGCCCGCCGCCGTCTGCGTGGTCGCGATGGGCAGGTTCGGCGGGCACGAGATGGGCTATGGCAGCGACGCCGACGTCCTGTTCGTTTACGAGCCGGCGGCGGGCGCCAGCGAGCAAGCGGCGGCCAGGGCGGCGCACGCGGTGGCGGAGGAGCTGCGCCGCCTGCTCGCCAGGCCAGGGCCGGACCCGCCGTTGGCGGTCGACGCTGACCTTCGGCCGGAGGGCAGGCAGGGGCCGCTGGTCAGGACGCTGGCCGCGTATCGCGCCTACTACGGCCGGTGGGCGCGGCCGTGGGAGGTTCAGGCGCTGCTTCGGGCCGATCCCGTCGCCGGCGACGTCGGCCTGGGCCTGGCCTTCGCCGAGCTCGCCGACGAGATCCGCTACCCGGAGGGCGGAATCTCGGACGTATCTGTTAGGGAAATCAAAAGAATCAAAGCGCGGATGGAAGCCGAACGCATGCCGCGCGGCGTCGACCCGGCGCTGCACGTCAAGCTGGGACCGGGCGGGCTCACCGATACCGAGTGGGTGTCGCAGTTGCTCCAGCTCAGGCATGCCGGCCAGGTCGCCACGCTGCGGACGACCGGCACGATGGCGGCGCTGTCCGCGGCGCGGGAGGCCGGGCTGCTCGCGGCGGCCGACGTCGCGGCGCTGGCCGAATCCTGGCTGCTGGCCTCGCGGATCAGGAACGCGGTGATGCTGGCGACCGGGCGCGCCTCGGACCTGCTGCCAACCGCACAGCCCGAACTCGCGGGGACCGCAAGGCTGCTCGGCTATTCGCCCGACGGCTCGCAGGAGCTCGTGCAGGACTGGCGCCGGGCGGCACGGCGGGCGAGGACCGTGATGGAGCGGGTGTTCTACGGCTGAGCGCGCCTGCTACCGCGGTAGGGGTAAGGATCGGCCGCCCGGTGCACGCGCGTGGCCGCCCGCAGCGTGCATGCTGGTGAGATGACGAACGCCGGAGCGCATCCGCGCGCCTCATGGCCCGGCATGCTGGTCGAGCGCGCGCTCGCGCTCGTCGCGGCCGACTACCGCAGGCCAGTAGGGCCGGTCGTGATCGCCGCCGTGCTCGCGGCCGCCGCGGCCGTCGAGTCGGGCAAGACGGTAGGGCCGCTGAGCCCCGGCCTCGCCCTGGCACTTGGGGTACTCGGCACCGCTCCGATCGCGGTGATCAGGAAGTTCCCCGGCCCGGCCATCGCGATCGTGCTGAGCGCGAACGCCGCGGTCATCGTGTTCGGCAGGTTGTCATGGTCGATCGCCGGCGTCGCCGGCTGGCTCATGGCGCTTGCCGCGTGCCCGGTCGTGCTGGCCAGGCGGCCCGCGGTGCTCGCCATGGTCGCGAGCGAGGCCGCGGTGCTGCTCGGAACCGCCGGCATCGGCCGCAACGTGACGCCGTGGGACGCGTCGGCCGCCGAGGCGCTGGCGGTCGTCGCGGCGTGGGGTGCCGGAGAGATGGCGCGGGCGAGGCGGGAGTCCGCGATAGAGCGGGCGGCCGTCACCGAGCGGGTCAGGTACCTCAGCGAACGTGCCGCCGTGGCCCGCGAGCGCGCCAGCATCGCGCGCGAGCTGCACGATGTCGTCGCGCATCACGTCTCGATGATCGCGGTCAGGGCGGCGACCGCGCCGTACGCGCTGCCGGGCTTGCCGGCGCCTGGCCAGGCCGCATTCGCCGAGATCGCCGGCGAGGCGCGGTCGGCGCTGACCGAGCTGCGGGTGGTGCTCGGTGTGCTCCGCTCGCCGGACGGTCACGGCGGCACGGACGCGGCGCCCCAGCCAAGGATCTCCGACCTGGACGGCTTGCTCCGCCGGGTGGCCGGCGCGGGGACCGAGGCGGCGATGAGCGTATCGGGCGCGGTCAGGCCGCTGCCCGCATCGGTCGAGCTGTGCTGTTACCGGATCGTCCAGGAGGCGCTCACCAACGCCGGCCGGCACGCGCCAGGCAGCCCCGTCCGGATCGAGCTCGGCTACGGCGCCGAGGCGCTGAGCTTGCGCGTGGCGAACGCCGCGCCCGCCGGGCGCCGCCCGGGCGGGCGCGCCCCCGGTGCGGGCCAGGGCTACGGGCTGACCGGCCTGCGCGAGCGGGTCGGCATGCTGCGCGGGGAGTTCGGCGCGGGACCGGACGGCGACGGCGGCTTCCTCGTCACCGCCCTGCTGCCGGCGCCCGGCCAGCCGCGGGCCGTGGCGGTGCCGGAATGATGGACGGCCCGCTGCGGCTGCTGGTCGCCGACGACCAGGCGGTGGTGCGGATGGGCTTCACCGCGATGCTCGACTCGCAGCCCGACATGACCGTGGTCGGCACCGCGCAGGACGGGGAGCAGGCCGTCAGGATCGCCAGCGAGCTGCGGCCCGACGTGGTCCTGATGGACATCAGGATGCCCGTGCTCGACGGCATCGAGGCGACCAGGCGGCTCAGCGCGGATGAGGCCGCGCCGAGCGTGCTCGTGCTGACGACGTTCGACCTCGACGATTACGTGTACGACGCCCTGCGGGCCGGAGCGAGCGGATTCCTGCTCAAGGACGCGACGCCGGAGGAGATACTTGCCGCCGTTCGGGTCGTCGGCGCGGGCGACGCGCTTCTCGCGCCCTCGGTGACCAGGCGGCTGATCGCCGAGTTCGCCGCCAGGAGGCGACTCACCGCGCCGCCCGCGCTTGACCGGCTGACCGCCAGGGAACGCGAGGTGCTGCTGCTCGTGGCCGGAGGGCTGACGAACGCCGAGATCGCCGGCCGGCTCTGCCTGGCCGAGCAGACCGTGAAGTCGCACGTCAGCTCCGTGCTCTTCAAGCTCGAGCTCAGGGACCGGGTGCAGGCCGTGATCCTAGCCTACGAATCCGGGCTGGTCGTGGCCGGGGGCTGACGGGCGTGGACGACCTTCTGGCCGCGGCATCGGCCGCGCTCGGGACCGACCTGACCGATCCGGCTGACCTCGGAGGCAGCGAGCGCTCGGCGGTCCTGCGGTGCCGGCGCGGCGGCGGCACCGTCATCGTCAAGGGATATCCGCGCACGGCCGATGGCAAGGACAGCTTTGCCGCGGAGGCCGCGGGCCTCGCCTTGGCAGGCCCGGCCGGCTGCGGACCCCGCCTGCTCGCGGCCAGCCCGCAGACGCTGGTCGTCGTGATGACCGACCTCGGGACAGCCCCGAGCTTGGCTGACCTCCTGCTGTCCGGCTCGGCGCCCGCCGCCGAGAGGGCCATGCTCAGCTGGGCGCGGGCGTGCGGCGAGCTCGCTGTCGGCACCGCAGGGCGGCAGCGCGAGCTGGCGGGCCTGCGCGCCGCCTACCGGATCGCTGCACCGGCTGGCGCGTCAGGGCACTGGCTGGCCCGCCGGGTCGCCGAGATACCGGCGCTGCTCGCTGAGCTGTCGATCGAGCCGCCCGCGAGGCTGGATGACGATCTCGCCGACGTCGCCACGGTCCTGCGGCCTGGCCGCTACGAGGTGTTCTCGCCTGGCGACATCTGCCCCGACAACAACCTGCTGACCGACGACGGCGTCCGCTTCGTCGACTTCGAGAGCGCCGAGTACCATTGCGCCTTCCTCGACGCGGCCTACCTGCGGATGCCGTTCAGCACCTGCTGGTGCGTGTTCCGGCTGCCCGATCAGCTGGCGCGTTCGGCCGAGGCGAGCTACCGGGAGCTCGTCAGGCGGATCTTCCCCGACCTGGCGCGCGAGGAGATCTGGGAGGCCGGCCTGAGGCGCGCGATCGCCGCGTGGACGCTGTATGCGATGACGTACCTGCTCGGCCGGTCGGCGATCGCCGACCGGCCGATGATCGAGGACGGCAGGGCCGCGCCGAGCGCCCGCCAGCTGCTGCGCTACCGGTGGCGGCGGTTGCTTGCCGAGCTCGCGCCGGCCGGTGAGCTTCCTGCGCTCTGCGCGCTGATGGAGCGGCTGCTTGCCGCGACCGACCACTGGCAGGCGCCGGATCTGCCGCTGTATCCCGCGCTGCGCGGTGAGCGCTGATCACGGTGTGGCGCCGCGCACGGGCCCGCGGGCAGCAGCCGGTGAGGCTTCGCGAAATGGCCGCGGCTGCCCGCTGAGGGTGCCATTCTTGCGACAGCCAGATTGTCGGTGGCTGGCCCTAGGGTTCGGCCATGACCACTACTGAGGATCGCTTAATGGCTCTCGAACGCCGCGTGAACGCACTGCAGACTTGGGCCGGTCCTGGCCAGGCCGATGCGCTCGCCAACGGGCTCAAAGGGCTGCGGGGCGAGCTCGGTGCATTCCGCCGCGAGATGGGGCAGTTCCAGCGCGAGACGAAGCAGTTCCAGCGCGAGACGAAGCAGTTCCAGCGCGAGACGAAGCAGTTCCAGGGCGAGATGGCGCAGTTCCAGGGCGAGATGGGGCAGTTCCAGCGCGAGATGGGGCAGTTCCAGCGCGAGATGGGGCAGTTCCAGGGCGAGACGAAGCAGTTCCAGCGCGAGATGGGGCAGTTCCAGGGCGAGGTGGCGCAGTTCCAGCGCGACATTCGTCTTGAGCTCGACGCCCTCAGGGCAGAGCTCAAGGCCGAGATTGGCCCGTTGAAGGCTGACGTGAGCGGGCTGAAGGCCGACATGGCCGAGGTGCTGCGGCGCCTGCCACCGCCGCCCGCTGCGGCCTGACTAGCTCGAGGAGTCGGTCACGCGGCCCGCCTCAGCGGCCGCCTTCGGCCGTGGCCGCCGGCGGGCCGAGCAGCCGGCGCAGCCCGGTTACCATCGCCTCGCGGGTCTGCTCTGGCGTGTATCCGCCGTCGACCAGGAACCAGTCGATGGTCTCGATCTGCGTCAGCGCGTCGGCGGCCGCCAGCACGGCATCCGCCTCCTGGCCGAACGTCGCCAACTCGGGCGCGAAGTGGCGCGCGAGCTGAACGCGGAGCATGCCACGGCGCGCGTGCAGGCTCTCCCTGATGATCTCGCTGGCCGGGGTCGCTCGCAGTCGAGTCCTCGCGAGCGCGGCCCTGGCGGCCGGCGCGATCGCGCGGTGCAGTCGTAGCCGGGCCGCGACGAGACTCGCCACCCGCTCATCGAATGCGCCCTCGCCGATCGCCTCGAACGCGAACAGGTGCCCGACCTTCTCCAGATGCCGCTCGATCGCGGCACGGACGAGGTCGTCGCGATCGCTCACGTAGCGGTAGACGGACCTGAGCGATACGCCAGAGCGCAACGCTACCATTTCCGGGGTCGGGCTGAGCTCACCCTCGGTAAAGAGCTGGAGCACAGCATCCAGCACGGCGAGGCGGTTCCTGTCCCGCCGGGCCGTGCGCCCGTCGATCACACCCTGTTCTGTCATAATAGCTGCCAGAATATTCCGCCGTCTCTTGCGGAACCACGCGATCCTTGCCGGATTCACCGGATTCGTGCGACCGCGAGCCTAACCCAGAACCGTGCGTCACGTCGTCCGCCCAGGCGAACGAGGGTGGCGGCCGAGGAAATTCGACGCCCCGGACGCTCTTGTCACGACTTGTGGTTCATCTGGAGCCCGATTTGCCCCTTTTGCCGAGCCACAACTCATGATATGAACTCACCGAACCACTGCGCCGCCGTATTTAACTAATGGCCGTTAGTGTTAGAGTGGCCTCGTGCGGCCCGAGCGTGATCATGTCGGTCAGGGCGGCGAGGCGCTGCCCAGGGGTCCGCTGCCCAGGGGTCCGCGGCTGCCGAGGGGTCCGCGGCTGCCGAGGGGTCCGCGGCCCAGCGGTTCGCCGCCCAGCGGTCCGCTGGCCGCCGTCTGCGCCCTCGACGATCCCGTCCGCCGGAGGCTCTACGAGTACGTCTCAGGGTGCGCCGAGCCGGTCGGCCGGGATCAGGCTGCGGCAGCCACCGGGGTCGGCAGGCCGCTGACCGCCTATCACCTGGACAAGCTCGTCAGCTTCGGCCTGCTCACGGCGGGCTACCGGCGGATCGCCGGCAGGCGCGGTCCCGGCGCCGGCCGTCCTGCCAAGATCTACGCCAGGTCGCAGGCCGAGTTCGCGGTCACACTGCCGCCGCGCGAGTACGAACTGGCCGCCGGCCTGCTGGCGCACGCGGTCGACGCCGACCTCAGCGGCGCTGCGCTGGCCGGCCTGAGGCGCGCCGCTCGCGAGCACGGCACGGCGCTCGGACGGGCCGCCAGGGACGATGGCGCCGGCCGAGCGGCCGGCCGCGCGCTCCGGATAACCGAGACGACCCTGGCCGCCCACGGCTTCGAACCCGTCGCGGACGATGAAGGCGGCCTGATCGTGCGCAACTGCCCGTTCCACCGGCTCGCCGTCCGCAATCCGGCAGTGGTCTGCGCGATGAATCTCGCCCTGATCGAGGGCGTCATCGCGGGGATCGGCGCCAGCGAGCAACTTCGTCCTGAGCTGGATCCGGGACCCGGCCGCTGCTGCGTCTTGGTCCGCGAGGGCCGCCGGTCAACCCACGAAACCCTGGAGCGTCATGACTCATGACCTGGCGATCGCCTGCGACCCGGCATCGACCGACGGCCAGGAATCCGACCGCCTCGAGCCCGATGGCCTGAAGCTCGTGACCCGAGGGCGGCGGGTGGACCTGGCCGCCGCGCGGCGGGCCGCCGCGCAGTTCCTGACCGCGCTCGGCATCGACCTCGACCAGGATGGCCTGCGCGAGACGCCGGCCAGGCTGGCCCGCGCCTACGCGGAGTTTTTCGACCCGCCCCCCAATGCGGTTCACCACCTTCGACAACGCGGAGGGATACGACGAGCTGGTGATCGCGCGGTCCATTCCGTTCCGCACGGTATGCGAGCACCATTTGCTGCCGTTTTCCGGCGTCGCGCATGTCGGATACGTGCCCGCCGAGCGTATTCTCGGCTTGTCCAAACTGGCTCGCCTCGTCGAGCACTTCGCGGCCAGGCCGCA
>Ga0207646_10003127_pt1 | contig 18990 bp, 16 predicted proteins | sample KBSK5502metaG_FD_184343 | JGI IMG/M metagenome (GOLD analysis project Ga0207646, IMG submission 184343) | Corn, switchgrass and miscanthus rhizosphere microbial communities from Kellogg Biological Station, Michigan, USA - KBS K5-50-2 metaG... | ecosystem: Host-associated > Plants > Roots >...
GTGTCGTCGGTGGTCCTTGCCTTCGCCGGCAGCGGCAGCTGGACTGCCGTCGCCACCAACTACACGGCAGCTCCCACCGAGGTCTCCACCAGCATCTACCCCGACAACACGGCTGTCGGCACCTTCTGGTTTGATGACGTTAGCCTCGCGCCGACCACCAATCTGCTTAGCAACGGTGGCTTCGAGTCAGGCGCGGCGGGCTGGTCGCTCGCATCCCAGGCGTCGATCGACAGCAATCCCGCCGATGCCCATGCCGGCAACGACTCGCTGCAGCTCGTGGCCACTGGCGCCTGGGAGGCGACCCGCCAGACGGTGACGGTCAGACCCGGCCAGACTTACAACTTCACCGCCTGGGGACGTTCCAACAGCGGAGGCGGCGTCTTCGTCCTGCAGGGCCACGATGCGAGCGGCGCCCGGGTGTCGTCGGTGGTCCTTGCCTTCGCCGGCAGCGGCAGCTGGACTGCCGTCGCCACCAACTACACGGCAGCTCCCACCGAGGTCTCCACCAGCATCTACCCCGACAACACGGCTGCCGGCACCTTCTGGTTCGATGACATCAGCCTCACTCAAAACTGACGGCTTCAGCTTAAGTGCCCGTGAGCCGAGCCAATAGACTCTTGCTCTCCGGGTCATAGCGATCTAGTTCCAGAGCGCGGCGCGCGGCAGCGACGGCGCCGGCGTGGTCGCCCAGGTGTTCGTCGACGATCGCCAGTTCCCGGAACATCTCCGGGCTAAAGCTGCCCAAATGAGCCGCCGTCTGGTAGGCCTCTTGGGCTGCGGGCCAGTCGGCATTTGAGGCGGGGTTCCCGTTCTGATCGAGGTTCAGCGCGTAGTTTCCGGCCTCGATCGCATAGGTGGCCTCATATGGGGCAAGGCTGCGCGCCTGCCCGATCGTCGTGCGGGCTTGTCCAAGGTCGGCGGCCGCTTGGGTCGCGTAGTAGTCGGCATCGGCCAGGTATGGAAAGACAACGGCCGGAATCAGAAGCAGGACGAGCACCAGGGTGACTACGGCAAACGCCGGAACGGCAATCCTCCGAGGGACTTCTACGACGTGAACAGGTTTGACATCGGGCGCCCAGGTTACGATCGCCGCCGCAGCCAGGAGCCAGAAGGGAAGCGACGTCGGGATCCACGAAAAATCAGCCTGAATAGAGACCTCGTAGGCGACAAAGGCGGCAAAGAGGGCCACGGCTCCGCGCAGAGTGCGACCCCGCCAGAAGGCCCGCACGAAGGCCACTAGGATCCAGATGTACGCCAGCAGCCCAAGGATTCCCTGCGAGGCAGCCACGCCCAGTGCGTCTTGATGTGGTTTGTCCCATAGGGTCCCAAGCTTGTTCGTGCTCTGGTACTGCGGGTACACGAGCCCAAACGTATCGGGGCCCCAGCCCAAGATTGGACGGCTCGCGATCAGTGCCAGCGTGTCGCCCCATGTCTTGAGTCGGGTCGCCTCAGTGCCCGAATTGAGGTTGCCGATCGACACGATCCGCGCAACAAGAGCATTGCCGAAGCCCCCCTGGGCATTCGATGGCCGGGATGCGACGATGCCGGCGAGGACACCAAACCCTGCGACCACAAACGCTGCCGAGATCAGGAGCGGCCACAGGTGAAAACGGCCCCGACGGAGCGCGAGGACCACGATAACGCCGACGACGGCGCCAATCCAGGCGGCCCTGGTAAACGTGGCGAGAAGGCCGAGGGCCAGCACGACAACCAGGTTCGCCGAGAGGATACGCGTTGTCCCAGGACGCCTGCTGACCATTTTTGCCACGGCGATGGGAATGAGCATCGCTAAAAAGATGCCAAGGAAATCCGGATTCGCCAGCGTGACATCGGCCCGGATTGGACCGTTGGTTCCCTCCCGAAAGTAGCCTCCACCGAGTAGCCCAAAGGCTGATTGCAAGATGGCCGCCGCGCCGATGAAGTAGCCGCTGAGGAGAAGGCTCCAGCTGACGCCCCGGGCGTCCGCCTCCCCCGAGATCAGCTGAACCGTAAGCCAGAAAAGAAGTGCATAGGTGACGATCGTGAGCACCCCTTCCCACCTGTCGTATGTACCAAAGAGGGCGACGTTGCGATTGACAGCAAAGATGGTCGAAAGCGCCGCCGACGCGATGAACGCGAGGAGAGGAAGGTCCAGTCGAGTTCGTCGCCAGGTGACCCGGCCTTCGGCGACCCAACGGACAAGCAATGAGATGGTAAGTGCCACGAGAACAAGCCGCACCAAGAGGAGCTTCGGCAACACGAATTCGTCAACGAGGTTCGGAAGAAAGGCAAGGGGCAGCAGGAAGGCGGCGCCCCTGAGAATCCACCGAGCAATCGGATTCGTTGCGGGAGCGCGCTCCGCCGATTGGGCGGATCGCAAAGCTATTACGTCAGAGGCCAGCTGGGTCAGCTAGTCGGAATCGTCTCCGTCTTCGCCGCAGGGATGGTTCTTATGGCCAGGGTGCCGTGCTTGTGATGATGCTTGCTGAGACCGGGAGGATGACACTCGCCTTTGTGCTTGCCATTGTTCTCGTCGTCCCCCTTGGCTTCACTCTTCTCTGACGACTTGTCGGCCCTCAGCCCCGCGTTCGGGGCGACCAGCGTGATGACCGACTTGACCGCCTTCTGCGAGCCCAGCGTACCGGAGGCTGCGGCCGCGCCAACTGCCGCGAGCAGCAGCAAAGTCGCCGCTGTGACGGTGACGACGAGCAGCCGGGTAAATCCCCTCATGTCCGGGCATCGTACCGCCCCTTGGAGTCATTGGTCAAGACTCGGGGCATATTTTCCCAATTCAAAAACGAACACCCGTTCGCTCAATTTCGGAGCCTACCTGAGCGTTCGCGTTGACCGAACGGACGTACGGCGCGCCCGGCTTGTCTGACCCTTTTGCGTATGCTATATGTCTCTTTACTCAGGTAGGGAGCTCTTTGGGGCCCTCCCTATCGATTTTGGGGAGGGCGGCTGGCAGCGATGATCCGAGTGGGCGTTGTCGGCGCTGGGGCTATGGGGCGCAATCACCTGCGCGTCCTGAGTGACATCGAGGGCGTTGAGCTCGTCGCCGTATGCGATGCGGACCGGAGCGCTGTCGAATCCGCCGGGCAGTTGCGCAAGATCCGCGGGTACCTCTCATCGTGGGAGATGTTGTCGCGCGAAAATTTGAACTTCGTCGTCATCGCCGCACCGACGAAGTTCCACCACCGTCTGACTCTGGAGGCCTTAGAAAAGGGCTGCCACGTCCTGGTCGAGAAGCCCATTGCTGCCGACCTTGCTCAGGCGCGGCAGATGATCACGGTTGCGCAAAAGCAAGGCCTGACTCTCGCCGTTGGGCAAATCGAGCGGTTCAATCCGGCCGTCCGGGAGTTGAAAAAGCACCTCGATGCGGGATACCTCGGCCGGATCTTCCAGATCAGGGCGCTGCGCTTGGGTCCATTCCCCGCGCGAATCCGTGACGTCGGCGTGGTGGCCGATCTGGCGACGCACGATCTCGATGTAATGACTTACCTGCTCGGCCGTCCAGTCGTCCGCATGTATTCGGAAACGCACCGGAAGATCAACACTCAGCACGAGGATATGGTGAACGCGGTCCTCAAATTCGACGACGGAGTCATAGGGGTGCTCGACGTCAACTGGCTGACGCCAACCAAGATTAGGCAGCTCAACGTCTTGGGTGAGCGCGGGATGTTCCAGCTCAACTACCTCACGCAAGAGCTCGTCTACTTCGAGAACACCGAGGTGCCCTCAAATGGAAATGGGGCATTTACTGGAGTAAGCGAGGGGAACATGACCCGATTCCAGATCCGCCAGACCGAACCCTTGCGAGCCGAGTTGCTCTCCGTTTTGCGTTCCATAAGCCAAGGAACTCCTCCTGAGGTGGACGGTGACGCCGGATATAACGCGCTGGCGCTGGCTCTCAGCCTAGTTTCTGCCGGCGAAGAAGGGCGCGTCATCGAGTTTACAGACTCACTGGCAGCTGTCCTGGCTCGCTAACGTCCGGATGGAGCATCCGCTGACAGTTGCGGTCATCGGGCTCGGCAAAATTGGGCTGCCGATCGCCGCTCAGTATGCATTCCGCGGCCACACGGTCATCGGCGTAGACATTCGAAGCAACGTTGTTGCGTCCGTAAGCGCAGGCAAAAGCCACATCGCAGGCGAACCTCTCCTCGACGAGCGCGTCTCTACGACAGTGGCGGCCGGCTCTCTTCGTGCAACTCAAGACGTGGCAAGTGCTGTGGGTCAGGCGAACGTGGTGGTCGTCGCTGTTCCCCTCATCACCGACGCGGAGGGTAAAGCCGATTTCGCTACCATCGATGAAGTAACCAGGACTATGGGAGCGAGCCTCAAATCGGGGACGTTGGTCCTGTACGAGACAACGCTTCCATTAGGGACAACCCGAGGCAGGCTCGGTCCTGTCCTGGAGCAGTCCTCAGGCCTGCGCCTTGGAGATTCCCTTTTCCTAGCATTCAGCCCTGAACGTGTCTACTCCGGACGGGTTTTCGAAGACCTATCCAAATATCCGAAGATCGTTGGCGGGGTCGATCCGGAAAGTACCGCACGGGCGGTTGCCTTCTACGGATCCGTGCTAGATGCAGACGTTCTGCCCGTTGCCAACGCCGAGACAGCTGAATTCGCCAAACTTGCCGAAACGACGTACCGCTTCGTAAATGTTGCGTTGGCCGACCAGCTTGCCCTATTTGGACGAGAGCGCGGGGTGAACATATCCGAAGCGTTTGCCGCAGCCAACACCCAGCCCTTCTCGCAAATCCACCATCCGGGCATCGGTGTCGGCGGTCACTGTATCCCTGTCTACCCTCGCTTCCTCCTCGAGGCCTCACGTAATGGCGAGTTGTCCTTGGTCCGAGATGCGCAGCGGATCGACGACGCCATGCCGGCCACCTACCTCAATTTATTGTCCGATGTCCTCGGCGGACTCCGAGGTAAGCGCGTTGTTGTGCTCGGCGTGAGCTACCGGCCAAACATCAAGGAAACGGCATTCTCAGCCGCTTTTCGGGTAGTCACCGTATTGAAGCAGGAAGGTGCGTTAGTTACAGTCCACGACCCGCTTTTCTCGGATGACGAGTTACGGGATCTCGGCTTCGAATCAGTTCCCTTGCAAGAAGCTGCGGCCGCTGATGCTGTGATCGTCCAGGCGTTTCACAGGCAGTATCAGGATCTCGACTGGAAGCTATTTAGATGCCTGCGGGCTGTTATCGACGGGCGGGGTGGCGTGCCCGCAGCTCTCTTTACTGGGAGTGATATCGCTTTCATTTCGCTTGACGTCAACAAGGCTTAACACATGGACGCGTTAATTATTAGGCGGGGCTCAGCCGGGCTCTGACGAAGACTGTCGCGTCACTTCTTGTGGTCGGCGTGTTGGCGGGATGCACACCAGAACCTGCTGGGAGCCGGGCACTAAGTAGGCCATCGGCCACGACAAACAGCCGCAACCCAATTGTGGTGGAGAACGCGCAGGCAGGGAGCGCCGACTGGACGTTGCCGAGCAACAATCGAATCACTGGTTACGCGGATGCCACAAGCGTCGACGTTGGCGAGACCATTCGGTTTGCTGTTAGCAGCGCCAGGCCAAGCTTCAAACTCGACATCTATCGGCTCGGGTGGTACGGCGGCCTTGGAGGTCGTCTCATGCTGTCGATCGAGGACGTTCCTGGCATTTACCAGGGGCATTGGATCGACAAGACCTTCGGCGTAGCCGGCTGCACAACCTGCAGGGTTGATCCGGTAACGGGCCTGGTCGACGCAAACTGGGAGTGGGGCTATTCGCTGACCATCCCTTCGCCCTGGACCAGTGGCTTATATCTTGCGCGCCTTTCGACAGCTAACGATCGGGGGACGATCCCATTCGTGGTCCGTGATGACGTCGAGCCCACAAGCATCCTGGCGGTCCTGCCAGTGAACACATGGCAGGCTTACAACTACTGGGGTGGAAAGTCTCTGTACGCCTCCAGCGCATACGGAGATGCCACCATCATCGGCGAAAAAAGGGCCGTGAAAGTATCTTTCAATCGGCCGTACGCTATACCGGCGCCCAGCGCGCAAGACATTAATGTCATTTCATTCCTGGAACGATTTGGATACGACGTTTCGTACTCGACCGATGTCGATCTCGACCGACGTCCAGACCTCCTGGCGTTACACCGTGTCTATATGGCCGTCGGACATGACGAATATTGGTCGAAACCAATGCGCGACGCCGTCGAAAGGGCGCGCGACCAAGGCGTGAGTCTCGCTTTCCTGGGGGGAAACGACGTGTACTGGCAAGCCCGTTACGAGCCCGACGCCGGCGCCCAGCCTAGTCGTACACTTGTGGTTTACAGGTCGGCCTCGCTCGATCCCATTGCCTTAACAGATCCATCGACGGTTACGGTACGTTGGGCGGCAGCTCCCGTCAATCGTCCACAGAACGCACTTACGGGTACGCTCTTTTCAGATGGCTATCCGCCGCGTCCGGAAAGTTGGCAGCTGAGCGCGGCCGCTCCGCCTTGGTTCTGGCACGGCACCGAGCTTCGGCCGGGCGACAGCGTTGCCGGTCTCGAGTCGGGCGAGTGCGATCGGAGCGTAGACAATGGCGCCTCGCCGCCGTCGCAGCTGATCCTGGGCAGCGCGAACTTCACGACTGGCCTCGGTGAGTCTGCGCGGTGCGATTCCACGTGGTATGCGACCGGTGGCCAGTCGGCCGTCTTCAGCGCAGGCGACCTAGGATGGCCAAACTTGCTTACTGGACCTGCCAGTGACAATCGGGTCATCGCGCTGACAAGAAATGTTCTTGATCACCTGATCTTGCTTGCAAAACGAGCAACGGGACTAGTTCTGGCTAGGCCTATAGCCTCCAGGCCATACGGAAACTAGGCGCATATGCTGGCTCAGGTCTCCGCGGCGACGAGCAACCTGCGTTTGAGGAAGGTTGCGATGATCGTGGCCAACCCATGCGACCCTGACTGGAGAGTGATGAAGGAAGCGCGGTCGCTTGCAGATGCGGGCTTCCTAGTAACGATAATCGCCTGGGACCGCGACGGCACACGAAAGGCGCACGACGCTGTTGGTCGGGCCCAAATTCTCCGACTAAGAAGTCCGTATGCCGCGCCTCCGGCGAAATTATGGTTAAGGATTGTCAATACCCTGAGGTTCTGGCTGCAGATCAATTCTGTTGTGCGCCGCCTCGGTTACGACATAGTGCACTGCCATGACCTGCCAACGCTTCCGCTTGGTGTTTTGCTCACCGTCGGCCGGCGGCAAAAGCGTTTGGTCTATGACGCGCATGAGGTGTACTGGCTCATGGCGAAGTCGACTTGGCCACCTGCTCTGGTGTGGCTAGCAAAACATTCGGAGAGATGGCTCGCCCAATTCGCCACTACCCTAATAACAGTCAGCAATTTGGCGACGCCCTACTTCAGAGGCCATCCAAACCTCGTGGTGGTTGGTAATTGGTACGACCCGATCGCAAAGAATTCGTTGGCAGGCTCAGAACTTAGGCGACAACTAGGCATCGGACAAGAGAGCTTCTGTTTGGCTTGTGTCGGCACCTTGGCACCTCGGAGGCTTATCAACTTACTTATCGAGTCGGCGCCCCAGTTGCGAGGCGTCGACGTCGTAGTCGCTGGCCGAGGCCCATCGGAGGCAACGCTAATACGTGCAACACTGGCCATCGGAAACCTTCACTTCGTTGGATGGCAGGCGCAACCGGAGCGCATTTATGCTGCGGCCGATGCGCTCTTTTATGGCCTTTCCATGGACGATGAGTACGGTGCACTAAGCTCGCCGAACACCTTGTTCCTATCGATAGCGATGGAGATCCCCCTCATAACAGTAGCCCTGGGTCAAGCGGGCTTAGTAATCCGTAAGGACGGAGGAGGCATAGTGCTTCCAAATCCCACTCCTGATGCTCTTGCTCGTGCTATTCGGACAATTCGTGAACCTGACTTTGCGAATCAAGCCAAATCCCAGCTTCGAGCCCTTCAGCTCGAATACAACTGGGCGAAGGCTTCCCAGCGCCTTATCGACGCGTACAACAAGTTGTGGAGTTAACAGCAGATCGGCGGCTGTCAGTTGCGCGTAAGTCGCTGGAAGCGTTGTCTCTGGCCCAGCCTCCCTCGAACTAGATCGAAGGCTCCCACGATAAATCCGCACGCGTATCCCACGTGAAAACAGACGAATACGGCCATGGTCGCCAGAAAGACTCGGCCAGTATCAGCGCTGAAGGCATGACCTTTTAACGAAAGAATAGAACGTAGACTCGTCGCCGCAACGACGATTGTGTAGGTGAGCGCCGCGACCAGGGCTATCGCTAGTGAAATACGCGAGAAGATGCCGACCACAACAGCGCAGATCCACGAGGAGAGGCAAAGAGCCGGCATGATCTGGCGCAATGAAGCAGGCCTACCGTGCTTCTTGATTACGGCAACCCTGTAGTAGCCGTATTGGAGGTACTGGGCGAAGACGGCCCTTAGGCTTCGCCGCGGACTGTACCAGGACCGTATTTCCGGTGAGCAATAGATGGTGCCACCAAGTTTTCTCAACCTCAAATTAAACTCATCGTCCTCGGTTCGAAGCATTGCCTCGTCATAGCCGTGGAGGCGATCAAACACTTCTCTCTTGTAGAAGCCGCCGAACACCGTGTCAGCCTGGCCTTCGTAGTCGGGGTCGTGCCACCGGGCCCCTCCGACGGAAAGCCAACTGTGATGGGCCAGCGCAACGGCGCGAGCCACCAAGCCTTCCCCTTCTACGCGTGGCGCCCCGCCCACATTGTCCGCACCAGTGCGGAGCGCTACATCAAGACATTTCCTCAGATAATCTCGGCTGTAGCGATTGTGCGCGCCAACAATTGCGATGTACTCGCCACGTGCCGCACTTACGCCGACATTGAATCCGGCCGCACTCGATAAACGAGGGTTGTCGAACACGATGACCCTAGGGTCCTGGTCGGCCAGTGTCCTCAGCTTCTCCCGAGTTCCGTCGATGCTCATCCCATCGACTACGAGTACTTCGAATCCACCTCTAACCGGTGCTTGTTTAAGAAGCGAGTAAAGGCAGTCTTCAATCGCCGCTGCCTCGTTGCGACATGCAACGACCACAGAAACTGTGGGTCGTTCTTTAACCTTTGGTGACTTGGCGTCCATCTGCTTCTACCAGTTGACTGATGTTACCGGGCGAACGTACGTCCACCAATCAAACTATGCCCCCCAGAAAATAGAACGATGGTAGGACACCCGCCGCACCACGGCGCTGCAGCGATCGCCAGATAGGCACCGACCGAGCTGGTTGGGCCTTGACCGGCACTGTACATCCTCCATAAAGAATGGGCACACGATACGGCACTCTCGTCGCCCTTACTGATTTTCCGTCGAATAGCCCGAAGCCATATTGCGCTGGCCGAGGCAAAAGACATAGGCGCCAGGCTCCCGGACCCATATCGGCAACCCCTTTACGGATGTTCTATAAGCCCCAGCACCAAACCGCAGAGGCGCCGCGCGGAATCCTCCCTTGAACACGATTGAGTTCCCGGCCGCAAAAGTAACGCAGCCGAGAGTACGCACTCTCTGCTTGTGCTTGCCATCTAAGACCAGTTTCTGTGAGAAGCGATTCTCCAGTAATCTTGCCGAGCGCGCGCAGCTGTATTGCATGCAGCCGCTGGTAGAAAGGCGGCGCCAGTCGAGTGTTTAGTTCTGAATACCGCGACCAGTATCCGCTGGAATAGTTGTCGAGGCGACCAATTACCGCGGCAACACCGCGCTCAAATAGTCTGCTCGATACCTCGTCACGCAAAACCCTCCAGTAATCGTGCAGTCCAAAGAGGGCAAAGATGTGGCCGTTCAGAATGGCCGTAGGCGGATCGGTAGGGACTTCCTCGAAGACGTCTCCTTGACCGAAGGAGTTTCGAAGGCCGCCTGCGCTGATTGGAATCTGAAGGCCATTTAGGGCAGCTGTTGCAAGCCTAAGCCATTCCTCCCTGTATGTGTGTTGAAACGCGCGCAGTAGGACCGACATGGAAACACCCGTCGTCAGGGCCGATATCCAGTGCGGGCCCGAGGCAGGGAAAGATGGATTCAACCACTCAAATTCCCACGCTATGAAGGGTTCTTTATCGGGCGTGATCCTGTTAGCCGCAAGACTTGCAAGCAAGTGAGCCAGGCCAAGCCACGTCGGGATTCCTCCCTTAGGATGACTGCTCTGGCCGAGCAGATCCACCCCAAACTGATCGAGTGCCACCTGAGCAATCGCAGTTGGAGTCGACACCAGACCCACACCTGGAATCGAGACACGGGGAGGGTTGGTTGAAGAACTGCGCGTGTAGCCAAACCCAGAGTCATAGAACGTATACCCCGCCGTTGGGTGGTGATAGTAGTAGGCACCGAGGGTAGGGCCCGTAACGTCGTCTGCGATTACCATCTCGGCCAACCTACCCTTGGCCTCGCGAAGTTCTCGCCTCATCCTTACAGCGTCGAGGACTATCTCACTCAGGCCGACGGTTGAGAGCGCCAGGAGTAGGCGGGCCACTGGCTGCGGCTTCCCGCGAATGATTGTGCGATCCTTATCGGGCGCCATCTGGCCCAAGCGGAGTCTGGTTCGGTCCACCCGGAGTGACTTGCCTATTAGGACTGTCTCTCAGTGCCGGCTGCGCTATCAGTCTATGGAATTCGAGAACAACGGGTCGGAGACACAGGACCGCCAAACCAAAACAAACAGTAAGCAGCGCAGCGTTGGGGCCTATCCCAAGTTGCAGCGTAGCAGTGGCTGTGCTCACCACTCCTATACTGCAAACGATTCCTAGGCTTCGCCACTCGTACGGTAGGTAATACAAACGGCTGCTTGCGCGAAATGACCCAAGCCCTATAACGCTGTAGCCAAGAAGGTTCGCGATCGCCGCGCCCGTCCCGCCCAGGCGCGGAATCAGAAGGAGGTTCGCAAACAGGTTTATGCACGTCCCAGCGACCATGATGGGGAGCACAACTCGGGTCGCGGTGGCTAGCTGAAAGGCCGAGTTAGCAACGACGAACACCGCAAAGAACGAATAGGACAAAGCCAGCAGAGGAACGTACGCCGCCGTGCGCGAGTATGCAGGTGCATACACCGACATTAATGGACCCGCCATCAATGCCAGGGCGCTGTTAATGAGAACGGTTCCGGAGAAGAAAAGCGTAAGCGTTGCAGCTATTACCTTCGCGCCATCCAAGCCGCGCGCCATCCGATACATCAGCGGAGGCCACAGTAGAGCAAAAGGGGCAGAAGCAGCAGCGTTGACACCGCCAACCAAGCTGGAGGCAGCTACATATGGAGCGAGTGCCGTCAGAGATGCCACCGCCGCAAACACATAGCGGTCCGCATAGCTCAGAAGAAAGTTGAGCAAGATAGCGGGCTGGAGCGGTAGGCCAAAGCTCAACATTTTTTTTAGTAGTCCCACCTGAACAGAAGTCAGAGTGACTCGAGTCGCAAAGAGCGCGGCCAAAGCGCCCGCGACAGAGCTCAGAAGGAGGGCAACTACCATGGCTTCGATGCCGCGGTTGAGGACAACAGTCACGGCGGCGCCACATGCGATGATGATTGCTTTCATGATCAGGATTCCGCTATAACGAGAAGCGCGGCCCTCGACACGCATGCGACTCAGTGGTATCTGTGATACCGCTTCCGAGAAAAGGATCAGACCGACGGCTACAAAGAAGTCCTTCCGCCCGGCCAAACCCAAGACCGACTCCACGGCTGGGCGAAAAAGCGCAGCCAAGCCGAGGATCGCTGCTGACGAAATCACGACGAACGTCAGCGCGGTATCTGCAGCGCGCCGGCCCGCGTGTTCCCAGAACCGAAAAATGGCTGGCACTAAGCCGAATGTCAGAATGACGGGGCCTAGGGCTGTGGTCGTCGCAAGCAACCCATACGTGGCATAGTCCCTGGTCGTAAGGGATCGCGCCAATAGCGCTGCTACGGAGAAACCAGTGGCCTGACTGAGAAGAGTGCCCGCAGCATACGTCAGGTAGCTCTTAGTTACCATGTCTGTTTCCATCACGCGCGCCGCCTAACAGGACATTCAGCAAGTCAGGCTTGACCTGACTAGGCCTGAAATGGTCCTCTATGAATCGCGATGCGCGGGAGCCCATCCTGCGGCGTTCGGCGGGTGAGCCTAGTAATCGGCGAAGCGCATCCTCTAATTGACTTCTCAGCGCCTGCGTTCCTTTTGTCGGTAGACAAATACCTCGGCCTTCGGATAACAGCGCTACGTTCGAAATCGGAGCGTCGGTCGCCACTACGGCACATCCAGCAGCCATCGCTTCGAGCACGGCCATCGAAAAGTTCGTGCCTTCCACGCCTGCATAGACGAAGACGTCCGTCCGATGGAGTAGTTCGATTACTTCTTCGCGCTCTACGCCACCACACCACTTGATGGGGACACTTGAGTCCGCGAATTGGCGTTGAAGCGGTTCTCGTAACGGTCCGTCGCCGGCCACGACGATGAGCGAGTTCTTGCGACCGTTCAGAGCGGCAATCGCCGCTGACAGAAAAATCGGCAGGCCTTTCTCAATAGTGGCACGACCGACCGTCGATACGACAATGGCCTCATCATCATCAAGAGCCGGGGGATTCAACGGTCGTCTGGGCCTCGGTGGAATGGTAACTGGATAGCGGTAGTCATGCATTTTGCTAATTGGAACAGCGAACCGACGCCGATAACACTCTCGACTCTCCTCCCCTGCCACTAAGAGGCTGGTGGAGTATTTCGCAGAGAAGGCCGCCAGCCCTTTGAGCAGCCGCCTGTAGAAGCGCTCGAACGGACGGCTCAGCATCCGGGTACTTCCCCGTCTCTTGCTCCAGTAGAAGTCGCTGAAGAGAACCCACACCGAACCGTGGTCCATGATGTACACGGGACAGCGGTAGAGGCTGCCGACCAAACAGCAATACGCTGCGGTGTACGTTCCGTCATGAGCCAAAATAAAATCACATGGCTTGCGACGGAGCAATCGATGTAAGTGCCAGGCTCCGAGCAAGAGGTACACGGGCAAAGTCACTAAGTAAAACGGCGACGACCAGCGAACGCCAAACGTAGTTACCCCTGGAAGAGTTCGCTCACCGCGCCAAGCAAGCACCTGAATACTGGTCGCGTCACTGAGCATCGGTATCAATTCGGAGATGACGCTTGAAACGCCGCCCTTGACGGGATACCCCGTGGTACAGAAGATTCCAGCTGGTAGGTCCCGGGCTGTGTTTCGGGGCTTTGATCGAGCCTTCCCACGCGCAGGCAGCTTGCCCGCGCGTGAGCGGACGTAAGAAATCGACTCGCTCACCTAACCAGTTTCCGGTAAAGGCCGGTCAGTGATTCCGACTCATGCTCCCAGTTGAGACCGGCGAGGACGGCCTCTCGGCCATGGGCTCCCATTTCCGCTGCAATACCTGGATTGTTGACTATCCATAGGAGGGCCTCAGCAATTGCTACCGGATCCGATGGATCAACGAGTATTCCGCAGCGAAACCGCTCCACCAGGCGGCGCCAAAGGGGAAAGTCCGAAGCGATCACAGGAATGCCAGCCGCCATATATTCGAACAGCTTGTTGGGCTGCGCTTGGAGGTGATTTGGGGCTCCCAGAAATGTAACGATGCCCGCCCGCGCCTGTGCCATCAGGCCCAGTGCAGCTGCGCGGGGGACCCACCCTAAGAATTCAACTCGCTTCCACCCTGCCAGCCCGGCCAGGGTTCGGTGAAACTTTTCGGTTTCAAAGTCACCCGCCATTGTTAGTGTCAAGGACTGGACATCGGGAAGCAAGCCCAAGGCCCGAACGACTTGCTCAGTTCCTCGGATCGCCTGAATTGAGCCGATGTATACGACTCGTCGGGGACGAGACGAGTGAGGCATCCTCGCCTGCGCGCCAGCCTCAGCAAGGTGTGGGAAGTTTTGGACCAACGTGGTCTTATGCCGTGGGAAACGCCGGCCTATGGCCGGCGTGGCGACCACGATGCCGTCGAAGACTAATCCTGCAGCCCGCATCAACAGCACTGCAGCCGCCGCTACTGCTGGCCGCAGCTGTCGCGGGATCCAGTCCTTTGTCCGAATATCATCCGGGAGATCCTCGTGGACGTCGAGTATCACCGTGCGGCGCCGAAGTTTCATCAGAAGCCCTATCGGAATCGTCTCCGGGTCGTGAAGATGGTAGATTCTGTAGTTCCCTGTCCAAGCTAGTTTGCAAGCTTCCAGCCAGGTTCGGGTGAAACGTTGTCGACGGTTCGCTGCGATCGGAAGACCTCGCACCAGAATTGGAGGCAAGACTGCATTCGGTCTACCCTGCGCGGCAATCGTCAGCTCGTAGCCTTCCGAGGCTAGCGACTTACATTCTTTCTCGTAGATGCGCACATCGTTGGGTGGATGCGCTGTGGTGAGGTGGAGTACCCGGATGGTGGACGGACCGGTTACACCCTTGGCTTGTGGATCCACGGCGGTCAAGCCCTACTCGCTCCGGGCGCGATTGTCGGTTGTCTGCCATCGGAGTGGTGTCTGCCGACCGCGGCCGAAGATCAAAGGATTACTTGAGCGAGGCATCCTGAGGGATAGACTCGGTCCAGCAGGGTTAGCCAGCTCTGGCAAAAGTGCGCGGCGCTTGACTGGCTTGGCGAGTGTCCACTAGGGGAGAAGGGCGACGATGTAGGAGCTGCTGCTGCTCAGTCAGGATCCACCAGAGCGTCCAGAAAAGGGTTCCCAGAAACGGCAGAGTGATCACATTAACAGTCAACGACATGACAGCTAGGACGGTAACTCCCGCAAATGGTGCGGCCATTCCAGGAGTAGCGTGTCTTGTTATGAGCGAGCGCCACATAGGAACGGCCACGAGCGCCAGAACGACGGCGAGAGCTGGGAGCCCTAACATCGCCCCAACCTCAAGGAATGAATTGTGGGGATGCGCCAGTGGAATTGTTTGTAGCGACGTGCGGTACGACTCGGACTTCGTCAGGTAGCGCTCCCACCCTGTCCCGAGGCCGAATAAAGGGTTGGCAAAGATAACTCGAATTGCGGTCTGAGCTGCCCCGACTCGCAGGTAATCGATTGGAGCGAGATTCTGGAGTCGGAAGAGTGCTGTTTGAGCGAGCTGTGATCCGGTGACAGTAGCGATGGGAATTGCCATTATGGCGAACACGTATAAGGCGCGGACGCGGGTCTTGGAATTAATGAGAATGAGGGCTAGCAAGCCAGCAGGCACTCCGACGAATACTGCTCTGTTGAGCGTTGTTGTCGCGACTGCGAGCAAGACAAGCGCACAGCTAACAGAGAGCCACCTCTTTGGGCCGCGGCTCGCGATGGCTAGCCCGACCCACAAGACGCAACCGAGCGCCATTGCTGCTGCTAGCCAATCCGGATTGAACAGGATCGAGCCCAGGCGCTGAGTGCCCTGAAACGTCGCGCGTTCGACCGTCGGTAGGTAGGCAATTCTGGCACTGGAGAGTTGCGTCAGAAGCGGATGTCCTGCCGCGTACTCTAGGCCGCTGAATAGCCCGATACCAAGAATCGTGAACGCGACGACCCAGATTGCCCTGTTTGTCTGGCGCGGCCCATTCTCGCTGTTTGCCAACATGACCAGCAGCCCAAAGTTCTCAAACACAACCTCGATGTCGTAGGTGACGCTCTCGGTCGGAAAACCGAAGTAAAGAAGGTTGATTAGGGTTAAGGACGCAAAAGCTGCCCAGAGAATTGGAAGCGCCGGTAGGCGCAGTGTTCGACGGGAGGTCACCGCTTGAAGCAGCGCCGAAGCCACCACCAGTGCTAGTGCGACCTCGCCGTAGGTTAGCGAAATGTAGCCCGAGAAGGAAAGCAGACGGATGACCAGCCACACCGCCAGGCGGGCCTCAAGCGAACGTGCGAAGATCAATACCGCGACGAAGGCTACCCCCACGGCTAGGCCCGGTTTGTATACGGTGGCGGCCGCCGTCACGACTGACAGGGATATGGCCAAGGCGACGATGCCGGCGGTCGACCGGTCCTTCACAAGCGTTCCTAGCATGCCCGTACCCGCAAACGGTGGTCCAGCATCCGACCCAGTCCCTCTTCCAGGGTAACTTTGGGTCTGAACTGGAACATGCTCGCAAAGGGGCCTGTGTCCGGTCGAAACCCTATTGCCTCGTGGGCGGTTCCCTCCGTTTGGACGATCACCTCGCGTCCAAGGAAATATCGCGCGGCGCGCGACACCAGATCCCTAACTGAAATGGGTTCTCCTGCTGCGAGGTCAACCGTGACATGGGGGCGCACACCGACACAAACCTTCAGAAGTGCGGCAATCGCGTCTTCAACATACATTGCGTCAATTAGGTTCGAACCGTCTCCATAGATTTTGAAGACACCTCGTCGTTGGATGCCGAGTTCCTCAACCAAACGCGAGTAGATCTTTCGCGCTGGTTCGTGCGGACCGTACGCACCGAAGAATCGAATGATGGCGTGTGATCGGATCTTTCCATCGGCCTGCGCACGCCGCGTGTAAAGCTCGGAGGCGAGTTTTGAGATCGCGTACGGCAACGAAGGCAACACGGGCGTTCCTGGTCCGACTGCGCCGTGAATTCCGTCGTACACCGCTCCCGATGAAAGGAATACGAAATGCTTGATGCTTACGGATTTGAGAACGTTCAAGACGGTCAGCGTATTGGCTTTGAGATCGATCGCGGGCTCCTTGACAGAGAGGGGCACCGAGGTATTGGCAGCCAAGAAGATGCAGAGTTCGAACGTGCTGCGAATACGTCCGAAATGCTCGACGGCATCGCTGATCTCCAGGTCACACCGAATGGCTTCGACCTGACCTTTCCTACAGTGCTCACTGACAAATCGCGGGAAGTCTGCTGACGTTCGGTATGTGGCGGTCACAGACCAATCAGCAGGTGCGCGGAGCAGGAGATTACGACCGAGAAATCCAGAAGCCCCGGTAACCAGGACGTTCAATGCGGAATCAACTCAGCAATCATGAAATTCTCATACCAGTCGACTGTCGCCCGGATGCCATCGGCGAATGATATGCTGGGCTCGAATTTTATTAACTCTCGTGCAAGACTAACGTCGGCGACGTGCCGACGAACATCACCAGCGCGAGGTTCACGGAATTCGATGATTGGTTCACGTCCAACGGCAGTCCCTATTGCTTTGACCACATCTCGCATCGACAGCTCATGTTCGGAGCCGAGATTGACGATTCTTCCCCAAGCCTCATCCGCTTTGGTCAAGCGAATCGCGCCGGCAACAGTGTCGGAGACGTAGATATAATCTCGCGTTTGTGAACCGTCTCCGAAGATTATGACTGGCTCGCCTCTTAGGATCCGGAGGGTTGCCGTCGGAACGATGCCGGCGAACTCGGCCATATTCTGACGGGGGCCGTAATTGTTAAAAGGCCGCACTATGAGGTAGGGCATACCGAAGGTCCGTCCGTAGCTAGCGACCAGTAAGTCAGAAGCGACTTTACTCGCAGCATATGGAGTTGTCCCTTCGAGGGGATGGTCTTCAGCCATTGGTGCTCGGACGCAGCTGCCATAGACCTCTGACGATGAGAAATGGACGAGACGTCCCAACAGGCCCGCTCGCCACGCTTCGCACAGGCTCAGACAGCACATTGTGGTTTCAGCAAAGCTTTCTGCGGGACGGACTAGAGACGCTGGCAGCGGCACTACCGCTAGGTTGAAAACGACGTCCGGCCGTATGTCTCGAAAAAGCATCAATGTCGCGTGACGGTCTGAGACATCAAGCTCGACGAAAGCCACCTTGCTTGATCTCAGGGCTTTCGTTAGATTGCTCTTGCGTCCCAAGGAGAGGTTATCCACCGCCGTCACGCTGCGAACCGGCTCTAACGCCAGCGCGTCAACGAGGTGGCTGCCGATGAAGCCGGCAGCGCCGGTAACCACAACGGCCTTGCCCGTCAGATCCATGCTGATCCGCTCACCACGAGCCGATTTCCCTCCCCCGGACGATCAGCCAGTGGTGACCACCTCTGGTTTAGTGAGGAGGCCGACGAGATGCGATTGAAGGAGCCATACGTTCTGCAAAATTGAGGCGACAGCTTGGCTGTGAGGCACCAACGCGCGCGCTATGGGTGGCGCTAAGGTGGCGCGCCGGACCATTGTTCGGTAGCCATGAAACAGTCGCCTCAACTCCCTTCGCCCAATGGCATGGGTGTCGCGGTTATGCGGATTGATCCAGAAGTCGTACCACATGAGGCGCCCCCCTGGCTTCAGCACCCGATCAATCTCCTTGGCTGCTTGCTTTCGCACCACATCGTTGGGAATGGATGTGAAAGTCGTGAACTGTGTGACCAAGTCAAACCGCTCACCAGCCCAGGGGAGCGCTGCTGCGTTTCCTTCAGCGATGTCAATCTCCGGATGGATTGATCGAGCTCTTAGAACGCAGTCCCCCCGAACGTCGATGCCGTGAAGCAACTGCGGTGAGGCTCCCCATGACATTAGCCGTAGAAAGAGCCCACCGCCGCCGCAGCCGACATCAAGGATCTCTAGACCAGAAAGATCGGACAGGCCGTCTTTCGCCAACATGGTTGCGAGTACACGCTCCCTTTGTTGAATCGCCATAAGGTTCGCAATATTAAGAGAGGCGTATCGTTCTGCCCCCCGTCGCTGGGGGTTAACTGACGTAAAGATCTGGTGTGTTCGGGCCAAGCCACATATCATATTAGGGTGCCGTCGACAAGTTCAATATCGACCGACCGGCCTATCATTCGCATTGCCTCCGTAGAGATCACAGCAGCAGAAATCGACCGGGTCGTCAAGGTCCTTAAGTCGGGAAATCTCCGCCAAGGAGGACTCTGCCTGGAGCTTGAGGCCCGCTTTGCTGAGACCGTCGGGGCGCGCCACGCCATCGTGGTCAGTTCGGGGACGGCGGCGCTTCACCTGGCCTGGCTCGCCCTTATTGCGCCAGGCGACGAAGTGCTCGTTCCGGCGTTTACCTTCTTCGCCACGGCAAGCTCCGTCTTGATGGCCGGCGGCGTTCCGATCTTCTGCGATGTTGACCATCGAACTGGCACGATCGACGTTGCCGATGCG
>Ga0207646_10003128_pt1 | contig 18980 bp, 14 predicted proteins | sample KBSK5502metaG_FD_184343 | JGI IMG/M metagenome (GOLD analysis project Ga0207646, IMG submission 184343) | Corn, switchgrass and miscanthus rhizosphere microbial communities from Kellogg Biological Station, Michigan, USA - KBS K5-50-2 metaG... | ecosystem: Host-associated > Plants > Roots >...
ATCCGCGCCGTCGCATGTGAACTTTGATGGAATGTTTTCTCCCTCTGCGAAAGTAGTGCTTGTGATTTTCATTTTCCCTCCTCCTGCGCCAACTGCGGTCGCCAATCCTATCGCAACTGCGACCACCACGACTACGTTTCTCGTTATTCGACCTCTCATTGCATCCTCGCTACACTGGAAATGAAGCCATAACAATATGATTTCGCGGGGATGATTTCGAACGGACGTAAACTTCGGGAACAAGTCGTTGTGCTCCTTGGCGGGCGCGATTATCGACCGCTGGATAAGATCGGGATTGCGCGGAAACTTGATCTGAAGGGCAATCAGCGAGTCATCTTGCGCAACACTCTGCGCGAACTCGAACGCTCGGGTGAAATCGCGCGGATCAGAAAAAATTGCTACGTCCTGGCCGAGGAAGCTGATCTCGTGACCGGCAAATTATCGATCCATCAAGCCGGCTACGGATTTTTGGCTACCGAGACGCCTGGTCAACCGGACATTTTCATTGCGGCGGAAAACACAGGCACGGCTCTGGATGGCGATCGCGTGGTTGCGCGGATCAATCGCGATGTCGTCCCAAGGCGGCCCAAAGTCCGACTTCGCTACCGTGGGCGGTGCGAGGGCCGGGTGATTCGTATTTTGGAGCGCGCCCGCGACACAGTTGTGGGGACGTTACAGCGCTCGCGAAATTTTTACTATGTCGTTCCGGATGATCCGAGATTCGTGCACGACGTCTACGTTCAAGTGCCGCAGCGAAGAAAATTACCGCGAACGCCAGATTGCGGCGACAAAGTGGTCGTCCGCCTCGAAGAATGGGCCTCGCGCCATGTCAATCCGGAAGGTGAAATCATTGAAGTGCTCGGGCCGGCGGGCGCGCCGGGCGTGGACATGCTATCGATCGTTCGGAAGTACGATTTGCCGGAAGAATTTCCAAAGAGTGTCTTGGAAGAAGCGGATCAGATACCCGAGCGAATTGAGGATCGAGCGCTCGAAGGGCGGGAGGATTTGCGCGACAAATTCATCGTCACGATTGATCCCGATGACGCGCGCGACTTTGATGACGCCGTTCATGTCGATAAGATCGGCAATCAGGGATGGCAACTTGGCGTCCATATTGCCGACGTCGCCGCATATGTAAAGCCAGGCGGCGCGCTGGATCGCGAAGCGCGCCGGCGAGGTAACAGCGTCTACTTGGCGGATCGCGTGATCCCGATGCTGCCGGAGCGATTGAGCAACGGAATTTGCAGCCTGAATCCGGGCGTTGATCGCCTGACCCACTCAGTTTTCATTCAGTTTGATAAGCAGGGCCGTGCGCGAAACGCCCGTTTCATAAGAAGCGTGATTCGCAGCGCGCGCCGTCTCACTTACAAAGAGACATTGGCGGTTTTGAATTCGTCACCACGCAATGGGCTGGAGGGGCACTTGCATGGAGCCTGGGAATTGGCGGCGTTGCTCCGCCGGAAACGCTTCGCCCACGGTTCACTTGATCTCGATTTTCCAGAGGTAAAGGTACGCGTCGATGCCAGCGGCACGCCGATTCGGTTGGAACGGGTCGAGAATGACGAATCGCACCAACTGATAGAGGAATTTATGCTCGCCGCCAATGAAGCCGTGGCCCGCGAACTAAGACATCACTCGATTCCCACCATCTATCGTGTGCACGAAGATCCTGATCCAGAAAAGTTGGCCGAGTATCGCGAGTTCGTCCTCAGTTTTAACTACAAAGTGGGCGATCTCTCGCACCGTGCCGAGATTCAGCGCTTCCTGACGTCGATTCGCGGCAAACCGGAAGAACAGGCGCTCAAAATCGGATTGCTCAAGAGCCTGAAGCGCGCGCGTTACGCGTCGCAGCCGTTGGGGCATTACGGTCTGGCAAAGGCAAACTATCTGCATTTCACCAGCCCGATTCGGCGCTATGCCGATCTTGTCGCCCATCGCTCTCTGGGCAAGCTTGACGCGCAGCGCCGCCCGGCCGCTCCCAGCCGGAGTGGCATTGCCACGCGGCGTCCCTGCCGTGACCACGAACCGAGAATGGGCCAGGACGAAGTGGAATCGATCGCCTCGCACATCTCTGCGACGGAGCGAGCAGCCGCAGACGCTGAAATCGAATCGGTCCGGATTAAAACGCTGCAATTCTTTCAACATCAGTTGGATGCGCGCAACCCACAGGTTTTTAGGGCGAACGTGATCGATGTTCGCAACTACGGACTTGTGATCGAGCTCCCTGACGTTTTGACGACCGGGCTCATCCATATTTCATCCCTGACCGACGATTTTTATCTGTTCCAGCCGGAGCAACGGCGCCTGGTCGGCCGCCGAGCGCGCCGGCGATTTGCAGTGGGCGACTCACTTCGCGTGTTCGTCGCTCGCGTGGACCAATTCAAGCGTCAAATCGACTTCGCACTGGCCGATCGGGCTGCCAACCGGAGGGCCTCCCCCAAAGGAAGGTAACATTTAGGTAAAATTATGCTTCCCTTGTGCCCGGGAACCAGCCTACACTCGCAGGTTGCTCAAAATGGATAATATCATCGAGGCGAAGGAGCTACAGATCGAGCGCAAGCATTTCCATGTGGAATTCCGCGAGAATGATCGGGGAAGATTCTTGCGTATTACCGAGGAAGCGCACGGCCGCCGCAACACGATCATCGTACCGAGCACGGGTGTAAGTGAATTTACCGCGGCTATCGGTCAAGTGATCGAGAGTGCCGCGCACACGGCGGTCTAAGCTCCAGCCCGGAATCAGGGGCGGTCCGATGCGCGCTTGCGCGCAGCACGTTGACACCTCAACGCGCGGATTTAATGTGGCGCGATCGTCCACTAACGATCCTTTTCATGCGTAGAAAAGCGAAATCATTCCGGCGAAGTTTGCGGCGTGCTCCTAAAATGAACGCAGGATCGAGGTCGAAGTCGCGACGAGGCTTGGCCAAGCCATCGAGAACACTAAAATACGTATATTATTTTGGCGACGGACGCGCTGACGGCTCGGGAAAAATGAAGCCGCTCCTGGGGGGAAAAGGGGCCAACCTGGCTGAGATGACACGTATCGGTTTGCCGGTGCCGCCGGGATTTACCATCACCACCGAGGTCTGCACTTACTTCTACGATCACAACCGCACTTATCCGCCGGCACTGAAAGCCGAGGTCGAGGCAGCCTTGGCCAAGGTGGAGAAATCAGTTGGGAAAAAACTGGGCGAGAGGGAGCGGCCACTGCTCGTGTCCGTGCGTTCGGGCGCGCGCGACTCCATGCCTGGCATGATGGACACGATTCTAAATCTCGGAATGAACGATGAAGTGGTCGAGATCGTGGCAAAAAAAACGAACAAAGATCGGAAGAGCGTGGATTCGTACCGGCGGTTTTTGCAAATGTATGGCGACGTGGTCATGGGTGTCCAGAAACGCGCAGGCGAAGATCACGAACCGTTTGAGAGCGTGATCGAGCATTTGAAAGACGAGCGCTATGGCAAACACGACTTTCCGGACGTGAAGTTGAGTGTGGCCGATTTGCGAGAGCTGGTGGAGCGGTTCAAGGCGTTGATCAAAGATCGCACGGGAAAATCGTTTCCACAGGAGCCTGACAAACAACTGTGGGGCGCGATCGGCGCAGTGTTCGGTTCCTGGATGAACGATCGCGCGATCGTTTACCGCCGCAAATACGGGATTCCGCGCGATTGGGGAACAGCGGTGAATGTGCAGACGATGGTGTTTGGGAACATGGGGAAAACGAGCGCGACGGGTGTGGCGTTCACGCGCGACCCGGCCAGCGGCGAAAAGGTTTTCTACGGCGAATACCTGATCAACGCGCAGGGTGAAGATGTCGTCGCGGGCGTGCGCACGCCACATCCGATTGCGCATCTTGCCAAGGAAATGCCGGCTGCACATAAAGAGCTGATGAAGGTCCGCGACCTCCTGGAGAAACATTTCAAGGACATGCAGGACCTCGAGTTTACGGTTGAAGACAATCGCCTTTATATCTTGCAAACGCGTAACGGGAAGCGCACCGGTCACGCGGCCGTGCGTATCGCCGTGGACATGGTCGGCGAGAAGCTGATTTCGAAAAAAGATGCAGTCAAACGCATCCCTGCCGATTCACTTGCGCACTTGCTCGCGCCGATCTTTGACCGGGAATCGGCGCGCAATGCAAAGAAAATCGGCAGCGGCTTGGCGGCCGGCCCCGGTGCGGCATCCGGTCACGTTGTCTTTAGCGCGGAAGAAGCGGTGCGGCGGGCGGATAGGGGCGACAAGGTGGTGCTCGCCCGCATCGAAACTTCTCCGGAAGATTTGCGCGGGATGATTGCGGCGGAGGGAATTCTGACCTCCCGTGGCGGCGTTTCATCGCATGCGGCACTGGTGGCACGGCAAATGGGGAAGGTTTGCGTCTGCGGCGCGACCGGTATCCGGATCGATTACCAAAAACGCACGCTTAGCGCGAACGGCACGATCTTGAGCCAGGGCGAATACATTTCGATTGACGGCACCGCGGGAGAAGTGTTCGCCGGGGAAGTTACCACTGCGCCATCGGAGATCATTCAAGTGCTGGTCGATCAAACGCTCGAAGGCAACAAGAGCGAGACCTATCGCGAATATGAGAAGTTGATGCGGTGGGTGGACGAGTTTCGTACCCTGGACGTTCGCACCAATGCCGATACGCCGGAGCAGGTCAAAAACGGCGTCGCGTTCGGCGCGCAGGGCATCGGCCTCTGCCGGACCGAGCACATGTTTTTTCAGGGCAATCGCATCGATGCCATGCGCGAGATGATTCTGGCTGGAACGCGAGAGGAGCGGAAGGCTGCACTCGCAAAATTACTGCCGTATCAGCGGGACGATTTCGTCGGCATTTTCACCGCGCTCAAAGGATTGCCGGCGACGATTCGATTTCTCGACCCGCCCCTGCATGAATTCCTGCCGACCGATCACGCACAGCAAAACGAGCTGGCGAACAAGCTCGGGGTTTCCGTAGAACAAATTGCCCGGCGCGTGCACGAGCTGCACGAGTTCAATCCCATGCTCGGCCTGCGCGGCTGTCGGCTTGGCATCGTGCATCCGGAGATTTCGGAGATGCAGGCACGCGCCATTTTCGAAGCGGCGGCCGCAGTGCAAAAGAAAGGCATTAAAGTGCGTCCGGAGATCATGATTCCGCTGGTAGGGTTTCCGCGCGAACTCAAACTTCAGATCGACATCGTCAACCGCGTAGCAGGGGAGGTCGAAAGAGAAAAGAAAACAAAGTTCACCTATCTGGTGGGAACGATGATCGAGATTCCACGCGCGGCGCTGCTGGCTGACGAAATTGCGCGGCACGCACAGTTTTTCAGTTTCGGCACGAACGATCTTACTCAAACCGCCCTGGGTATGAGCCGCGACGACTCCGGAAGTTTTCTCCCCACCTACGCGGAGCTCGATATCATCGACACGAATCCGTTTGCCTCCATCGATCAAAGAGGCGTTGGCCGATTAATGGAAATCACTTGCGATCTCGGTCGTAAGACCCGGCCGGATATTAAGCTCGGCATTTGCGGTGAACACGGTGGCGAGCCCTCCAGTGTAAAATTCTGCCACCGCCTGGGATTGAACTATGTCAGTTGCAGCCCGTTTCGTGTACCAATTGCCAAGCTCGCGGCCGCCCAGGCTGCGATTGCAGATTGAATGCAGCGCCGTTGTAGCCGAGGTTACTGAGGTCGGCTGTCATTCAACTGATTTCCACGCGGGGAAAGGGTCCCAGCCGTGCCATACCTGAAGGGAATGAATGGGGCCCTGAAGGGAATGACCTGACTGAAGGGAATGAATGGGGTCATGTGGTTGGGGTCACACACACACACACATGACATGGGGTCATTGGTGGGCTTGCCCTGATTTCTCGGACAGTTGGGTAAGGGTCATTTAGTTTAGTTGGGATTCAAAATTAATGGGGCTGAGGTAGGCAAGACTGGAATGAAGTCTGACGCGGTTGTAGAAGGTCTCGATGTAATCGAAGATGGCGGTGCGGGCTTGGGCAAAGGTGGCGAAGCGGTGATGATAAGGCGCCGCTAGTAGCCCTGTAACGCTGCGCCGCTACCGGGGCTGCCTTTTTGCAATCACACTCAACTACGAGGAGACTAGTTGTCGATGTTCCTTTACGGTTAGCCGGATTTTAGCTAAACGAATCGCGCTTCCCGTCCTCTCGATGAGTTTGCGTTGCTTCCGTCCCGAAATTCATCTTGTGGGCGCTGTCTGCGCCGAATGAAATGTCTGCCAGGCGTTCCAGGCGCGCTCCCAATTTCCTTTTTCCGCCCAACATTGCGCTTCCAGGAAACGAAAATAAGGCGGCGTCCCGGCGCGTTCGCTGAAGTGCCGCACGGTCATGAGCGCGTCATCTACCCGGTCCTTTTGCATTTGTGCGCGATAAAGCGCATAACCGATTTCATAATTATCCGGCGCTGCGTGAAACCGGTTCTCCAGTTCCTGGAGGGAAGCCTTTGCTTCCACGCGCGGCAGCGCCACCGGTTCGCCATAGCGGCGCGTCAGTTCGTAGGCGGCGCGAAAATCATTTCTGTGGGCATTGTATTTGGCCATTCCGAGCCAGGCGTATTGCTCCCAGTCGGGATGTCGTTTGATCGCGCCGGCTAGCTCATCGAGATCACCGCGCTCCGACCAAAGGGCGAACAGCGCCAGCTTTTCTTCTTCACTGAGCGTCTGCAAATTCGGGTCATGCTTTAAAAAATTCGCGAGTGCCTTGTTGAAATAGGAACCGGAAATGCGGTGGAGATAAGCAAGCGCCAAATCGTGCTCACTCAGTCCAATCTCTTCTAAAATCTGGCTGACCTCCGGACTATGCATCGAAGCGTTCGTGAGCATGCTTCCGTAAACTTCCGCACGCTGCGGTCCGGCGCGCCGCAGGGCTTCGCGCCAGGCTGTCGCCGCCAGGATCGGACGCGAATTCAACCAAAGATTTCCTTCGGCGAGGGGAACCTCATAGGCATTTGGCTCGAGAAAACGCGCGCGCCGAAAGTCATCGAGCGCCTCCTCTGGCTGCTTTTCCCCCAGCTCGGCGGCTGCCCGCAAAAAATAGAGCTGCCAATCAAGCGGGGACCACTCGAGCGCCCGACCGGTGAGTGCGATTGCTTCAGGGAAATTGCGGCCGCGATTTGCAATCGTCGAAAGCTGCTCGGCGTTAGTTACGCCGACCGACCCCGGCAGCATCATTTTGCCGTGTGTCGCGATCGTCCAGGAAAGACCGCTGATTAGCAAGATCAGTCCAACGAGCCGGAATAGGATTGCTATCGACCAGCTCGGCTTCAAATCAAGCGGACGGTGCAAAGAGAGTCCAAGTAAAAGAATCGCGGCGAACATCGTGCCGATACGATGCCCGGAAACATCGACCAATCCGTGGATGGCAAAAAGCAGAACCGCGATAAGCGTAGCCAGGCGATAGCGTTGGTTGGTCCCTTCGCGCAGCGGAAAGGCTCGCCGAATCAACAGCAGCATTCCAATAATTGTGAGCGCGACGGCGGGCCAACCCATCTCGCTCCAGATCCAGAGCCAGTCGCTTTCCGGATGGAGAGAGCGCGTATCCGCGATAGATGCGTCGCGGAAAATTGCGAACACCGGCTCAAAGTTCCCGAGGCCGATTCCGCACCAGGCCGAATCGCCAATGAGCCGGAAGGTGTCCTGAAAAATAAGCCAGCGAAAGTCCGCGGCGATGCCGCTGTTTGCGATGCCGCGAAGATGGAAGCGTTCCAGTGTTTGGCCGCCGAACAGGAGAAGCGCAGTCAGCAAAAGGAGCACGACGGAAAACGCTAGCGCCAGTCTCGGCATGGAACGTTGTCGGAGCGCAAATGCGCCGAGCCAAAGTGCGCTGCCAACGACCAGGAGCAGGATTCCAGCACGAGAAAAGTTCAAGATAATGGCGGCGACGATCACGCCAAGCGCGATCAACCAGGCGATCCAGCGCTTTCGACCTTTGCGAATGTCGTCCTGGCCGCAGGCGAGAATAACGATTGCGATGATTCCAAACAGATCGCCGGTTTGATTCCGATTCGGGAACGGGCCGAAGCCGCGTTGATTAATCCAAAAGGGAGGCGCCAAGTGCCCCAAATACAACAAGATGCTGATCGCTGCCAGCAGCACGATTCCAGTTGCGAGCAGGCGAAGCTGAGAACGAACCGACCGTAGGTCGAGCTCTTGCGTGCTAACAAGGTAAAGCCAGCTTAGCCCAGCGATCAGGCTGATCAGGCAACTGGCGGTGATCCACGGTTGCGCTGTCAAAGTCGACGGCAGCGAGATGCCGAAATCGTCGATCGTGGCCGCGCGCCAGGTTGATGAAAAAAAATAACGTGAAGGTAAAAAGGCGAGCGCGGCCAGAACCAGGAACGCGAGAAAAACAATATTGGCCACCGGACCGAGCGAGAACCGCGGAGGGCGAACAAGCAAAAGCAATCCGAGAAGCGTTATCACCATTCCTTCGGCCCATTTTTGGGTCGCACCTCCAAGAAAACAGGCCAGCACCGGGAGCAAAGCGAGAGCTGTATTGTTCGCCCAGCGAACCACCGGGTCGGATTTCTGTTCGGAGTTTGGCATTACCCGGAAATAGTCGTCATGGTATGCGAATGGCTATAAGATCGGCGTCGACCGGATGGAAGGCGACGAAGATCATGGGCGCGACGAACTTAGCACCAGTTGAAGCGATCTTGCCATCGCGTAATCTCATTTTGACCCAAACGCAATAGTCATGGTCACGCAACGGACGGAAGGTCTTTACCACCTCTTTCTGCTTTGCCAGATCATCATGGTCGCGCTGCTTTTCTGGTTTGGTGTTTGGGTGATGGTCACGTTTCATTCGCCCAGTGCCGAACTGACCTGGCGGCGCTACAGCATCTATTGCGGCGTGCTCGTTCTCGGCATGCTCCTGGAAGCGTTTAGTCGCCCGAAAAGTTACTTTCTGCAGAATGAATTGCTGCGACCGCATCGGCTCAGCATGCGCCAAACCATCGCCAGCATTGGCCTGCTCGTGCTCTATCTCATCGCCACCAAGGACGCATTCATTTCGCGAATCTTTTTCTTCAATTTTGTTCCGTGGCTTTATGTCGCTCTGCTCTTTTCCCATTACTATCTCCCGTCGCTTTTGGCCCGAAGCATTTTCAGCCGCGAGGAGAAAACTCTCCTGGTCGGGCCGGCCCGGAAAGCGATCCGACTGCACGACTGGCTACGGCGCAAAGCGGCGATCGGCTTGCGCACAGCTGGTTTGGTTTGCGATGAGAAGATCGATAAGAGCGAAGATGGACTTGCCGTGCTCGGTACGCCCGATCAGCTCGAAAAGGTGATTCGCGAACACGCTATCACTCAGGTGATCTTGTTGGAGTTTCCGATCTTCACCGAGCTAAATCAGAAGATCATCCGTATCTGCGACCGGCTCGGCACTCGGCTCTTCATTCTGAGCGATCTGGAAGAGAAATTGCGCCATTCCGTGACCGTCTTCGAAGACGGCGGTTTCTGTTTCATCGGGTTACGTGACGAGCCGCTCGAAAATCCGCTCAATCGCTTTCTCAAACGGGCGGTCGACTTTGCCATTGCCGTCCCTGTGATGCTTTTGGTGTTTCCTGTTCTCACCGTCATCGTGTTCTTAGCCCAGCGACTGCAATCGCCCGGACCGCTCTTTCATGTCCAAAGGCGCGCCGGCATGCAAAATCGACAGTTCAGAATCTACAAATTTCGCACGATGCGGCCTGACAACGGCGAACTGTCGCGTCAGGCGTGCCCGGAAGACAAGCGCGTCTATCCACTCGGCAAATGGTTTCGGAAACTGAGCATCGACGAAGTGCCGCAGTTCTGGAATGTGCTTCGCGGGGATATGAGCATCGTTGGCCCGCGCCCGCATCTGATCGAGCACAATAATCAATTCGCGCGCTTGCTTGAGAATTATCACGTGCGCACATTTATCAAGCCCGGTATTACCGGTCTCGCGCAGGTACGCGGGTTTCGTGGCGAAGCGCGAGATAACTCCGACATCGAAAATCGTGTCGCCTGCGACATCGAATATCTCGAAAACTGGAACATCTCGCTCGAGTGCGGGATTATCCTGCGCACGTTTTCGCAGTTAATTTTTCCACCGCGCAGCGCTTACTAAGGTAGGTTCGGCGGGCTGCGCCGACCGCCGCAGTGCGACGGCGTCCCTGCCTTGGCTATGAGGTGACCAACGAGCTCAGTTTCTCGACGAATTCCCCCAACACATGCTCCTGCTCGAATCGTTGGACGTAGGTCCGACCATTTTCTCCCCAGCGGCGCAGTAATTGCGGATTTTCTGCAAGCTCCTGGAACGCCTTTGCGAGCTGGTTCGGTCTTCCCGGCGCAATATTTTCCCCAAATTGACCCTCCGCTACAACCCGAGCCAGCGCGCTATCTTCGTCGGCCACCGTTACGACCGGGCTGGAGTGTGCGAGCGTAACCAAAAGCTTGCTCGGGAAAAACGCATTGCCGGAGCCGCTTTGTTGTGTGATCAACGACACGTCGGCGTCGACCAACAATTCTTTGTAATCAGTGCCAAACTGGAGCGGCAACATCGAGACGTTAGCCAAGCCTCGCTCGCGCGCATCTTGTTCGAGTATCTCGCGCGCCGCTCCGTCGCCCGCGATCACGATGCGAATGTGTTTGTCCGAGCGAAGCAACTCGGCGGTATCGAGCAAGAGATGAAGACCCTGTTTGATCCCGAGATTCCCGGCATAGATCGCCAGAAACTCGTTGGGCGAATAGCCATGTTTCGCTCGAAATCTTCCGAGCGGTGGAATCTCTGCTCGCTCTGGCAAGGCGATCGAGTTCGGAAACAAAATCAGCTTGCTTTCGGGAACTCCTTTGTGCCAGAAAGCGTCGAGAATTTCTTCGCTGATTCCGGAGACGCGCGTGGCGTGTTTGTAAGCGAAGGCTTCGAGCCAATACAGACCACGCGTAAACAGGCCGGTTTTCAACATTCCCAGGCCGACCGCCGCATCCGGTTGCAAATCTTGGACGTGAAAAACGAACGGCGCGTGTTTTAGCTTTCCAACAAACCACGCGGCCGTTCCGAGGAGCAGCGGCGGCGAAACGATCACATAAGCATCCGGCCGCTTCAGAGCCAAAATGCGGATTGTCGACGTAAGAACGAACGTGGCTTCATGAACAATTCGTTTCCATGCCGAGACGCGTGCTGGCACAAAATGCCAGCAACGATGCACACGAACATTGTTGATTCGATCTGTCCGAAAAAATTGAAGTCGATCTTCGATGCGTTTACGCCAGGCCGGATAGTAAGCGAACGTCGTGACCATTTCGACGTCGTGGCCGTTGCGCTGCAAAAATTCACAAAGGGCGACGTTGTGCGGGGCGATGCCGGTGATCTCCGGCGCGTAATTGATCCCCCAAACAACGATCCGCATCTCTGTCAGTGTGACGCAAACTCGACCGGCAAGACTTCCGTCTCTCCGCTGTTCGAGGGGCGAGGATTAAGGTGAAGGGTCCTGCTCCTTCTGACGATATAGGCCGAACCCTCACCCTTCCCTCTTCCTTTAAAAAGGGAGAGGCAACAGACCGTACTGGCATTCACGAAGTAAATCATTCGCGCTGATCTCGCCGCTGCAGCTCGTAAGTTTTCACGACCGAGAGAAATTCATAAATGGCGTGAAGCCGCGCGAAATAATAACCGTCGCGGCCGTCGAGAAATCCCTTTTGCCAGATATAAATGTAGAGAAAACGCATCAGGGGACGAAAGGGCAGTCGCTGGGAAAGCATTTTTAAGCGCCGGCGGCGCTCGACGGGCGCGTGACTCAATTCGCCAGAGCTTTGTCTGGGAAATTCATCGGCGGCGACGCGGGCCTCCCAATTTGAGTAGCGATTGTGTTTCTCAATGAAAACTTCCACCGACGGAAACGCGTAATGATCCATCTCGGTGCGCAATCGTCCGGTCGGACCCTGCACCACAACGTGCTCGTGCACTTCGTTGTCGCCGCTTTGCGTGTCGGTATCGGTTAATTTTTCGTAACGGCCTAACGAGTGACGGAAAAGACGCAAGTTCCAATTCGGGTAGTAGGAATGCTTTAACCAGCGACCCAGAAAGAAGAAGCGCCGATTGATCCAGTAACCCGCAATCGAACCGGCTTTTGCGATCGCCTCAGCAATCTCTTTCTCCGCTGCCGCCGGCAAGACTTCATCCGCATCGAGAACAAAGACCCATTCGTTTCTGAACGGGAGGTTTTCCAACGCCCAGTTTTTCTTTTTTGGCCAGGTGCCATTGAAATGAAACTGGACAACTTTTGCGCCGTGCTGTTCTGCGATTTCGGCCGAGCCATCCGTGCTCAGCGAATCGACCACAAAAATTTCATCCGCCCATTGCACGCAGCCGAGACAGCGCGGCAAGTTTTCCGCTTCGTTCTTGATCGGAACGATGACCGAGAGCGGCACTCGAGAAGCGTTCGGCATGCTTTGTGTTAGTACAACGACGGCCATCGATTCGCACGTTGTTATTTGCGCGGAGACGGCCTAGATCACTAACAAATACGAAACATCCGCAGGTTTTTGAAGCGCGTATATCCAGATACGAGTTGGCCAAAATCGTGGAAGGAGTCTTACTTCTACGATTTACAAGAAGTCTACGGCGAGATCAGTAATCGAGGCTATGCGTATGCGTACGAGAACCGTCGCAGACGCACCTTGCGGCTGGTAGAGGAAGTGGTCCCGCCCGGTGCGCGGATTCTGGATGTCGCAGCGGCACAAGGGAATTTTTCCATAGCGCTTGCCGAAATGGGATACGACGTCACCTGGAACGATCTCCGCGCTGAGTTGGCTGAATATGTGCGACTGAAACAAGAGCGCGGCACCATTACCTTCGCCCCGGGCGATGCGTTCGAGTTGGACTTCGAAACGCGATTTGACCTGGTTCTAATCGCCGAAATCATCGAGCACGTCGCTCATCCCGATGAGTTTCTTGCCAAAATACGCAGACTAGTCCGGCCGGGAGGATATGTTGTTATGACAACCCCGAACGGCGCCTACTTTCGCAACGCGCTTCCAAAGTTCTCGGAATGTTCTGACGCGAGTCAATATGAGGCGATTCAGTTTAAACCCAACGCTGATGGTCACATTTTTCTTCTCCATCCAGATGAGATCGAATCGCTGGTGGTTCGCGCCGACCTTCACCTGGATAACCTGGTCTTGTTTACAAATCCGATTACCAGCGGCCATATGAAGACCGAGCTACTTTTGCGAACCGTTCCGAAGCGCGTAGTCGATTGGCTCGAATCTATTACGACCGATCTTCCCGATAAGGTGGCAAGCCGGTTTCTCGTGCAAATGGCAGTTCGTTTCCGCAAACCGGACGGAGGGTAATACGGCAACCCAGTTTCCGAACTCTGTAGAAAATTACTAATCTGAAACGGGCCGCCTATCGCGGCCGCAGAATTTTGCAAGGATTACCCGCCGCAATGACATTTTCCGGAACGTCGCTGGTAACAACCGAGCATGCACCGATGATGGCGCGAGCGCCGATCGTTACGCCAGGCAGAACGAATGCGCGCGCGCCCACAAACGCATCTTCTCCAATGGTGATTTTTGCGGTAACCAGCGGCATGTTTGGCGCATCGAAGTCGTGGCTCCCCGTGCTCAGGTAAACTTCCTGCGCAATTGTGGCGCGCGGGCCGATCTCAATCTCGCCTAACGAATACGCATTGGCGCGATCGCCAAGACAGGCTCGATCGTGCATGGTCAAGTTCCAGGGAACCGCGATCCGGGCGCGTTGATGCACGAAAGGACTGCCGTGGATCTTGGCATCAAAAACGCGCAGCCAAAACAGACGCCATGCATTAAGCGGCTTCGGCGTCCAGACGCAGAATATGAACCAGCAAAATTCCCAGAGTGCACGCATCAGTCGATGGCCCTCTGACCATGGTGAATCGTAGGCAGAGCTTTGCTCAGGATTAACGATTTGTTCCTGCGCCATCGGATTGGGAAATAAGTGAGCTAAAATCGTGCAGGAACTGATCGGCCACGCGATCAATCGAAAAGTCGGCTGATTTTCGGTACCCGGCCTCGGACACGTGCGCGAGCAACGTTGGATCGGCAATCACACTCTCGAGCTTTTCCCGGAGCGCTTGCGCCGGATTTTTCGAGCGATGATCAAACACGAATCCAGTTTGGCCATCGCGAATGAAATCGCTAAAGCAGGCAAGGTTCGAAACCATCACCGCACAACGGTGGGCCATGGCTTCGAGCGGTGCGAGCCCAAATGATTCACCGAGGTCGGCCAGCGACGGATAAACAAACAATCGAGCGTCACGAAAATTCTGCTCCAGTTTTGCTGGATCAAACACGGCTTCATGAATGAATATTTTGCCGGCGGCTTTTGCGGCCAACTCTTTGAGCTCGGCCAAATAACGCCCGCCGCCGCCGCCCAGTTCCTGCTCGGCCGGACCGACAATCGACAGTTTCCATTGCGACGAAAGCTTGCGCGGCATGTTTGTGAATGCATCAACCAGCAAATGAACACCTTTCTCCGGATGAATGCGTCCGACAAACAGGATAATTTTTTGACGTTTGTCGATCGGGACCGGCTCACGCTCGATCGCCGATCTCGGCGCCGGGTATGGAATGACGGTGATTTTATCCCTTAAGTGAGAGGCTTCCGTGGAGATGGCGCCTGCGACCGCGTGTGAGGGCGCCTGCAGACGCGCGGCGTGACCGTAAAACCGCATCTGCCCTTTCGGATATCTCGCGACGTGCACGTAAACCTTTCCGTGCTTGGCGTTGCGCAGCAGGATCGGCAGCCAAAATGTGTTTGTCACAATGACGTCCGCTTCGGGCAACATCGACCTCACGCGGATCGAATAAATCAGGTCGAGAACCTTCAGCCAAAAAAGCGAGCGCGGCGGATTGAAACCGCAGACGCGGAGATGCTTGACCCTATTCAAAATCTCTTCGCGAGGCAGCTGCGACATTGCTCGTGAGATTTCGACCACGTCGTGACCGCGCCGTGCAAATTCCTGACCAAGCGCGAACCAAATCTTTTCCACGGCTCCACCTTTGATTGGTGGCACGGGGAAAAACGCGCCGAGGACAATTGTGATTTTCATTACGCACGCGGCTCTTCCCGTAGGATGCGTAAGAGCGATTCGACGGCTCGATCAATTTGGTAGCGCTGCGCAAAACAGTTCCGTGCGTTTGTCCGCATCATCTCTCGCTCTTGTTCCGAGGTGCTGAGCCAGCGCTCAATCAATCGCGTGGTGCCGGTCAGATCGTCGCTCTCGATGTAACCGGCGCGATCAGCCTCGATTTCACGCCAGATGTTGACGCGGTTCGAGATGAGAACCGGCAAACCGATCGCAAGTGCTTCCACCACCGACATTCCGAAATTTTCCTGGTGCGACGGGAGAATGAAGGCATCCGCGCAAGCCAGTGCCGCCTGCTTCGTTTCGCCTCGCAACATTCCGGTAAGGACGATGCGCGCGGCAAGATCGGCATCTGCGATCCTGGTGCGCAATTCTGTTGCCCAGCCGATTGTGTCCGGACCTGCCAAAACAAGTGTAACACCGGACGGCTTCAATTTGCGAAACGCCTCTATGAGCAGGTCGCAACCCTTTTTCGGATGAAGTCGGCCGAGATAAAGAAGCATCGCGCTGTCGCGCAACGATGGGTAACACGCCAGAAATTTTTCTTTCGCTTCAGGCAAGGTCGGTAACGGAGGCTCGACTCCGAGTGGCGACACTTTTTCGCGGCAGCGATAAAGCCAGAAAGATTTCCGTGCCTGCAAGCGTTCTTCCTCGGAAGTAAAAATCACAGCCGCGGCGTCGCGGAGGGCTCGGTAATCCGCCCACGGCCAGTAGAACCATTTTTTCAGATGTTTGAGCGGATAAGTTCGTTTGAACCACGGATCGAGCATGCCGTGCGGGAAAATATAGTATGGTGTCGATGTTCCTGCGTATCGTCGCCACGCGGCAAAACTCAGATATTGCCAGAGGCCATTTACGATTACCCGATCGTAGTTTTGTCCGCGGTTCCTCAGCCACGGCATCAGACTCTTTGAATAACGATAACTAGTTAGGCCGGTTCCGAGCGGGTGGATGGTTAGATCGATATCCCCCGTAGCCGCGTGCCCGCTCGCGAATGTTTTCGGAGTAGCTGACCGCGGCTCGGCTTCACGACTGCCTCCTACAGCATCGGGCTCATCCAGCGTTACGATATCGATCTTGTGACCTCGCCGGGCGAGTGCCCGGCTCAGTGCGAGCACGGCCGGCGCGACACCACCCACGCTCGGGTCGAGCGTGTGCACCATTTGCAGAATCTTCAGCGTGCTAGACAACGAAGCCTTCCGTTCGCTGAAAATATTTGGACTCGGGAGAAAGTTTCCGGATCGGACGCGCCGGCACGCCGCCATAAAGCTGATGCGTCTCAGTGAAGCTTTTATTCAAAAGCGATTTTGCGCCGAGCACACAGAAATCGGGTAGGGCGCTGCCGCCGAGCAAGACGGAGTTCGTCCCGATGAAGCAATAATCGCCAATTCGAATGGGGGCCGACGTTTGCCGACTTTGCTCGATGTCGATCGTGTGGGTGATGATTTGCGATTGGAATCCCGCCACCGTTGTAAACTTACCAATGGTGACAGTATTGGTGCAGTCGATCAGATGCCGATGGGTAATGGCAGAGTGTTGGCCAAGGATTAATTGCGGTTGTCGATCTTTCTCCATCGCAAAGTGACGTGAGGGGCCGGCCGGAAAACCAGTGATCCAATTACCGCGTCCGATCAGGCTGTGCGCTTTCATGTGCAGAAGGTCGATGTTTTTGCAAAGCGTCAGATGATCGATGCGGCTGCCTTCCTCCATGATCAGGCGCGATGGAGAAATCCAACAGAAGCCAATTCGGCAGCTGGGATGAATGTGATAGCCGAATTGCTTTTGCAAAATCGAGCGGCGCATTCCCCATGGGAAAAGCAGGCTCAGAAGCATCAGAATTTGTTTCACCATTTCGCTCCCAAACTGCGGTAAAGGTCCAGGTACTGCCCGATCATCGTTTCGCTCGAGAATCGCTCCGCGTTGCGCAGACTTTTGTCGCTCCACTTCGCGCGTTCCACCGGATCAGTCAGGCGCAGCAAATCGGACGCAAAGCCGTCTTCGTCGGCCACGTCATGAAAAAGCCCGGCGTCACCGGCCGTTTCCGGCAGCGGACCGGAGTTTGTGCAAATGACCGGACAACCGCACGCCTGCGCCTCGATGATTGGCCAACCGAAGCCTTCGAAGCGAGAGGGATATATCAGCGCGACGGCGCAGCTATAGAGCGCCTCGAGCGTTTCGCTCGGCGGGTTTTCCAATTGCGTAATGCGGTCGGCGATTTCGAGCGTCCGGGCAAGCGACATCAGTTGCGCATTCAACGGATCGCCCGCGAAAACGAGGCGGCCATTCCATTTGTTTCTGCACCTGGCGAAGATTCGCAGCACAGCCTCGCGATTTTTGCGACGCAGATTGGAGCCGACGTGGAGAACGAATGGAGGATTGACGTCGAACTCGTCAATCCCGGTCAGGCGCCCGCGCGCGATTTCCAACGGGAGCTTGCGGTAACCGTAGTTAAGACCCATCGGCACGACACTGATACGCGGACGCTTCCTGCCGCGAACAACCAAGCGCTCGGCGTCATCGGCCGTTGCGCAGGAGACGCAGGCGAGGAGATCTGCCTGTTGCAGACCCTTCAGGATCCAGCGTTGCAACATGCGTCCGGCAGCCGATGCCGGACAATCAGTGTGTTCACCCAGTGCGCCGCGCACCGCCAGCAAATCGTGACATGTGACCAAGGTTTGATGCGGCTTGCAGTTCCTGACGTAAACGGCATTTGAGTGGTCGCAAATGTGAACGAGCGCCGGCTCCATGGAAAGTTTCCGTTTCAGTTTTCCGGGAAAGAAAATGTATTTGTCGATGTAAGCGAGCCATTTGGCGGCGAATGTGCCTAACGATTTTATTTTTCCGAGCGCCGGTTCTGGTCGGATCAGTTCCGCGGGAACGCCCGCGGCGTCCAAACCTTGCAGCATCATGGCACTGAATCGCTGCATGCTTTGCTGCTGATCGGGCGTGTAGTTACCGATCAACAGCACCATTGTCTTGAGCAGCTCCGGCGTCCGAACCATGCAATCGCTCCGCATAAGCCGAGCGGCCGGGCACCGGCGTGGCAAGCCTTTTGCGTAACGGCGGAACCGCTTCCGGTTTGAACTGGCCTTCCTTGATGTTGAGCGCCGCCAGGGCCAGACCGGTCACAAAGACAACGAATCCGAGAATGGTTGGCTGGCCAAATTGGCCGCTGGTCATAGGAAGAAAGGCGGAGCTGAAAAGCAACAACGGGAGCAGATTGCCTAACGGGACCGATTTCAGACAGAGCCAGCCGATGCGGACGGCGAAAACGCAGCGCCAAAGGATATAAGCGACACCAAGGATCGGTCCGCTTTCCAAAAATACGCGAGACACTTCGTCTTCTGTGAGCAAAAACAAGGCATGACCGGTAAGAAGCTTGGCGCCTGCGTTTGTGCCAATGCCAAGGCCATAGCCAAGCAGCGGGGCCTTGCTCAGAACGTAAAAGCCGTCTGAGAAACTGGAAAAAAGTCGGGTGATGAGGTTGCCAGCAACAGTCTGTTCGCTCGCTTCCGCCACCTCGTTAAAACGCGCCGTGATCACGCTGAGGCCTTCTTTGAAAATCGGCGTCCGGCTAACCAGAAATCCCAGGACTAATACGATTATGAACACCTGACCGAAGCGGTTGATCAGGTCCGGCCGAAGCACGATCACGACCAACAAAGAAGCTACCACCACAGCGCATGTGGCCACGACCGAGCGGCTTCCGGAGACGGCGATGCCAATGGCGAGCGCGATGCCGGCTGCCACAAGCAGCCAGTTCTTGTACACGCCCTTTGTTAACACGCCCCAGACCAGATATCCGGTGGCCAAGGAATAAAAGGCGACCACCCCAATAACGAAAGAGAATGGGCCCGCCGTGCGCACTTTGCCCAGTGCAGA
>Ga0207646_10003129_pt1 | contig 18977 bp, 19 predicted proteins | sample KBSK5502metaG_FD_184343 | JGI IMG/M metagenome (GOLD analysis project Ga0207646, IMG submission 184343) | Corn, switchgrass and miscanthus rhizosphere microbial communities from Kellogg Biological Station, Michigan, USA - KBS K5-50-2 metaG... | ecosystem: Host-associated > Plants > Roots >...
CCCAACACGACGCGATCGCCTGGCTTCGATGACAATTCGACTGCCTTACGATAAACATCTCCGGGAACAGTCGGACTGTCGGAGTCGATCAGGCAAACTGAAGCGAACCCGCACTTGAAGAGGTCCTCTGCGGCAAAGGCGAGTCGTTCGCCGAATCCGTCGCCGCGCTGCGGAACAAGCTCAAATTTGCGTGGCAAGATGTTGAGGTAAGCCGCTTCAGCGCCTATCGGCGTGTAAACACCGATCCCACGCGCAGTCGTGCCACAGGCTTTCGCGATTGCCGCAGCGGTGTCGCGAAGAAAACAAACATTGAGCTGCGCAGCTTCCTCCGGACTGAGTGGCGGCACGAGGCGCGTCTTCACGTGTCCAGCGCGCGGCGCCTTCGTCATTACCGCCAGCGCACAAAGATTTTTTCCTATCGGGGCGCGCGCGGCTGGATCGAGAACACGATGTCTAGGCTGCATTTGGCTGAGTTATTCGCGCTCAGCTTTTCTCGCACAGGGCGTACTGATAACGCCCATCCTGCCAAATTCGGACCGATTTCCATGGCAGTTTCCGGAACAATTCCGCGAATGCTTCGATCTTTAGTACGGTCGCTTTCCTCGGCTCGCGGTAACCGTTCCCAGAGTGGATGACACTGGCGAGTAACCACATGGCCATGAGTGGAATCGACGCCCAAAAAACATGGCGCGGTTCGGCAATGAAACAGCGGCCGCCCGGTCTTAAAACGCGGAACATCTCGGCGACAGCACGGCGGTGATTCGGCAGCACCGTAAAAATGCGCGAAGCAATCAAAACATCAAACGACGCGTCTTTGCTTGGCAAAGCGAGCGCGTTCACGCGCTCAAAAACACAGTTGTTTACGTTCTGTGCAGCTGCGCGCTGGCGCGCCGAGCGCACCTGGCTCTCAGAGCGATCAACCCCGGTAACAGCAATTTGAGGAAACCGCCGCGCGAGTTTTCTCGAATAAAATCCGGGGCCGCAGCCAAGCTCAATCACGCGCGTTCCGAACGCCGGCCTTTGGGTTTGCCATAGAGCTGAAATGATTCGGTTGGTGTCGTCGCGAAACAGGCGTTCGCGGCAGAAGGCATAAAGCCACGCGACCCGTTCAAACAGACTATCCGTCGATTCTGTCGGCGCCCGCGACGTGACGGTCGCCGGTCTTTCGGCGACTTCATGGGTAGATGCGACTGCGTTTGGCGGCATGAGCTTTATAAATTGAATTCGCAAAAGAGCGCGAAGTTGTTCGCAAGTTTAATTAGAGTTTTAAATTGAGGACTCATTACTTCTTCTCCTTCTGCGCGCCAACAACTGCAGCGCCACGCCGAAACACCGCCGCAGAGCAAGCTGTTGATAACACTGCCAACAACCGCAGACAACCTTGATCGCAGCCGAAAAGACGGAAGTTATTGTGCGTTATTGGAAGTTGTTGCCTTGTTGCTGTGGCATCGGCTAACAAAGCGAAATGAATTTTCAGCTACGTTGCCTGCTTCTGACCGTTGTGGTCGGTTTATCCATCCAAAATCTGGAGAGTACCGACGAAAAGCCGCTCTGGAAAATTCAGCAGACGCTAGCGTCAAAGACGTATGTTGATCTTACGCACGAGTTCAGACCTGGCATTCCACGATGGCCGGGGTTTCCTGATGAAACGCGAAAAACAATTTATTGGTACGAGAAGCGTCCCGACACAATGGGCGGAGGATTCTTTTCCGAGGTTTTCACGCATGTAGGGCAGTGGGGCACGCATGTCGATCCACCCGCGCATTTCATTAAGGGATTGCGGACGGTGGACCAGATTGACCCCAAGGAAATGATTCTTCCGCTTGTGGTTGTCGATGTTCATAGCGCGGCCGACCAAAATCCGGATTACACGTTAACAGTTGACCGTTTAAAAAAGTGGGAAACAGATCACGGCCAGATTCCAGTTGGCGCTTTTGTGGCGATGCGGACCGATTGGTCGAAGCGCTGGCCGGACGCGGCGAAAATGGAAAACAAAGACGCAAAAGGCACAGCGCATTATCCCGGCTGGAGTTTGCCCGCGCTGAAATTTCTCTACGAGGAGCGCAAGATTACGGCATCTGGCCACGAAACGACAGACACGGATCCCGGGATCGCCACGTCCAAGGACGATTATTCGCTCGAAACCTACATCTTAAGTACGAATCACTATCAAATCGAGTTGCTAACAAATTTAGATCAAGTCCCGGAATCTGGCGCCCTTGTTGTCGTGAGCTTTCCAAAACCAAAAGGCGGATCCGGATTTCCGGCGCGCGCGTTTGCCATTTTGCCCTAAGACTGATTCGGCCGAAATCCGCTTGCGATCACACGTGGTCAAAAATGTGCTTGGTTAAGTTGACCGCAAGTCGCGGAACGAACGAAGATAAGCGCACGTATCATGCACATCGCCGACATCATACGGGAGGATTCTCCCACGTTTTCGTTCGAGTTTTTCCCTCCGAAAACGCCGAAGGCGGCGGAGACCCTTTACCAAACGATTCGCGATCTCGAATCGTATATGCCGCATTTCGTCAGCGTGACTTATGGGGCTGGCGGCTCAACGCGAGACTTAACGCACAATCTCGTCGAGCGCATTCAACACACAACAAAACTGGATCCCATCCCTCACCTGACTTGCGTCTGTCATAATGAAAAAGAGATCGAAGACATTTTGCTTCGATACACTAAGTCGGCGATTGGAAACGTTCTCGCGCTCGGGGGCGATCGGCCTCATGACATTCCTTACGACAAATCGCGGGACTCGTTTCAACACGCGATCGACTTGGTAAAGTTCATTCGGAGATTCAACGAATCGGGCGCACATCCGGATCCGCGCGGATTCGGAGTCGGCGTGGCCGGTTTCCCTGAAGGACATCCCGCGACCCCGAATCGATTGGTCGAAATGGATCACTTCAAAGCGAAAGTCGATGCTGGTGCCGACTACATCGTCACACAGCTATTTTTCGATAATCGCGACTTCTTTGACTTCCGCGAGCGTTGCGCACTCGCCGACATCCACGTTCCTATTATCGCTGGCATCATGCCGGTCACATCCATGAGTGGATTCAGACGCATCGCCGAGCTCGCCGGCGGTGCCCGCTTCCCAGCTAAGCTTCTGCGCGCTCTACGGCGATGCGAAAATGATCCTGAAAGCGTTAGGCGCGTCGGCGTTCACTTCGCTTTGGAACAATGTCACGATCTTTTGGACAACAACGTGGCCGGCATCCATTTCTACACGCTTAATCGTTCCGACGCCACGCGGGTTATTTTTGACAGCCTCGGGATTCCGCGTCGGCGAGACGCACAGGCCCCCAGCGTTTAGTCGGAGGAAACTCCGAAATTTGCGCGAAGTCTCTGAACCAAGCAGAGTCTCACAATGCTCGAAGCTCGGCGCGCAGTGTATTTGCAAGTCGCGACATTCGTCATTGTAATCGCAGCATTGCTGCTACTATCGCGTTTTTTTCCAGTTGTTGATGTTGTCGCGACACTGCAGCGTCGCGTAAGCGGGTTAGGCGCCTGGAGCGCAATCTGTTATCCGCTGCTTTTTGCCGGGTGCAATATTCTCTTGTTGCCGGGCGGCGTTCTGAGCGTCGGCGCAGGCTTCTTCTTTGGCCTTTGGTGGGGATTTTCTATCGTGCTTCTCGGCAATAGTATTGGAGCAGCAATTTCATTTGGACTAAGCCGATGGCTAGGAGCACGATGGTTGAGCAGACAACTTTCCGCGAATCGAATGCTACAGGTCGTGGAGAAAGCGGTAGAGCGCGACGCCTCCAAAATAATTTTCCTCAGTCAATTACACCCGCTTTTTCCGACGAGCCTGCTGAATTATTTGTACGGGCTGACCAGAATTCGCTTCGGCCTGTATATGTTCTGGACAACGGTCGGCCGCGCTCCGGGTCTTTTTATCTACACGTATCTAGGGACATTGGGTCAACTCAGTCTTAATCTGGCGCGCGGAAAGACGCATCCACGAATGGTGGAATATTGGACGTGGGGCGGCGCTTTTGCGATCAGCGCGCTCTTGTTCATTGTTTTAACGCGAACGGCTTTGCGTGCGGTGCGAGAATCGGAAAGTTTGTCAGAGCCCTCTGACAAAAGAACGCCTCGTGTCGAACAAATTGCGGGATATAAATGACTGTGCGATAGGTATTTATGGAACACATTGATCTGATGGCAACGCTTGGTGGCGAAGGGCAACAGTTTCGAGCTCGCGGAGCTGTCGCTGCTGCCAGGACAAGGAGTTTTGGAGGGAATGCGTCGTGTTTAAACTTCCGACTGAATATGACGTGATCGTTGTGGGCAGCGGCCACGCCGGAATTGAAGCAGCGCTCGCGTCGGCGCGACTCGGCTGTCGAACTTTGATGCTGACTCAAAATTTAGATACGATCGGCCAAATGTCCTGCAACCCGGCAATCGGCGGGTTGGCGAAAGGACAGATTGTTCGCGAGATCGACGCGCTTGGCGGGGCAATGGGCCTAAACGCGGATGCGACAGGCATTCAATTTCGGATGCTTAACAGATCGAAAGGTCCATCGGTCCGCGCACCGCGAGTTCAGTGTGATAAGAAGGCCTACCAGTTTCGAATGAAGGCCATTTTGGAGCGAACTCCTAATTTGGATCTGACGCAGGCCAATGTTTCGAGAGTTCTTGTTGCGGACGGGAGCACGGTCGGCGTCGAGACAGATCTGGGTCTGACCGTCCGAGGCCGCAACGTGGTCGTGACGTCCGGCACATTCTTGCGCGGTTTGCTGCACCTCGGCAGCAATAGCCAACCAGGGGGACGGATGGCGGATGCCAGTTCTAGCCTCAGCGAAAACCTTCACGAATTGGGTTTTGAAATTGGTAGATTCAAGACCGGCACCCCATGTCGGATCAGTCGCCGCTCGATAGACTTTACGAAATGCAAAATTCAACCGGGGGACGAGCCACCGCCGAGGTTCTCATTCTTTGGCGATGAGTCGTACGATATACAAGATGTGTTTACCTTAAATGATGTCAGCGCGAAATCGTTCCACGTGGAACAATTACCTTGCTGGATCACGCATACGAGCGTGTGGACCCATGAAATAATTCGCAGAAATCTCAGCCGGTCGCCGCTTTATGCTGGTCGGATCAAGGGTACGGGGCCCCGCTACTGTCCATCGATCGAGGATAAGGTCGTTAAATTTGCCGATCGGGAGGCGCATCAGCTCTTCCTCGAACCGGAGGGTCGTCACACGGAGGAGTTTTACGTAAACGGTATCTCGACCAGCCTTCCATACGAAGTCCAGCTCGAGTTCGTCCGCACAATACCCGCTTTGGAGCGCGCTGAAATAATGCGTCCAGGATATGCCGTCGAGTACGATTTTTTCCCCCCGACTCAGTTATTTCACACTCTCGAAACCAAGAAGGTGCGGGGTCTTTATTTTGCAGGGCAGGTTAACGGAACTTCTGGTTACGAGGAGGCTGCTGCTCAGGGTCTTGTTGCCGGCACAAACGCAGCACTCCGTGCTCAAGGCAGGCCTGCGTTCATGCTTGGCAGGAATGAGGCCTACATGGGGGTGCTTATTGATGATCTTGTTTCCAAGGGAACGGACGAGCCATACCGCATGTTTACGAGCCGCGCAGAGGACCGGTTGCAGCTTCGGCACGATAATGCAGATCAACGTCTAACAACTATAGGGCACCGCTTAGGGTTGGTTAGTCCAGCGCGCTGGACCGCCTTTCAAGCAAAAATATCGCTGGTACGAGAATGCCTTGCTGCGGCAAACAATACGAGATGTGGAGGGGTTTCTATCTCACAACTCCTGAAACGGCCGGCTTTTAGTTATTTGAACTTGCAACCTAATATCCGCGCGGTGGCGCCTGCCGACATTTGGGAGTTAGTCGAAGCCGATATCAAGTACGAAGGCTATGCCGCCCGGCAGGCTCAACACAACAAGGAACTATCGAAGAGAAGTTCGCAGAAGATTTCTGATGGGTTTGACTTCGCAAGTGTTGCGGGTCTTAGCTCCGAAACGCGGCAAAAACTCTCGAAGGTGCACCCTACCACGTTAGGACAAGCCGCGAGAATCAGCGGTGTAACACCAGCAGACATTTCGATTTTGTCTATATGGCTCGCTAAGAGCATATTACAGCATGACGCGTCCGCCTCGATTGTCGAAACAGTAGCGAAATAATCCCTCGTGGCCACTCTTGCTAGTGTCGCATCACTTGCTTATCTCCTCGGATCATTTCCTACGGGTTACATTGCTGGCAGACTCGCTCGCGTCGATATTCGGAAGGTCGGTAGCGGCAATGTCGGTGCAACGAACGTTACGCGCGTCCTAGGTAAGCGATTTGGGTATCCGGTCTTCTTTGTCGACTTCGCTAAAGGCCTGGCTTCCGTCGTGCTGGCAGTGATTATGGGCAAGGCCGCTCAATCGAGTGCGCAGTTTGTCGATCTTTGCGCCGCGATCGGTGCTGTTTGTTCTGTGATCGGACACAGCTATTCGATATGGCTTGGATTTAGAGGTGGAAAAGGGGTGGCTACATTAATGGGCGCTCTTTTTGGCATAAACTGGATTACGGCACTGATCGTGTGCGTCGTTTGGATTGTAGCGTTTCAAGCGACGCGGTATGTATCTCTCGCTTCGATAGCAGCGGCGGTCGCGCTTCCCATTACGCTCGCAATCATGCTGTTTCTCAAAGAACTGCCTACACCGGTCCCCCTCTATTTTTCGTTCTGTCTGGGAGCGATTGTGGTCCTGCGGCATCGGTCTAACTTGTCGCGCCTGCTGAAAGGAACTGAACCGCGCTTCGTTCGAAAGTGAAACCGACAAAAATTGCAGTGATCGGAGCCGGTGGCTGGGGAACAGCGTTGTCGGTAATTTGGGGACGGCAAAGTCACGCGATTTTGCTATGGGGAAGAAATCGATCACGAATTGAACAACTGCAAAAATCGCGGGAAAACAGAGCTTATCTTCCTGGCGTAGAACTTCCCAAAAACGTCGGCCTAACAAGTCAGCTTCGAGCGTGTGGCGACGCTGATTTGATTGTTTTTGTTACACGCTCAACTGCGCTGCGTGAAACTGCTGCCCAACTCAGAGAAGTTACGATCAATCCCGACGCAGTGCTGCTGAGCTGCATCAAAGGCATCGAGCATGGAACCGGCAAGCGCATGAGTGAAATACTCGTCGAAATTTTCCCCAAACATCCCATCGCGGTTTTATCAGGGCCGAATTTAGCAGCAGAAGTTTCGCGTGAATTGCCGACGGCTACTGTTTTGGCGTGTACACGGCGGGAATTTGCGGCAAACCTTCAGGACTATCTCGGCACGCCGCGGTTCCGAATTTACACGGGCGAGGAACTGGCCGGTATCGAGCTGGGCGGCGCGCTCAAAAACGTTTTTGCGATCGCCGCTGGAGCCGGCGACGGCCTCGGTCTGGGTGACAATTCCAAGGCGGCCCTCGTCACTCGAGCGCTCGCTGAAATGGTCCGCCTCGGCACAAAGATGGGTGGAGAATTGCGAACGTTTTATGGATTGAGCGGCGCCGGAGATCTTATCGCGACCTGCTTCAGTCAACACAGCCGCAACCGTCGCGTCGGGGAGCAGCTGGCCAAGGGTCGCTCATTAAATGAAATTACTACCTCCATAGGGACGGTTGCCGAAGGAATTCCAACCGCTAAGAGCGCGCATGAGTGTGCGCGTAAACTTGGCGTCGAAACACCGATCATCGACCAGGTTTACTCGCTTCTTTACGAACAGAAACCATCGGCTCAGGCGATGGAAGAATTGCTCAGCCGTGACCAAAAAGCCGAGGCGATCTAGGTCGCGCGATCACTTTCGCGACAAAGCTTTTCGATCACGGCCGGATATAATTCGTGTTCGGCGATCTGAATTCGCGCGTGCAGGCTTTCGGAGTTGTCGTTAGGCAAAATCGGCACCTCGCGTTGCGCGATTATATCGCCGTGATCTATTTTTTCGTCGACGTAATGAACAGTGCAGCCGGTAACGGTCTCACCCGCATCGAGCGCTTGTTTCCACGCTTCCAATCCGGGAAATTTTGGCAACAGCGATGGATGAATGTTGATGATTCGCCGCCGAAACGCCTCCAACATCGGAGATTTCAAAACGCGCATAAACCCGGCGAGCACCACCAACTCTACTTCTGCGTCGCGCAGCATTTGCACGAGCTCTGCCTCAGCGTTTGGCTCCAGCCGCGTGCGAAATTGCCCCGGCGGAAGATAAGCATTCGGGACGGAGAACTCTCGCGCGATTTCTAGGATCGGAGCGTCAAGCACATCGGATATCACGAGCCGCCCTTCAGCGGGCAACACTCTGGAGCGAATGCTTTCCAGGATAGCGCGGCAATTTGATCCCCTTCCTGACCCAAGGATTCCGAGGCCAAGGCGCTTCATTTTGTGAGTTCGCTCAAACGTTTTAGTAAATCGGATGTCGAATAGCCGGGCTCGAATGGTACGATGTCGATCTTCGCGCCGATTTTTTGCAGAACCTGGCGCTCGCCCGCATTCAATGTGTCTTGATTGTAATCGCCGCCCTTGGCGTAAATATCGGGCGCGGTGAGTTCGAGGAACCGTGTCGCACGCATCTCGGGAAAGATTGTGACCAGATCAACGCATTCCAATGCGGCAACGATCTCCGCCCGATCATTTTCACTGTTAACCGGGCGACCAGCTCCTTTCAATTCGCGAACCGATTGGTCGCCGTTGATTCCAACAATCAGGGCATCGCCCAGCGCGCGAGCAGCGTTCAAGTAGCGGACATGTCCGACGTGAAGCAATTCGAAACATCCATTCGTGGCCACGATTCGCTTTCCGGCAGTGCGCAGAGCTTTTGCACGCTGCTGAATCTCTTCCAATGGAACGACCTTGTCGCTGATCATCGCTTTACAACGAAGTTTAGCGCGCGGGGCAGGATTTGAAATAGTGCTGGTGCGTTGCCAACCAGTTCGCCGTCCACGTTGAACCACATTCCTGGCCGCGACCGGACAGAAATTTTTTTGGCCCGTCGAAATATCGTCGCCTTGCTCGAAAGATGTTTTCCTAAAACGATTTCGGCCGCGAGCAATGCAATTTCGGGTGCGCAGAGCTTTGGAATCAAAACGACTTCAAGAAAACCGTCGCTCGGATCGGCATCAGGCGCGATTGGCAACCCGCCTGCGATGAAGCGGCCATTTGCAACAACCACATTATAAAGCTCGGCAGACAATTGCTCGTCGTCGTCTAATAAAATCTGCGTCTGATATGCGTGTAGTTTCGGCAACGCAGCGGCCGCCCCGCGGATGTAAGCGAGCGGTCCCCATGTCCGCTTAATCTTTGGTGTCATTTTTTCGTCCACCATGCCGCTAAAACCGCCGGCTGACACGTTCACGAAATATCGCGCGCTCTTGCTCTTAACCCGAACGAGATCGATTCGCTTTGTTTGGGCTGAACGCAGAATGTCGATGTTGTGCTCGATCGAAAATGGCAGTCCGAGTGTGCGCGCAAAATCATTTCCCGTTCCAAGCGGTACGATTCCGATGCGAACGTTCTTTGCGTCGGTGGCTAATCCATTCACCACTCCGTTCAATGTCCCATCACCGCCGGCCACCACGATGTAATCACATTTTGTCCTGACAGCGTTTCGCGCCCATTTTTCGGCGTCGCCGGCCTTTCGCGTGATCCGCAATGCCATCGGATTTAATTGCGTCAGTTGTGAAAGAACTCTTTCCCGATTGGTAACAGACCCGGCACGGGGATTGAAAATGATGTAGGGCTTCACGGCGCAGTAAATCAGCAGATCGACTGTCGATGTTCGGATGCGCCGCGCAACATTCTGCTTTTCGTCTCGCTAATTTTCGCCAAATTCGTGTTCAGCATCATGCCCGAAAAAACTGATAACGAACCGACCGCTGTCTCCACCGGATACCGCATTTCAAACGGACCGGTGGTGCGTTTCGCTCGCAGTGACCCCAAGCTTCCCAACGATTTGCCCGAAGTTATCGAACTACCGCGGGTTTACGGCGCTCCACTTTTGTTCGCTATCGCGCGCGACCCGCACACTCTCTTCGCCTATTGGATTATCGATTGGTCATCAATTTTCGAAACTACCGCTCCGGTGGATCGACAAGTTCATCTTCGCGTTTATCGAAACGATGGCGCCGAAGAAACTAGCGAAGCGGTCGAGCCGATGGCGGGCAACTGCTACCTGACGGTTTCAGAGCCGCGAGAAAAGTATCGCCTCGAGATTGGCTATTATCAGCCGGAGGGGGTTTGGAATTCAGTCACGAAATCTGACCCGGTTACGATGCCGCCGGAAAGTGTGGCTCAAAGTGTTGATGTCGATGTTGCCACGATTCCGTTTCACCTCAGTTTCCAGCGGCTAATCGACACGTTTCGCGGATCGAACGGAAATGCGCTGAGTGAAATCGTCTCTCGTTTGCAAAAGCGCGCGGTCAGCGATGAGGAGCGAGCATTGTTGAGTCCGGAGGAATGGGAGATTCTGAGGGCAATGAATCTTTCGATCGATGATATTGACGCCGCGCGGCGCGCATTCCTAAAGCGCGGAGATGGCGCAGCTTTACGCTGGCGCGCTGAAGCGTTGCTTGGATTTGGCGCGAGCAGTCCTTCCCGCGGTTTCGGCGGCAGCAGTTGGAGTTAGTCCGAGTTCTACCGGCTGAGCTTGATTCCTTCCGGCATTTCCGGCGGTGGTGCGTTGATGCGGCTGTGGTGTTTCCCGTAGCTAAAATAGAAGATGAATCCGATCAGCAGCCAAACGATTAGCCGCATCCAATTCGTCCACCCGAGTCCATAGATCATCGCGCCGCACGTGATGATTCCGAGTATCGCGACAAGTGGCGCCGCCGGTACGCGGAATCCCCGTTCTAGCTCAGGGCTTCGAACCCGCATGATCCACACGCCGGCGCAAACCAGGATGAAAGCGAAGAGCGTTCCGATGCTGGTCATTTCACCGGTAACGTCCGCCGGAACGAATGCCGCCAGCAGGCCAATGAAAACAAAAAACAGCATGTTCGATTTGTAGGGCGTTCTAAACCGCGGGTGCACATCGGAAAAAACTCTTGGCACGAGCCCGTCCCGACTCATCGAAAAGAAGACGCGTGATTGCCCGAGCAACATCACCAGAATAACCGAAGAAAATCCGGCGAGAATCGCGACGGTGACTGACTTCGAGAGCCATTCGTAACCAGTCATGTATTTGGTGATGGCGAAGGCGACCGAAGCTTCGCGGCCCGCGGAGCGGAAGTCCGCCACTGTGGCAACACCGCTCAGCACGTAAGAGAAGAGCACGTAAAGCACCGTGCAAAAGGCCAGCGATCCAAGAATGCCAATCGGCATATCGCGCTTTGGATCTCTGGCTTCCTGCGCCGCGGTCGAGACGGCGTCGAAACCGATGTAAGCGAAGAAGACGACACCGGCAGCGCCCAGAATTCCAAGGATTCCACCATACGCGTGCGTGATACCTTGCGGCGTAACGTAAGTAGTCGGCGCGGGAATCATCGGTGTGTGGTTGGCCGGATTGATGAATCCCCAGCCGATGCCGATAAAGAGCAAGACGATGCTCACTTTCAGGACGACGATCAGACCATTGACGAACGCCGATTCCTTCGTGCCGCGGATCAGCAGGAGCGTGAGCAGAAGGAGAATAAAAACCGCCGGGATGTTCATCATCCCATGGATCCCGGTCGGGTCATGTTCAAAAGGCGAATGCGTCCATTGGTATGGAATGCGCAGCCCGAACCAATCGAGCACGCGATTCGCATACTCGCTCCATGCGATCGAAACCGTTGACGCTGCGACCGCGTATTCCAGGATCAGATCCCACCCGATGATCCACGCGACAAACTCGCCCATCGTGGCGTAGGAATAGGTATAGGCACTGCCTGCAACTGGGATCATCGAAGCGAATTCCGCGTAACAGAGACCTGCAAACGCGCAACCGATGCCGGCGACAATGAACGCGAGAACAACCGACGGACCCGCGCGATCAGCAATCGCGGCCGCCGTCCGGACGAAGAGACCGGCGCCGATGATTCCCCCGATGCCGAGCGCTACCAAATTTATTGGCCCGAGCGAGCGCTTGAGACTGTGTTCGCCGACCTCCTGTGCCTCTGCCATTAGCCTCTCAAGAGGCTTTCTTGCGAATAAATTTGCCATGCGTCAGATCTCCTTTTTCGGATGACTGGTCTGTGTGCGAAACGGTTCTGATCTCATTGAATGCAGCATGCAGCAAGCCGACGGGCTAAGTCGGGCGTGATTTTCGCCAGAGAAAATAAATCGGCACACCGGTCAGCACGATGATGAGACCGGGCCACGTCGTCGCCGTTTGATACATGGAAAGTATGAAGAGAATCACGGTCGCGCCGACGATATAAAGCGCGGGCACGATTGGGTAACCGAATGCTCTGTATGGGCGTTCGGCGTCGGGTCGTTTCCGGCGCAACACGAAAATGCCGATGATCGTCAGGATGTAGAAAATGAGCGCGGCCGAAATGACGTAGTCGAGCAGGTTGCCGTAGAGATTACCGTAACCGATCACATTGCCGGCGGCGTCTGTCTTAACGGTCCGCGGTAAGACGAGGACGCCGGCCCAAATACCTTGAATGATAAGGCCCCACGCCGGCACGTGGTTCTTATTCAACTCACCCACCCGACGAAAAAACAAACCGTCGCGCGCCATCGCATAATAAGCGCGCGCGCCCGCGAGAATTAGCCCGTTATTACACCCGAAGGTGGAAACCATGATGGCGACGGCCATGATGGTCGCGCCCGCACCGGGAAATATTACGTTGGCCGTCTCCGACGCGACCCGGTCGCTGGGTGCATTCTGGATCGCGGCGAAGGGCAGCGCCGCCAGATAAGCGACATTGGCGAGAAGATAAAGTCCGATCACCAGAATGGTGCCGAAGGCGAGTGAGAGCGGAACATTCCGCCGCGGGTCCTTCACTTCTCCAGCGGTGAACGTGATGTTATTCCAGGCGTCGGCGGAGAAAAGCGAATTGGTCTGCGCCACGCAGATCCCGACGAAGAGCCCGAAGGCGGTGGCGGCGGTCAAGCCTTGCCCGACATCCTGCAAATTGCCGCGCAGGCTCCAGAAGTCGCTGAAATTCGCCGCGCCCGCGCCCGACTTTACGCCGACAACGATGCCGAGGAGAATGAGCGCGATGAGCGCGCCCGTCTTCGCCGTCGTGAAGATGTTTTGCACGAGCTTGCCGAGATTCAAACCTCGGGTGTTCATGAAAGTCAGCAGCGCGATCATCGCCAAGCCGACGAACTGCGCGGTTGAGAGCGAGAACGCATAGCCGCCAAAACGGATCGGCGCGATCAGGTAGTTTGATTCCGACACCCACGGGACGAGCACGCCTGTGTAACGTGCGAACCCGACGGCGACTGCCGCGATTGTGCCGGTCTGGATAACGAGAAAGAGAGTCCAACCGTAAAGGAAACCCCACAGCGGAGAGAAAGCTTCCCGCAAGTAAACGTATTGCCCGCCGGCCTTCGGCATCATGGCCGCCAACTCGCCATAAGAGAGTGCGGCCATAAGCGTGAGCAGCCCGGTGACGAGCCAGACGACAAGCAACCAGCCGGGCGCACCGACCTGCCGGGCGATGATTGAGGAGACGATGAAAATGCCGGAACCGATCATTGATCCCGCGACGAGCATGGTGGAATCGAGTAATCCGAGTCCGCGGATAAATTTTTCCTCCGGTGCGGGCGTTGTCGTCATTTGCATCGTGTTTTCCATCCGTCGGACGGCGAAGAGTTAACCATTACCCAAGCGAATCGAGCAACGCCAAAACGCAGCTTTTTCTAGGCCAATCGTGAAACCGCTTTCGCGTAAAACGAAACATGCTATTCTCCGCCGCGTGCAATGCTCCGCCGGATCATTTATTCCGAAACTGCTTTCGCTCCTTGTTGCGACTCTGTTCGCGGCGCCGGAAATCGGCGTGGCGGCTACCAAGGCCTCGCGCGTTGCGGATGCTTCTTCTCCGCGCTTTGAAGCGTTGCCGCTGACGCGTTCGCGGCAGAACCACCTCTTAGTTCGCGCATTCATCAACGGAAAACCGGCTCTGCTCGGTGTGGACAGTGGTGCTCCGATTAGCGCGATCGCGCTCGATCGCCGGGCACATTTTGGACTCACCGGTATTCCCGGCAGCTCTACCTTGCCGGCCCGCCTCCAAATTAACGGCGCGTTTAACAACGTCGCGATCGTGCATAACTTCCGCATCGGTGCCCTCAACCTGGTCGAAGAACCTGTAGTTGTTGTTGACCTTTCGGATTCCGGGCGCACTGCGCGTTTACTTCATGAACAGGAAATCGATGGGATTCTCGGCGCTGATATTCTTTTTCCGACCGGCGCGGTTCTCGACTGCCAGAAACAAATGTTGATTCTCAAAATGGATCCCGGACTTCCGGGTAAAACGCCTGGCACAGACTATCGCGGACTTGGCAGCGTGCCGATTCGCGTCAGCCAAACTTATAATCTCTACGTTGATGCAGCCATCAATGGCGAACCCGCGCGGTTGATGGTGGACACGGGCGCGTTCGCGACCTTGCTGCACCGCGGGTTCGTGCGCCGATTGCACGTTGCGCTTCGCAAGACGCCATACAGTTCGTCGGCAGTTAATTTGAAGCGGCGCGGCGTGGAAATCGCCTGGATCCGCCGACTGTCGGTTGGCTCGGTTGATATCATGGGCAAGGATGTAGGTGTGGTCGATATGGAAGGACTCATTCATGGCGATCTGCTTCGGGGCTCTCAACCGGTCGCGGGATTGCTCGGGGCCGAGATTCTGAAGTCGCATCACGGGATCATCGATTTCGGAAACCGCACTCTCTACCTGAAGAAATGATCAGTTCTTGAGAGGCTCGGGCTTGCCGGCGAATACTGGGGTAATGACGAATGCTGGGGTAATGACGCTTGCCTTGGGATTTGCGATGGGAGAACTGATATGCAACCATTTGGTTGCATATCCTTGCCAATATGGACGAAGTCTTTAGAGCCTTGGCCGACCCAAGCCGGCGCGCCCTTCTCGATCAGCTTCACCAAAACAACGGCCAGACTCTCAACCAACTCTGCCGGCATCTCCGCATGACGCGCCAGGGCATTACTAAACACCTGGGTCTACTAATCAAAGCCGACCTCGTTGTCCCCCTGTGGCGAGGCCGCGAAAAGCTGCATTATCTCAACCCGGCTCCCTTGAAGCAAATTTCCGAACGGTGGATCGACAAACACAAAGCCGCCTGCCTTCGTGCCTTAAATGATCTGACTAAAGGTTTGGATAATCTGAAGCCGGAGCCGAATTGAAAGCTGGCGCTCACTCGACGTCGATTTCGCGAACGCCTTTTTGCTGACGAATCGTTTCGACCTGATTTCGGATTTTGTCCGCGACGCCGACATGATGCGGTATCGCTTCGATCAAGACGAACGGAGAAGAAGTATCCGAAGTGTTGAGTTGGACGTTTTCAATGCCGCACAGGCGATAGACAAACGGTTGCCGCGTCTCGATATCTTTCACGCGATACAATTCGAGCGTGTCGGTCACTTTGCTAAAAACGCCCTCGGTCGTTTTTAATCGTTCGCTGGTGAGCTCGTAAAGCTTGCATTTCGTTTGGAGATAGCGCTTGCCAGCGATAAAGATTGGCACCGCAAGAAGAATCAAAATGTACGGACTAAAATTCCTGATCTCTGGCGGCGAACTTCGCCGCATCAAGACGAAAATGATGACGATTGCCGCAACGAACAAAACTTGGAGAACGAAGAATCCGAAGTTTTTCCATTGCGAGACATTACCGCGCCAGACGGTTTCCTCGGCCATTCGGGATTTGTAAGGCCATGGCCGCGATCAAACAAGCATTCGTCCTCGGCGCCGGGCTTGGAACACGGCTTCGCCTGCTGACGGATGAGCTACCGAAACCGCTCGTGCCGATTTTTCAGAAACCACTAATCACCTTCGCACTCGACCATTTGATCGACATCGGGATCCAGGAATTCGTCATTAATACCCACCGGTTGCCGGAAGCTTTCGCAAAAGCGTTTCCGGAAAAGAGCTACTTCGGAACATCACTGAGGTTCGTCAACGAGCCAGTGCTTCTTGAAACCGGCGGCGGCATTAAAAACATTGAAACTCTTTTGGGCCGCGAGCCGTTCATTACTTACAGCGGGGATGTCTTGACCGATATCCGTTTGCAGCCGCTGGTCGACGAACATTTCAGTCGTGGAAACGACGTGACCCTGGCCCTGCGTCACACAGGTTTGGGGGCCGCAATCGCCTTTCGCGACAATCGCGTAGTCGATATTTCCAACCGCTACGGCGTTCCGGGCGAATACGATTTCGCCAATATTGCAGTCTGGAGTCCATCGGTCTTCGCGCGGATTCCGCCGAAGCAAAAAATCTCATTCATTCCGATTCTTGGGGATTGGATTTCACAAGGCGGAAAAATCGGAGGGGTCGTTCTCGAAGAAGGAAAATGGTTCAATCTCGGGTCGCGCGCGGAATATTTAGAAGTGCATCGGGTGATTCTGAATGAGAGGTGGCGGCCGGCCTACGCGAAAACGCCGGAATGGTGGGCGTCGCTGCATCCGAGCGCGGTGGTCGACCCCAGTGCGCGGATTCGTGGCTGCTCAGTTGTTGGGAGGGACTGCCGCGTCGGCGCAGGCGTTGTGCTGGACGACACAATCTTATGGCCGGGTGCACAAATTGCTTCCAAAAGCGAGCTGGTTGGTTGTATTGTCCGCGCCCGAAAAACCGTCGCCGGCACGCATCGCAACATCGACATCTGACTAATGAGAACCGAAGTCCTTCTTCGCCAGACGCGGCGGCACTTCCCGCGATTCAATGTCGATGAAGTAAAGATTTCGCCGATCGAGAAGGGCGGATCGGACCGGAAATTTTACCGTGTTCGTTGCTCATCGGAGCAATCGCTCATCCTGGTGAAATATAATCTTGAGCGCGAAGAGAACCGCCACTACGTCGAGATCGCGCAATTTCTTGAGACGCATGGCATTCATGCTCCGAGAATTTATTATCACGACACTGACGAGGGCCTGATCTGGCTGGAAGATCTTGGCGAGCGCGATCTATTCGGTTATCGAGACGAGTCCTGGCTTGTTCGCCGCGCGTTTTACGAATCGGCTTTGGATGAGATTCGCAAACTCCATCACCTTCCGGAAGCCGTCTGCATCGAAATGCATCAGCATTTGCCGGCCGAATTCAACGCCGCGCTTTACGTTTGGGAGCAGAATTACTTTTTCGAAAACTGTCTTGGCCGCTATTTCGAAATTGAGACGCGCACCATCGACAACTTGGCCGCGCTGCCGGCGCTACACGATGTTGCCGAGAAATTAGCGGAGCTGCCCCGGGTCTTGGTGCATCGCGATTTCCAGTCGCAAAATATTCTGCTCCGCAATGGTCAGGCTTACCTGATTGATTTTCAGGGGATGCGTCCCGGTCTTGCGCAATACGATTTGGCGTCGCTGCTTTTCGATCCATATGTCGATCTAAGTGATGCTGAGCGGGACGAATTGCTCGAGCACTACTGTAGCGAGCGGCCAGATCCCGAATTTCTGGAGACGCTGCGCCTCTGCGCTATGCAGCGTTTAATGCAGGCATTGGGCGCGTACGGATTTCTTGGCCTGGTTAAAGATCACAAACATTTTCTGCAGCACATCCCGAAAGCAGTTCGCTCGCTGCGCGACATCGTGGCAGACATCGACAGTCTCAAACCGCTGGAAGAGCAATTGACGGAAATTGTTTCCGCACGCCTTGCTCAGCAGTTGTAGGGCAACCGCATCGGTTGCCGATCTTAGAAGATGGCAGGCGGAGCGCCTGCCCTACAACTTTTGACTGATTTTAGTTATTGCGCTGGGACTGAGCTCGGGAACGAACGGCTAACTGTTTCCAGTTAGCTCACAAAGGGATTCGTTAGGCGTTCAGTGCCGATTTTAGTCGGCGGGCCGTGACCCGGGAGAACCGTCACGTCGTCGCCAAGCGGAAAAAGTTTTTGGCGGATTCCGCTTAACAAAAGATCGACATCTCCACCGGGCAAATCCCAGCGTCCGACGCCTCCGGCAAAAAGGACATCGCCGCCGATGAGCAAATCGTCCGCGTGCGAGAAGAAACAAAGACTGCCGGGACAATGCCCGGGCACTTCGAGCACTTGAAATTCCGCTCCGAGAAAATCTCGAGCTGGCGTTTCCTCAACAAAAAAGTCCGGCTTTGCTGGTTCGACTTCCAATTCGAAGCCGAAGTTCCGAAAAAACTCTCGATCCGAAATCATCGGCGCGGTCGCGGGATGACAACCGATCTGGCATTTAAAGCGGTGTTTGATTTTGGCGACGTCCTGGACGTGATCGATGTGGCCGTGGGTCAGGAGCAACATTTTTAGATCGACAGCGCGAGAATGAACCCACTCGCACGCGCCTTGAGGCGCATCGAACAGGATCCAGCCTTCGGGCGCGGAAACGAGATAGCAGTTGGTTTCGAAAACGCCGCCGCAGAACGCTTCGTAAGTCATCGGAGTGACTCTAACTGAGACGCTCAGTGCCAGCTAGGCTGACAAGTCAGGAATTCACCGATGACCACCTCAGGTCGACGTCGAAAGCGGATTTTGAATGTTTACCCAGTCTGGTTGTCTCATCCTCTTACATGTCGATTCTGGGTGGTTGCTTGCGTTTGGGCACAAAGTCTGCGAATCTGAAGGCCGCGCTTTTCGTTTTTTCGATGAAACTACGTCTTCCCCTTGTCTCAGCGGTCGCAGCGCTCACTTTGATCAGCGTCGCGCCGCAGGCGTTGCAGGCAAAATCGGACGCTGAGCAAATCTGCGTCTCAGTCGGCCGGCTCCTCGAGGAAGGCCATTACACCCATCAACAACTGAATGCCGAGATGTCGCAGAAATTCCTGCGCAATTATCTCGAGTTGCTCGATTTCAGTCACCTCTTCTTCACTCAGAAAGATGTCGACGCGTTAACGGCAAAGTATGGGACCGCGCTGGCTGACGATGTC
>Ga0207646_10003130_pt1 | contig 18974 bp, 16 predicted proteins | sample KBSK5502metaG_FD_184343 | JGI IMG/M metagenome (GOLD analysis project Ga0207646, IMG submission 184343) | Corn, switchgrass and miscanthus rhizosphere microbial communities from Kellogg Biological Station, Michigan, USA - KBS K5-50-2 metaG... | ecosystem: Host-associated > Plants > Roots >...
AGCCGTCTGACGGGCGGCAGCGCGCCCGGTGCCGATGACGTACGCGCCGGCCTCACGTGCGAGCTGGCTCGCCATCGAACCGACTACACCGGCCGCACCGTGCACGAGGACGCTCTGCCCCGCGTGAAGGCGGCCGTGCTCGAACAGCCCCTGCCACGCGGTCAGACCCGGCATCACGAGGGCCGCGCCTACCGTAAAGTCAACGTCGCCCGGCAGCGGTGTGAGGTTGCGTGCCTCGACGGCCACATACTCCGCCAACGTGCCGTCGCGATACCAGTCCGTGAGGCCGAACACCCGCTGTCCAATCGACAGCCCCGTCGTGCCATAGCCGAGAGCGGTAACCACTCCGGCCAGTTCGTGTCCGGGGATTGAAGGCGTCCGGTCACGGCCGACGCGATCGGTCCAGGTCGAGGGCCACGTCAGCTCATCCCCTGTAAATCCTGACGCTTGAATCCGAACAACGACATCGTTTATCGCCGCCTGCGGTTCGGGCCGCTGCACCAGCTTCACCCCGCCCGTTCCCGCAGCCTGATCTGTCGCCACAATCGCTTTCATCGGTCACCTCCCTGTGTCGAGTTCTTGCCTGCAAGGTAGCCGCTCCATCCAATGTCCCTGGACGGGCTATCGGACAGAAACGGATCGATCAAAATCTTGAGCACATGTATGCTTGGCGTTCGTGTGTGTAGGAAAAGACTCAGTTCAGCAGGCGCCCGTAGCTAGGCTCGATAACTCTCGGGCGCCATGCCTGTGTAACGCGTCTGGCCTTTTCGTGTTCGCTGCGACAATCCACCAATTTCAACTGCGCTTTGCCGCCTCGGCAAGAAAGAAGTCGTTCGGATCGGCCTCGCCCGTGTTCGCTGTATACAAGACTAGAAGTGAACAGCCCTTTTTTGTCGTGTGCGGACCATGGATAGTGCCTGGTTTAGAATGCAAGAAGTCCCCTGAACCGTAGGCCTTGTTTTCGTTAATAAAGTCACCATCCAAAATGCAGAGCACCTCGGCGGCTTTCTTGTGCAAATGCGGCGGGATGAATGCCCCGGGTTCCATCCGGATGAGTATCATCGACGGACCAAGTGTGTAGTCTCCATTCAAGGGTTTTATCTTGATGTCTCCGGTGTAGCCTGGAAACGGCAAGTCCACTGATCCGACGTCCGCAGATTTAAAAACTTTATCAATCATCGTTGTTCTCCTTGTGCATTTTGATTTAATAACCACCGTTGCTTCTCAATCGGTCGGGAGGCTCACATCTTCATGACGTGTTCTCCTTCTACAGCAGATGAGATGATTGGAATGGACTGGCCGATAGGTCCATAATCGTCGGGATGACTAGTCCATGATAAGGTCCCTAAAACAGTGCCGAAAATAGAGATATTTCAAGACCTGGTCTTAGAACCAAGGAAGGATGGCCAGGAGATGTGGCGCTGGCTCTATACTGAGCTGCGCTCCGCAATTATTGATGGGCGATTGAAATCTGGAGCACGATTGCCGTCCACGAGAAATCTGGCAGCACAATACGGCCTTGCCCGGGGTACAGTCGTGGCAGCATTCCAGCAACTTCAGGCTGAGGGATTCGTTTCGTCCGAAGTGAGTGCTGGAACATTTGTCGTACCGGCGCCAGGGTGGGAGATGACCTCTCCGACTAAACAAAGACCTTCTCGGCAGGTAATCTCCAGAGCGACTATAGCAAAGCGCACGCAGAGCCTTCTTAAGACCACATTTTTCTTGCCAGCTTCGCATTCCATCGGTAAGGCGTTTCGGGGCTACGAGCCGGCTATTGACCTATTTCCAGTGGAACTATGGGCGCGGATTGCGGCGCGCGTTTATCGCAAAGCACCGCGTTCTTTGTATGGGCAAGGTGATGCAGGTGGTTATCCACCGCTGCGAAGAGCCATCGCCGAATATGTGGGCCACTCCCGCGGAGTACGTTGTTCTTCTGAACAGATCATCGTGACATCGGGCGCCCAGCAGGCGTTGGACCTCTTGGCGCGAGTGCTTCTCGATCCCGGCGACGAGGTGTGGATGGAAGATCCCGGGTACCCTGGAGCTTCTCAAGCCTTTCAGAGCGCTGGCGCGAGTGTGATTCCCATTCCAGTTGATGGGAACGGTATAGATGTCGCAAAAGCGATAAAGTCATCTCCCGCCGCCCGTGTGGCGTATGTAACACCAGCCAATCAGTTTCCCCTTGGAACTGTCATGTCAGCAGAGAGACGAGTCGAACTTCTCTCCTGGACCGCGCGTGCCGGGGCATGGATTATCGAAGATGAATACGACGCGGAATATCGCTATTCCGGCAAGCCGATTGCGTCACTGCACAGCCTCGATAGATCTGGATCGGTCATTTACGTTGGAACATTTACGAAGATGCTCTTCAACGCTCTTCGCATTGGGTTCATCGTTGTTCCGGAACGGTTAGTCGAAGCATTTAGAATCGCGCGAAGCTTCATCGATCGCCACGCTCCGACGTTAGATCAGGCCATCCTGACGGAATTCATCAACGAAGGTCACTTCGGCCACCACGTTAGAAAGATGAGGCAGGTCTACTCGGATCGTTCGCAGCTACTTACAGAAGAGGCAAATAGGCGTCTTTCCGGTTTGCTCGATGTGGAGCACGCGCAATCTGGGATGCGTACCGTGGCCTGGATCAAAACACGTGTCCCCGAAATGGTGTTGACACGACGGGCAGAACAGCTGGGATTGGAAGTAGTTCCAATCTCCTCATATGTCAGCAAGTACGAGCAGAAGCCCGCGTTGATGCTGGGCTTCGCAGGGTGTAATGCAAGTGAGATAAAGAGGGGCGTGTCAGTTTTGGAAGCTGTACTCTCTCGATGAGTCCGTACCAACGGACGCTCCAAATGTATTGCCCTTTCATCGCGGAAGAACCTTCGCAGAATGGAGAGGGTTGCAGCTTTCGTGTTCGCGGACATAGGCTGTCCCAAATTCCTTGCGTACTTCGTGGCTTTAGTTCAGTCGGCTGTACATCCACGCCGAGAGTGCACCGATACTCAGTAACGCCAGTTGCTTGCGGACGTGTCTGCCCTTTACCTGACGACAAAGAACTTCCACTGGCACGTGCCCGGGCGACACTTCCGTGAGCACCACCTTCTTCTGCGCGGGCCCACGGAAGAGTAAACCGACCTGTCGGGCACCCGACTAATTGTGGCAAAAACAGCCTTCGAACAAGTCGAATGCGGCTTCATGTTCGGTCCGAGGACACCCTCAGGCCCGGAAACACATAATAATGTTAAGGATAAGACTGAAACGGGCCGTGACAGTGTGGGACTCTAACCGGCGACGGGGCAGCGTTCTAACCAACTGAACTACGTCCCCAGCCGTGGAATCAACAACTTACAGTAAATCATTGCAAACAAGGCGTTTGCAAGATTTGCATATAGCGCACCCTTCGCTTGCGGTGCATACGGTTGCAGCTGTCCCTGCCAAAACCGCCCATAAACCGCCCATAAAAATCGGTGCGCTCATGCGAGATTCATACCAGCACAGATGCCTCAAGGAGGCGAACCACGAGTCGATTCGTTAAACTGCGACAGACACGTCAAACAGATGTTAGGTGAAAACTCAAGAGTTTTAGCATCTGTGAGAAGGATTCTGTTTGGCGGCGGTTTGGAAAACCGCCGCCTCAGTTGGTCGACACCAAATCGGTAGGCAATCTTCCTGGGAGCCGGTAATTATTGGTGTAGCAGCTCGCCTGCCAAGCAGGTGGACGCAAATGAGAGAGCAGTGCCGGCCACCCAGGCAGGTGCTCTGTTAGAACCGAAGGGCTTTCGGCTGGAGTCGAGGATTGGGTAACGGTTCGCGGAATAAATCATCCAAGGTGGTACGTGGGACGACGGCTTCGGATCGATGGCTACTCTCTACCGGTACTTTAAGGATTTGTGGAAGCTTGCTGTCGTCGCCCTTGTTCTGGCGGCGATCAATCAGATTTTTTCGCTATTAGATCCGCTCATTTTCCGGCACATCATCGACTCCTACGCGACCCGGTATCGCGAGTATTCGAGCCCGCAATTCATTCGAGGCGTAGGCCTGCTGCTGGCTGCGGCGGTTGGCGTGGCTCTGGTATCGCGCATCGCCAAGAATTTCCAGGATTATTTCGTCAATGTAATCACGCAGAAGGTTGGCGCACGCATCTACACCGATGGCGTTCGACATTCTCTGGATCTCCCGTACACGTTGTTTGAGGATCAGCGCAGCGGCGAAACGCTGGGGAAGTTGCAGCGGGTACGAAGTGACGTCGAGAAGTTCATAGCGCTGCTTGTGAACATGGTGTTCACAACTTTAATCGGCCTGGCGTTCGTGACGATCTACGCCGCCAGAGTTCACTGGTCTATTGCCCCCGCTTATTTGCTAACAGTTCCGCTGCTGGGCAGCCTTAGTTCTCTGCTGAGCCGCCGAGTCAAGACCGTCCAAAAACGGATCGTAACGGAGACGACAGCGCTTGCCGGTTCTACGACTGAATCCTTGCGGAACATCGAATTAGTGAAGAGTTTGGGCCTTGCTCAACAGGAGATTGATCGGCTTAATTCGACTACCGACAAAATCCTCAAGCTGGAACTCGAGAAGGTCCGTTACCTCCGCAGCCTGAGTTTTGTTCAAGGCAGCTTCGTCAATCTCCTGCGGACTTCCATTCTCCTTCTGATGCTCTACCTGATTTACACGCAACGCATCACCGTAGGGCAGTTTTTCTCTCTTTTCATCTATTCATTTTTCATTTTTGGCCCGCTGCAGGAACTGGGCAATGTCGTCAACGCGTATCGCGAGACGGAAGCATCGCTCGACAATTTCGAAGAGATTTTGAAAATGCCGACGGAACAAAAGCCCGAGCATCCGGTCGCGCTGCCTTCACTCGAAACACTGGAGTTCGACCGAGTTAGTTTCCAGCATCAGTCGGCTTCTTCCCCAGCCTTGAGCGAAATCTCGTTCCACGTGGCGCGCGGCGAGACCATCGCGTTTGTGGGCCCGTCCGGCGCGGGCAAGACGTCTTTGGTGAAATTGCTCGTCGGCCTTTACCGCCCGAAGAGTGGCCATATCTTCTATAACGGAACTCCAGAAGATCAGGTGGCAATTGAAGATTTGCGTGAACGAATCGGATTCGTGACGCAGGACACGCAGCTGTTTTCCGGATCGATTCGCGAGAACCTGCAATTCGTGCGCCCGGACGCCACGGACGAAGAATGCCTGGAAGTCTTACGCCAGGCCGCTGTCGAAGGTCTGCTCCTGAGAGCCAATCACGGGCTCGACTCGAAGATTGGCGAAGGCGGGATGAAGGTTTCGGGAGGAGAAAAGCAGCGGCTCTCGATCGCGCGCGCTCTTCTGCGCCGGCCGCAATTGCTGGTGTTCGACGAAGCGACTTCGTCGCTTGATTCTTTGACGGAGGAGGAGATCAGCGAGACCATTCGGGATGTGGCCGTGAGCCGCGACGCCATCACGATATTGATCGCGCACCGGCTCTCCACCATCCTGCACGCGGATTGCATTTACGTGTTGGAACGGGGACGAATTGTGGAGAGCGGCCGCCACGAAGATCTGCTCGCAAGCAAAGGTCTCTATTGCGCGATGTGGCGGCAACAGGTGGGGGAAGGCCGGGAGAAGTTGCTCAACCCTGCGTGATCGATGGAACATATCCTGCAAGTCGATACTAACCCCACCGGCTATGAGCCGCGTTACGTAGATCGCTGGCCGTAGGCCCTGTTGGTAAGTGGACCGTCGAAGCTTGCGGCACGAGTTCGTTTAGCTGTTCGTTTCTCGGCGGAACCCTCTATGGGCCCAGTTCTGGTACCCATGAACTAGCGATAATGATTCGGTCGGGCCGCGCAGCTTTTGTGTGGCCCGATTTTTTCCTGTCCCACTCGCCCACCCTAAGCGTCACAACGCAGTCTTTCTCCCCACCGCCATCGTCTTTCAACAGGAGGCTGATGGCGCGGTGCAGGCGGTGTGCTACGCTAATTTGGTTATGAGTACCACCCTTCCCACTCCGCTGAGCGCATCGCTAACGGCGGAGCGGCGCGAGCTGCTCTTTCCGACGCTGAGCTCGGCGCAGATCGAGCGCATCGCAGCCCATGGCAAACGAAGGCGCGTTTCAGCGGGCGAGATCCTGGTCGAGCAGGGCGATCAAAACCTTCCGTTTTTTGTCGTGATCAGCGGCGCAATCGAAATCCTGCGTCCAAATGGCAACGAGGAAGAGCTAATTACGGTGCACACCGCCGGGCAGTTTATGGGCGATGTAGGAATGCTTTCGGGCCGGCGCAGCTTGGTGCGCGCGCGGATGCGCGAGGGCGGGGAAGTAGTGGAGGTCAATCGCGGGTGCTTGCAGAACCTGGTGCAGAGCGATGCCGACCTCAGCGAAATCTTAATGCGCGCTTTTATTTTCCGCCGAGTCGAACTGATCGCGCGCGGCTTAGGCGATGTAGTGCTTCTCGGGTCGGGCAATTCCGCTGGGACATTGCGGATCAGAGAGTTTCTTTCCCGCAATGGACACCCATACTCGTATGTCGATCTCGACAACGATACGGGCGTTCAGGAAGTATTGGACAGATTCCAAGTCACGGCGGCAGAGGTTCCCGTGGTCATCTGCGGGGGCAAAACTGTTCTTCGCAATCCGACGAACCGGCAAGTAGCCGACTGCCTGGGGTTCAACGAAGGAATCGACCAGCAAGAAATCCGCGACGTGATCATCGTGGGCGCAGGGCCGTCCGGGCTCTCGTCGGCGGTATACGCCGCGTCCGAGGGGCTCCGAGCGCTCGTGGTCGAAACGAACGCACCTGGCGGCCAGGCGGGTTCCAGCTCAAAAATCGAGAATTATTTGGGATTTCCGACAGGTATATCCGGACAGGAGCTTGCGGGCCGCGCCTACACACAGGCGCAAAAATTCGGCGCGGAAATGATGATCGCGCGGCGAGCCGTGAAGCTAAGCTGCGAACGCAAGCCCTATGCGATTGAAATTGATGGCGGCGCACGGCTTCCTGCGCGCACGATTATCATTGCGAGTGGAGCTGAGTACCGCACGCTGCCTTTGCAAAATTTGTCGAGTTTTGAGGGAGCGGGCGTCTACTATGGCGCGACGTTTATCGAGGCGCAGTTGTGCGGCAGCGAGGAAGTGATTGTCGTCGGTGGCGGCAACTCAGCGGGGCAAGCCGCGGTTTTCTTGTCACAGACCGCCAATCATGTGCATGTGTTGATCCGGTCTGGCGCGCTTGCTGACACGATGTCTCGGTACTTGATCCGCCGTATTGAAGAAAATCCGGCAATCACCCTTCACAAGCGCACAGAAATTGCCACCTTGGAAGGAAATGGACGGCTCGAGCGCGTGCAATGGCGGAACAATCAGACCGGGGCGTTAGAGACTCACAACATCCGGCACGTTTTCATGATGACCGGAGCTAGCCCGAACACGCGATGGCTCGAAGGATGTGTTGTTCAGGATAAGCAGGGCTTCATCAAGACTGGACCAAATTTGACGCCGGAAGATCTCGCCAGCGCACGCTGGCCGCTGGGGCGCACTCCGTATATTTTCGAGACCAGTTTGCCGGGCGTGTTTGCGGTTGGCGATGTGCGCTCGGGCAACATGAAGCGCGTGGCGTCGGCAGTCGGCGAAGGATCGACGGCGATTAGCTTGGTGCATCAGACGTTGCACGAATGACGCGGCGGCCAGTTTAGGCGGAAAACACGAGCAAGGGTTGCCGAGACGGGGCCTAGTCCTGACAGAGTTCAGGACAGTTCGTTGAGCAATCCTTCCATTTCCGATTGGCCTGCTGGTCGCCTGATTTTTTCGCCGCGCCAATTCCGATGGAGAGCTGTGCCTCGCCAAAACTCGGGTAGCGCTTCACTCCTGTAACATTGTTAAAGGAGTGGAGCTCAAGTACTCTGCCCGAGTTTTGGCGAGGGACACGGCGCAAAACAGCGGCAACCTTTCGGTACCAAAGGTTGCATGAAGGTTGCACCGAGGATGCCCGGGCATACACCCGTTTCCAAGTGAACTCTCTCAAACATGCATTTTTATTGGGGGAAAAGTGGTGCGCCCGGAGTGATTCGAACACTCCTGCGGGGTACACCGGAGGTAGAACGGAGCGCACCCGTTGCCAGCTGACTTTCAGAAAACATCGTTTTCATTGGGAAAATGGTGGGCAGTGCAGGGCTCGAACCTGCGACCTCCTGCTTGTAAGGCAGGCGCTCTAACCAACTGAGCTAACCGCCCACTGGAAAACGATGACTCCGAAAATGCTACAGGAGGAAGCGTGCAGCGTCAATGAACGTATAAAATAGCCATCCGACCAGCCTCTTGCGGCGAATTTTGTAACTGGATGGCGATCCAGAAAAAAGCGCCGGTGACAAAATCACCGGCGCCAAAACGTTCTTGAATTCTTAGCAGTTACTTGCGGCGACGAAGGAACGGAACGCCGACAAGACTCAGGCCAAGCAGAGTCAAGCTAGCCGGCTCTGGAACCGAGGGAGGAGGTGGCGTGCCGATTCCGATATTCTGCGAAATCGAAAAATTACCATTTGATCCAGGAAGTGATCCTTGGAGAGCCTGGACGTCGCCCGTATCCGGCGCACCGCTTAGTCCGGTCACGTCAAACACGAACGTGTACACGCCGCTGTTCGTGCCTCCCGTGATCGTAATCCCGTTGGAAGTCTGAAAGCAGATGAACGGCAAGTTTCCAGAACCACAGTGATTGACGTTTCCGAACCCTTTAAGCGTCCAACCACTTGTATTGGCGCTGGTGCTACTGAGGGTCGCACCCGTGGCGTTATTGCCGCTGGTGAAGAATTGAACCGCCAGAGTGTCGAAAGTGCTGGTTCCCAACCCGGAGGTCGGATTTGAAGCATCAACTGTCAAAGTGACTAGGAAGCCTCCAGTACCGTCCGATCCGCTGTTGCTAAAGCTCCAAACCACACCGCCCGAGGTAAAGCTATCGGCCTTAGCGATACCTGCAAAGCCGATACACGCTATTGCCAGCAAAGCGGTAAGTATCAAAACTTTCTTCATGTTCTTGGTCCTCCGGTAACACCCGTGAATTGGGGGACATCACGTCTGCGGTTGTTAGTGCAATCGCTTTGCCAAAGCTTCTACTAGGAGACCTGTGCTTCTTCTCTCTATGTGACTGCAAACACAGTAGTTTACTTTTGGGACGGGTAGCCTTACCTGTACAAAGGGACAGGTTGCGCAAAAAAGTACCATGTTTCCGCTCGCCTTTGGCTTTAGTGAGCACAATCGGATAAAACCTCTTTTTGACACTTACCCCGGTCGCCCCGACTTGTCCGTACCCTTACGGTACAAAAGCGTGCCAGTTGTGGCGGCGTTCCTTGATGTTTTTCGCTTCACCCGTTAAACTCGATTCGTTCACAAAATTTCATCGCAAGCACAAGCCCAGGGAGTGGAATGCTGATCAATCGCGACTTTGTGGGGTACATGGCTACGGAAGTAGTCAAGAAGCTGGGCGAAGGGGAGCTGGTCGAAGTGAAGAACGCGGTGGCGGTGACCCAGCGGATTCGCCAGGCTATGATGGACGAAATCACGGTGGAAGACCGGATCAGCGAAGAGGCTCGGCAAATCCTGACGCAGCACCAGGACCAGATGCGCAGCACGGGCGTTTCCTATCAGGAGATGTTCAAGAAGGTGAAGTCACAGCTTGCACGCGACCGCAAGCTCGTGTTGCGGTAAACATCTTGGGGAAAATCGGAAAGGTCATGGAATTCACGGGATGAGGATCAGCAGGGAAAAGATTGTGCGGCTTTCGCACAAGGTCATGGATGTGCTGATCGCCAGCGACGACGTGGAATTCATCGAGGATCGCGATACCATCCGCCAACAGATTGTGACGCTGCTGACGGCGTCGTTGCGAGAGGAAGAGAAGGCGGACGCGGAAGTCCGCAAGAAGATCACGTCGCAGAAGAAAGAGATATTGGAAGGTAGCGAAGAGTGGGACGTGTTGTACCGCAAATACTACACGGAAGAGATGCGGCGAATGGGAGTTCAGACTGCGCCGGAAGAGCATCGGCGGCCGCAGGGAAATTACTGAACGACGCTGCAGGGGCGAACGCCGAAATACAAAACGCGAAAATCGAAAAGGCGGCTGAATTTTAGCCGCCTTTTTTGTTTTTCGAAATTTGTGGTTGCGACGATTACGGATTATCCGTGCGGCGCTTTAGAGTTGGGCGGTCGTCGTCGGAGCTTGGGTCAGTCTGCGTCTGGGTTTTTTGTTTGTCGGTCTGTTCCGTGCGGGTGCGCAGAGTGGGCTTGCCCGGTCCATTGTCGACGGCTTTACGCGCGAACATCACGTTACGGAGGCGCCCCTTCACGGAATCAAATTCCGACGAGGTGACAATGTATTCCGGACGCGCGGGAAGAATTCTTGCGATTTCTTTCTGCGTGTTTTCAATCCGCTCCGGCGTCGGAGGATGCGTGGAAAACGCTTTTCCGATGGTTCCCGGCCGGCGCTTTTCGTCAGCCTGAATGCGCTCAAAGAACGTCACGTAAGAATTCGGGTCATATCCGGCCTTGTACATATATTGCAAGCCGAGGAAATCGGCCTCGCGTTCGATATCGCGGGAAAACTTGAGGAAAGTCATGGGGATGAGGAAATTCGCTCCCTGGTAGGCAGCGTATCCGGCCCAGCCGTAAGGAATGAAAATCATCGCCGGGATCGAAGCGAGCTGAACGATGTCGCCCTTGGTAGCTTGTTTGGTGCCGTGGCGTGCTGCAACGTGCGCGATTTCGTGGGCCATGACGCCGGCCAGTTCGGATTCTTCCTGCGCGCGGAGGATCAAGCCGCTGTTGACGTAGAAGAAGCCTCCGGGAAGCGCAAATGCGTTGACTTCATCGGAGTCGATCACCTTGATGGTGAAGGGAACTTTTGCATCGGAGTTGCGAACCAGGTTTTGCCCCACGCGGTTGACGTATTCGGTGATGATGGGGTCGTCGATGAGCTTGGAGGAGCGTTCGACTTCCTGCGCGAGACCCTTTCCGAGGGCGATTTCCTTTTCGAGTGAGTAGAAGTTGACGCCTTTTCCGACGCCGCGGTTTCCAATGGCCTCGACGTCCTCCTTGGAATTCTTGGGGTTAACCTTGTCCGGCGAAGTGATAGGAGCATCCTGGCCCGGCTGACCTTTTTTGTCTTGCGCTTTCGGGGGAGCCGGCTGCGGCGGTGCGGGCTGAGCGCTCGGGTCCTGCGTAGTCGTTTGCGGGGCCGGCGGAGTGGTTTGGCCTGCGGGATCTTGACTTTGCGCGAGTGCGACGCCAGAGAAGAGTAGCGTGGCGAAAATTGCACTGAACGCGGCGCCTAAAAGCTTTGGAGAAGTGGGTTGCATGAATTGGCCTCCCCGGCTTCAGGGTTTGTACTTGCAAACCCTGACTTGAGAGATGTCCTGAGTATACACCCGCAATCGGGAACCTTTCGGAATCTCTCAGCCATAGGATGTAGGGTTTGAGGAGAAGGTTTCTCGAAGGCGTTGCGGGTTTTAAGTATTCGGTCACAAATGACATGCCAATGACAAGTGGCCGGTGATCGGCGACGAGCGGCCATTGGCCTGCGCCCCTCGAAACCCGAGTAAGCGGTAACCTGACTCGGGATGAAGCCGACTCGTGGCTCGTGATTGGTGATTGGCGTTTCGCGATCCCCAAAAGTGAACTGCCAAGCTTGCGACAGCTTTTGGAAGGGAAGGGGGGCGTACCCCTCGGTTTTTCGCAAAGGATGTGCAAATCCTTGAAAAGAATGGAGATGAGCTTGGACTCTGGTGCAAAGAGTGTGCGTAGGGCAGCTTCCTCGCTTCGCCCGAAAAAACCAGCCGTGTGTATAAAGTCGAGAACTAGAGACGGGCATGTCAAGACTTACCCCGATCGGAATGTTTGCGGGTGTTGTAGGTGCGGAGCTTGCCGTCCACGACTACGGCGATGTAGGCGTCATTTTCCAGAAATTGCATGATGTTTTTGCCATCTCGCGCCATGGCGGCCCAACGTGATCTTGTAGCGGGATTTTGTTCGAGGCCGCGGAGACTTCGCCCGCCAAAATCAAAATCGACTTGCTTGAGTCCCCGGCCCTTGGTGGTTTTTACGGGGTAGGTGTTGTCGTTGATCCTCACGGATGTCGCGTGTTCGACCATGGTCTGGCGCCAGACGGTGAGAAGAATGTCTTCAAGAGATGGCGGCATGTAGCGGACCTGAGCTCTGACCTTATCGGAAAAATAGAGAGGATTTGCCACAGAGGCACGCTAGAGGGAATTTTTGCGGGCGATGTTGCCCAGGAAGGTGGCGCTGGGCTTGATCGTACGGCGTTGCGTGGTCAAATCTACGGCGACGATACCGAATTTTGGTTCGAATCCGGACATCCATTCGAAATTGTCGAGCAGCGACCAATTGACGTAGCCGCGGACGTCGACGCCATCGTCAATGGCTCGTTTAAGGCCAGCGAGCGCACGTTGAAAATATTCGATGCGGCGAGTGTCGTCGGTGGCGGCGACTCCGTTTTCGGTGACGATAATGGGCACGCCGGTTTCTTTGCTGGCATAGCGGACTACATGCTCGACACACTCCGGGTAGTATTCCCAGCCAACTTGGGTGAGTTCCGCGCCCTTGGGCGGAGGTAAATCCTTTTTTCCTACAATTGCGCGCGAATAAGTTTGCACACCGAGATAGTCGCACTGTTTTGCGACTTCGAGCCATGGACCGTAGACGTCAGCGCGCTTTTCGTCGAGATGATTATCAGCGGGCGCGGGCTGATCGTCGGCCATGGCGAGGTTGAAGCCGACGGGCATGTTGCTACGCACGGATTTCATGGCGGCTTTACCCTTTTGATGAGCGGCGAGCAGGCCATCACGAATTTTTTTGCCGTCGCCCAGAAAGAAGCAGGCAAATTCGGGTGCGTTGAGTTGCTTGCGCGCTGTGCCCAGGCCGGCTTGTAGAGTTTCGACGAGACTCTTACCCTGCATGCCGGGCAATTCAATCCAATTCAACAATTGCGGAATGTCCGGTTCGTTGAAAGTTGAAGCGTAGTCCACGAGGTCGCCGAAGCGTTTGGTAGCTTTTTCGCAGAAGCGAGCGTAACGATCGGCGGCTGTGGGATGCTGCCATCCACCTTTGTAAGCAAACCAGCGCGGAATGCTGAAGTGGGAATAAGTGAGAAGCGTGGTGAGATTGTGTTCGCGACATGCAGCGAGCATGCGGCGGTAGTGTTCCAACTCCGCGTTCGAAAAGAAACCTTCTTCCGGTTCGATGCGAGACCATTCGAGAGAAAAGCGGTAGGTGTTGAAGCCGAGATCGGCAAGCATGCTGATGTCCTGCGGATAAAGATGGTAGTGATCGCAGGCGTCGCCGGATGGTTCTTTGAAGATGCTTTCGGGAAGGTGTTCGAGCGTCCAGAGATCGCTGCTGGAGTTGTTGCCTTCGACCTGATGGCCTGCCGTTGCGCAACCCCAAAGAAATTTGTCAGGGAAAGATTTGGATTTGTCGGCGGGCGCGAAGGTGGAGGGCATGGTCGAGCTGCCGGACTTGGTGGCATGCACGGAGGATTTGCCGCCGATCATTCCGAAGAGGGCAGCGGCCGAGGCGCCTTGCAAAAGAGTGCGCCGAGTTATTGATTTGGCTGTCGAGTCTTCAGGCTGTTGTTCAGTTATTTTCATCGGAACATCCGATCCCGGTGGATTTTCGACACAAGAACGAAGCGAAAGAATAAAAGCTACAGCTGAAAGATGTTTTCCATTCCGATCTCCCTAGTCGGAGATTTGTGATTGTGCCCGTACGCTACGCCCCAGGTCCAGACGGAGTCAAGCACGAGTGACGACGATGCCCATCTTTTCGTAGACCTCAGTGGCTTCGTTGGGGACGCTGCGTTCGACGATGATGCCGCTGGCTTCAGTGACTGGGGCGATGACGTAGGGAGAAGCGGCGTTAAATTTTTCGGCGGAAACGAGAACGATGGTGTCCGCGGCAGCTGCACTTAGCGCGCGCTTAATGTGAGCTTCTTCTAGGTCGCCGGTGCTGAGGCCGGCTTCGGGATGAATGCCGGTGACGCCCATAAAAAAAGTGTCGGCGCGAATTTGTGCGATTGCTTCAATTGCCGCCGCGCCTACGGCTACCACGGAATGTTTGAAAAGGCGGCCGCCGATCAGAATGACTTCGACGCTCGGATGCTCCACGAGTTCCATCGCGATGGTTGGGCTGTGGGTTACGACGGTCGCGCGCAAATCGTGGCGGAGATGACGGGCTAATTCTCGCGTCGTGGTGCCGCCGTCCAGGATCACGACCTGGTCGTGCTGAACCATAGCGGCGGCCGCCCTGCCGATTGCGATTTTGGCTCCGGAGGCCAGCTGCTCGCGTCCCGCGAAATTGACGACGGCGGGTGATGCAGGCAGAGCGCCGCCGTGCACACGCTGGAGGAGTCCTTCTTGGGCGAGTTCGCGGAGATCGCGGCGAATGGTGTCTTCAGAGAGGCCAAGTTGGTGGCTGACGTCCTTGGCGACGATCTGGCCGTCTTTTTTAAGCTTTTTAAGGATCAGTTGTTTGCGCTGTCTGGTTAGCAACGGTGTGTTTCCTTCTTGACTTCTGGAGACGAGAGAATGAAAGGATGATATCACGAAATTCATTGACAGTGCACGAAAGTGCACGCTAGGATTTGCGTGGAGGTCGCATCGATGTCATTGATGAAGAAGCCTTTACTCATTCTTATTGCAGGCCCCTATCGTTCGGGCACAAATGACGTACCTGAGCAAATGGCCGCGAATCTGCACGCTTTGGAGCGATACGCGTTGCCGCTTTACCGGGCGGGCCACTTGCCAATGATTGGGGAATGGGTGGCGTTGCCCATTATACGAGCGGCGGGGTCGGGGTGTGTGGGCGACCCCGTCTACGAAGAATATTTATACCCGGTGGCGAGCCGTCTGTTGGAACGATGCGATGCGGTGCTGCGGATTCCGGGGGAATCCAAAGGAGCGGATCAAGATGTGGCGATTGCGCGAGAGCGAGGCCTTCCGGTGTTTTTCAAATTGGAAGAGGTGCCAGCGACAAACACATGAGTGATGAACGAGCGATTTTTAATGGCCAGCAGGAAAATCCGAGGGATTTTGAAGCTCGGTTGGTGCGGTGTCGCGGCTTACTTCACTTCGTAACTTGCCGGGCACTGAGAAGTTGCGGAGGAGCCGGTGAGGCGGTGGAAAGATGCTTCCTCACGGCTTGCGGAGATCCGCAAGAATCCGAGTACGAAGGCGCGTTCAGGAGCTTGGCTGTTCGGAATTCTGTTTGACGAGGCTTTGCTGATTCTTGTCGAGAGAAAGCGCGATCTGACAACTTCGAGTGAACAGGTCCTCTCGGAATAACGAATTTGGCTTCTCCAGTGCGACGCCATTGTGTATGAGGTTACGAAGTTAGATTGACTTAGTGGGTGGCAGAAGTTTGAGCAAGGACGATGGCGGTAGCTGAGGATGACGAGGCGTAGTAGGAGACGAAGCGGTGCGTTTCGGTTGAGTTGTACGGGCTGAGATTGTGCGCCCAGCGAAAGCCGATGGGTTGATACCAGAGTTCAACTTGGACGCGAAATGGTCCTTGCGCGTTGGCGATCGGAACGGAATAGCGAACCAGGTGTCCTGCATCGGTGAAATTGGCATCGTCATTCGCGTCGCCTGTGACGGCGATATCTTTTTCCGCGGTCTGTTTTTGGAAGCCGGAAGGCAGGAGGCGATTGTCCTTGAGGTAGCCGACTGCTTGGGAGAGACCAGTGGTTACCTGCCCGGCCTGATCCTTAAGAATCGGCTCGTAGATTTGCACTTCATCGGTGCTGGTAATTTTTGTGTAGTGCGGCTCAAAGCGCGAAGGATCGACATCATTGTCGTTGCCTTGAATGGAGCCGTCAGGGTTCAGCGCTCCCGACTCGAATACCTTGTTTCCATCGCGATCGTGAACCAGCAGATGCAGCCACGCGCGACGGGAAGGGTATGCCGTGGGGAGTTTGTGGCCGGTCAAATTTTCGACGAACACGTCGACGTTCAAGTGGGAAGGGTCGGCGGCAATGTTGCGAATGGTGACTCTGGCGGATTGCGAACGCAAAAAATCTGTGGTGCGGTCGACTTCTGCGTTCAGTTCCGTGGGCAGCGCCTCGACTGCAAGCTCATCGCGATGAAGATTCAGAAGGTTGAGCATGAAAAAATTTGCGCCGACAAAAGTGTGTTGGCGCACGCCTTGACGTAGGACTCCCAGGACCGCTGCGATGGGCGCCTCTTCCTGAACTTCCGGCATATGGCAGAACTGGCATGTATTTTTCTTTGGATAGTCGCTGTGTAGCCATTCGAGGAAGGGAACCTGTTCGGGGAAGAGTCCCAGTTCCTTGCCGCCGGGCGCTAGAGCTTTCGTGTACAGCGTGTGGCATGGGGCGCAGAGGGCGGAATCCCGAATGTGCGCGTCCTCGGTCGGACGAAAGCCGCCTGTAGAACTCTGCATGATGCGCGCCTGACCATTTTCAATTGCGAATGGGCCATATTCGGGATGATTGTCTTTTGACCGGGGAGACTCGACTACAAATCGACCGTTAAAACTTTCACGCGAGCCGAGTTTTTCGTTTGCTATTTGGTGGCACACGGAGCAAGAAACGCCGTCCTTGGCGGCGGCGTTTTTCTTGGTGTCATCTGTTAAAGGAAGATGCGCGAAGACTTCAGTCAGGCGCCCTTCTTCTTTTGCCTCCAGGTGGGCGATGGGCATGTGGCAAGTAGAGCATTCGTCCTCGATCATGGCGCGCGATTCGGGATGATCGATGGTCTCTCGGCGAACGCCTGCTTGCCAGTAGGGATCGCGCGAAGAGTTGGCCATGATGCTGGAACGCCAATTAAAGCCAATGGAAACGTCTTTGCCCGAGGGAGTCGAAAGTCCGTTGTGACATGCCAGGCACCGGTCTGAAGTGTGGAATTTCGGTTGAGACTTTGCTGCACTCTGTTTGTCGTCGGGATTGTCGTTGGCTCTAACCAGAGCTGGAATAGCTGCCGTGAGCAACGCGAGCGCGGCAAGCGACAAAAATATCTGCGTTGGGGAGCGGAGTAGGAAAGAGGGCATTACCAACCCTCGTTTAGGCGGCCGTCTTGCCAATCCCAGAGCAAATAGAAAGTTGTTTGCACGGGTCGTCCCGAAGTGTTGTTCACTGGAATGCGGATCCCGAAATCAAAGCGGATGTGCTGGCGTTTGCTGATTGTGACCTGCATTTGCGGCAGCACGTCCCAATTTGTCTTCGCGTTATCAACGAGATCGCGGGCGGCCAGGAACTCAACCATAGGCGACCACAGGCGACCGAGACCGTGGCCTGCGGCGAAACTCTGGCCAATGGCGGTATTGAAAAATAGGGATTGCGGTGCGATGTCCGTGTGGCGCGGAAGATCGGCGCCGAGCTGCGTCTGAATAAATGTATTCGTCCGAAAGAGCTGATCGAACGCGGCGAAGGTTTCGAATGTTGTGGTGCCGGAGCCGAAGCCGTGTGATTTGTTGCCGCTGGGTACAATGACGCTGCCCTGCAAGCTAAGAATGGAGCCCGATGGCAAGTTCGAGAACACTACGCGTTTTATACCTAGGGTGGCGTCGCCGATTCCGCCGTACCACGTGTGATTTTGATCCTCCAGTTGAATCGGAACGTCGACTTCAATTTGATTCTTCACGCCAAATCGCTGTTCGTGAATCACATGACTGACCATTCCGGGAGCGCCTTGCGCATTGAACGCCGACGAGATGACCACTTCATCTTCGGGATAGGCTTTTTCTGTGACGAGAGCCCGGGGAAGATTCAGTTCGCCGCGCGGCCAGCCAGATTGACGGCAGAATCCGCGCATGTAGCGAATCACGCGATCGATTTGAGTGAAGGTGAGGGCTTCCGCAAAAGACGGCATGATTTGCGAAAAACCGCGATACGAGCCGCCATTGGTGATGACTGCCTTCCATGCCGTATTTGGCTCGGGGGTAGTCTGATCGCATTGCGTAAAATCGGGAAACGTGCGCGGTGGTTCGAAGGCGCTGATGGATTTGGGAGTGCCTTTGCCATCGGACCCGTGGCAAGCCATGCAAGCAGCCTTGTAGATTTGCTCTCCGGAGTCCAAGCGTAATGTGGAAGAGCTCCGGACTTGCCCGAAGAAAACGTCAGCGGCGAAAGTGATGAGTAGCGCGGTGAGTGTGGCTATCACCGCGAGCTGGCTTTTCTTGAGCGGGGTTTCGTCTGGCACTGCTGCTGGCATTCGGTCCACGTGGCTGAAGGAGTGCGAGCTTGCTGCCCTGAAGCGAACACGGCGGCAACAAACTACGCTACGACAAAAACAAAACACAAGACAAGATTAAAATCGGGCGAGTGGCTGTCAGCGAAAAGGAAAAAAGCAGAGCTGCATGTATCGAAACGCAATGAAGCGGCCGCGTAAACCGACGCGGAGGCCCAGCGGCGATAAATCGGTCAACGCAAAGTAGAAATGTCCGGTTTTCTGCCATATTGAAATGTCCGCCATGGATGGTTTGGAGGAGCACTTTTGTAAACTCTTGAGAGTGGATTTGCGGTGAGTCCTGGAGGCCGTAGGCCGGAAGGACTTGCCGCGCGCGCCACGGCTGCCGGGCAGTGGCGCAGGCGGAGGTAGCGACCGCGGAAACGCAGCCAGTGGGAGCCGTCCAGACGTCGTTCGATTTCCACCTGTGCTCCACGCGAAACGGGGAGCTATCCGCATCACCAGCTCCCCGAAACTGGCTCTCCGCTCCCGCCACACATGGATGGTCTTTATGCGTTGCGCGCGCGGGCACCACAAGCGGGCCTTCACCATCCACTTCCGCAGCGTCTCGCGGCTCACCGGCAATCCCTCTTGGGCCAAGTGCTCGGCGGCCAGGGTGGGTCCGAAGTCCGCATAGCGTTGCCGCACCCGGCTCAAAATCTTCAGCTCCAACCGCGCCGCTAACCTGCGGTTTGATCTTCGTCCGCGTAATCCATGGATCACCGCTCGGTCGCCGTGTTCCCCCAGACGCAACA
>Ga0207646_10003133_pt1 | contig 18961 bp, 19 predicted proteins | sample KBSK5502metaG_FD_184343 | JGI IMG/M metagenome (GOLD analysis project Ga0207646, IMG submission 184343) | Corn, switchgrass and miscanthus rhizosphere microbial communities from Kellogg Biological Station, Michigan, USA - KBS K5-50-2 metaG... | ecosystem: Host-associated > Plants > Roots >...
CGAACGACCGCTGCGCGTCCGTGTCGGGATAGAGCACGGGCGCGCTGCTGCGGGTGAAGTGTAGTCCGTCCTGGCTCTCCGCCAGCCCGATCCGCGATGTGTGACCGCCGATCGTGCGCTCACCACTCGCGTCTTCGGCGCGGTATAGTACAAACACGCGCCCGTCCTTTACCACCGCCGCCGGATTGAAGGTGGCGTGCTCTTCCCACTGCACGACGGTGTCCCCCATTGCGGAGCGGAACCGGGACGCGGGACTGGGAGTGACGGCCGGGTTCGCGTCCTTGGGCTTCTCAAACGGACCGAACATCCAGGTGCGCTCCTGCCCACACACCGGCTGGCCCGCGACGGAGCCGGGTGCGAGCAGGAGCATCATCAGGGCGAGAGCCTTCAGTGGGCGGCGCCTGCCAGATCCGTAACCGTTGCGCCGAGCGTCCGGACCTTGGCCTGGTCCGCAGCTCCTGGCGCGTCGCGCTGCAGGTCCGCCGCCAGCTGCTGCAGCACCCCGCGCCGGGCGTCGCCGTTCAGCTGTTCGGCCCGGCGGAGCATGCTGGTGATCGCGCCGCACCGCTCGCGCGACAGCCCGTTGTCGCGCGCCAGCTGGTCGACGTACGCCCGGGCCACCACGAAGCTCGCGGGCCACACCAGCTGCTGCTGATCCTGGGCGTTCAGGTAATCGACGTGGATCAGTTTCGCGGCGTCGAGCTCGTTCTGGGAAATGAACGCGCTGGGCTGGAGCTCGAAGATGTCGAGCCCGCGCGAAATCTCGGAGCTCACGATGTACCCGTTGTACCAATAGGCGGACCACGATCCGGCGCCGACCAGCTTCGTCGAGTCCATCGGGCCACGGTCGAAAAAGGCGATCTCCCGCGGGTGCGCCGGATCGGTCCAATCGAATACCGAGATGCCGCCCTGATACCACGCCTGGGCCATGATGTCGCGACCCGGGATCGGAATCAGCGTTCCGTTGTGGGCGACGCAGTTCTCGTACGCCGTCTGCGGCGCCGGCAGCTTGTAATAGCTCTGGAACGTCATCGTATTACCCGATCGCGTGAAAATCGCGTCCGCTCCCCACTCGCGCTTGTCCGTCACGCGGCACCGCGGCTGCAAGCCGCCGCCCCATTCGTCGGTGAACAGGATCTTCGTGCCATCATTGTTGAACGTCGCCGAATGCCAGAACGAGAAGTTCGAATCGGCCACCGCGCCGATCCGCTTCGGATTGGCGACGTCGCGGATGTCGAGCAAGAGCCCATAGCCCCCGCAGGCGCCACCCGCGAGGCCGATCGCCGGATAGACGGTGATGTCGTGGCACTGGGTCGGGCCGGTCGGCGCAGGCGCGGGCCTCGCACTCGCCGCCGGCCGTTGAGGCGGCCTTGCGGCGAGGGCTGCGAGGGAATCGGCGACGAGCTCGCCGTGTCGTGCCGGCGCGGCGAGATCGTTGAAGATCCGCGGCGAGGTGACGATCCGCGCCTGCTCGGGATGCGCCAACGGCACCTGGATCACCTCGATCCGGAACAGCGCGGAGCTGGGATTCGAATCGGGAGGCGCCCCGGAGCATCCCGCGAGCTCGTTGGGAGACCGGACGGGCGCCGACCCGGACACGTAGATGTAGACGTTTGCGGTGTCGGTCGGAGACGTCACCAGGGTGTGCGTGTGCGAGCCCCGACAGGTCTGCACGTCGGTGATGTGCCGGGGATTCGCGATATCGGTCACGTCGAAGATCCGGATCCCGCGCAGTCGATCGTGACTCACCGTGTCGCGCACGCCCTGCGTGCCGCAATCGGTGCGCCCGTTCAGGGCCTCCCCGGACACGAACAGCAGCTGGCGATACACCGAGACGTCGCTCTGCGACCCTGGGCAGACGAAGGCCTTGTGCAAGCGAGGGCTCTTCGGGTTCGTGATGTCCCACACCTGCACGCCGGAGAAATTGCCCTGAATGACGTAGGGTCCGGTGAACGATAGGTCGGAGTTGATAAACTGGAAGTCGCCTGGGTTGTTCCGGTTGATGAAGTCCGGAGAGGGCGGCGTGGTCGAGACCAGCTGGATGTTCCAGGCGGCCTCGCCGGCATCCATCCATCCGGCGCGGAGGCCCACCCGCGGGTCGGGACTGGGCACCGCCGTGGACAGACTGCGGGACGGGGCGCACGCCGCAACGGACAGCGCTACGATTGCGAACAATGATTCTGATTTCACTGAGGGCTCCCTGTGAGGGCATCGAGCATCCGGCTCATGCGGTCGATCTCGGTGGTCTGGTCGGCGTTCACGTCGGCGGCGAACCGGAACACCGGGCCGTCCTGGGCCGCGCCCGGCGCGCTCAAAAGCTCGTTCACCATCGTGATCGCGCCCCGGTGGTGTTGAATCATGAACCCGAGGAAGAGTCGGTCGAACTGGGGGCCGCGCGCCGCATCCAACTGGGTCATCTGCTCGGGGGTCAGCATGCCGGGCATGAGCATCGGGTGATCCATACCGGGCATCACGTGGCCGCGTGGATCGGCGGGTGGCACGATCTCGTTACGCTCGCGCAGCCAGCGCTGCGCGAACACGATTTCGTCGTTCTGAGCGACCACGATTCGCTCGCACAGGACCCGCAGCGCCGGACTGGCACCATGCGAGGGCGCCCACCCGGCCATCTGGATAGCCTGAGCGTGATGGCCGATCATCCCGGACACGAAGTGCACGTCCGCCGCCGTATAAGCCACCCGCCCGCTGTCGACCCGTCCGGGAACGGGGGCGGGGGCGGGGGCCGGGGGTGAGACGGTGGTCTGGTGGGTCGAGGCGCCGGCGCACGCTGCCGTGGCGATGACCAGTAAGAGTGGCGTTTTCATGCGGGCGTAAGCTGCGGGGCCCATGCCTGGGGGCGCAAGGCGGATGACGCGCAATGAATCACGGGCGGGGCGTGCGGCTCTCGCACGCCTGACAATTCCCAGACATTTGCTACCGGAAGATGAGATGCGCCACGGCGGATTCGAGATTCCAGTAGATGAGCACGAGCGCCGTCAGATCGAACGCGGCATGCGCGAACATCGGGATCCAGATCCGCCCCGTGACCGCGAACATGGATCCGAGCGCGAGCCCGGTGATCGCGGCTTGTTCCACGCCGGGGAGCCCTTGGTCAGGGTAGTGGGCCAGCGCAAACAACCCGGCGGTGAGCAGCACGATCCCCGCCTTGGCGTTTGCACTCGATCCGAGCAGCTTCCCGAATCGCTCGAACAGAAATCCCCGGAACACGACCTCTTCTCCGAAGCCCCCGCCGGCGATCAGGAGATACACGGCTCCGGGGAGCGCGCCCGGGTTGCCGGTCAGGTAGTGGTACGCCGGGTTGATCGGAGGGGCACCGAACAGCGGCATCACGATCGCTTTCATCAGGAGCTTGAAGGCAATGCCGAACGCGATACCGACCGCCAGATCGCGGGTCCAGCTCCGGGGCCGGACGAACCCGATCTCCTGCCACGGCGTGCGTGACCATCGGACCCAGAGGAGCGCCAGAATGCCGCCGAGCGGCGCAACGGGATAATTGCCGACCAGCGTGACGACGACCATCGCGAGGATTCCGAGCGGTCCGAATCCCCGCAGTTGCGTCGCAACCCGGCTCTCCGCCGGGCCTTCTATTGTTGTTCCTGCATCGGCGTGCCCGGCCAGGTGCTGGGCACCATGCGCGCGGCGGCGGGTGGTGCGGTCGGGACGGATACGCACGTTGCGGGGACAAGGAGCGTGACCACGAGAACGGCGCCACGACGCATGCGAGCCTCCTTCCTTACCGGGGAGCCGGTCGCACCTCGGTTGGATCGATGACGACCGGAGTCCGATCCGGTCCGAGCGCCCATTCTGCCAGGGTACCGGTCACGACCACGCGGCCGCCCGAAAGTCGCCGCACCTCACGCCACGTGGATTCTGCCCGGCGCACCTGGATGGTGTCCTGACCCTGAAACGCGTCGGTGTTGGGACTGTCCTTGTAATCAGGGATAGTGCAGATCGGGGTCTCGAGGATCAGCAGGTCCACGACCTGGGGACGATCGCCGCGAGCGATACTCTGGTAATTGGGGGGGCCTGGCAGCGTCCGCTGAATCAACCGTCCGGTGAGGGAGGCCGGAGCGGGCCGATAGTGGTAACAGGAATCAGCGACACCCGGTCGCGCGTGGGGTGGCGCGCCAACGGCGACGAGGACGAGGAATGACGAGGACAGGAACATGGTCAGAAAGGTATCCCCTCAATCAAGCAGCCGCCCCGCGATCCGGTGCCCGGCGTACATGCCGACACCCGTGCCGACCATGCTGGCGATAAACGCCGTCATGATCCCGACGGGCGCGCCGAGCCACCAGCCGACCGCGCCCCCGAGGCTCGCTCCAAGAAACGTGAGCAGCTTGGACACGGCTCCATATCTACTTACTCGCTCCGCGGCCCGCCACGCGGCAGTATCGGTGAGTCTGCCCGATGGCGAAGATCGGCCAGCATTTCGTCGGGATGCTGTGGACTGAGCACGAGCACATATCCGGCGCTGGTCGGCACGTACAACACGCGCGACCAGGCGGTCACATAGAGGAGCGCCCGTTCGCCGTTGCGCAAGCGGAACCAACCGGCGGCGTAGCCCGGCAGCCCGGTACCCCACCGGCGCGAGCGAGGCCGGAGCTCCGCCTCGCGCGACAAATCGACGATTCGCGCCTCCTGCACCCGCAGCGCGGCCCAGGGTACGCGGCCTCCGTAGATGTCGCCCCGAAAATCGAGACCCGCGTCGGAGAGAACGAAGCGCGCTCGCTGAGAGCCGTAAGCGGTCAGGCTGAGGAATCCCATGACGGCGACAAGCAGCAGGAAAATGGGGAGCAGGAGATAAAGAGGCCGCATGCCGGCAGGTACCACCTGGTACACCGTCTCCATGATGCTCACCTCGGGGAATTTTGGATGAATTGGGTGGCGACGCGCGCACTGGCGGCCGCCGCCACCTAAGCCGGCCGGTACACCCCCCACACTCCGCGCAGCACGTCCGAGATCTCTCCTACGGTCACCCGCGCCCGCACGGCCTCGATGATCGGCTCCATCAGCGGGGCCCGCGTGTCACGCGCTCGATGAGCGAGATCATCGAGTGCCTTAGTTACGTATCCCGCATCCCGCATCCCGCGCCGCTCCGCGACTCTCCCCCGCTGCGCCGCCGCCAGGGCCGTGTAATCAGGCGCCGGCACCGACGGGACGTCCTGATCGTCCGCGTACTCGTTCACGCCGACGACGACGCTCTCCCCCGATTCGATCGCCCGTTGCGCCTGGTACGCGCTGCGCGCGATCGCGTCCTGAAATTGCCCCCGCTCAACCGCCCGCGCCGCGCCACCCGTCTTCTCGATTTCCTCGAGCAAGGCCCGCGCCTCACGCTCCACCCGATCCGTCAATGCCTCCACATACCAGCTCCCACCGGCCGGATCGACGGTCTCGGGAATCCCCGTCTCGTGCGCCAGAATCTGCTGCGTGCGGAGCGCCAGCGTGGCGCTTTGCTCCGTCGGCAAGGCCAATGCCTCGTCGTAGGCGTTGGTATGCAAGGACTGCGTTCCCCCCAGCACGGCCGCCAGCGCCTGGATCGCCACGCGCACCACGTTGTTTTCGGGCTGCTGCGCCGTGAGCGTCGAGCCTCCGGTCTGCGTGTGGAATCGCAACCGACAGGCAGCGTCATTGGCCTGAAACTGCTCCTTCATGAGACGGGCCCACAGGCGTCGCGCCGCGCGGAACTTGGCGACTTCCTCGAACAAGTCGGTGAACGCGGCGAAGAAAAACGACAGCCGCGGCGCGAACTGATTGAGGTCCAGTCCCACCGCCAGCGCCCGCCGCACGTATTCGAGGCCGTTCGCGAACGTGAACGCCACTTCCTGCGCCGCCGTCGCGCCCGCCTCGCGCATGTGATAGCCCGATACGGAGATCGGATTGAAGCTCATCCCCTCCATCGTAACGAACCGGCACACATCGATCGCGAGGCGCAGCGACGGCTCGATCGGATAGATGTACGTGCCGCGCGCGATGAACTCCTTGAGGATGTCGTTCTGGACTGTGCCCTGCAGCTTGCCGCGCGGCACCCCCTGCTCCTCTCCGATGACCACGTACATCGCGAGCAGCACGGGCGCCGTCGCGTTGATGGTCATGGACGTGGACACACGGTCGAGCGGAATGCCGTCGAACAGGCGCGCCAGATCGTCGACCGTGTCGATCGCCACTCCGGCGCGGCCCACCTCCCCCTCGGCCATGGGATGGTCCGAGTCGTACCCCATCTGTGTCGGCAGATCGAACGCGACCGACAACCCCGTCTGACCGGCCGCGAGCAAATGCCGGAACCGCGCGTTCGTCTCCTCCGCGGTCCCGAACCCGGCGTACTGCCGCATGGTCCACAGCTTGCCACGATACATCGAGGGATGGACGCCGCGGGTGAAGGGAAACGCGCCCGGAGCGCCGAGCTCGCGCGCCGGCTCGCCGCGCCAGTCGTCGGGACCGTAGACGGACTTGCGGTCGCTCACTTGGCTCCCACGGCGGTCTCGGCCGAGAGAATCCGCGCGGCGAACGAGACATCGTCCTTGCTGCCGATCACGAACGGCGTGTGCTGATGCAGGCTCTCCGGCACGATGTCGAGAATCGGCCGACAGCCGTCGGTGGCCCGGCCCCCCGCCTGCTCCACCACGAACGCGAGCGGCGCCGCTTCGTACAGCAAGCGCAGCTTGCCCTGGGGATAGTTGGTCGCGGCCGGATAGAGGAAGATGCCGCCGGAGATGAGATTGCGATGGAAATCGGCGACGAGGGACCCGATGTAGCGCGCGTTTTTCGGTTGGATCTTGCCCTCGCCGTTCTTGAACGCTGCGACCACGCGTTGCACCGGCGGCGTCCAGCGGTTCCAGTTGCTCTCGTTCACGCTATAGTACCGGCCCACCGGCGGAGTCCGGATGTCGGGGTGCGACAGGAGAAACTCGCCGATCGTGGGATCGAGGGTGAAGCCGTGCACGCCCTTCCCGGTGGTGTAGACCAACATCGTGCTCGAGCCGTACAGGATGTAACCCGCGGCGATCTGTCTCTTTCCCAGCTGCAGGCAGTCCGCCAGCCCCGCCGTGGTGTTCTTCTTGGTGACGCGCTTATGGATGGAGAAGATGGTGCCGATCGAGACGTTGACATCGATGTTCATGGACCCGTCGAGCGGGTCGTACAGCACGACGTACTTGCCTGCGGCCTTCCCCGGCGGCACCGGCACGGGCTCCGGATCTTCTTCCGATGCGGTCACGCACACGCGCCCGGTGTGTTGCACGCTGTTGCGCACGGTCTCGTTCGCGAACAGATCGAGCTTCTGCTGCAGATCGCCCGAGACGTTGACGGCGCCGGCGGCCCCGAGGATATCCGAGAGCCCGGCGCGGCGCACGTGGCGCGAGATGATCTTGGCGGCGAGACACAGGTCGTACAGCAGGTTCGACAACTCCCCCGTCGCCTCGGGGTAGAGCCGCTCCTGCTCCATGATGAAGCGCTCAATCGTGATGACTTCGGACCCGTTCGCCATGCCCGTCCGTGGAAAAGGTGATGGTGCCGCTGCGGTCGGTCCTGAAAACCGTGATGCCGTGTCGCGCCAACCGCTCGAGGACCTCGGGTGCGGGGTGGCCGTAATGGTTGTTCCGGCCCACGCTGATCACGGCCTCGCGCGGCGCCAGCTCGTCCAGCCACTCGTCCGACGTGGCCGTGCGCGAGCCGTGATGCCCGACCTTCAATAGGTCCACCCGGCCCACCGTGCCCGCTAACCGGCCTTCTACCGGCAGTCCGGCATCGGCCTGAAACAGCAGGTGCACCGCTTCATACGTTACCCGGAGTACCACGCCGTGGTCGTTCACATCGAGCGGCAGCCGCAGCCAGAGCGAGTCGGGGCTCAGTACCTCGAGTACCACGCTGTCCACCTCGACCCGGTCTCCCGCCCGCGCCCCGTGCCACTGCGCGCCCGATGCCTCGACACCCGCGAGAAACTCGAGATACAGGGGCCGTCCCAACGGCTCCCCCGGTTCGAGCACGAGCTCCGGAGGGAACGCCTCGACGACCGCCGGGAGCCCGCCCAGATGGTCGGCGTCGCCATGGGTGGCCACCACTACGGCGACCCGCCCAACGCCCTGGTCACGCAAGAAGGGGACCACCACCCGCCGCCCCGCATCACGCTCTGGCGTCCGTGGGCCACCGTCGATCACGATCCAGCGGCCGTTGGGCGTCCGGAGGGCCGCGGCGTCCCCTTGCCCTACATCGAGAAAATGTACCGTTAAACAACGACAAGCGTCGAGGGAGACGACGTCACGAAACGACGTCGCGACGGCAAGCGTGGCACAAAACGCCAGGCGAGCCGCCATCAGCCACGGGCGGCGCGGGGAAGTCCACAGCCACCACGCGGCGGCCGCCACCGCGGCCCACAGCAGCCCCGCTTGCCACCCCGCGACCATCACGACGTGACCGCCCGGCACGAGGGCGGCGCCGTGGGCGACGAGGTCGAGCAGCGCCAGGCCCAACCCCGCGCCGGCGGCGATCAGGTGCGCCAACCCCGAGCCGAGCCACGAGAGTGCCAAGGCCATCACGAGACCTGGCACCGCGACGCCGGCGAGCGGGATCGCGATGAGATTGGCAAGGACACCGATCGGCGCCACGGTACCGAAGGCGAACGCGCTGATCGGCGCGGTGACGAGCGTGGCGGCGAGCGCCGGTGCGGCGAGCCGCGCGAGGCGCGGCGCTCGGGCAAACGCGCGGCCCGCCCAGACGACCGCGCCCACGCCCGCCACCGACAGCCACGCGCCCACCGACTGCAGGGCCCATGGGTCCTGCACCAGCACGCCGAGCGCCGCGAGCGCCACCACGCCACGCGGCGCGACCACGCGCTCGCGCAGGCGCGCGACGTCCGCCAATACCAGCATTGCGCCGGCCCGGACGGCGGGCGCCGGGAAGCCGAGCAACCAGAGATAGCCGAGCAGCAGGACGGCCGTCGCGCCGAAGCGGGTGCGCGCCGCGAGCTGCAGTTTGCCGAGAATGAGGGCGAGCCAGGCGGCCATGAACCCGACGTGCAGCCCGGAGATGGAAAGGAGGTGCGCGAGACCCGATCGCACGTAGCGCTCGCGGATATCGGAATCGAGTCTCGCGTTGGGGGCGAACACCAGCGCGTTCACGATCGGTGCTCGTGTGCCGAAGAGCTCCGTGCTGCGCGCGGCGAGCGCATCCCGCAGGGCGCCGCGCCCATGCGGCACCAGATCGAGCGCGCGCGTCCGCCTCACGACCAGCACGCCCCCGGTCCACCTCCCGGCCACCACCCACGTCGTCCCGCCCCGGGCTCGTGTCCCCTCAGGCCAGCGCAGTCGCACCGAGCCGCGGCACGCGCCCGCCACTACCTCGGCATCCACAATCCCGCCCTGCGCCGGCGCGGGATCCGCGAGTCGCACGATTGCGGCGCGGGTGTACCCTTCCCGGGCTGTTACCCCGGCCGTCCACCGGCCGCTACACGTGGCTTCCCTTTCCCGGACCGCCGCCGTACCCCAGAGCAGGCCCGCCACGCCCATGATCCCGACCGCTGCGCCGAGCGGTGCGCGTCGCGCGAGCCACGCCGCCAATGCGACAACCGGCAACGCCACGACCCACAACGCCCCACCCGGCAACGCCCGACCCGGAAACGCGAAGGGGTCGAGCCCCGCCCCCAGGCCGACCCCGAACGCCACTGTGAAATACAGGATGGGCGGCCGCACTCGGGCCGCCTAGCGGATCAGATCAGCTGGACCGGCTTGGCCCCACAGCGCGGCGCGAGCCCCACCTTGCGGAACCCCTCGAGGAGTGCCACATCGAGCTTGGCCTTTTCCTGATCGCTGTCGAGTCGCAGCTCGACCAACACTTCGCCCTGGGGCGTGGACACGTAGTTCGGCGAGAGGCGATTGAGCGCGAATACGAGAACGTCGCCGCGGCACGTGTCGCAACCGCAGAACCGGGGTAGCTGAGGTCGCAGCTTCGCGTACTCCCGCTGGACCACCTCGAACGTCACGTTCGTCACCCCACGACGGCGAGCTCCTCCCCCTGGACCCGCCCGAGGGGTACGGCCGTGAAGGTCGACCCGGTCGTGCCCGTGAAGCGGACGTCGCGGTATCCACCGATCCACGCGTCGGGGCCCGCGATGAGCGCCACCTTGTTGGTGCGGGTGCGGCCCTGCAGCAGCTCACCCCGCTTCGCGCGCCCCTCGACCAGCACTTCGTGCGTGCTGCCAACCAGGGCGACGTTGCGGCGGCGCGCGAGGGCCCGCACAGCGCCGACCAGGCGCTCGAGCCGTTCTCCCGCCACCAGATCGGGCACGACCTCTGTGAGCCGCGTCGCCGGCGTGCCCTCGCGCGGCGAGTACTTGAACGTGTACGCGTCGTCGAACCCCACCAGCTCGACGAGGGACAGGGTCTCCTGGAAATCTGCTTCGGTCTCGCCCGGGAACCCGACGATGATGTCGGTCGTGAGGGCCATGCCGGGGACGGCGCCGCGCAGCGCGGCGACCACTTCGAGATAGCGGTCCCGATCGTAGCGCCGGAGCATCCGCTTGAGGACGCGCGACGAGCCGCTCTGCACCGGGAGGTGCACGTGCTCGCACACGGCCGGCGTCTGCGCCATGGCCGCCACTGCGCGCTCGGTGAAGTCCGTGGGATAGGGCGATGTGAACCGCAGCCGCCGCACGCCTGGAATTCTCCCCACCGCGCGCAACAGGTCGGCGAAATCGTGCGTGCCGTCGTCGTAGCTGTTGACCGTCTGGCCAAGGAGCGTCACCTCGGTGGTGCCGCCCGAGGCGAGGTCCGTCACCTCGCGCACCACGTCCTCCAACCTGCGGCTCCGCTCCGGCCCCCGCGTCATCGGAACGATGCAGAACGTGCACCGATAATCGCAGCCACGCTGCACGGTCACGAACGCCGATACGGCGCCTCCCCGCACCGGCGTGATGTCTTCGTAGTGCTCCCACCGCTTGAAGACGACTTCGGCCGTCCGCTCTCCGGCGCGCGCCCGTGCGATCAGCTCGGGCAGCCCGCGGTATCCGTCCGGGCCGACCACCAGGTCGACCTGCGGGACCCGCTCGAGCAAGCGGGGCCCGAGCCGCTGCGCCATGCAGCCCACCACGCCCAACACGCTGCCTGGTCGCTTGAGGCGCTTCAGCTCACCCATGCGCGACAGCACCTTTTGCTCCGCATGGTCGCGTACGGCACAGGTGTTCACCAGCACGACGTCAGCCTGCGCGGGATCGTCCGTGCGCACGTAGCCCTCGCGTCCCAGCACGCCGAGCATCAGCTCGGAGTCCGAGACGTTCATCTGGCAGCCGTAGGACTCGATGTAGATGCCCGGCATGGTCAGGGAAGCGTCACCTCGAAGCGGGGGCGACCATTCCAGTCGTGCGTGGGAAGATAGACCGAAAGGTAGTCCTCCGTCAGCACCTCCACCTTGCCCTCCCGCCGGCCGCACACGACGCCGTCGGCGCGCTGCCCCTGGCGCCGTAGGCGGTGGGCTCGGGCCTTCGCCTCCCCGCGCTCACGCAACTCGCGCGCGCGCTCGCGGATCACCCCGGGAGGCACCCGCTCGCCCAATCGCCCCGCCGCCGCGCCGGGACGCTCGCTGTAGGGAAAGACATGCAGGTAAGTGAATGGCAAGGCGTCCACCAACGCGATCGTCTGGCGGTGCTCGGCGTCGCTCTCACCGGGGAATCCCGCGATGATGTCCGCGCCGAGTGCAAACACGGGCAACCGCTCCACGAGCCAATCGAGCCGGGCGCGGTAGGACTCCGCGGTGTACCAGTGGCGGCCCATCCGCTTGAGGATGCGATTCGCCCCGGATTGCAACGGCGCGTGGAGATGGGCCGCGAGGTGCGCGGGGGCTTCGATCAGCAGGCGGGCGATGGTGTCATCGACCTCGGTGGCTTCGATGGAGGAGAGCCGGAAGCGGACCTGAGGGACGGCCGAGACGAGGGCTTCGAGGAGCTCCCCCAGGGTCGACCAACCCCGGGGCCGTGCCCCGGGGCTATCGGGACCCGACCCCTGTTGTGAACCCCGGGGCGTGGCCCCGCGGTCGGTCCACCCGGACCGATCCTGCCCGTAGGTACCGATGTGGATCCCAGTCAGGACAATCTCCGCATGATGCTCGGCGAGGGCGGTTGCCTCGGCCACCAGCTCGGGAATCCCCCGCGACCGGTTCGCTCCGCGCGCGATCGTGGTCGCGCAGAAGGTGCAGTGCTCGTCGCAGCCGTCCTGGATCTTGAGCCAGCCGCGGGCGTTCGCGGGGAATCGCCGTAGCACGGGGTCCACCCGCGGTGCCCCGAACCCGGCCGCTTCGAGCACCCGCGCCGGGTCGGCCCCGCCTACGACCGCACGTACGCTCGGCAGCGCCGCGATCGCGCCGCCGTCCCGCGCCGCCGCGCAGCCCATCACCACCGTTTCGAGCCGCCCCCCACCCCCGCGCCGCGCGAGCCGGCGTACCAGCCGCCCCAGTTTCGCCTCGCTCTCGTGGGTCACCGTGCAGGAATTCACGACCGCCAGGTCCGCGGCGGCCGGATCGTCCACCACGACGACACCCTGGTCCGCGAACGCCTGACGCACGAGCGCCGTGTCGTATTGGTTGGCTTTGCAGCCGAAGGTATGGAAGTAGACGTTCACGGCCGAACGGTCAGCCCCACGAGCACGGTCCACACGCGCTCGGTGAGGATGCCCCCGCGACGCTCCAGCCGCTCGACGCCCAGGTCGATGAGCGCCCGGCCTTGGGCGAACGCCCGGCCCGTTCCCGCCGACGCCGCGAACTCGGTCGGCGCCTTGGTTCCCGACCCGAACGGCAGCTGGCCGCCGCGCACACCCAGACGGATCGGCATGCGACCGGAGCCGAACTCGGCGCCCGCGGACCAGCTCCACGTGTCGAACGCGCCCGGACCGGCGTTCGACCAGGAGCGCCACGCCGCCGACCCGGCGAACCGGACGCTGGGGCTCGGGGCGAAGAGCAGCCCGCCGCCCGCCATGTGCGGCAGATCGGTCAGCGCGATCGTCGAGTCGCCTCGCTGGGCGCGCAGCCGGTTGTCCGCCCGCGCCCAGCCCGCGATGGTCACCCCCGGGACCACGCCGATGAGCACGCTCCCCGACACCCCGAACCCGTCGTAGCGCACCTCCGCGATTTGCCCCACCGTGTGGAACGTCGAGTCGTCGAACCGCCGCTCGGCCGTCATGCGGGTCGAGCCCCCCAGGATATGCACCCCGGCGCCGATCGCGAGGCGGCGCGACAACCGGCTGGCCACCGCGAGGCGGATGTCCCCGACACTCCCGTCGCTCGTGATCTCGTCCCTGTAGCGCTCGAGCTCGCCCCGCAACACAGTGGAGTCGCGCAGCGTCACGTCCCAGGACCGGTCGAGGTAGGTCGTGAACCCGACCGAGATGGCGAGGCGCGGCGCCACCCGGCCCGCGACCCCCATGAGCGGGAAGCGCGTGGCGCGGAGCTTGGTGATCGTGTCGCCGAGCTGGGAGTCGCGATGCGACGTGCCGCCCGCCGCGGTCGCCGTGAGCTGACTGATGTCGGCGAGCGGCGCTTCCGTGAGCGGCGACAATGCGTCGAACGGACCGAACGCACCCCCGCTGGAGCGCGATCGCACCGACTCCCACCGGCCCGGCGTGCCGAGCCCGCGAATCCCGAACTGAGAGTCCTGGGCGGACAGGCGGGCTGGCGGACTGGCGGTCAGCAGCGTCATCGCGACCAGAGCGATCCCGACTGCCCGTCCCCCGGTCCACCCGTCTACCCGTCTCATGGCACCCCGAACGGGAATGGCTTCACGTACGTGATCCGCAAGGTCGGGCGGAACGCCGCTGCCTTGGACGGATAGAAGCGGATCTCGCCGAAGTACTGCACCTCGGCCTGCGGCCGCAACAGGAACACGGTCGGGTGAGTCGTATCCGCAGCCCAGAGCTGCAGCATGTTCGTGACCTCGATCTTGATCGTGTCGGTCGCTCCCGGGTGGATGACGATCGGGTCATCGAGTCGCGAGTCGATCGGAGACTTGGGGCCGAAGTCGGCGAGCACCGTGCGTGCCTCCATCACGAACGAGTCGGCGGGCGCCCCGCGGGCCGCGACCGCGGGCACGAGAAAGAGCGTGCCGCGGATGATCTGCGACGAATCCCTGATGAACTTGGGGAACGCCACCCGCAACAGGCTGCGTGCCGACGGCACGCCGCCCACGGCGAGCGTGGAGTCGAGCGGTGCTGGCGGCGGAGTGAACACGAAGTTCGCGAGCGTCGTGCCGAGGATGGCCGGCTTACGCGCGACCTGCGTCCCCAACGAGTCCACGCGGAGGTACCACTGCAGCACCGGTCCGACGGCGCCTTTGCCGAATGCGATGCTCGCCCGCGTGTCGGCGGCGATTCGAATGCCGTATGCCACCGCCCCGGAATCCGTCCCGATGTAGCGCGCCGCCGCCGTATCGAACTTGAGCGACAGTACCAGGCGGTGGTTGACCGTGTCCACCACGACGCTGTCGCCCGTGACCGGGTCTTTCCGGCCCGGCTGCGCGAGCAGGGTGTCCAGGTTCACCGTCCGGACCAGCGAGTCGGTGAACGGGGCCGCCACAGCGCTGAACGTGGTGGTGCTATCGATCGTAGTCGGCAATCGGTAGAACCGCAGCTGGAGGTTGTGTGTCGCCGTATCGCGCCGGACGATGTACACTTGCAGCCGCGCGGAGTCGGCGCCGAGGATCTGACCGGTCGACGTATCGACGGTCGAGATCCGGAGGCGCTGGCCATAGCCGTTGAACCGGAAGATGGGCCGGCCGTCCAGCGTGTCCGTGGCGCCCGGGAGCAATGCCGCGAGCATGAAGAGGGACTGGTAGGAGACCACATAGCCACGGTACGACGAGTCTCGGTTGATGCTGGTCGTGAGCAGCGTGTCGACAACGGTGATCTGGCCCGAGGGACAGAAGTCGGGGCAATGTCCCGGCGCCGTGAGCCGCTCCACGCACGCTGCGGCGAGGAGGACGGCGCCAACGAGCGCGAGCCGGCGCCGCGTCACTTGGTGAGCGTCGCTTTCGCGAATGCGTCGGGCAGGAGGTCGCGCAGCACCCAGCGTCGCTCGGTCTTCGGCCCCACCGCGATCACCTGGAGGTCGAGCCCGAACTCGGCGAGCAGCTGGCGACACGCTCCGCACGGCGACGCCGGTGGGTCTACGTCCGTGGCCACAACGATGCGGCTGAACCCACGCGCGCCGTCCGCGACCGCGGCCCCGATCGCCATCCGCTCGGCGCAAATCGTGAGGCCGTAGGACGCGCTCTCGACGTTGGCCCCGACGAACACGCGGCCGTCGGCCGCTTCGAGCGCCGCGCCCACCCGGAACTTGCTGTACGGGCAGTAGGCGTTCTTCTGAACCTCGCGCGCGCGGCGCACCAGGTCGGCGCTCACGCCCACACCTGCGCGAGGAAGGAGGTTCCCGCCGCTCCCGTCTGCGGCGCCAGCCCGAAGTACTCGGCGACGGTCGCGCCCATGTCCGCGAAGCTGCTCCGCTCGCCCAGTGCCGCCGGCCGCACCCGCGGGCCCAGAGCCAGGATCGGCACGGCCTCGCGGGAGTGGTCCGTCGAGGGCGTGGTCGGGTCGTTCCCGTGGTCGGCGGTGAGAATGATCAGGTCGTCTCCCTTGATGCGGGCCTCGAGCCGGGGAATCCAGGCGTCGAGCTGTTGCAATCCCTCATGAAACCCCGGGACGTCGTTCCGGTGCCCCCAGGTCTGGTCGAATTCGATCACGTTCACGAAGATGAACCCCGCCCCCGCCCCCGCCCCCGCCCCGGTGTCGTCCAGCGCCTGCTCGATCAGACGGTAGGCGTCCGCGTTGGTCGGTGTGTGCTCGCTCGTGATGTTCCGCCCCGCGAACAGGTCGTCCACTTTGCCGATCCCCACCCGCGGCACCCCCGCCGCCGCGAGCCGGTCGAGCAGGGTGGTCCCCACGGGCTCGATCGAGAAATCCTTGCGGCGCGGCGTGCGCTGGTACGCGCCGGGCTTCCCGGTGAAGGGCCGCGCGATCACGCGGCTCACCGCGTGCTCTCCTACGAGCAGGTCGCGCGCGATCGCGCACGCCCGGTACAGCTCGTCCAGGGCGACCGTGTCCTCGTGAGCCGCCACCTGGAAGACCGAGTCGGCCGACGTGTACACGATCCACTTCCCGGTCCGCTGATGCTCCGCTCCCAGCTCGGCGATGATCTCGGTGCCTGAGGCGGCCTTGTTGCCCAAATACCCGCGACCGGTGCGTCGCGCGAAGTCGTCGAGCAGGGACGACGGGAAGCCATGCGGGTACGTGCGAAACGGCCGCTCGAGTATCACCCCGCAGATCTCCCAGTGTCCGGTGGTCGAGTCTTTCCCCTGCGATCTGGGGAGCGCCACTCCGTGCGCCGCGGTGGGACTGACCCCGGGCGCCAGCCCGGGGATAGACCGACATCTCCCCAAGCCGAGTCGCTCCAGATTCGGTAGCCGCAGCCCGCCCACCGCCCGCGCCACGTTCCCGAGCGTGTCCGATCCCACGTCGCCGTAGGCGGCCTGGTCCGGGCAGGGACCGATGCCCAGCCCGTCGAGCACGATGATCGCCGCGCGCTTCAATCGTAGATGCGCGGCAGCCGGGGACCGAGCCCGGAAAGGAGCTCGTGCTGCAACGTATCGCTCCAGGCGGCAAACTGATCCAACGTGTTGACCAGCCCGTCTGCCTCACCGATCAGAGTGGCGACATCACCCACCGCGGCGCGTCCGTTGCGCACGTCGACCATCATCAGGTCCATCGTCACCCGCCCGACCACGGGGCAGCGCGCGCCGTTCAGGAGCACGCTCGCCTTGGACTCGCGACCGAGCAAGCGGCGCACTCCGTCGGCGTAGCCGATCCCGAGCGTCGCGACCGTGCTGTCGCGGGGCGCGGTCCAGGAGGCACTGTAGCTGACGCCCTCGCCCTGCCGCACGGTGCGAACGCTCACCACGCGCGCGCGCAATGCAATCGCCGGCCTGCCGGTCGGCAACTCGACGCCGGGAGTCGCCCCGTACAAGTAGATCCCGGGGCGGATCATGTCCAACGCAAACGCCTTGCCCCGAAGCGCCGCCGCGCTGTTCGCCGCGTGCAGCAGCCCTGGCCGGCGCGCCAGCCGTCCCACTGCGGCCTTGAAGCGCTCGAGCTGCGTCTCGGCCGAGCCGTCGCGCTGGTCGGCTGAGTGAAAATGGGTGTAGCAGCCTTCGAGGTACGGCGTGTCGACCAGATCCGCGATTGGCTCGATCTCATCCCAGCGCACGCCCGAGCGACTCATCCCGGTGTCGATCTCCAGGTGGAATGCGCCGCCCCCCGCTCCCCGCGCGATCCAGGCGTGGATGCTCGCCTCGTCGCCGAGCGCCGGCGTCAACCGATGCGCCCGGTAGGCGTCGAACAAGTCGGGCCGGGCCGGCATGAACACGAGCACCGGCCGCGTAATCCCCGCCGCCCGCAGCTCGGCGCCTTCGTCGACCGTGGCGACCCCGTAGCCCCAGGGCGCGAGCGGCTCCAACGCCTTGGAAACGGCAACGGCTCCCACCCCGTATGCGTTCGCCTTGACCACCGGGAGGAGCCGCGTACCCGCCACGCGTGCGACAGTACGGGCATTTTCGACGACCGCGGCGAGGTCCACTTCGACCCAGGCGCGCGCGTCGCGCCCGCTCGGAAACGCGTTCACAGGCGCGCGTATGATAACCCGGAAATGTAGGAGGAAAAAGGGGTTCGCTCCGACTCGGCGTAGGTGCGCCCTTACAGGGCGCATTCCGGGCCGAGCGCGCCCTCTTAGGGCGCGGATTATCGTTACGAATGCCTAAGAAACCGCTTCGGGCATCCGCGCCCCCCGACTCCGCCCTCGCCCGCACCCTCGCGCTGGTGCGCGACCTGCGCGCCCGCTGCCCCTGGGACCACGCCCAGACCCGGGCGACGCTCCGTCCGTATCTCGTGGAAGAAACACTCGAGCTGGATCAAGCCCTACGATCCGACGATCCCGACGCGTTACGTGACGAGCTGGGCGACCTGCTGCTGCATCTGGCATTTCAGATCGTAATCGGGGAGGAGAAACGCGAGTTCGACGCCGAAACGGTCACACGCGCCCTCGAAGAAAAGATGTGGCGGCGACATCCGAAGCTGTTCGGAGACTCGGCGACGCCGGATCATGAAGGGTGGGAACGCGTCAAGCGAAGGGAGCGGGGAGCGCGCACCGGTAGACTGCGTGGTCTGCCGCCCTCCCTGCCCCCGCTCTTGATGGCGTTTCGGTTGCAGGAGCGAGCGGCCGGTGTAGGGTTTGACTGGCCCGATGCGAAAGGACCACTCGAGAAAGTGAAGGAAGAGCTGGACGAGGTCGAACGAGCAACGGGCAACGTGGAACGTGCAACGCTGGAAGATGAGCTCGGCGACCTACTCTTCGCCGTGGTCAACCTCGCGCGGAAGCTGGCGATCGACCCGCGCGCGGCGCTCGAGCGGGCGAACGACAAATTCCAGCGGCGGTTCGAGGCTGTCGAACAGCTCGCCGGGCAGCGCGGCGTGGAGATCGGCCGCGCTGGACTCGACGAGCTCGACAAACTGTGGGACGAAGTGAAGGCTCAGTCCTTGTAGGGATCGAACTCCTCCGCCCCCGCCATCACCACGACGAGCGGGTGCAGGACGTGCAGCACCTCCACAGTCGGCCCCTGCGCCGCGAGGACCTCGGGTAGCCGGCGATACACGTGGGGACTTTCGTCGGCGCCACCCCCGCGCAGCACGACGCCCTTCTCCTCCACCCACGCGAGCATCATCTCACGCGAAATGGCGCCGGGCTTCGTGACCTTGCCACGGCGCGTGCGCTTTCCCGCCGCGGCCGTGCGGCTCATCACCCGACCCGCGCCGTGCACCGTCGAGTACAACGCGCGTGCCTGCAGGTCCCGCACCTCGGCCGAGTCCGACGCGACGCCCCGGATGATCACCGCGTCGTCACCCATGGAGCCGCCCACGAACCC
>Ga0207646_10003134_pt1 | contig 18958 bp, 15 predicted proteins | sample KBSK5502metaG_FD_184343 | JGI IMG/M metagenome (GOLD analysis project Ga0207646, IMG submission 184343) | Corn, switchgrass and miscanthus rhizosphere microbial communities from Kellogg Biological Station, Michigan, USA - KBS K5-50-2 metaG... | ecosystem: Host-associated > Plants > Roots >...
AAGGAATACGTGAAGCTGGTTCGGCAGAAGGCGGAGGACGCTCGGGTGGCGATCCGCAACGTGCGCCGCGACGAGCTCCACCAGATCGACCAGATGGCCAAGCAGGGCGAGATCGCCGAGGACGAATCCAAGCGCGCCCACACTCGCCTGCAGAAGATCACCGAAGCCCAGATCGAGAAGGTTGATGCCCTGGGCGCCCGCAAAGAGACGGAGGTCCTGGAGCTCTAGCCGACAGTCTCAGTCCCAGTCGGTACTCTTTCCGGACACTTGGACTCCCAGGTACCTCAGCACATCGGGATCATCATGGACGGCAACGGCCGCTGGGCCCGCAGCCGCAAAAGGCCCGCAAGCTTCGGCCACCGCGCCGGCGTGCGCGCCATCAAGCGGGTGCTCGAGGGGTGCGAGCAGCTCGGCGTCCACGCGCTCTCGGTGTACGCCTTCTCCACTGAGAACTGGACTCGCCCAAGGGCCGAGGTCCGGGCCCTGATGCGGCTGTTCCACGAGACCATGCAGCGCGAGATCGACGAGATGCATAGGCGCGGCGTGCGCATCGTCGTGAGCGGGCGTCGCGACGAGCTGTCCGGGCGGATGCGCGAGCGCATCGACGAGGCGATCGCGCGCACGGCCGCCAACCGAAACGGCGTGCTCAACGTATGTCTGAACTACGGGGGTAGAGCGGAGATCGTCGACGCCGTGCGCCGCCTCCTCGCCGACGGCCTGCGGCCGGACCACGTCGACGAGGCGGCCATCAGCTCGCGCCTGTACAACCCCGACCTGCCCGACCCCGACCTGATCATCCGCACCGCCGGGGAGCATCGTGTCAGCAACTTCCTGCTGTGGCAGTCCGCATATTCCGAGATGCTCGTCACCGATACCCTCTGGCCCGACTTCGACGTGGACGATTTGAAGGCGGCCATCGCCGACTATGGGTCGCGGGTGCGCCGCTTCGGTGGAAGGCCCGAAGCCGAGCAGGCGCTCCAACCGGCCGGCTCGGGCCGATGACGACCACAGCCATGCCGACTCCACGTTTCAGCCCGCTGATGATCCGCATCCTCAGCGCGTTCGTCTTCATCGGGGTCGTCCTGGCGGCTCTCCTCCTCGGCACGGTCGGGGTTTACGCACTGGCCATCGTCCTGGCGGGCCTGGCGCTGTGGGAGTTTCGCGGCCTCTCCGACGGGATGGGATCACGCGCACCGAGCTGGCTCCTGTTCCCGCTCGGCGCCTTCTTCGTCTTCAGCGGCACCCTGCTCAAGCAGGTCGACGTCGCCGTGGTGCTGTCGCTGGCGCTCGTCGGCGGCCTCGGCGCGTTTCTCTTCTTGCCCGGGCGCCGCCAGGGCCTCGGCCGCTGGGCGATGGGGCTGGCCGGCGCGCTGTACATCGGCATGCCGTTCAACTACTACCTGCTGCTGTACACGTCACAGCCGCACGGCATGGTGTGGACGGCCTTCACGATATTCGCGGTGATCGCCAGCGACGCTGCCGCGCTGCTCGTCGGCAGCCGCATCGGAAGGCATCCGTTCTTCGCGAGCATCAGCCCGCACAAGACGGTGGAGGGCGCCATCGCCGGGGTCGTCGGCGCGGTGATCGTCATGCTGGCGGGCGTCACCGTGGTGCTCGGGATCTCCCCGGTCCATGCCATCGTCCTCGGCGTCCTGGTCGGCATCACGGCGGAGATCGGCGACCTGGTGGAGTCGCAGATGAAGCGCATCGCCGAGGTCAAGGATTCGTCGCACCTGATCCCGGGGCATGGGGGAGTGCTCGACCGCCTAGACTCGATCCTCTTCCCGCCGATCCTCGTCTACTTCTATGTGACCCTGTTCGGGCTGCTCGCCAGATGACGCGGCCCGTCAACGTGGCGATCCTCGGTGCGACCGGGTCGATCGGCCGGCAGGCGCTGGACGTGATCGACCGCAACCCGGGACGCCTCAAGCTCTTCGGCCTCACAGAAGGCCGCCGCACCACCCAGCGAGCCGCTGTGCACGTGATCCAGGGCCAATCGGGCGATGTGGATTTCGACGCCCGCGTCCAGGCGATGGTCACGGATCCTCACTGCGACCTGGTGCTGGTGGCCATACCCGGCGCGCGGGCGCTGGCTCCGACCCTGGCCGCCCTGAAGGCGGGCAAGGAGGTCGCCCTCGCGACCAAGGAAGTCCTGGTGATGGCGGGCCCTCTGGTCATGACAGCGGCCGGCGAGCGCGGTCTGCGGCCTGTGGACTCCGAGCACAGCGCGATCTGGCAGTGCCTCTGGGGCGAGCGCCGCGAGAACGTGCGCCGCCTGATCATCACCGCCTCCGGCGGCCCGTTCTGGGCCCACCCCGACCTCGACCTCGACCAGGTGACCGTCGAGCAGGCGCTCAACCATCCCCGCTGGTCGATGGGCCCCAAGGTCACCATCGACTCGGCGACCCTGATGAACAAGGGCCTCGAGGTGATCGAGGCACACCACCTCTTCGGCATCCCCCTCGACCGCGTCTCCGTATCCATCCACCCCCAGAGCGTCGTTCACTCCTTGGTGGAGTTCGTGGACGGCTCGATGAAGGCGCAGCTCGGGCGCCCGGACATGCGCCTGCCGATCGCGGTCGCGCTCGCCTACCCGGACCGCCTGCCGGATGCGGTGCCTGGAGCGCCCATCGAAGAGCTGTCCGGGCTCGAGTTCCACGCGCTCGACGAACGCCGCTTCCCGAGCGTGGGTCTGGCTCGACAGGCCGCGGCGGCGGGTCAGGGCCGGCCGGCTGTCCTGAACGCGGCCAACGAGGAGGCCGTCAACGCCTTCTTGGACGGATCGATCCCGTTCAGCGGGATCGTCGCCTGCGTCGAGCGAGCCCTCGCCGCCTTCCCGGGAGGCGGGGAGACCCTGCCCGAGATCCTCGATGCGGACCGCTGGGCGCGAGCTTACGTGAAGGGGCTGGAAGTTAAGTCCGGTAGGCTGAAGGCGTGATCGCGGACCTGCTCTACGTCCTCGGCGTGGCGGGCATGTTCCTGATCCTGATCGCTCCCCACGAGGCGGGCCACTTCCTGGTCGCCAAGCTCTTCAAGGTTCGCGTGCTCGAGTTCTCGATCGGCGCCGGGACCAGGCTGTGGTCGATGACACGGAACGGCACGCTTTACGCAGTCCGCCTGCTCCCAATCCTCGGCTACGTACGCATGGGCGGGATGGAGGCAGGCGACTTCAACGAGCCGAACGGGTTCCACTCCAAGCCGCCGCTGCAGCGGATCGCAATCCTGGCCGGGGGTCCGATCGCCAACTTCATCGTCGCGATAATGCTGATCACGGGCTTCGGCCTGACCCAGCTCAACAGCGACCCGGGCAAGGTGCTCGCCGTTCTCCCCAACACCCCCGCCGCCCAGGCGGGTCTGCAGGTCGGCGATCACATCCGCACCGTCGACGGCAAGCCCGTGAACTCGCCGGAGAACATCCAGCAGGCCGAGGTCGCCGCGGAGGGCAACCCGGTCGTGGTCACCGGAGTTCACGCCGACGGCCGGCCATTCACCCTGCAGGTGCAGCCCGTGTGCCAGAAGGGCGCATGCCAGATGGGCGTCGGCATTGCTCGGATCACGACGCCGCTCACCGCGGTGCAGGAGGGCGTGAGCTTCCCCTTCCAGGCCGTCCAGGTGATCTTCCAGGGTCTCGGCTCGCTGGTCAGCGGCCAGGTCAAGGGCGGCCTGTTCGGTCCTTCCGGCCTCACCGGGCCGATCGGCATCGCCGCCATCACCATCGACTCTGTCAACCAGGGACCGCCCACCTACATCTGGCTCGTGGCGCTGCTCTCGGTGGCGCTGGGCGTGACCAACCTCCTGCCGCTGCTCGCCCTCGACGGCGGAAGGATCGTCGTCGTGGTCGTCGAGTGGCTGCGCCGCCGGCCTTTCGACCGCAACACCGAGCTCAACTTCCAGCGCTGGGGCCTGGCCGTCCTGCTTGCGCTGGCGGCGGTGATCAGCTTCCTGGACATTCAGCGCTGGGCGAGCGGACAGTTTTCGGGTTTGCACTGAAAGCCATGGTTCCAAGGCGCAAGTCCATCCCGGTCAACGTCGGCGGCGTGGTCATCGGCGGCGCCGCGCCGATCGCCGTGCAGACGATGACCAAGACCGACACCCGGGACGTCAAGGCCACGCTCCGCCAGATCCACGAGCTGAAGGAGGTGGGCTGCGAGATCGTGCGGCCTGCGGTGCCGGACCACGAGGCGGCGGAGGCGCTCAAGGAGATCGTCAAGGGCTCGCCGCTGCCGGTGATCGCGGACATCCACTACGACCACACGCTGGCGCTGATGGCCATCGAGGCGGGAGTCCACTGCCTGCGCCTGAACCCGGGCAACATCCCCGACCGCGAGAAGGTGGTCAAGGTGGTCATGGCCGCGAAGGAGCGGCAGATCCCCTTCCGGATCGGGGTCAACGCGGGCTCGCTGCCGGAGGAGGTGCACAAGAGCCTTCGCGAGCAGCACCAGATCGATCGCGACGACCGCGAGCGCACCGCCGACCGCATGGTCGAGGTCGCGCTCGGGCACTGCAGGATCCTGGAGGACCTCGACTACGGCCCGGGCTTCGTCAAGGTCTCACTCAAGGCGACCGACGTCTGGACCAACGTGATGGCGAACCGCAAGTTCGCCGCCGCGCGGCCGTATCCGATACACCTCGGCGTCACGGAGTCGGGGCCTGTCGAGGCGGGTAGCATCCGCAGCGCGGTCGGGCTTGGCATGCTCCTGGGCGAGGGCATCGGCGACACCATCCGTGTCTCTCTGGCCACCTCCGACCCACGCGAGGAAGTCCGCGTCGCCCACGAGATCCTCAAGACGCTCGCGTTCCGCAACGAGAGCGCCACCCTGATCGCCTGCCCGACCTGCGGACGCCTCGAGTACGACATGGTGCCGACCGTCAAGGCGGTCGAGGCTCACATCGCTGCGCTCAAGGTGCCGATCACAGTGGCTGTGATGGGCTGTGTCGTCAACGGCCCCGCGGAGGCGCGCCACGCGGACATCGGCGTCACCGGCGGCCGCGGCAAGGGCGTGATTTTCAAGAAAGGTAAGCTGTACAAAACCGTGCCCCAATCCGAACTCCTCGCTGTGCTGCTGGCTGAGATCGACGCGATCGCGGCCGAGCACGCCCCGGCGCCGGCTCCGCTCCCGAGCTAGCCCACGCCGTGCGTGGGCGACCTTGCGTAACTGACCACATCAATACTTGGGAGCTATTCGAATGAAGGAGACCGTGGAGGAGCAGCAGGATTTCGTGAAGGACATCACCAAGATGTCAGACGACTTCGACCGCTGGTACACCGACGTCGTCCGCAAGGCGGAGATGGCGGACTGGTCGGGCGTGCGCGGGATGATGGTCGTGCGCCCGTACGGCTGGGCGATGTGGGAGGCGATCACGCGCGCCTTCGACGACATGATCAAGGAGAGCGGCCACGAGAACTGGGCGTTCCCGCTGCTCATCCCCCAGAACCTGCTGGTGAAAGAGGCGGAGCACATCGAAGGCTTCGGACCCGAGGTCGCCTGGGTCACGAAGGCGGGCGCCGGCATGGAGGAGCTCGAGGAGCCGCTCGCGGTCCGGCCCACGTCCGAGACGATCATCGGCAGCACCATTCGGCGCTACATCCAGAGCCACCGCGACCTGCCCAAGCTGACCAACCAGTGGAACAGCGTGGTGCGCTGGGAGATGCGCTCCCGCCTGTTTCTGCGGAGCCGCGAGTTCTGGTGGCAGGAGGGCCACACCTTCCACGCTTCGGCACAGGAGGCGATCGCGGAGGCCGACCTCATCCTCGGCTACTACCGCTCGATCGCGGAGGACTGGCTGGCGGTCCCGGTGCTGGTCGGACCGAAGACGCCGGCGGAGACGTTTCCGGGCGCCGTCCACACCCTGACGCTCGAAGGCCTTATGCGGGACGGCCTCGCCCTGCAGATGGGGACGTCCCACTACTTCGGCCAGAACTTCGCCCGCGCCTACGACATCTCGTTCTCGAACCAGTCGAACGAGCGCGAGCTCTGCTACTCGACGTCGTGGGGCATCAGCACGCGCATGGTCGGCGCGATCGTGATGGCACACGGCGACGACTCGGGCCTGATCGTTCCGCCCATGGTCGCGCCGGTCCAGGTCATCGTCGTGCCCATCTTTCGCGACGCCGACAGCCGCGCCAAGGTGGAGAGCTTCATCGCGAGCTGGGCGCCAGAGCTGAAGGCGGCGGGCATCCGGTATCGGGTGGACTGGCGCGACGAGCGTCCCGGTGACAAGTACGCCCATTGGGAGCTGAAAGGCGTGCCCCTGCGACTCAACGTGGGCGGCCGCGACGCGGACGCGCAGCAGGTCGAGGTGGTCGACCGGCTGTCGCGCGAGCGCAGGCCGGTTCCGATCGCGGGCATCGGCCAGGCATTGGCCGGCGAGCTGAAGGGATTTCAAAAGCGCCTGCTGGAGCGGGCACGCGAGTTTCAGCGCGCGAACACGTACGAGCTGTCGACGCTCGCCGAGGTGGTCGCGCACTTCAAAGAGCGGGCGGGCTTCGTATGGGCGCCGTGGTGTGGCGACGCGGAGTGCGAGACGCGGGTGAAAGCGGAGGCCGGCGGAGTGACGATCCGGACGTACGACCCGCAAGAGCAGCCGTCGGGCAAGTGCCTGGTGTGCGGCAAGCCGGCCGCCCACCGCGTCGCTTTCGCCAAAGCCTATTGAGAGCTAGGTCGTAGGGTTCTCGAATGCGCCGATCGCCGGCGCGTCCCTGTACATCGACTGCTGAGGGATCAGCTTGAGGGTGCCGTTGTGGGCGGCGTCGAGGACCGCCTCGGCGACGTCGGGATGGAAGTGCGTGCCCGCGCCCTGGCGCACCTGGTCGATCGCGACCTCGATCGACATGCCTTTCCGGTACGGGCGGTCTGAGGTCATGGCGTCGATGGCGTCGGCGGCGCTGGCGATCCAGGCGAAGATCGGCAGCTCGTCGGCCTTCTTGCGGTCGGGGTAGCCCTTGCCGTCGTAGCGCTCGTGGTGCGAGCGGACGATGACCAGCTCGTCGGTCAGCATCTTCAGTCCGCTGAGGATGTTGAAGCCGACCACGGGGTGCTCCTTCATCTTGGCGAACTCGCCGTCGGTCAGCTTGCCGGGCTTTTGCAGCACAGCGTCCGGCACGCCGATCTTGCCGATGTCGTGCAGTCGCGCCCCGCGCTCCAGGCGCACCCATGCGCCCTGCTCCGTGAGCGAGTACTTCATCTGGCGCGCGATCATCAACGCGTACTGGGTGACCCGCTGCGAGTGCCCCGCCGTGTAGGGGTCGCGCGCGTCGACGGCGTTGGCCAGGGCTTCGAGGGCGGAGAGGATGACCTCCTCGCGATCCTTGAACAAGCGCGCGTTGTCGATGGCGACCGCCGCCTGCGCCGCAAGCTCCATCACGAGGTTGCGGTGATCCTCGGTGAAGGTTCGCCCGACCTGGTAGTTGGCCAGGAAGACTACGCCGGTGGGCTTGCCGCGCAGCGTGATCGCGACGCAGAGCACCGCGCGCGGGTTGAGCGGGTTGTCGCCGCCCGCCTTTTGCTGCATCGTCTCCATGATCGGCTGGCCGGTGGCCATCACATCGCGGCAGATATCGCCCCCCAACCCGAGCGCAAGCTTCTCGGCCGTCTTCGCATCGGTGCCGAACCCGCCCTTCAACACGAGCCTGCCCTGGTCCTCGAGGGCCAGGCATCCGATCTGCGCAGTCGACGCCTTGGCTGCGCCGGCCAGCACCTGCTGCAGCACCTGGTTGAGGTCGAGCGTCGACGTCGCCGCCTGCAAAGCCTCCTGAAGGTTCTTCAGCTCCCAGATGCTTCGCTGGTTGTTGTCGTAGAGCTCCGCGTTGCGGACCGCGACGACACCCTGGTTGCCCAGGGTGGCGAGGACCCGCTGGTCGTCCGCGGTCCAGTCGCGCTTCTCGGCGTCGAAGACCGACAGCGTGCCCCACAGGTGTCCGTCCTCGAGCATCGGGGTGCATAGCGCCGAGCGCAGCCCGAACGACTTGAGGTCGGGCGGCGAGCTGAGGTCGAAGCTGGTGCTCGTGTCGGCGAGAGCGGTGACCGTCTGGCTGAGCATCACCGCCCCGACGATGCCCTGGCCGTTGGTGAACTCCACGGCGTTGATCTCGGACGGAAAACCCATCGACATGATCACGCGCTGAGTTCCCTCTGCTGTCGTGCGCGTGAGGAGCGCGGCGGTGGCGCCTGTCACGCGGGCGGCTGTCTCGAGCGTCTTCTGCTCCAGCACCTGCGCGCCCTGCGTCACCGTCGTCAGCGCCTGCGAGATCTCGCCCAGCGCGTCGAGCGCGGTGTCGAGCTTGGACGCCTGCCCGGTGACCGCCTGCAGGATGCGCGAATTCTCGACCGCCACGCCGGCCATGGCCCCGAGCTCGTCGAGCGCGATGGCCTCCCGCCGGTTGAAGCCGGCGGCGCCGGTGCGCCCGATGCAGATCGCGCCCATCACGCCCGAACCGCCACGAATCGGCACCAGCGCCTCGCTCACGGTGAACGCCGACGCTCCAGGCTTGACTCCGCTCAGGACGTCGTCGGCCAGCGCCTGGTTGTGGATCACCACCTCGCCTGCGCGGACCTTGTTCAGCGCTTCGGTCATCGGCGCGCTCGCGCCGCCGCCGTCGAGATAGGCGTAGGTGTCGTCCGGCTGGAAGAGCACCACGCGGCCCGCGTCGTACTGAACCGCCTGCCTGACCCGGTCCATGACGAGGGCCAGCACCTCCTCCATGGTCTTGCCCGAGGCCTCCTTGACGAGCTGGCCCATGAGCGTGTAGCGCGCCGATTCCTGCTGGCTCACGGCCACCGCATGAGCGCTGGCGAGCTGAGCGCCCGCTCGCCTGGTGAGGGTCATGGCCAGCCGGCGGTCGTCGTCGTTGAAGCCGCCAGGCCGGTTGCCGAGGAGGATGAACCCGCCGACCCGATCGCCGATCAGCATTGGAACGGCCAGGAGCCCCTCGATCTGCATCTCGTCGGGGACGTAGTTGACCAGCTCCGCGAGCGCCGACTTGTCAGGGGCGGCGAAGGCCCTGCCCGAGTCGATCGCCGAGATGAGCGGGCCGGCCTTGTCGCCGCCTCGTGCGACCGGCTGCGGATGCAGCCTGCCCAGGCCGATGCCCGGCGGCTGAGGCACGAAGTGCTGAGCGTCGGGCGCGACCAGATAGCAGCAGGCGAAGCTCGCTCCGAGGTGGCGCGCGAGCTGGGTCGTGAGGGCGGCGGCGTCCGCCGGCATGGCCGTGCCGTCCATGTCCGATGTCGCTGCCATGAAGGCGCGGTGTTTGTCCTCGAGCTGGGCGTTCAAGCCCTCCATCTCCTCCAGGCGTGAGCGGATGGCCTCCGTGAAGCTGCGATACGCCGTGACGCCGACAAAGCCGCCCAGCGCGAGCACGAGCAAGCCCGCCAGCTGGACCGGCAGGCCGTGATTGGTGAAGTCGAAGCGCACCGACAGCAGCGCCACCAGCAGCGACCCGACGGCCATCGGGCCGGCCACCGTCCACTCGGGGTAGGCGGCACCCGCGATCACCGCCATCAGGCCCGCGGTCGCCGCCACCACGAGCTCTGGGCCGCCTCGCCCGGCGGCGTTGAGAGAGGCGCCCGCCAGGATCAGGAGGGCGGCCGCCGCCGCAAAACCGATCCTCATGGCGAAGGTGGCCCGCTCCGACCTGATCACTGCACTGTGAATTCAAACCGAAGGAGCCCCGAGGTGAGCTCTCCTAAACTCTCCAGCAGGATCAAATGACCGTCTCCGAGCTGCTCAGGATCGCCGACCACCTGGAACCGAAGGACCAGGAGACGGTTCGGCGCGCCTACGAGCGGGCGCTCGCAGCCCACGCCGGCCAGCGGCGGCTGTCCGGGGAGGAATACGTGAACCACCCGATGGAGGTGGCTGCGATCCTCGCCGACCTCGAGCTGGACGCCGCCACGCTGGCGGCGGCCCTCCTGCACGACACGGTGGAGGACACCCCGCTGACGGCCGAGGCGGTGGAGAAGGAGTTCGGCCCGGAGGTCGCCCGCCTGGTCGACGGGGTGACCAAGCTGGGCCGGATCTCGCTGCGCTCCGACCAGCAGCAGCAGGCCGAGAACATCCGCAAGATGATGGTCGCGATGGCGGAGGACCTCCGCGTGGTCCTCATCAAGCTCGCCGACCGCCTCCACAACATGCGCACGCTCGACCCGCTTCCCGAGGTGAAGCGGCGGAAGATCTCGCGCGAGACGCTGGATATTTACGCGCCGCTTGCCCACCGGCTCGGCATCGGCCAGATCAAGTGGGAGCTGGAAGACCTGGCGTTCCGCAACCTCGAGCCCGACGCATACGAGGACGTCTCCAAGCGCATCGCCCGCAAGCGGCACGAGCGCGAGCGGCTGGTGACAGACCTCCGCGACGTCCTCGCGCGTGAGCTGGAGAAGGTGGGCATCACAGCGGAGATCACGGGCCGCCCGAAGCACATCTACTCGGTATGGCAGAAGATGACCCGCGACAACAAGGACTTCTCCGAGATCTACGACCTCTCGGCGATCAGGGTCCTGGTCGACAGCGTCCGCGACTGCTACGGCGTGCTCGGCGTCGTCCACTCGCTCTGGAAGCCGGTGCCGGGGCGGTTCAAGGACTACGTCGCCATGCCGAAGTCGAACGGCTACCAGTCGCTGCACACGACGGTGATCGCACATACGGGCGAACCCATCGAGATCCAGATCCGGACCCAAGAGATGCACCGCGTGGCCGAGTTCGGCGTCGCCGCCCACTGGACCTACAAGGAGGGCGGCAAGGACGAGGGCTTCGACGAGAAGCTCTCGTGGCTGCGCAGCCTGCTCGAGTGGCAGAGCGAGGTGGGGGACGCCGAATCCTTCGTGGACACCGTGAAGATCGACCTCTTCCAGGACGAGGTCTACGTCTTCACGCCGAAAGGCGACGTGCTCAACCTTCCGGCGGGATCGACGCCGGTCGACTTCGCCTACCGAATCCACACCGAGGTCGGCCACCGCTGCGTCGGCGCAAGGGTGAACAGCCGGATGGTCCCGCTCGACTACGAACTGAAGAACGGGGAGATCGTCGAGATCATCACCGCCAAGGCGGGGCATGGGCCGAGCCGCGACTGGCTCAACTTCGTGAAGAGCGCGTCGGCCAAGGAGCGCATCCGCAAGTGGTTCAAGAGCCAGCGGCGCGAGGAGAACGTGGCCAAGGGCCGCGACCTGCTCGACAAGGAGCTGCACCGCATGCACCGCGTTTCGCTGTCGGACCTGACCGACGCCAAGCTGCTCGAGATCGCGGGCACGCACAAGTTCTCGACGGTGGACGACTTCATGGCGGCGATCGGATACGGAGACCTGTCGCCGCATTCCGTGGTGATGCGCATGGCCCTGGCGGGCGACGACGCCGGCGACCTGCGCTCCATCCCGCTCATCCCCAGTGTGCAGCCGACGCCGCTCGTGCTGGTGCGCGGACAGAAGGGCATCCTCACCAAGGTCGCACCGTGCTGCCAGCCCGTGCCGGGGGACAAGATCGTCGGCTATACGACGCGTGGCCGGGGCGTAACCGTGCATCGCGCCGACTGCATGAACGCGGTCAACGCGCAGGACAAGGACCGCGTCGTACCCGTGGACTGGGATGTCGAGGCGAACCACCTCTACCCGGTCGCGATCAAGATCGAAGCCTTCGACCGGCAGGGGCTGCTGCGCGACATCGCGACCGTGGTCGCCGAGAACCACGTCAACATGTCGGCGCTCGAGGTGCGGGTGCACGACGACAAGACGGCGGTCGTGTCTGCCACCGTAGAGATCGACTCGCTGGCCCAGCTTTCACGGTTGATGGAGAAGATCGAAGGCGTGCGCGACGTCCACACGGTGGCGCGCGAGGCCTCTTGAGGGTCCGCGTCGAGTCCACCGCCGACGGCCAGTTCGGCACCAACTCCTACCTGGTCGAGGACGAGGAAACGCGCGACGCGGTGATCATCGACGCGAATCTCGAGCCCGAGCAGATGGTCGAGCTGGTGCGCCGCCGAGGCGCGCGTGTGAGGGCGATGCTGCTCACGCACACCGACGTCGACCACGTGGGCGGGCTGGCGGCTCTGCTGCGCGAGCTGGGCCCGATGCCCGTCGCTGTTCACGACTCGGAAAGGCACGTCGTCACCGAAGGCAAGCCCCTGCGGAGGCAGCTTCCGGTCCAGCTTCCGCCCGTGGCGACCGTCACCTCGCTGGCGGAGAGCGAGACGTTTCGGGCCGGGTCGCTCGAGTTCGATGTCCTCCACACGCCGGGCCACAGCCCGGGTGGCGTGTCCCTGAGGATCGGTGAGCACGTCTTCACCGGTGACGCATTGTTCGCGGGATCGATCGGGAGATCGGACTTTCACAACTCGGATGGAGCGGCGCTCCTGGACGGGATCAGGACCAAGCTGCTCACCCTGCCGGACGAGACCATCGTCCACAGCGGCCACGGCCCCGAGAGCACGATTGGCAGGGAACGAACCACGAATCCATTCCTGTAGCGTCGGCGCTCAGCTGGGAGCCCCCCTCCGACTCCGCGCCGAGCGCGGAGCCACCTCCCCACAAGTGGGGAGGTCACTTTCCGATCTAGTGGTTGTTGATGCTCAGGATCACGATGAGCGCCGGTCCGAGCAGGATCAGCCAGAGGGTCGGGAAAACGCAGCCGACGGTCGGCAGGAGGATCTTCAGCGACGCCCGCGCGGCGTCGGCTCGGATCTGCAGGCGCCGCTTCACCCGCATCTGGGCCGAATGGGCGGCGATGGTTCGTGCGATCGGCACGCCGGTCCGCTCCGCGTGCAGGATCGAGCGGACCAGGGCGGCGAAGTCCTCGATCCCGGTGGCCTCGGCCATCTCGTTAAGCGCGTCCGCCCTGGGCCGGCCCAGCTCGATCTCCCGCAGCGCCCTTGCGACCACCAGCGTCAGCGGCCCCTCCTGGTGCCGCACGAGCTGCTCCAGGGCGCGGTCCAGGCCGAGGCCCGCCTCCATGCTGATCGCGACCACGTCCAGCGCGTTTGGCAGCATCGCCTCGAGCTCCGCGCGGCGCTCGTTGACGAGCTGCCGCAACCACATGAGCGGTATGTAGAACCCGAGCACCAGCCCGCCGACGAGCGCGACCGCGATCACCAGCGGCTGCCCGATGAGGATGCCGAACGCCATGCCCAGCGCGCCCAAGCCGGCGGCGGCGGCGATGCGCAGGGACTGGACGCCTGCCGGATCCAGCCCAAACGGGTTGCCGATGAAGTCGAGCTCTCGCTGGAAGTTGGCGGCCTGGGCGGCGGGCGTCAGCCGGTTCATCTGCCGGGTCACCGCCTTCCGGACAGGCGCCAGCAGCCGCTCGCCGAGCGGACGCTCGAGCTGCAGGGCGATGGCGCTCTGGCCCAGGCCGAGCTCCTGGCGGATCAGCCGTTCGCGCAGCAGCGCGGCCGCATCAGTGACCTGGGGCGATCGCATGCCCACCACGATCAGCACCACGCCGGCGGCCGCCGCCAGCCCGAGAAGAACGGCGATGCTGCTCATGCGACCTCGGTAATGCGCCGGATGATGACGGTGCCGGTGGCCAGGAGCCCGGCCGCGAGCACGAGGATGACCCAGCCGATCGGGTTCGTGAACAGCGGCCGGAAGTAGTCCGGGAGCACGAAGTAGCCGAACGCCGCGACGATGATCGGCAGCAGCGTGATGATCACGCTCGAGGCGCGCGACTGGGCGGTCGCGGCCATCACCTCCTGGCGCATCTCGGCACGCTGGCGCATCGTGTCGGCTAGCGTCGTGAGGATCGCCGGCAGGTCGCCGCCCACCGCGTGCTGGATGGTGATGACCATGATCAGCAGGCGCAGGTCTGCGCTGCCCATGCGCTTCTCCATGTTGCCGAGCGCGCTCTCGACCGACGCACCCAGCTCGATCTCACGCCGCGCGAGCCGGAACTCCTCGGAGACCGGAGGGCGCGCGTTGTCCGTCACGGCGGCGAAAGACTGCGCCACCGACTGGCCGGCCTTCATCGAGTTGGCGATCAGGTCCATCGCTCGCGGGAGCTCGTCGTCGAACAGGCGAAGCCGGTGGCCGCGCCGGTTGCGCAGGTAGAAGGCGGGCAGGACGTAGCCCAGCACGGCGAGGGTCGGCACCGCGAAGCTGACGTTGAAGCGCAGGAAGGCGATCAGCGCTAACACGAGCGCTGAAGCGATCTGCAGGAGGCGGAACTCGTACGGTCGCAATTGCAGGTCGGCGCTCGCCAGGTCGCGTGCGAGGGCGTTCTGGTTCTGGCCGGCGATCCACACCGGCGCACCGGTCGGCTCGAAGCGGCGGCGCAACTGCTCACGGACGTCGGCCAGGGTTCGGTAGGTCACGCGCGCGGTCACTCCGGTTTCCAGCGCGGTCGCGTCGGCGTCGCGGCGCATGATCCCGAAGACGACGAGCGACACGCCGATGGCGGCGCCGACGGCCACGACGAGGGCTACCGCCGGCATCGCGGGTCGCTTACGGGGCGGAGAAGTGCCACTTAGCGTCGACCTCCTTGGGGCCGACACCGCCGGCGGCGAGGATGGACGGGCATTTGGGGTCTGGCTGCGTCGGCACCGACCCGTAGTCCTTGAACGACTCGAGCTCGTACTTGAGGACCGCGTTGTTCAGGAGCCAGAACAGGTACTCCGAGTCGCAGGCGGTCATCATCACGGTCAGGCTGGTGCTGACGGGCGACGAGCCCTGGAGGGCGGCAACCGGGCCGACCCGCAGCACGACAACGTCACGAAACACCGTGCGCACGGAGAGGGCCGACGGGCTGACCCCGAAGGCCTGGGTGTTGACGCTGGCCAGGATCGTGATTCGGTCGCCGACCTGGACGTATCCAGCGACCCCGACCTGCTCCGAGGTCGGGATCGTCACCGCGACGTAACCCGATGGGATGGGGAGGTACGTCACATCACTCGTGGTCAGGAGGTCGGGCGCATCCGCGACGAGGTTCGCGGTCACCGGGTCACCCGCGGGGATGTCCACCCGGGCTCCCTTGCCCGCGACCTCGGCGATCGATTTGAATGAGTCGGGCACGTTCTCGCTGAACGCCGTGAGCTGAAGGTCCGACGCCTGGATCCGCGTTCGCGCGGTGATGACGTTCTTCGCGACGACGATCTTGGTGCCGCTCCCCGCGGCGGGTAGGAGGTACGGCAAGCTGGCGATGACAGCCGCCGCCAGGAAGGCCAACAAGGCCAGCACTGTGCCGATGATGATGTAGACGCGACTCCGCCGTCCGCGCCCGATCTGGGGACCTACTGCCACCTAGCTGCCCGTGCCTCCGGTTATCACAGGCGCAAATGATGCACTGAAGGCCGCGCTTTCACTCCACCAATCTGGCTTCGACCTGGGCGGTGTTGATCCCGGCGTCGCCGCCGACGGCCGTGCCGGCGCCCGCCGCGGCGCTGATGGAGAGGGTGCCGCAGGAGACCGTTCCGGCGATCGTGCTGGTGCCGTTCACGCGGTCGGTGCAGCTTCCCGGCCAATTGATGGAGCCGAGCAACCAGGCGCTGGCCGCCGCTCCTGTGATCGCGATCTGGCCCGTGCCGGTGGCAGGCGCCCAGATCAGCTCGTTCCAGCACGAACGGTCGCCGGCGGGACACCAGGCCGACCCTGGACAGCTGGCCGCGTCGGCGGCGGCGGGCGCGCTCGAGCACGGCGAGGCGAGCCACGTCAGGTTGTTCGGCGAGTCGGCGCCGGCGTTCGGCGGGCAGGTCGATACGGAGCAAGGCGTCGAGCCGAACTGGCAGCTGGCGACGCATCCGGCGCCACCGCCGGCGGCACAGGTGCCCGACGAGAAGCCGGCCTGATTGACGAACTCCATCGTCACGTCACGCGCGAGCAGTGTTCCGCCATTGAGGCAGATCCCCCCGCCGCCGGCGAATCCGGAGCCGTTGAAGTAGTAGAAACCGGGATCGAGCACTCCTCCCGCGGGCGTGGGCCTGAATGACGCGATCGTCAGCGACCAGGTGGTCGCCTGGCTGGTGGTGACGGTCTCGCTCGCGACCGCGGCCGGGAGGTTCAGGCGATATTCGGAGCTGAAACCGTTGGCCGTGTCTTTCAGCAGGGTCGTCCAGCCCACTTGCGGTGTGAATGTTTGCCCACCCGAGATCTTGTAGCCGTCATTCGTGATCACCAGCTCGTCGGCCTGCACCGTCGCGCCGCTGGTCGAGTTGGTTGCGGTAGTTGTCGTGGCCGTCTGGGCCAACGTACCGGTCCGGTCAAGAGGCGAGCTGGTGGCCACGCCGCTCCACTCCGTCAGCTGGACGTTGGCGTTCGCAGCGGTGGTGAAGGTGACAGTGGTGATTCCGCCCGGGTTGTCGGGGTAGTACCAGATCTCGGTGCGCCCGGCGGTTGCCTGGTTGATGGCTGCGGCGGAGATCCATCCCGCCGGGGCCGTGGAGGCGGTATTTGTCGGATCCGATTTGATCGTCGCCACCAGCAGTGTATGGGCGGTACTGGCCGCGATGGTCCCGGCAGGGTTCTTCTTCTTCGCCGATACCGCCCCGGCCTGAACCTCGGCGATGCTGCCCCCCTTCATGCTCGAGAAGTCGAGGTAGCCGTAACAGCTCGGTTTGAAGTGAAAGAAGCCGGTCGCGTCCTTGACGGGTGCGGGGGCGAGGCCCGTGCCCACTGTCGTGCCTCCGGCGACGACGTTCGGATACACGCCGCCCGGGGTGCAAGCGGCGCCGCCAGTGCCCTGGAGCGTGGCGATGGCGCTGGCGTCCGTGTTCGGCTCGGGTGGCAGCGTGGTCGACAGCGGCGCGACCGGCTGAGGACCAACGCCCGCCGCGCATGGGTTGGCGTTGACCGTCGCGTTGGCGGCCGAAAGGTAAGACGTCGTGGCAGGGCCGCACGCCGGCGTCACATGGCCCGACAGCTCATAGCCGTCTGCGCAGATGGCGTTCGTCGACCCGGAGCTGGCCCCCGCAACGCACGCCCCGCCGGCCACCAACCAGGACTGTCCGTCCGTGTAGACCCTCGCGTCGCCGAGGCTCGAGTACGCGCCCGCACTCAGCCGCTGGTGTGCGTAGAGCGCGCAGCCGCCGCTCAGGGAGAAGGCGTTCTGGCTCGCGATGTCGCCCGCCACGTTGACCTGGCCGCCCGTGCAGGTGATCGTGTTCGCCGAGACGGCCGCGACCGTGGCCGGAAGGGCCTCGGCAACGGCATTGCGGCTGACCGTGGTGCTCGTCTTGCCGACCGCAGTGCCGAAGGAGATCGGCAGGCTCAGCGTGAGGGTCACTTCCACCTGCTGCTCGTGCGCGTTATAGGGGTAGTAGTAGTCGGCGCTCAGCCCGCCCGCGAACGAGTCGGTGCCGTGGTACGGCGTCGCGCACGTGCCGGCCGCGATGGCCAGAGACCCGGTGCGGGTCCGCTGCGTGGCGAGGAACGTGTCGGCCTCGGTGATCACGGTCGAGGCGGCCGCGGCGCTGCAGGAGCTCGTGATCTTCAGCGCCGAATCCAGCGCGCTCGAGTCCGCGAGCGACTGAAGCTGATCCTTCTGCCACTCAACCGAACCCGCGAGCAGCACCAGCGCGGCCGACCCGATCAGCGCGAGCAGCGCGACGGCCACCAGCACCATGGCCTGGCCGGACTGTGTCTTCCTGCCTCGCATCAGAACTCCATCCGGTCGACCGCCTGCGCGTCGAAGGTGAGCACTGTCGGGATGCCGAGGAACCGCGCGAGCACCGGCTGCCATTTGATCTTGAGGTCGACGACCACGCGCTGGTGACCAGAGGTTCGCACCGCGCTGCCGTAGGTTGATGTGCAGGCGCCCGTGGAACAGCTCCAGCGCGGGCTCGGATTGCCCGCCGTCGAGTCGAGCTCGTAGATGAAAACGTAGACCGTGTTCGGGTTGGTCGCGCCGGCGAGCGTGATCGTCCCCGGCTGGGTCGGGTCTGCATTCGCGACGTAAGTGCCGTACGAGGGGGGTGAGCCGATGGCGGGCGAGTCCAGGTAGACCACCGAGACGCCGAGCGAGTCGAGCAGGTGCGCGCCGGTCACGACCGATGTCTGGGCGCACGGGACGGCGAGAGCGGTGCACGGCGGTGGGAGCGCGTTGGAGCCGCTGTTGTCCTGGAGCGCGGCCATTCGAGCGGTCTCGCGCGCCGCGCCGGAGAGCAGGTTGTAGATGAGGACCCCGCGTCCCAGGTCGACTCCGGCCCCGATCAGCAATAAGAGGACGGGGGCGATGAGGGCGAACTCGACCATCGCCTGACCCGCGGACTTGAGTTTCACCACGACGTGGTTTCCCGGCTCGAGCCGCCGATTGTGATCAGTCCGCCGAACAGGTTCAGGTCGTTGAAGCCGTAATAGACACCGACGTCCACTTCGGACTGGTACAGGGGGCTTGGACTGCCCGCACAGTTGGCGCTCGTCCCGCAGTAGACCGCGACCACCGCCTGCCCATCGACCGGCTTGGTGAAGTCGGTGCCGGCGACGAACGGCGGGGCGTGTCCGACCTGGGTGGCGCACGCGACATTGGACGTGACCGCCGCCAGGTCGGCTGTGACGATGCTGCACATGTTTGTAATGCCGGGCCCGTCGGTGGCCGCGGTCTTGCCCGCCACGTATCGCGCTCCGTCGCGCGCGGCGTTGGAGGTCGCGACGCCGATGGCATAGCCGCGCCCGACCTCGAGCACGCCGGCCACGAGCAGCACGAGGATCGGAAGTGCGATGGCGAACTCGACCACCGCCTGCCCCCTTGTGCGGCGGCTAGAGGCGCGGGCGAAAGTCCTCGGCGAGAGATTCGGCGATCGAGGTGGCCGAGATTCGGGTGAAGCTCCGAGCAGCGGAGCGAGCGCATCGGGCATGCGTGAGCGAGCAGCACAGGAGCTGAACCCGAAGATCGGCCGCCTGGGCGCCGAAGATCCGTCGAGGATCTTTTGCCCGCGCCTCACAGCTTGAGCTTGAGACTCGCACCGATGAGGCGCGCGATGTCGGCCGCGCCCTTGGCGATGAATGAAGAGGAGTCGCGCTGGAGCACTAGGGCGCCGGCCAGAGTT
>Ga0207646_10003135_pt1 | contig 18953 bp, 20 predicted proteins | sample KBSK5502metaG_FD_184343 | JGI IMG/M metagenome (GOLD analysis project Ga0207646, IMG submission 184343) | Corn, switchgrass and miscanthus rhizosphere microbial communities from Kellogg Biological Station, Michigan, USA - KBS K5-50-2 metaG... | ecosystem: Host-associated > Plants > Roots >...
CCGAGAACAGCCCCCGCTAAATTTACGTAGTGACCCGCGCTCTGCTCGAGTCCCCAATGCATACCTGGAAACAAGCGAAGCGCTTCGCAAACATGGGCAAGGACGACTACCCCCGTGCATCCCGCTCCGAAGAATTGCACGAATAGATATAAAGTCTTTCCTCGAAGAGACAGGATGGTTGAACCGCCGAGCAGCGAAAGAGGGAGAGAAGGTGATCTCCCCTGTGTACCACCGTCATTCCGTTCTTCTTGAACATATCTTTGAGCCGCTCAGCGAGAACCAGCGCCTGTCACTGGAGAATATGCTGAAGTTGCTTGGAAGACACGCCGAGACTATGGGCGAAATTCCTGAGGAGTAGGCAAGACATTGCTCATTGGCGCGCGCCCTGGGCCCCGATGGCGCAAAAGGTTCAAAGCGCTGAACAGCCTCGTTCCGCGTTTGAATGGAGGTTTGCGAGGGAATCAATCGCTTTTGTGTCCGTGAGAGGCAGCAAAAATCGGCACGGGAGCCGACCTGTCGCGATAGGCGTCGAGCGGTCGCGGCCGTTCACATTTCTTCTAGGCCGGGTTCAGTGATTCTTAAGCAGCCGAGTCGAGCTGTTCCACTACAACGAAGTCATACTGTTGCAAACTCTCAGTATCTCCCAGTGCAACGAAACGCTCGAGGCGATCCCAGAGCGCATCGATTTGATCAGGCAGCATATTTTTCGTCGCTGCCCAAAAAAGAGGCGGCTGAATCCGAATGCGGGGAATCATGGATGGCATGCAAATCTCCCGGAATAGGAAGAATGTCGAACTTTTATGATAGCAGTACAGATTGCCAATCGTCGCCTACCACGCTAATTGTGGGTGGATGGCCGCATTTTGTACCGTAACGGTGCTCATGACGTTGGCCGTTCGACGGAAATAACGGATCACTCGTCTTTGCGCTGAGACGAGAGCCGACAGGGTTGAAAATGAACGACCGGGAACTATCACGCGCGAGCCTTGTCGATCATCTCTTCCCAGATGCCTTTGGATTTGAGAATGAGCTCAACGGCTTCGCGGATCGCGCCGTGACCAGCGAGGGCTTTCGTTGTGTAGTGCGCTGCCTTCTTAACCTCCGGAACCGCATTGCCCACTGCGATCGCGAGCCCAGCGCGGCGCATTACGGGAAGATCCGGAAGGTCATCGCCGATATAGGCGACAGCAGAGTCGAGCACTCCCGTTTTCTGGACAATTTCTTCATAGGCCGGCATTTTCAACGGCTGTTTCATATAAATAAATTCCATATTCATTTCGTGCGCGCGCCGAAGTAATGCAGAGCTCTGCCGGCCCGTGATGCAGCCAGTGCGAAGCCCCGCAGTGTGCGCGAGTGTTAGGCCTTGACCATCGTGCGCGTCAAAGGTTTTGACTTCGAGGGCGATCTCTTCGGTCTGGGAGAGCAGAGTGACACCACCGTCTGTCATCGTGCCGTCCACATCCATGAGCAGCAGTTGGATTTGTGCCGCGCGCTTCTTTAGAGCGGGAGAGATTTTGGGAAAACTCGCCACGAAGCCTCCACAACAGGACTCATCCTCTAGTCGACTCGGAAATCAATGGGGGATTAGACAACTGTACGTTAGCCTCACCTTTTTCGTGAAATTCCCAGTCTCTGCATGCGAGAGTAAAGTGTCGTACGCTTCACGCCCAAAATAGCCGCGGCGCCTCTCGGACCGTCGATAATCCCGTTGGTCTGTTTCAGCGTCCTGCAAATGAGAGCACGCCCAGTATTCTGCAAAGTAGCGGGTTGTTCCGGCGGATCAGACTGTGCCGCTGGCCTCAGCCTGGCAAGCCGGTGGACGAAGTGTGTTACTGGTGTCAGGATCACGCTGCGTTCGATGAAATTTTGCAGCTCGCGAATGTTTCCCGGCCAGCAATAAGCGACAAGTATGTCCATTACCGCCGCGGGAATCCGATCAATGTGTTTTTGCATGCGTGCTGCATACCTCGCCACAAAGTGTCTTAACTAGGAGAGGAATGTCTTCTGCCCGATCCCGCAGGGGCGGGACCGGTATAGTCGGCGGGCGGATGCGCGTTTATCGATGAAACGATTCGCGATGGAAAAAGACAGTCGATTTTCCGTTCCTATGTGTACCCGCTTATGGCGCAGCCAAACATAACGGTACTAACCGGCGCATTGACGACGCGAATTGTGTTCGATCGCGGCCGAGCGACGGGCGTTGAGTTCCACTACCAAGAAAAAACTTTTCGCGCCGAGGCCACACGTGAAGTAATACTCTCACTTGGGGCGATCCATACACCGAAGCTGCTGATGCAGTCCGGTATTGGCGACGAAGCTGAGCTGAAGAAAGCAAGCATTCCAGTGCGGCAGGCCTTGCCTGGGGTCGGACGCAATCTTCACGATCACGTTGCCTTCGGGTGTGTCTGGGAAAATACCGACAAAACGCCGCCTAGTGTGCCGAGAAGCCAGACCGCGTCCTTTTGGAGGACAACCGATGAACTGGACGCTCCCAACTTTTATGCCTATTCGCACAAAGGGCACCAGCGCCGGTACCGATGCGACTTGATGCGGTGGCGCGACGGGAGTCAATGATCGAGGGATCGAGGGCCGATGTTCCGCAGGAGATTCCCAGAAGAATTCGGACGAACAGCATGTGATGTAAACGTGATGTGCGGACCCCAATCAGACCGCATTTTACCTCACAAAACCAAACAGGTACTTTTGGGTAAACCTTTGTACATCATTCATTTAGCTCGTCTTCCGGGCTCGATCCATCGGACTCAAAATCCGCCGGGCTTCGGCCCTTGGGGGTTCGACTCCCCTCCCGGCACCATCATTCAAAACAACTTATTGAATTTGTTCAAAAACCGAATTGCACTGCAGCCGGTGCATGTGTGCGCAAAGTGTGCGCAAAGTCTCTGCGTAACTGACGCTGAGAAAGGATTCGAAGTGGCACACGGTTGGCCAGACCAAACACTTCGGAGACAAAGATTCTCTTGTACAACCGGATGACGGATAGTCAGTCGGCTGAAGCGCGTGGACGTTGCCGTGACAGTCGTGGTGAAACCGTAACTTATTAACAATGAATCGCACAGACGGAATCCAAAAACGGTTTCAGAGCGCTGAGAAAAGCTTATTTGGACAGTGATCGGACAGACAAATAATGGCCTCTGAGCACAACGTGCGTTAAAAGATTCTGGACAGATGTGGACAGTTCGAAGTGGAGGCCCGTGCTTTGTGTGTCAAAACGTTGATCGAGAAAAAGGCCAAAAAAATGTGGACCCCGTAACACTTTGCGCTTCTCAGCTACTTATCGTGTGAGAGGACACATCGTGCTCTCAATCTCGGATCCCCGACAGTGGTGGATCACAAACCAAGGAGATTGTTCATGGATCAACTTCAATCCGAAACTCAAGCAACGGAACCCCAACTCTCTGCCTGGGCAGATGACGCTCCACGCGGAGGGAAAGCTGTCCTTAACCATTAAGGAAAAGGCGACAGTTCCTCTTTTCTTTGGTCAGACCCTCATCAGTTCTCTTCGGGACATGGGGTACAACAGCACAACTTCCGCCCTTTCTGAACATGTCGACAACGCCATTCAGTGGGGTGCGACCGAAGTCCGGGTTTACTTCCACCAGATCGGCAAGAAGGGTGATTACGCCACCGACGCCCTCGTTCTCGACAACGGTAAGGGCATGTCACCGAACGTTCTCAAAGTGGCAACTTCTTTGCCATCGCGGTGCAGAACCTAATTCTTCCAACAGGGACGTCGAAGATTGGGGGTAAAGAATACAACGTCGACATCCCGAATGCTGCGCCGCAGACGATCGCTGATCTGAACCGCATCCCGATCAAGACTGTGGGGGACACCACGATCTATATGAAGGACGTGGCCTGGGTGCGAGATGGCTTTTCCGCCACAAACCAACATCGTGCGCGTGAACGGCCAGCTCTCCGTGCTCCTCACGATTCAGAAAGCAGGAGATGCCTCCACTCTCGATGTCATCTCGGGGATCAAGTCCATACTGCCCCGCATCGCAGCCACAGTGCCCCAACAGTTGAAGATGTCACCTCTTGCCGATCAATCGATATTTGTGCTCGGAGCAATCAACGGAGTGGTGCGTGAGGCACTGCTTGCGGCATGCCTCACTGCATTCATGATCCTGATGTTTCTCGGGAATTGGCGGAGCACGGTCATTATCGCGACTTCAATCCCGCTCGCAATTCTTTGTTCGGTCATTACTCTCAGTCTGATTGGTCAGACGATCGACATCATGACGTTGGGCGGCCTGGTGCTTTCTTACTTGGGGCTTCGGCTGGACTCTGGCGAGGACGGCTGAAACGCGGCATCCCTGGCCGACGCTGACAGATTCCATAACGTTGAGGGAACGAAGAGTGCAAAAGCTCCCTGGCAGGATCGAATCAAGAAGTCACGCCGGCCAGAACCCCCAAGTTCACGGCAATTCATGGAATCGTTTGTTCTTTCTGATCGGCTCAGAACGGATGGCCTCTGAGATTTACGTGTAGATTTACGTGTGGAACCGAAATTAACACCACACTCAAAGCCGTCAAGGCGCGGTTGCCCCAGCCAAAACTCCGAGGCGTGTTAATGGTTCGTCTATTTGCGTTGTTCTACCGAAGGTCTGATATATTGCCCTCTCAGAGGTGCTTTCCATGTCACGTCTCGTGCGCTGTGGGCTCATTCAGGCAAGCAACGAACTCGGCACGAACCATCCGCTGCCGAAGATCAAGAAAGCCATGATCGACAAGCACTTCAAATTCATTGAACAAGCGGCGCGCAAGAGAGTTCAAATCCTGTGTCTGCAAGAATTGTTTTATGGCCCGTACTTCTGCGCCGAGCAGGACATTCGTTGGTATGAGCTGACCGAGCGCGTACCGGACGGACCTACAACAAAACTCATGCAGAAGATTGCCGCGAAGCATGGCATGGCGCTCGTGGTCCCGATTTACGAAGAGGAGATGGCGGGCTTGTACTTCAATACGGCTGCAGTCATCGACGCCGACGGGAAATACTTGGGCAAGTACCGCAAACATCACATCCCTCACGTGCATCCCGGATTTTGGGAGAAGTTTTATTTCACGCCCGGAGATCTCGGCTACGGTGTCTTTCAAACTAAGTTTGCTCGCGTCGGCGTTTACATCTGCTATGACCGGCATTTTCCCGAAGGCGCGCGGATTCTGGGATTGAATGGCGCCGAGATTGTCTTTAATCCGTCGGCTACGGTAGCCGGACTCTCCGAATATCTGTGGGAGTTGGAACAGCCCGCGCACGCTGTCGCGAACGGCTATTTTGTCGGCGCGATCAATCGAGTGGGCCGCGAGAAACCTTGGAACATCGGCGAGTTTTACGGCAAGAGTTATTTCTGCAATCCGCGCGGGAAAATCGTCGCCCAGGCCGGCCGCCACAAGGATGAGTTAGTGGTTGCGGATCTCGATTTGGAGATGATCGAAGATGTGCGCCGGGTCTGGCAGTTTTTCCGCGATCGCCGTCCCGAGAGCTACATGCCGCTCACGACCCAGACCGGGCGCGTCGCAGCGGCCGATTAATTCAATGAGCACAATTCAAGCTTCGGCTCGTTCGAGAATCGAATCTAGCCCGCTCTACAATCCGGATCTTGCGCCGACTACTGCCGAACGACGTCATTGGGGAACCTATAATTACGCCGCGCTATGGGTCTCAATGTCGGTCAATATTCTGACCTACATGCTGGCGGCAAGCCTGATTCAAGGAGGAATGAATTGGAAGCAGGCAGTAGTAACGGTGTTTATTGGCAACAGCATCGTCCTGATTCCAATGCTGCTGAATTCGCACCCGGGTGCGCGCTATGGAATTCCGTTTCCGGTTCTAGCGCGGGCTTCGTTCGGAGTTTTGGGCGCTAACGTTGCGGCCGTGTTGCGGGCTCTAGTGGCATGCGGCTGGTTCGGTATTCAAACCTGGATCGGAGGCGAAGCCATCAGTACTTTGATTTCTGTGCTTGTGCCGGGCTGGTCTCACGTCGCCTACGGGCCTGCTATTTGCTTTTTTGCTTTCTGGTTGATCAATCTCGCAGTCATCGTCAAAGGCATCGAGTATATCCGGTTTCTTCAGGGAATCAGCGCGCCAATTCTGTTGGCCGTCGGGGTTCTGCTCCTCGCTTGGGCTTATCACGCCGCCGGTGGCTTTGGCCCAATGTTATCGGCTCCATCGCGTTTCACAACTTTCTCCGATTTTTTGAAGTTCCTGATTCCGGCGTTGAATGGCACGGTTGGCTTTTGGGCCACCGTTTCTCTGAATATTCCCGACTTCACCCGGTTCGCGCGCAGCCAACGGAAGCAGATGATTGGGCAAGCTCTGGGACTTCCTACAACGATGACCTTGTATTCGCTGATCGGAATTCTGGTCACGTCGGCCACGGTGATCATTTACGGCGCAGCAATCTGGGACCCAGTGCAACTGTTGAGCCGGTTTCATTCTCCCGTCGCCGTAATCATTTCATTGTTAGCAATTCTGCTGGCCACGCTGAACGTGAATATCGGCGCCAACATCGTTTCGCCAGCGAACGATTTTTCCAATCTGTGGCCGCGGAAAATCAGCTTCCGCACCGGAGGCGTGATTACTTGTTTTATGGGCATCGCGCTGATGCCATGGAAATTGTTGGCTGACTACAAGACGTTCATCCTCGGATGGCTAGGTGGATATGCGGCATTCCTCGGGCCGGTCGCGGGAATAATGATTTGCGACTATTTCGTGATCCGCCGGCGGATTCTTTTGCTCGACGATCTTTATCTGCGGCAAGGCGCGTACGAATATTCTGGCGGCTTTAACTGGCTGGCGTTGACGGCGTTAGCCGCCGGAGCGGGAACCGCGCTGGTTGGGCTGGCAATTCCTTCCTTGCGAACCCTGTATGACTATTCATGGTTCGTAGGCTTTGTGATTTCATTTGTACTTTATTACGGGCTGATGCAATTGCGGAAGCAACCAGCAGTGGCCTTGGTGGAGAAGGCATAATCTCGTCGCATCCCGACCATCGTTGAATTGAACAAGATGTTCGCCGGCAACTTCTTAATTCCTAGTTGGCGAACTCAGGCAAGATTTCCCTTTTATACTTTTCCAGCGTGTCCTCTTCGTCCCCACACATCAGGTAAATGTTGAACTGCGTCACGCCAACGCTGGCCAGTTTGCGCAGCTTTTGCCGGTGCGCCTCTGCCGGGCCGACCAGGCAAAAGCGATCCACGACTTCATCCGACACAAACTTCGAGTTGCTGCTGTGCACCTCGCAATGTTGCTGGTAATCGTAGCCGCCGCGATTTTGCACGAACGAAGTCAGCGCCGGCGGCAGTTCTTCCGGCTTGTAACGTGAGATCAAGTCCACCACATGGTTTGAGACTAAAGCTGGGAACCAGCGGACGTGCTTTCGCGCCGTTTCTAGATCGTCGGAAATCCAGACCGGCGCAGCGGACATGACTCCAATCTCGCGCCAATCGCGGCCTGCTGCCTCCGCGCCTTTTTTCACGAAACCGAGGCACCACTCAATAAGATCGGGATCTGCGAACTGCAATATCACGCCATTTCCCACCCGACCCGCGAGATCCAAAACTTTGGGGCCGTATCCCGCAACCCACACCGGCGGAGATCCCTTGGCCCAGGAAATCCGTGTGGGCTGACCTTCGTAGTCGATTTCATTTCCAGCGGTGAGCTGACGGAACACTTTTATGGCACGCTCCAGATCGCCCGCGCCAACCGGCTTTTTCCCCAACACCCGACGCGAGCTGTCGCCGCGTCCAATGCCAAGCTGCATCCTTCCACTCGAAATCAGGTTCAGGGTGGCGAACAGACTGGAAGTCACAGTGAGGTCGCGAACTGCAGGGTTAGTGACGCATGGTCCGAGGCGCATGCGGTTTGTGTTCGCAGCCATCAGCGTCAGGAGCGGGTAAGGCTCAAGCCACAGAACGTGCGAATCGAAGATCCAACCGTATTGAAACCCGGCGGCCTCGGCTTGGCGGGTCAGGGAGACAATTCGGTCGACTGCCATATCCGGTTTTATGGTGATCCCGAATTTCATAATCTTGATTTCGAGCTAAGTCGGGCAGTTTAGCATAAAATTCCTCTTTCACTAAGGCAGAGAGCATACATGGGTTTTGACACGATTATCACAAACGGACGCGTAGTCACCGCGACTGATACATTCGTCAGTGATGTCGCCATCAATCGGGGCAAGATCGCCGCGATTGGAGACAATCTTCCGCGCGAAAACGCTGCGCAGGTGATAGACGCCGCTGGAAAATACGTTCTCCCCGGCGGAATTGACGTTCACACACACCTCGACATGCCGTTCGGCGGAACCACCAGCTCGGATGATTTCGAAACTGGCACGCGTGCTGCGGCTTTCGGTGGGACCACAACCCTGATCGACTTCGCAATTCAGTACAAGGGACAGACGCTAAGGACTGCCTTCGATGCGTGGATGGAAAAGGCGTCCGGCAAAGCCGTATGCGATTACGCGTTTCATTGCATCATCACCGAGCTAGCCGACGCGCAGCTTGAAGAAATGAACGCTCTCGTCCGCGAAGGCGTCACCAGCTTCAAGCTATTCATGGCTTATCCCGGCGTCTTCATGCTGGACGATGGCAGCATCTTCAAGGCCCTGCGGCGCACCGCGAATAATGGCGGGCTGGTCTGCATGCACGCGGAAAACGGGAACGCGATCGACGTGATCGTACAGCAGGCACTCGCCGAAGGAAAGAAAGCTCCGAAATATCACGCTTTGACTCGTCCCACAACAGCCGAAGCGGAAGCTACTGCGCGGGCGATCGCCCTGGCGGAGATGGCAGGCGCACCGGTCTATATTGTTCACCTGAGCTGTAACGATGCGCTCGAAAAAGTCCGCGAGGCACGCGATCGAGGGCTTCCCGTCTACGCCGAAACATGCCCGCAATATTTGTATCTTTCAATCGATAATTTTGATGTGCCCGGCTTCGAGGGGGCAAAGTACGTTTTTACCCCACCGCTTCGCGAGAAGTGGCACCAGGAAAAACTGTGGAATGGCTTAAAACGTGATCACCTACAAGTGGTCTCAACCGACCATTGCCCGTTCTGCTTCAAAGAGCAGAAGGAATTGGGCCGTGGCGATTTCACCAAAATTCCTAACGGAGGACCCGGGGTCGAGCACCGCATGAGCCTGATCTACTCCGGCGGCGTTGCTGCAGGACGTTTCAGCGTGAACCGTTTTGTGGAGCTAGTGTCGACCACGCCAGCAAAGCTCTTTGGACTGTATCCCCGTAAAGGGACCATCGCCGTGGGAAGTGATGCCGATCTCGTGACATTCGACCCCAACCGCAAGCACACCATCAGCGCCAAGACTCATCACATGCGTGTGGATTATTCCATGTTTGAGGGAATCCAGGTGAGCGGCATGCCGAGCACGGTGCTCTCCCGAGGTCGCGTAGTGGTCGATGAGGACAAATTCCTAGGTCGTGCTGGCGCGGGAGAGTTCGTGAAAAGATCTACTTATTCGCAGCCGTGACCGCCGTGTCTTCCTTCTCAGCTTCGGAATCGGCCAGAGCCAATGCCTCATCCAAAACCGAAACTCCGCGATCGATTTCTTCTTTGGAAATGATTAGCGGCGGAGCGATCACGAAGTGGCTCATCCACGCCTGGATGTAAACGCCGTTACTCATGGCACGCGCGGCGACCCTGTCGACCAGCATCGGCTTGCCGGCAACTTTGTCCTCACCGGTATTAAAAGGAACTTTGGTTCTTTGATTTTTGACCAACTCGACTGCCCAGAACATGCCAATTCCGCGCACGTCGCCGATGGATACATGCTTTGTCTTTAGAACCTGAAGTTTTTCCCCGAGATACGCACCCATTTGCGTCGCCCGCTCATTCAGCTTCAGCCGTTTCATTTCATTAATCGACGCGATCGCGGGTGCCAACGTGAGCGGGTGAGCTTCGTAGGTATGTCCGTGCGAAAAGAAATGCTCGTCGAAATAGGACGCGACTTTCGCCGTAGTAGCGCATAGGCCGAGGGGAATTGCAGCATTGGTGATTCCTTTGGCGGTGGTCAGAATGTCTGGGTGAACGCTCCAATTATCGACCGCGAACCATTTTCCTGTGCGGCACCATCCGCTCATCACTTCGTCGACAATCAGAAGAACACCATGAGCATCGCAGATTTGACGCAAGCGTGGCAGATATTCCTTAGGTGGGACGAGCACACCATTGGTCCCAACCACCGGCTCTATAATTATTGCCGCGACATCGCTTTCATTTTCAATCATGTGCTCGATGTACTCGACGCATGCGATTCCGCAACCCGGATAGGTATGAAGGATCGGGCATTTGTAACAATTCACTTCGGGAGCAAAAATTACGCCCGGAATTTTGCCGGCCGGTTCCATTGCCCAGCGCCGCGGATCTCCGGTCGCGGCGATTGATCCCATTGTGGAGCCGTGATACGAACGATAGCGAGAAATGATTTTAGTTCTGCCCGTCACCATCCGCGCGATCTTGAAAGCCGCTTCGTTGGCTTCGGTTCCGGAAGTCGTGAAGAAGAATTTCTCAAGTCCCTGCGGCAGCACTTCAAGCAAAAGTTTGCTCAGTTCGGCGCGAACCTGTGTAGCCCACCCGGGTCCGACATAAGCCAACTTCTCAGCCTGGTCCTGTATGGCTCTCACGACGGCTCGATTCTTATGACCCAGCGTGACGCACATCAGCTGAGCAGAAAAATCAAGATACTTTTTCCCATCCGCGTCGACGAAATAGCAGTCCTCGGCGTCAACCACGTGCAGCGGCGCCCAACCTTTCTGCCGCCGCCATGTCCCGTAGGTGTAGTGGGTAGTTAATTCTTTGACTTGCGATGACGTGAGTGTCTCGGTCATAGTTCCCCTCGACTGGTCTTTACGTCGGACGAACTAGTCTATCGAAGTCTCACAGTCCAGGCGAAAATATATACTTGACGAGGCGAAGATTAGGGCCGCCAAACATGAACCCGATCGTTTTCTCCGTAATACAATGGGAGGGCGTCCGGAAAGCCGGCTGAACACCGAGAGAAGAGGTCACATATGACAACGAGTGCGTTGACATCGGAAGATAGAGCGGTTGCCGAGAAAGCTGTGAATGCGCGAGTTCTTCAGAATTTTGTCGGCGGCCGCTGGATTGCTGCGCAGGCTTCCGGCCGTCTCGATTTAACCAATCCTGCGAACGGCGAAGTGTTGGCGCGGGTGCCGCTCTCGGGCCACGATGATGTTGAAGCCGCAGTTTCGGCCGCCAGCGCTGCTTTGCCCGATTGGCGGGCCCGATCCGTCGGCGACCGGACGCAATATATTTACGCGTTGCGCGAGCAATTCCTGAAGAGGATTGACGAGCTCGCGGCTTCGATCACTCGGGAGGGCGGAAAGGTGCTCTCAGATGCTCGCGCTGAGGTCACGCGCGCTATCGAAGTCTTGGAAGTTGCCTGCGCTTCTCCGATGACAATGCAGGGCCGAGTCCTGGAAGGTGTGGCGCGTGGAATCGATACAGAGACGGTTCGCCAGTCAATCGGCGTTTGCGCTGCGATAACTCCGTTCAATTTTCCAGCCATGGTCCCAATGTGGTTTCTGCCCTTTGCGATCGTGTGCGGAAATACCTTCATTCTGAAACCTTCAGAGCAGGTGCCGCTCACTTCTGAGTTGATAGGGCGCATCCTGACGGACATCGGTCTGCCACCGGGCGTTGTGAACATCGTTCATGGTGCCCACGATGCCGTGAACGCGATTCTTGACAGCCCCGGCATTCGCGCGGTGTCGTTCGTCGGGTCAGTGAACACGGCGAAATATATATACCGGCGAGCTGCGGAGAATGGCAAGCGTGTGCAGGCCCTGGGCGGCGCTAAGAATTATATGGTCGTTATGCCGGATGCGGTCGTGGAAAAAACCGTTTCGAACGTCTTGGGCAGCGCATTTGGCAATGCCGGCCAACGCTGCATGGCGGGGTCTGTGCTGGTGACCGTCGGTGCGGCGCAGAAAGTAATTATGGAGCGCCTGAAAGAAGAGGCACAAAAGCTGATTGCAGGCGAAGGAACCGATCCAAAGGCCGCGCTAGGTCCCGTGATTTCGACCGCGGCTTGTGACCGGGTTCACAACTGCATCGAAAGCGGACTTAAAGAAGGAGCACAACTGCTGATAGACGGTCGCCGTCCGTCAGGAGTTCCCGCCGGAGGGAATTTTGTCGGGCCTACCATCCTGAATAACGTGACGCCCGAGATGCGCGTTGCTCGCGAAGAGATTTTTGGGCCGGTGCTCTCGGTAATGCACGTAGATACGCTGGACGAAGCCATCACCATTGTGAATAGCGATCCGCGCGGCAACGGCACATCGATATTCACCGAAAACGGGGCCGCGGTTCGCGAGTACACGCGTCGAATCGAAGTCGGCATGGTGGGGGTAAACATTGGCGTGGCAGCTTCACCGGCCTACTTCCCATTTTCGGGCTGGAAGGATTCCTTCTTCGGTGACCTGCACGTTCACGGATGGGATGCGGTCGAGTTTTTCACGCGCAAGAAGACGGTCACTTCACGTTACTTCTCGCGCGGTGAGACCGGAAAATACTTTGTGGAGCAAGGTGACAAGCATTAGACCCACCGTCGCCTTGTAATGAGGCTGTGCCGGTTGTCGACGGCAGCAAACAAGTCAGGAATTCAGCAAGCAGGAACATGTTGCAGCGACCGTTTGCTGTCGAAGACTTATGCTCGGTAGTAACCCATCGGCGTTTCGACCTGGCGCTGCACATACGTTCTCTGTCGGCGTCTCGGACTGCACTGCCTCTGCCAAGGACGCGCGACCAGGCTGACCATTGCAATGGGAGCGCCGCAGATATTCGCAGCCAGAGCGGCTACGTTGTCGAACTGGGACTCCGGCGGACTGTCAAGAATGCGGTAGCTGTGGAGTGCCTTGAGCCGCAAATCTTCATTTTCTGGAAGAGGAGCTTTCATGGACCTACGTCCAGCGCGATGCTTTGGGCACATCCTACCAGAACAGGCTGACCTGTTGGTAACCAAAACCCCTGACTCTCCCTCTGATCAAGGCCGAATTTGGATTGCCAAAAGCGTTTAACGACCCCCGAAAAGAGCTGCCCGACGGCGGGGTTTTTCGCGTCTCACCAGACGGCAAGTCGCAACAATTGGTGACCACTGAGCTCAGCGGCCCCAATGGACTCGCCTTCTCCCCGGACGAAAAGTATTTCTACGTGGACAACTGGGACGAGAAGAAGAAAGTCGTCGCTCTTTGTTCTATATATCGAAAGTTGTCCGTCTGGCGTCCAACGGTAGATGACGTTGTCATTAGGATCGCTGAAAAGCAGGTAACCCTCCGATTCTGCCGAAGTGGGAACCCACACCGGCCCCTCGGTCAACAAAAATCCTCCCGCCAGTTTTTCAATCTTGGTGGCGTTTGAAGCGTAGACAGAGGTATCCTTTCATTCGTCCATCCCGGGCAACCGAGCCCCCGATCTTTCTGCCGGGGATGAAGTCCGAGTGCGTCTAATGAACTGCCCGCGAGAGAATGGGAGCGAGAACCGCCAGCAAGAGAACATAGGTGGCTGCTAGCGGCCCTAGTTGTGGCTCAAGACCGGCACCCAAACCCGCGATGACAATCGAGAACTCGCCACGGGCGACCAAAACCATGCCAGCGCGCAGGCATCCTGCTCTATTCACGCCAGCTCGTCGAGCAGCCCAGTACCCTGTTAGTATCTTTGTGATTGCGGTGACGACAGCCAATCCAATTGCTAATAGCAACACTGGTGGTATGGTGCCGGGATCAATCTGAAGGCCGAAGAAGAAGAAGAACGTTGCTGCAAATAAGTCGCGCAGCGGACCTAGAAGGCGATGTGACTGTTCAGCAATGGGGCCCGACAGTGCAATCCCCACCAGAAACGCTCCGATCGCCGCCGAGACTTGAAAGTGCTGCGCTAGGCCAGCGATTAACAGGACGGTACCAAACACGGTTAGAAGGATAATTTCGTCGGACTCGTGTGCGGCAAACCGACTCAACTGTCCACCGTACCGCACCGCAACCACAATTACGACAGACACTGCAGTAAGCGCAATCGCGACCGAGAGGACAATCCTCGGAAATCCGCCGCCAAGTAGTAGTACTCCCACGATCGGCAGGTAGACAGCCATCGCCAGATCCTCCAGGACTAGCACCGAGAGAATTACCGGCGTTTCTGGATTTTCGTATCGCTTGAGCTCACTCATCAACTTGGCAATCACCCCGGTGGACGAGATGTAGGTAATGCCGCCTAGCAAGACAGCGGGTAACGGCTTCCATCCTAAAAGAAGCCCGGCTACGAACCCGGGGGTGAAGTTGAGAACAAAATCGGCAACACCTGCCGGGAGCCCAACGCGGAGATTCGCCTTCAACTCATCCCCGCTGTACTCCAGTCCCAGCATGAATAGGAGCAAGAGCACACCTATCTCGGCACCGATGTGAATGAAATTTTCAGTAAGTTCAAGGGGTGCGAGACCACCCTTGCCGAAGGCAAGACCCGCCAACAGATACAAGGGGATCGCCGAGAAGCCCCATCGGCTCGCTAACCGGGCAAGAACTGCAAGCCCAACAACGGCAAGACCCAACTCAATGAATATGTGGGAGACATCGTGTGTCGGCATAATCGAACCGAGAGCCGCATACTAATTCCTTTTACGTGCAATTAAAACGGTTGTGGCTGGGGAGAAGGCCGAGCCAAAAAAGCTCAGCATTAGGATTGACTGCGAGTGTTCCAGAAACGCTTCCCGAGACGCAGCCGCAATCGGCTGATTGCACACGCCCGCTGAGTTCCATTTCGAGCGTTCCCAAAACACATGTTTTTTCCGCATGGCCGAGTAGGTTGACGGCGTTGCAAAGACGCCCTGTCCCTAAGGCCCAATAGAATCGCCTTCGAAATAATTTGGGCGGGTTGAAATACTGAGGGCGTAGAATCCAAGAAGCGGATTGCACTACAGCAAAGAATGGGATTGCCCGCTGCACGGAATGGCACCTCGGCGGGCGTTTTTGTGTCTGGAATGTACTCTGCCTGGCTGACTTTAAGAACCTGCACGAATATAGTCAGCCCCAAAAGCCAACCAAAGAGAAGCCTGCTCTGTTCTGAGAGCATAACGGCAGGCTTTTCTCTCCTCGTTTGTCACGTTTCGTGCATCTTGGCTCTAGCCTGAATTATTCGCGAAATCACTAGCCAAAAAAGAAAGGATGCTCTAAAAGGTAGATGAACACTGGGTTTCGAGGACCCAGCATTCCCTTTCGGAGCATCCATCGCTTGATACAAAGTGTTTTACCACAACTGAACTTCTCCTTCTACTGTCATCAACCCATTCGCGCCGATTTTTCCGGTGGCCAGATTACCAGTGACGCCGGTCGGTTGCCGTTGCGAGCCTTCGATCAGCGCCAGCATCTGACCCGCGATGCGAACGCCATTTGCATCCCAAAATCAAAGTGATACGAAATTGTTAGACCGGCCTGGTTACAAAAGGAGTACGCTGGAGTTGTCTCTTACACATCCTTCCGCCGTGCCCTTCGGGTGACGGTTCCTTGTGCAACTGATGTTCGCCCTACAGGAGGCCGTATGGCAGAGCACAGTTCAGATCTTAGATTTCCCCAATGGCAGTCGCAGTATCAGGCGGCACTCGTTGAACTAGATCACAGTAAGCTACTTGGGCGCGTCACAGAGGCAGAGTACGCAATCTTCGAGAGGCTTCAATCACTAGAAGGGACACCGAACTGTCAATCCCGCTTTGTTGAACTGCTGGCGATTGAGGACGCATTGGCAAGCCTGCGTTCGCTGAAACGAGAACAAGTGGAGTTTCCGGCAGCTTACTTTGCATAGCAAGGTAAAATCGAGAGACGCCTAGCTCGCGCCGCTGAATCCCTGCAACGCAAGATTATCTAGGCGCTTACATCCCGTAGCAGTTCTTAGCCCAGCAGCCTATGAAGGCTTCGGGAGGAATACATTTTGAAGAGAAGGTGAATATGGCGACGAGGCAGCACCGGCACACCAGCAAACCGAAGCTCGAAGTTGTTCCACGGTCAACGCTGCCGGTCCACCTTACCGATGCTAAGGGGAACGTCGTGTACAGCCGCATTCTTTTGTCCCTTCCAGGTAAGGAATACGATTCCCTGCTTCCCCACTTGGAATTTGTTGAGCTTCGATTGAAGCAGAGCCTGCACGAATCCCCCGACGGACTTGAATATGGATACTTCCTCAATTTTGGACTGACCTCTCTGGTGATCGTGACCAACGATGGTAGGAGTGTGGAGGTAGGAATTGTTGGCCGGGAGGGTTTTGTGGGGACACCCATAGCTGCAGGCTTGAACAGGACTCCTTACGGCGCTGTGGTACAGGCGAATGGGAACGGATTCAGAATCAAAGCCGAGGTACTGGAAGTTATTCTTAGCTCAACGCCCAATCTGCGTCTTCGTCTAAACCAATACGCGCAGATTCAGGGGATGCAGGTGGCGCAGTTAGCCGCGTGTAATCGGCTACACGAGATTGATCAGCGCCTCGCACGCTGGCTGCTCATGTGCCAGGATAGGATTGGTTCCGATTTGCTGCCAATGACTCACGAGTTTTTCGCTGAAATGCTAGGAACCGGAAGGCCGAGTGTTAGCCTGGCCGCCGCTGTGTTGCAGAGGGCAGGCTTCATTCAGTACGCCCGTGGCGCGGTAAAGATTACCAACAGAAAAGGTTTGGAAGATGCAGCCTGTGAGTGCTATGGCGTGATCCGGCAGTTGGATGATAACCCTAACATATCGCCAAACCTGCTCCGCTGATCTACAGATTGTCGGCGTTCGCCAGCCCAAGGCGGTGAGTTTTCTCAGAAGCAGGTGCTCTGGAAATACAGTATGTACTCTATCGAACATAACCGCCCTGTTATGACATACTGCTGGTCGTTGCGTGTCAAGAGAACCAGCCGCTTCGTCCACCGGTGCGGCCAGTGGAAGATCTCGAACAAATTCGTACCGAACTTCTTGCGCTAATCGAAAAGCAGGTCGAAGTCCTCGAACGGGACACTTTTGTCGGCCTAACGGACGTAGAGCGGTATGAATACGACGCAAGGCAGGACCGCATCCACGAACTACACGCGAAACTGGGGCAACTCAAGACTGCTGCTTGAACCCACGCGAGCCACTCCCAAACGTAAAACCCATCCGAGCCAAACTGCACCATTACCAACCGATTCCAATAAACCAGCTTGCACATAAACGTGCAATATGTATAATATTGCACTTGAACGTGCAACCTACTCTGATGAAGACCAAAGCCAAAACTTATGCGGTGGTCACATGCGACATCGTGGGGTCTCGGCATATTGAGGAGTTCCGCCGCAAACGGGATCAAAAGCTGCGTGGCATCTCTAAACTCCATGTTGAGAGAAAATGGATTTTGTCGGAGTATGCCATCACCGCCTGGGATGAATTCGAGGGAATCCTGTCACGGCCGACAAACCTGCCGGCTGTGATTTTGGACCTTCGGAGGCACTTTCATCCCTTTGAGCTTTGGATTGGTATTGGAATTGGGCAGGTCACAGAACCGTACCGGAAGCCTGTGAATGTATTTGCCGAGGGCGAGGCATTTGAGCGGGCTCGGGAGGCAATGAATCACCTTAAGGCCAAACGGAGTAAGCCCGGCATTCTGACGTCATTCGTTACCGGAAATGAAACCTTTGATTTGATCGCGAACACCGTTTACCACCTGCACGATACTTTGCTGCAAAGCATTTCCGCCAAGCAGTGGCAAACGATCAACGTCCATATGGAGACGAACAGGCAGGACCTCACGGCGAAGAAGTTGCGGTTGAACGAATCGACGGTTTCCAGGAATTTGCGGCGCGGCTTCTGGTGGCAAACGCAGGAAACCCGGGAAGCGATGAAGCGAGTGATTGAGGCGTATTTTCCTTAGTGCACGATGAGGTGCAAGTATAGAGAATTGCACAGTTATATGCAACGATTCATGAAAATGCTCCTTGCAGTTTTACTGGCGCACCTTCTAGGTGACTTTCCGCTTCAATCATCGAGCATGGTGCGAGCTAAACACCAGGGAAGTCGTGCGTACCTTGCGCACGGGGCTATCCACCTTCTTGTTCTTGTGTTGTATGTTGCAGTCTTTATCAGCTTCCAATGGCTGACTTCGCTTTGGTTTTGGATTGTCCAGGCTGTCGCAAAGATTCTCCGTAAGGAATTTGAAGTCATCGGATTCGCGCGAGATGGTCAAGAGACCCTTAGGGCAGTAATTCATCTAAAACCGGATGTAGTTGTGATGGATATCATCATGCCGATGCTGGATGGCATTCTTCGGGTAGCCCGGCGGTTGAAAGAGATGAATTCGCCCACTAAAACTGTTGTCCCGCCTCAGCTGGAAATGGAGAAAGCGTTCCTCCCTTAAGATAGCGGAGAGAACGTATGAGAAAAGAACGGAAGCACTTCACTGCAGAAGAAAAGGTAGCCATCCTGAGGCGACACCTGTTGGATAAGGTGCCGGTTTCTGATCTGTGTGAGGAAGTGGGCCTGCAGCCCACGGTTTTCTACCGTTGGCAGAAGGAGTTCTTCGAGAACGGAGCATCTGCCTTCCAATCGAGGGAACGCCCGCACCGTCAGGCGGAGGAGAAACAGAAACGGATTGAGTTCTTGGAGAAGAAGGTTCAGATCAAGGACGAGGTCTTGGCCGAGCTGATGGCGGAGCACATCGCGTTAAAAAAAAGCCTTGGGGAACTCTGAGAGAGAGCTGGGTGCCGCATGACGTGCGGGATCAGGTGGTGGATTTCGTCCGACGCTGGTCGGAGAAGGCCGAGATCAGTGTCGGACGATTCATTCGGTGGCTGGGGATAACCGCCAGCAAGTTCTACGACTGGCGGCAGCGTTACGGGCGCGTGAATGAGCACAACGGTTGGGTTCCCCGCGATTTCTGGCTGGAGCTATGGGAGAAAGAAGCGATCATCGGC
>Ga0207646_10003136_pt1 | contig 18951 bp, 10 predicted proteins | sample KBSK5502metaG_FD_184343 | JGI IMG/M metagenome (GOLD analysis project Ga0207646, IMG submission 184343) | Corn, switchgrass and miscanthus rhizosphere microbial communities from Kellogg Biological Station, Michigan, USA - KBS K5-50-2 metaG... | ecosystem: Host-associated > Plants > Roots >...
TTTTCCGGTGGCGCCTGGCAAGCACCAGTGGCCCTCACGACTCCACGCGTGGGCTTCGTGAGCGACCTGGAGGTGGATCCTGCCGATCCGAGCCGCCTGTGGGCGACGTATTCCACTCTCGCCGGCACCAGCCACGTCTTTCGAAGCGACAACGGCGGGACGACCTGGACCGACGTGAGCGCTGGGCTACCCGTGATTCCTTTCAACGCCCTGGTCGTCGACCCGGCCAACACCAATGTGGTGTACGCGGCCGCAGACGTGGGCGTCTTCCGTTCCACAAACGCAGGAGGGGCCTGGAGCTCATTCGCCAACGGGCTGCCGAATGTGCTCATCAAAGATCTGGTCTTGCACGCTGGCTCAAGGCTGCTGCGGGCTGCGACGCAAAGTAGAGGCGTGTGGGAGATCCCGGTCGACCAGGCAACCATGCCGGACGTCGAGGTATACCTGCGCGATAGTGCAGTGGACACCGGGAGGCTTTCGCCATCGCCGTCGGGTGTCAATGACCCGTTCAACTTCGGGTCGGTCACGTGGCTATGGCAGTGTCAGGACGTCAAGGTAGACTCGCCGCCATTCCAGCAACCGCTGCCCACCGACGTCGACTTCGAGGTGTTCGACGATGACCACGGGGTGTTTCTCGCCGGGCTGCTGCACGAGAACACTACCCGCGGACGCACCGTGCGGGTGTTCGTGCAAGTGCATAATCGCGGGGTGAATGCCGCCACCAACACTGCAGTAAAGGTATTCTTCGCGGACGCCTCCGTGGGCCTCCCGGACCTGCCGGCCGGCTTCTGGACGAATTTTCCCAATAACACCCTACCGGTGGCGTCTCCTTGGCAGGCGATCGCACCCCACGCCATCGTCCCGACCGTTGAGCCTGGGCATGCAGAAGTCGTGAGCTTTGATTGGGCGGTACCGGTGTCGGCGGCAGACCACTCATGTCTGCTTGCGATCATCAGTGCGGCAAACGACTCGATCACGACCACAGAGCTGGCCGTCGGAGCCCTCGTGGCGAACAACAAGAAGTGCGGCCTCAAGAACCTCACGGTCGTCAACCCGCCTCCAATAATAGGGCCGTTGGTGTACCAGGTGGCCCTGAATCTCTGGCTAACCCGCGGAGTGAAGCGATATGCCCTGACCGCTGATAAGGGATCCGAGGCCCTAGTGCGTGGGATCCTCTTCAGCAAGCGGCTCTCAGCACTTGCCAAGGCTGCTAGCCTCGAGCGGATGAGCCTGACAGCGGACGACAAGGCGCGACTCAAGCGGCTGGTTACAGAGAACCCCCGTCTGAGGGAACGGCTCGATCTGAGCACGGCATACCGGACCCGGCGGCGCACTGTACTGCTGGAGAAGTTCGAGCTCGGCAAGGAACCCGAACCGATGGTGGTCTTGGTGGACCCGAATGCCAAGCCAGGGCACTGGTCCTTCACGCAACGCGATGCCGAAGGCGGGCTCGTGGGCGGCTTTACGCTTCAGTCGCTGGATCACGGACGAGGCGTCGAGATAGCCGCGACTACTCGCGGCGGCCGGCCGAGACGCAAGGCTCGGAGGCAGGATGGAGCTGATCCGAGTAGGCGTGCTCGTCAGATGCCAAAGACGATCCGTCGGAAGCGATGATGCTTGCCTAGCTCTGGTGGGTCCATCTACTTGACACCAGCCGCCGTCGAGATGAGTTTGAGCATCGCCCGCATGTCAAAGCCGATTGCGACGAACAGTTTTCCCGTCCATCGTTGTGCCGTCGGAAGCGTGGCAGTTGCGTCACCGTGGAACTCGCCGCCAACGGTCAGCCCGGCGTTAGGATCGAGCTCGTGCACGTGCGCAAAGTGCACGCCGCCCATGGCGGAAAGACCTAGGCCTGCGCCGGTGCCGATGTCGGCGCTAAGCCCCACGAAGACGTTGTCTGAGAAGTTCTTGAGGGCGATGCCGACGCTGGGGTTGATGCGGTGCCAGGGCTTGTCTGGTCCCTTTTCAATATCGCGGCGCTTCCACAGGTAGGGAGTGAAGAAGACGACATATCGGTAGTTCCACTCCCGCTCGTCGCCGGCGCTGACGATCAGCTTGTCGCCGCGGCGAACGATCGTGAACGTCGGATCGACTGCGCGCGTGGCGAGGGCAGCGAAGGAGAAATACCCCGTGTAGAGCGGGGTGACCGTGAATGTGACGGTGCCGCGGACGGTCTCCTCGAGCTTTCCGTCCGTTTCCTGCTTTTCGACGATTTCGAATTTTCCCTCGCCCGGTTGGAAATCGCCGAGGGGGAAATCCTTGGTTCGGCAAGGCCCCGGCGCGCCGCCGGGAGCACGAGCGGCCTCCTTTTCCACGCCGATGACGCGTGACTCAACCGGGGTGCGGGTCTGGCTGGCACGACGCACAACAACGCTCTCTAGCCGGTCTTTTGGGCCAGCCACGCGGACGATGACCGTGTCATCCTCATCAACGGGGAGTTCCGGTCGTGCCAGCACCCTGCCGAGGAGGTCGACGCCGAAGATGGCTTCGTTCTTCTCGCGGAAGTAAAACTGCGAGCCGGTGATTGCCGAGGAGCAGTCGGGTAGAGTGTTCCTCCCCGCGGTTGCCTCCGTCGGAGCGGTCGCAGTGTCCGCGGTGAACTTGCCAACTGATTTGCCGTTGCACATCAGCTGCAGCGTCGTGCCGCTCGCGACCCTGGAGACGTCGAAATTGATTTCGCCTGGTGAGCCCTCACCCGCCTTGGTGCCAGCGGCAGGCGCGAGCGCGATCTTGCCTGCGCACAGGTGGCCCTTATCCTCGACCGTAAGTCGGGCCTTCACTGAGGCCGGCAAAGACACGAGGGGTTTGCCGGCCGCGTCCCTGGTCACTACCGCCCGCTGCGCCACTGCTGATGCTGTGGGTGCGAGCCACACAAGACCCACGAGGAATGCGAGCCGCGGTTGAAACTTCATACGTTTGACTCCTTCTCGCTATGACAGCGGGAGGTCGCAGTCGAGCAGGTTGAGGACTGGGCCGATCTTGCTAAACACGCTCCACCGAGGGCCTCCGGTAAGCCGCCCCGCGAGAAGACCAAGAGCGTAGCCATCCTCATCGAGCAGGACTGCACCTGAATCCCCGGGGTTGGTGGGGATGGCCGCAAACAGGGCATCATCAGGCGCGGACTGCACGACGAGTTGGACATCCGGCTCCTCGATCTGTCCCGTGACGAAGCCGCTCGTCGCACCAAAGAGCATCACTGGGGTGTGCCGGTCGCCGGGCAGCAAAACCGGCCGCCAGCCACGAATGGGTTTGCCGCTCGGAAGGATGTTGTTGAGCTCGGCGTCCAGGGGCAGGTCGATGCGGCCGGCATCGACCGGTGATGTGACGCCGAGCGACATGGCACCAAGGAGTGCTGGTTGCGCTGCGTGGATTGGGTCTGGGCTAAAGAAGGGCACAGGGGGGCTGTTCGCGTCGATGGCGGTTCGGCCTGCGACATGCATCGCGCTAAGCGCCGCCACAACGCCGGTGGGCCTTAGAACGAAGCATCCCAGGGAGCCGAAGGTGCCGACGGTTCGGTCAGGCCCGATGCTTGCTCCAGGAAAGTTGAGCTGTTCGAACGCACCAACCTCCACGACGTCAGTGCGCAGATGCACAGCTTTGCGCCGGATCTCCTCCGGGACCATACCGGATGGCTCCAACTCGCTCGGCGCGCGCTTCTGCGTGACATACACGGTTGCGACAAGCTCTCCGGTGGGTACACCTGCTCGCAGCCGTTCTGCGAGCGAAAAGCCAACGACGCCTGGCTTTCGTGCCAATAGACGGTGCCGTGCGCGCAGCAGCTCATGGTGCTTGCGCAGCGACTGAGCTACCAGAACACCTGGCGTCTTGGGTGTGCTGGTTTTTGCGAGCTCCCGGCGGAGCGTGCCAAGTCGCCGTTGCAACGCATGGTACTCCCGCACAGATGCCGCAAGTGGTCGCGCCGTTCGGCCCACGTCCTGTCGCCGGTTCGTGCCGTTCCCAGCCACGCTACGTCGGAGGCGCGCCGCGCAGGCTTTTTGTTTGGTTGCGTTGATACGTGAGGAATCGGTTCACGTGATCGTTGGCGGTGTCTGCCCGCGCCTGCGTGCTCGTGATCATGAACGCGGCGCGTTCGGTGACCCGGGTCGCGTCATCGGGCACCATGTTCGCGATGTACTGACTGTACGGCACCAGGCCGTGCTGGTTGCTGTTGAGTCGCTGTGAGGCCCGAGGGACCGTAGCAGGTGGTGCAGCTGCCGTGATCTGCGTTTCTGCCGGCCCGTTGCTCGGCGTGCAGGAGTGGGCGTGAGTACGTTCATCCCTCACCGCCGAATGCCTGGACTTTCTTGAAGAAGACACTCTGGGAAAACCCAAGGCGAGGGCAAACCCAACCGGCGACACTGCCTCTTGCGCGGCCACAAGGATGAAATGCTCTCAGCTGCGCGGCGCTGATCCACGCGCCTTGCCGCTCGCATGGCGGTGACGCATACCTGTGTTGTGTGCGGCAATGCTGGTCTTTCGTTCTTCTCGCGTTGGCCAATCTTCTGTTGAGCTTCCAACGGTCGAAACACTCTTGGGCTTGAGTCGTTACCAACCCCGTCGTTGGGCTAGAGGCAAGCTCCATTGACCAGAGCCCGGCATCCGCGCGCACGCGCCGTGCAACGAAGAGGAAGGCAACGGCGCGTGCCGGCTCCGGCGTGGCGAGTTGTGACTTCGCGAGCAGCCTCCAAAATCTCCTTCCGGGATGTCCCTTCCCCGCCTCCCATCGCCGCACAGTACTCGGGTCTTTTCCGAGGAGCCGGGCCAGACCCGCCTGGAAGAGTCCCCGAGCCGTCCCGGCGACCCGAACACGCCCCGCGAAGGAACCCAGGTAGCGGTCTCAGGTCGGCGCCCCAAGAACCGGATTGGGGACCCGAGTTCGCCACCGACTTTCCTTAGCGTGATCGAAGGATGTCCGGAAGTCCGCAAAGTCTGTGCGAACTCAGACTATCCCTTCTGCACCTTCCCGAAGAAGGTCGAAGATCGCCGGCCTAAACGCGACGACAAAGGCCGCACCGGAGCTGCGTTCGCCGAAAAGTTCGGGCGGTCGGTGATGGGTCTGCGGTTGGACCCCGACCGGTCGTAAACGTTTGGAGGATCCAAGTAGAGCAACCCGGAGCCTTCCGCTAAGCTGAACCCCGCACCGGCCGGCGCTCAGGAGATCTGCCATTTCGACGGGAGAGATACGAGATGCGGTTAGTCGAGCCCGCAGTCACCGGATCACGCCCGATCGGTCGCCCCGCTGCTGCCCCGCTGCCCTGAACCGTGGCTTCGCACACCGAGAGAATCCTCAAGGTAACGCCCTGAGAGTGAGGCTCGGCGCATCCTTGGGCGCTCGGATGCAACTCCGCGAACCCCATGGGGCGGACTCAGAATCAGCGCTGAGGAGACGAAAAAGCGCGGTGCCCGCTCGCGAGACCCTGTCGTGCCGGGTCGGAGTTCGCATTCGCCGCTGGCCCCCCGCCTTTTGCAGGCCGGGATTTCGGAGAACGGCATTCTGCGGGTGCACCTAAGTGTGTTCTCTTTCAACACGTTGTTCGCTGTGAGGTTGCCCATCCGGACCTCAATCGGTGCATCTTTTGGTAACTGGCTGCAAATGAATAACTTAGATAGGCTTGACGGCGACGGTAGCTAGTGCTAGGGTTTCTACGTGAACTACAAGCCCATCGGGACCTAAGCCCCACCGCGAGACTGGGGCGTGGATCAAAGCTTCAGGCTACCGCCTTTAGCCGGTTTTTGGCCGCCCGGCCTCGTCTCGCAAATAAGCTTCAAGGGTATTCTTTAGGCTCTCAAGGGCCTCCGACGTCCTAGGTCCAAGTTCTGCCTCAGGTATTCTTTTTAGATCCTCCAACTGACCCTCAAGCTGTGACCGCGGGAATTCCTCCCGTTTCTCGTACCAGTATTCCCAAAACGGCCGATTTATTTCGTGCTCCATCACAGTGGCGAACACTTGGATCAGGCACATATAGGTTGCAAAGGGATACGCAGTGTCCACAAGCCAGCCGTCAAATTTCAGCTTCAGTCGGCTGAACAGCTCATTCGTACTCGGGTCAGCACCGGTGTACTTCGAGTGAAAGTCGCCAAGATCCTCGTTGAGCGCCATAGACTTCATGGCGAGCGCAGCATCGACGACACCGAATCTGCGCTCATCCTCAAGAATCCTGCGAAGCACTCCGAATGCGCCGGCTACGATGTCTTCCCCGCTTCGGTTTTGGAATTGGACGCCTCCGATTTCGTCAATCAGAAACTTCATGCGCTTCATGAACAGCAACAAGGAGAAGAGGCACTCCATCCGGGCCACCTCCTCGCCCTTCGTCGCCGCCTCAATCCTTCCCTGTATACGTCCAAGGCTCGACAGGCCAGGTAGGTAGTACTTCTGCACATCCTTGAAGTTCTGCGCCAGTAAACCCTGCCACACTTGCATTCTCCGCCCGCGCTGATCCTCCTCTCTCTTGGCACTCTCCAAGTGCGCCTGGGTAGCCTTCTGGAAGGTCAGGCCTATCAGAAATATGGCCAAAGGAATGGCAATGTCTTTGGCGATGCCCAGAAACCGACGACCTGCGTTTAGAAAAGCTTCCCTCCATGGGCTCGTCACCTCGATCGGGCCGAGAATCAGTGCCTCTCGCGCCTCGCCGCCCGAAGGCCGTTGCCATGCGATGACAATCATCGGGCTATACGTTCCGAGTTCACCCTCCGCGCGAAGCCGAGCGTGGAGAGTCGAAGCTTCGCCTGGCGCGAGGCAGGCTGGTGGGCTAACTCGACGCCCGACTTCATCGCACGTAGGCAGGCCGTTTGGCGTCCAACACGACCGATCGTCTGGAACGAAACCTGGTGTGATAAAGGGCGCGAGAAGCCGCACTCCCGAGACTGGACTATCTGTGCCGTTGATTGCTGAGATCCAAAACGCAACCGCTTTGCCTTTGTCTACCTTATTTGTTGACAGCCAACCTTCAAGCGTGAGGTCCACAGAACGAACCCGGACGAATCTTGGCCCCGTCGGTTCCGGCTTAGGGGCCTGCCACCGCTGGCTCAGAACGTAGCCCCCGAGCAGAAACGCGACAGCGAGCATCATCAGCGCTCGCCGACTCACGCGGAACGGGGACGCCGCGCCGTTCACTGACGGCGTTTCCTTCGCAGGTCTGGATCCTTCATAGTCTTATGCGTTCGGAGCGAGTGTTGGCTTCTCGAGGCCATCGACGTGTGAGCGGTCCAGGAGCGCAGGCCGCACATTCTCCCACATCAGGAAGGAGGACTCCGCGTGCTCCACGGTGTAGCCGTGACGGCACTCGTAGTTGGCAGTGGCCCGCCTTTGCCTCCGGGAATGCTCTTCAGGGAAGGTGACCGAGGAGCTCATCGAGGCGTCGTCGGAGCCTCGCGACAGGCCGGCGCCACCCCTCCTCCCAGTTCCAGACCGTGCTTATATCGACCCCGATGTGGGCGGCCAGGGACCGGATCGAGAGCCCGCGGGCCGTTCGTGCCCGCGGAGCTCCTGGCCAAAGCTCTCCCCCGACGGCCGAGGGTCGTACCCGAGAAAGGCTGGGATGCGGGGGATGAATCTTAGCCGGGGCTCGGACCTCCCCATCTCCCAGTTATTGACCGTTTTCGGGTCGGCACCCAAGCGGGTACCGACCTCTTTCTGGAATAGTCCGAGTTCCAGACGGCGCTTGCGGAGATGGTCCCCAAGTCGCTGAAGTTGGACCGGATAGCGCCCGTCTGGTTTGGGAGTCTTGAAATGCAGGTGGCAGAAAGGCAACGCTGCCCTGCCCGTGCGGCTTCGCCGGCGACCCGCGCCGCGCATGCCGCTGCGATCCAGCTTCCCGGGCGCGTTACGGACGAAAGCTCTCCGGACCTCTGCTCGACCGGATCGACCTTCACGTCGCGGTTCCGGCCGTTCCATGGTCGGATCTTGAGCGGAGCTCGGAAGAGTCTTCGGCTGCGATTCGAGAACGCGTCGCCGGCGTCCGACGGCGGGCGACGGCCCGGCGCCCGGGGCGCGAAGGTTTTCGCAATGCGGACCTGACGCCGGCGGAGCTCGATCCCCGGGTTTCTCTCGAGCCGGCGGCGCGGCGAGTTCTCGAGTCCGCCGTCGAGAGGTTCGGGCTTTCGGTTCGGGCCCTCTACCGGTGCCTGAAAGTCTCACGGACGATCGCGGATCTCTCGGGCGCCGGCCCGATCGCGCGCGCCCACCTCGCGGAGGCGATCTCGTTCCGGCTCCGGACCGGCGACTCCGACGGATTTTCTACCGCTCGGGAGCCCTGGCCGCGAGCCCGTCCTTCGTGAGCATTCCGGCGAACTCCGACTTGTTCACCGAGTGCAGCAAGGCCTCGCTCGGATCCACGAGCTTTCTCTTCACGAGGTCGAGGAGGGAGTCGTTCAGGGTCATCATCCCGGCCCCCCGGTTCGTCTGGATGACCGAATAGATCTGGAAGGTCTTCGACTCGCGGATGAGGTTCGCGACGGCGGGAGTCGCGTAGAGGATCTCGTAGGCCGCGATCCGTCCGCCGCCGATCTTCCTGCACAGAGTCTGGGCGATGACGCCGCGAAGCGAGGTGGACAGCATCTGCCGGATCTGGTCCTGCCGGTCCGCGGGGAACTGGTCGATGACCCGGTCGATCGTCGAAGGAGCGGTCGTGGTGTGGAGTGTCCCGAAGACCAGGTGTCCCGTCTCCGCCGTCTCGACCGCTATCGCGATCGTCTCTAAGTCGCGGAGCTCCCCGACGAGGACGATGTCCGGGTCTTCTCGAAGCGCCGCGCGCAGCGCATTCTTGAACGAGTCGGTGTGCGAATGCACTTCGCGCTGGTTGACGAGGCACTTCTTGTTCTCGTGAACGAACTCGATCGGGTCCTCGATCGTGATGATGTGGTCGGTGCGGTTCTCGTTGATGTAATCGATCAGCGCCGCGAGCGTCGTCGACTTGCCGGATCCGGTCGGTCCGGTCACGAGGACCAGCCCTTTGGTCAGGGAGCAGAGATCGAGGACCTGGTTCGGCAGGCCGAGCTCCTCTGCGGTCCGGATCTCGAAGGGGATCGCGCGGAAAACCGCGCACGGTCCGCGCCGATCGCGGAAGAGATTCGCCCGGAAGCGGGAGACGCCCGGGATCGAATGAGCGAAGTCGGTGTCGTTGCGTGTCTCGAACTCCAGCTGGTTCCGGTCGGGAGTGATCTCGAACAGATCTTTGAGCAGATCATGCTCCCGCGACGTTTCGGCGCCGGGCAAGCCTCTCATTTCCCCGTGGACCCGGATTCGAGGGGGCGTACCGGTCGAGAGATGGAGGTCCGACGCCCCCATCTCGAGCATCGTCAGGAGCATTCGATCGATCGACGTCGTGACTTGCACGTCCTGCAGAGAGGACCGGGGAGACGCCTCCGGGGCAATCGCGAGCTCGCGCTCGATGGAGACGGGCGGCGGCTCCGACTCGGCGACCGGCTCCGAAACCGACTCCGCCTTCTCGATCGTGACTCTCCAACGCGAGGCAGCCGCATTCACTCGAACCACGACCGGGCCTCCGCCGTTGCGGTAGGAGAAAGTGGTTCCCCCGTTGCGTTGGAGCTCGATTCCGGCGGGCAGGATTTCCTCCACCAGCCGCACGAGCGAGGCGTGCGGCGTGGTCTGTGAGGCGTAGCGCGGCCCGTCGGGGAAAGACAGCATCACCTTCTCGTCGCTCGACAGGACCGCGCCCGTCGCCCCGAACCGCGCGACGCTCCCTAGGAGCTGATCGATCTGCGCCACGGCTCGTCCTTCGACTGACCATCTTCGATCACGCTCAAAACGGAATCCTTGTTCACCAGATAGACCTGGTCTTCGGTCCAGAGCCGGAAGAACCGCTCCTTGCGATTCAGGAGATCGACCACGCGAGAACCGTCCTGAAGAGCGGAATAGAGCAGGTCACCCTCGAGCGAAGCTCCTCCGGTCATCTCGACGCGCACGCACTGCCGGTGCTCGAAGAGCTCGTCCCCCGCTTCCTGCCCGTCGACCGATGAGAGAGGCACCCCGATCCACAGCACGGCGCGCGAGTTGAAGATCTCGCACTCCCCGCTTTCGGCGTCGCACGCCGGCAGGAAGGTTTCGGCCTGGAGAAGATCGAGCACCCGCTGACGCTGAAATGCGTGAGAATCGTGCTCCGCGAGGAAGAGTTTCATCCGCCGCGGTGGCCGGTCCTCAATCGCGAGCTCGACCTCGAGCGGCTGCTTGCGGATCCTGAGTTTTTCCGATTCACTCATGCGGGCAACTCCCTCGGGCGGACGACTTCACAGCCGATCAGACCGAAACCTGCGGCGAGAACAGGCTCTTGAGAACTGCGAGCCGCATACCGTTCGAACGCTCTTCGTAAACGCCTGCGCTCCCGGAGCTTCGGAAGTTGGTTGACGAGCCGGGCGACGGGAAATGCGACTTCTCCCGCCGAAAAACGTCGGAAAGTGCCACTCCACGTCAGCGCGGGACGGGGCAGGGCGCGTATGATCGACCCTGCGACAAACGTCGCGTATCGGATTTCCGCGCGTTGAAGTACTCTCTAGAAAACTCATCGGCAGGGCGGGCTGACAGACAGAAAACAGCCCGGCCCCTGGAGAAATGCTGAGATGAACGACAATCCGGACGATTTCGAGTCCACGGAGCGGCGCGAGATCGAGCGGCGCGTGGGCATCGGGAGACGAATTCTCGGAGATCGGCGCATCGCGGAACGCCGTGGCAGGGAAGGTGCAAGGATCGTCGGCGTCGAAAGACGAACCGTGCCAGACAAAAGAGTGGGCGAGCGAAGAATCGCGACCGAGAACAGACGAAGGCTCGCCGATCGGCGGGCTTCCTCGGGCGCCGCGCGAAGTGTCCCGGCCCCGGGCGTGATGCCGCAATGACGCGGTCGACGTCGAATCGGGCCGAGTGTGGCGGGCAGTTCGAAAGAAGTTTCGAAGGAGGTCTTTTGACAGAACCGACCGATTGACCCCGCGACTCGCTACCGTGCTCGCAGGGCATTCGCCTTTCCTGTGCCTCGTCGGCCGGCCCTCCGCGGCCCCCTATTCCTTCCGACCACGCCGCGCCCCTCTCGCGATCTTTCCGCTTGTCGGCTTTCCAATCGCAGTCTCTCCGAGCGCATGAGCAGCGCGGCGCCTCCGCGCTCCGGGACGTCTCCGATCCGGATCCTGCACCTGGAGGACGACGATTCGGACACTCTCCTCGTCCGCTCCGTCCTCGAGACGGAGGGGATCGAATGTCAGTTCCTCCATGCCCGAACTCGGGAAGCGTTCCTCGCCTACCTCGAAGGTGAAGAGTTCGACCTGATCTTCGCCGACAACGAGCTCAAGTCCTTCGACGGTGTCACCGCGCTCGCAATGGCCCGGGAGAAGAGGCCCGACGTTCCCTACCTTTTCGTCTCCGGCACGATCGACGAAGAGCTGGCGATCGAGACCCTGAAGCAGGGTGCGACTGACTACGTTTTCAAGCAGCGCCTGAACCGGCTCGCGCCGGCGGTCCGGAGGGCGCTTGCCGAGGCGCAGGACCGAAAAGAGCGGAGGGCGACGGAGAGTGCCCTGCTCCGCCAGGCGAGGCTGCTCGACCTCGCGAGCGACGCAATCGTGATCGGGGACTTGAGCGGCCGCGTGTGCTACTGGAACCAGGGGGCCGAGCGGCTCTACGGCTGGACCCGGAGCGAGGCGATCGGGAAGGTCTTCGACGAGCTGCTCGGCACGCAATACCCGTCCCCGCCCGAGCAAATGCAGGCGCGCCTCCTCGAAGAGGGACGGTGGGAGGGGGAGCTCGTCCAGTCGCGGCGCGACGGCGAGCGCCTGACGATCTTGAGCCGCTGGACGCTCGAGCACGGGTCCGAGGGCCGTCCCGCCGCCGCGCTCATCATCAATACCGACTTGACGCCGCGAACCCGACTGGAAGCCCAGCTTCGCCAGTCGCAGAAGATGGAAGCGATCGGGACGCTCGCCGGGGGCGTGGCGCACGATTTCAACAACATGCTGACGTCCATCATCGGTTTCAGTCACCTGCTCGGGCAGGAGCTGGAGAGCGACAGCCCGCTCAAGGAATTCGTGGACGAGATCCGGAAGGCGGCGGACCGGGCGGCCTCCCTGACCCGCCAGCTCTTGACGTTCAGCCGCCGCCAGGTGCTCAATCCTGTGGTCGTCGACCTGAACTCGGTCGTCCAGAATCTGAGCGGGATGTTCCGGAGGCTGATCGGAGAGGACATCGAGTTCGAGATCGTTCTCGGGAAGAAGCTCGGCTGCGTCAAGATCGATCCGGGCCAGATCGAGCAGGCGATCGTCAACCTGGTCATCAACGCCCGCGACGCGATGCCGCGCGGAGGCCGGCTCACGATCGCGACGAGCAATGCCGAGATCCCGGCCGAACCAGGCCAGCCCCCACAGACGGCGGACGGCTCCTGCGTGGTCCTCGCCGTGAGCGACACGGGGACGGGAATGGACGCCGAGACGCGGGCGCGAATCTTCGAGCCGTTCTTCACCACCAAGCCGATCGGGAAGGGAACCGGTCTCGGCCTCTCGACGGTCTACGGGCTCGTGCAGCAGAGCGGAGGCGACATCTCCGTATCGAGCGAGCTCGGCAGGGGGACGACGTTCCGGATCTCTCTGCCCCGGACCGAGGAGCAGGCGTCGGAGGCGGAGGCGCCATCGACGGAGAAGGACGCGGCGGATGGCTCCGAAGTCGTTCTTCTCGTCGATGACGAGGAAGCCGTCCGGAGTCTCGCGCGGCGGATCCTGAAGGCGAAGGGGTACAACGTCCTCGAGGCCGGCTCCGGCGAGGACGCGCTCGAGAGGGCGAGGAAGCATCCGGGACGGATCGACCTTCTGTTGACCGACGTCGTCATGCCCGGGCGGAGCGGTCCGGAGATCGCGCAAGTCCTGTCTCGGGAGCGCCCGGACTTGAAGGTCCTCTATGTCTCCGGGTACACGCACGACGACACCCTCACGCGAGGTTTGCTCGAATCGGGAGTGTCTTTTCTCCAGAAGCCGTTCGGCTTCGAGATCCTGGCCCGGAGAGTCCGGGACGTCCTGGACGAAACGGAAAAGGACCTGGCTCGCAATGGAACCGGCTGAAACCGCGATCTTCCGGCCGATGAACCTCGGCCCGACGGAGGCGCCGGCCGCCCGGATCCTCGTGGTGGACGACGACCCGCAGGTCCGCCTTCTCTTGAAGAAGCTCCTGGCGGGCGCGGGCTACGCGGTCGAGGAGTTCGGGACGGCGGAATCGGCGCTCGACCGGATCCGGGCCGGCGTGGCCGATCTCGTCTTTCTCGACCTTCAGCTTCCCGACCGTTCGGGCCACTCGGTCTTGAAGGAGATCCGCTCGGACCCCGTGACGCGCCTCCTGCCCGTCGTGATGCTGACGGGATTCGCCTCCTCGGGTGAGAAAGTTCGCGCGTACGAGCAAGGCGTCACCGATTTTCTCGCCAAGCCGTTCGCACCGGACGAGCTGCTTCCCCGGGTCCGGTCGCTCGTGTTGCTCAAGCAGTTCGCCGACGAGCACGAGTACGCCGAGCACATGATCGTGACCCTTGCGCGCACGATCGATGCGCGCGACCCGTACACCGCCGGCCACAGCGCGCGCGTCGCGGACTACGCCGAGCTCGTGGCGCGTCGGATGGACCTCGACGAGACCACCCTTCTCGAACTGCGCCGCGGAGCGCTCTTCCACGATCTCGGCAAGATCGCGGTTCCCGATGCGGTGCTCTTGAAGCCCGGTCCGCTCACCGCCGGGGAGCGGGGCGTCATTCAAAAACACCCTGTGGTCGGTACGGAGCTCCTCGCCCCCATGAAGACGATGTTGAAGAGTCTTCCGATCGTCCGCTTCCACCACGAGCGACTCGACGGCTCGGGATACCCGGACGGACGGGCGGGCGCCGATCTGCCCCTGACGGTCCGCATCGTGACGGTCGCGGACATCTTCGACGCGCTGACGACGACCCGCGTCTACCGTGCTGCCCTCAGCCGGGAGGCCGCCTACGAGATCATGGACGATGAGGTCCGGTGCGGCTGGTGGGACGGAGAAGTGCTTCGCGAGCTTCGGGCGGCGGTCGCGGAACTCCCGGGCGGCGCCCTGCGACCCCGGTATCGCTGACGGAGGAGGGTCAACCCCGACTAGTCGCCGCCAACCTCCGGTGTCGACTTTTTCCCCAGACTCTTGCCGCGTAGTACGCGTACCGCTTTCCGGAATCGAGCTCGATCGGCATAATTGACACGATCTCGCCGGACGTGGCCCTCCAAGGTCGTCGCTTCGCGATCGGAAGCTCGACTCTGCCGGACCTCGACGAGCCGGAGAGAGGGACAAACCGTGTTCAGAGACAGGTTGGCGGTTCGAGCGGAGTCGACCCGACTGTGGCGGCCGGGACGACCAGCCCCCCGTCAAAGGGAGCAGGTCCGCCGCGCCGAGACGCTCAGGCAATGAGCGAGGACAGGAGGCACTCCCCCGGGAGATCCGAGTCCGACGGCGATTTCGAAAGTCCGATCGCCGCAAAGGTCCTCGGCCGGAGCCGCGGCCGTCCTCGCGGCGAGCGGGATCGCCGGGGACCTCGTTCCAAAGGCATCCGAATCCTGGTCGTGGACGACGACATCGGTTACCGCAGGGCCCTTTGCGCGATGCTCGAGTCGGAGGGTTACGACACTGTCGAGGCCGGCAACGGGCAGGAAGCCCTCGAGAAGCTCGGGTCTTCGGCGTTTGACGCAGCCATCACCGACATCCTGATGCCGAAGATGGACGGCTATCGCTTCTGCTACGAAGTCCGTCGGAACGAGAAGCTGCGGGATCTCCGGGTCATCATTCACAGCGGGACCTACACGTCGCCCGCGGATGAGGGTCTGGCGTCGAGCGTGGGGGCCGATCGGTTCATCGGAAGCCCCGCCACGACTTCCATCTTCCTCGAAACGCTGGAAGGGGTCCTTCGGGAAAAGAGGACATCCTCCAAGGCGGTTCCGGAGATCGCCCGGTTAGACGTCCTCCAACAGTACAGCGACCGGCTCGTTGCCGAGCTCGAACACAGGAACCTGGAGCTCGAATCCGCGAAAGATCGCCTGGGGGTGGCGTTTGCCGCGCTCCAGGAGTCCGAGAAGCGGTACCGCGAGCTCGTGGCCCTCGCTCCGATCGGAATCTTCCAGACGACTCCGAACGGGGAAATCGTCGCCGCGAACGCCGCCTTCGCGAAGATGCTCGGCTACTCCTCCGAGGAGCTCCTGCGGCTCAAAGCGGAGGACCTGTATTTCCACCCGTCGGAGAGGACCGCAATCTGGGATCGGGTCGAGCGCCTGGGGCATCTCCGGAGCTTCGAGGTCCGGCTGCGCAGGAAGGATGAAACACCGGTCTGGCACCTGGCGGACGCCCGCGTCGTTCGGGATCCCTCCGGAAGAATCGAGCGATACGAAATATTTGCGACGGACATGACGGAGCAGCGACGCGCCAGCGACGCGCTGCGATCATCGGAAGAGCGCTACCGGTGCCTCATGGACCGGGCCCAGGACGCCATCTTCGTGCTCGACGAACGGGAAATCGTGGTGGAGGCCAACCAGGCGGCCGAGAGTCTTCTCGTGAAGACGCGCCAGGAGATCGTCGGGCAGAGCTTTCTCGAGACACTTGCGCCGGAAGACCGGCAGGGTTTTCAGGACCGGCTCGCCGCCTCTCTGCGAGGCGGCGGCGTGAGGGGCGAGATTGCCAGTGTCCTTCGAGGCGACGGCCGGAGGGCCCCGGTCGAGGTCTCGGCATCGGTCGTCGAAATCGGAGGCGAGCCGCTCATGCTTGCGACACTCCGAGACGTGTCGGAGCGCAACGCACTCGCCGAGCAGCTCCGTCTGTCCCAGAAAATGGAAGCGGTCGGTCAGCTCGCGGGAGGCATCGCCCACGACTTCAACAATCTGCTGACCGCGATCCTGGGATACTCCGAGATCATCGCGGCGGATCTGCGCGACAAGCCGGAGCTTTTCGACGCCGTCTCCGAGATTCACAACGCGGGCAAGCGTGCCGCCGCGCTCACGCGGCAGCTCCTCGCCTTCAGCCGAAAACAGGTTCTCGAGCTGAAAATACTCGACCTGAACGAGATCGTCCGGCACATCGAGAAGATGCTGGCCCGGCTGCTCGGAGAGGACATCGAGCTCGTCACTCGTCTCGATCCGGAGGTCGGAGCCGTCCGCGCGGATGCCGGTCAGATGGAGCAGGTGATCTTGAACCTCGCGATCAACGCGAGAGATGCCATGCCGAAGGGGGGACTGCTCACGATCGAGACTGCCAGCATCGAGCTCGACGAGTCCTACGTGCAGACGCACGTTTCAACGGTTCCGGGACGCTATTCGATGCTGACCGTCTCGGACGTCGGCACGGGTATGGACGAAGCGACGCAGGCGCGTATCTTCGAGCCCTTCTTCACGACCAAAGAAAAAGGGTACGGGACCGGTCTCGGCCTCTCGACGGTCTATGGAATCGTCAAGCAGAGCGGCGGCTACGTCTGGGTGTACAGCGAGCGGGGCCGGGGGACGCGGTTCAAGATCTACCTGCCTCGGGTCGACGCCGTGGCGGAGACGGTCTTTGCCCCCGAAGCGCTCGCGTCTCGCGGCGGCGCCGAGACGATCCTGCTCGTGGAAGACGAGGATGCGGTTCGGGCGCTTGCGTCGAAGATTCTCGAGACGAGCGGCTACCGGGTGACCTCGGCGAGAACCGGGGACGAGGCCATCGAGCTCGCCCGGGTCGCCGCGGAGCCCTTCCATCTTCTCGTGACCGACATGGTGCTGCCCGGGATCGGAGGAGCGGAGATCGCCGCGCGAATCCGGGAGCGCTTTCCGGAAATCAAAGTCCTCTACGCGTCCGGCTACAGCGACGCCGTCATCCTGAAGCGGGGCCGCTACGAAAGGGGCGCCGCGTTCCTGGAGAAGCCCTTCTCCGCCGCCGCCCTCTCCCGAAAGGTCCGCGAAGTTCTCGATAGTTAGCGCTCCCGTCGGCGCCCGCCGGCTTCCCGCCCCGACGGAAAACGTGAATAATCTCCCCTCCGAGATTTGTTGACGGACTAAATGATCGACCGCGTCCTCGCCAAAGTCTTCGGCACCCAGCACGAGCGCGACATCAAGAAGCTCCTGCCGCGCGTCGAGCGGATCAACGCGCTCGAGCCATCCCTCCAGAAGCTTTCCGACGGGGAGCTCTCCGGGAAGACCGCGGAGTTGAAGGCGCGCCTCGCGGAGAAGCTCGAAGGGGTCCCGGAGGAAGAGTTGAAGGAGGCACGGCCCCGGGCCCTGAACGACCTTCTGGAGGAAGCCTTCGCGGTCGTGCGGGAGGCGTCCGTGCGCGCCCTCGGGATGCGCCCGTTCGACGTCCAGCTGATCGGCGGCATGGTGCTCCACCAGGGCAAGATCTCCGAGATGAAGACGGGCGAGGGCAAGACGCTCGTCGCGACGATGCCCGTCTACTTGAACGCGCTCACCGGTCGAGGAGTCCACGTCGTCACCGTCAACGACTACCTGGCCCGCCGCGACGCGGACTGGATGGGCAAGATTTACCGGTTCCTCGGCCTCTCGGTCGGGTGCATCCAGAACTCGCTCTCCGACGAGGAGCGGAAGCGGCAGTACGCCTGCGACGTGACCTACGGGACCAACAACGAGTTCGGCTTCGACTACCTGCGCGACAACATGAAGTTCGAGCTGGAGTCGATGGTCCAGAGAGGACACGTCTACGCGATCGTCGACGAAGTGGACTCCATCCTGATCGACGAGGCGCGGACGCCGCTCATCATCTCCGGACCGTCCGAGGAGAACACCGAGAACTACTACAAGTGCAACCGGATCATTCCCCGACTGGTCAAGGGAGAGGAGACCAAGGACAAGTACGGCAACAAGGTGACGACCGGCGACTACCTGGTCGACGAGAAGTCGCGCACCGCGGTTCTGACCGAGGAAGGCGTCGCCAAGGCCGAGAAGCTGCTGGGCGTCAAGAACCTCTACGAGCTGACCAGTATCGACCTGCTCCACGGGACCGAGCAGGCCCTGCGCGCGCACGCCCTCTACAAGAAGGACGTCGACTACATGTTGAAGGACGGCCAGGTCCTGATCGTCGACGAGTTCACCGGCCGCGTGCTGCCGGGGCGGCGATGGTCGGACGGCCTCCACCAGGCGGTCGAGGCGAAGGAAGGCGTCCGGATCGAGCGCGAGAACCAGACGCTCGCGACGATCACCCTCCAGAACTACTTCCGTCTCTACGAAAAGCTGGCGGGCATGACGGGCACCGCGGACACCGAAGCGGGGGAATTCCACCAGATCTACAAGCTCGACGTCGTGGTCGTTCCGACGAACCAGCCGATGATCCGCATCGACAACCAGGACGTGGTGTACGCCTCCGAGCGGGAGAAGTTCGACGCGGTGGCGGACGAGATCGTCGCGCTCCGCGAGAAGGGCCAGCCGGTCTTGGTCGGCACGGTCTCGATCGAGAAGTCCGAGCGGCTCTCGGGACTCTTGAAGACCCGGAAGGTGCCCCACGTCGTCCTGAACGCGAAGTTCCACGAGAAGGAAGCCGAGATCGTCGCGCAAGCGGGCAAGTCCGGCTCCGTCACGATCGCGACGAACATGGCGGGCCGCGGCACCGACATCGTGCTCGGCGGCAACCCCGACGCATTTGCCGAGCACCGCCGCGCCGAGACGAGCTCCTCCGAGGAGTTCGCCGAGCTCCTGACCCAGCTCCGCGCCGAGGCCGCGAAAGACCGCGAGAGGGTGCTGGCGGCGGGAGGCCTGCACATCCTGGGGACCGAACGGCACGAGTCGCGCCGGGTGGACAACCAGCTCCGCGGACGGAGCGGCCGCCAGGGAGATCCCGGCTCGTCGCGCTTCTACCTTTCGCTCGAAGACGATCTGATGCGCATCTTCGGCTCGGATCGCCTTCAGAACATCATGCGCAAGCTCGGAATGGAGGAAGGCGTTCCGATCGAGCACGGAATGGTCTCGCGCGCGATCGAACGCGCTCAGAAGCAGGTCGAA
>Ga0207646_10003138_pt1 | contig 18943 bp, 16 predicted proteins | sample KBSK5502metaG_FD_184343 | JGI IMG/M metagenome (GOLD analysis project Ga0207646, IMG submission 184343) | Corn, switchgrass and miscanthus rhizosphere microbial communities from Kellogg Biological Station, Michigan, USA - KBS K5-50-2 metaG... | ecosystem: Host-associated > Plants > Roots >...
TTGCAAACGCTGCCCACAGAAATCGTCTGTTGGTTGCAACGCCCGGTGGCAGAGGGCGAGATGGAACTCAAGCAAGCTGCTTAACATGAAGATCATGACTTACTTATCTCTTAACTTGGCGCTTATGAGCGGTAGCGAGCGTCGCTTCCCACACCAGAGTCTTGGTGGAGACCACGCTCGCTACCGCTCGCGGTACCGACTCGAAACTGCTCTCACTCTCCCGTCAACTGCACCACGATTTCGCGCCGCCGCGGCCGATTATCGAAGTCGATCAGCACGACTTGCTGCCAGGTGCCGAGCAGCAGATGGCCCTCCTTGAAAGGGATGGTGAGCGAGCAGCCGAGCATGGCCGCGCGCACGTGCGAGTGCCCGTTGCCGTCATGCCACGTCTCTTCGTGGTGGTAGTAGGCGCCCTTCGGGGCGATCTTCTCGAAGGCGGCGGGGATGTCCTTGAGCAGTCCCGGCTCGTACTCAATAGTCGTCAGCCCGGCCGTCGAGCCGGAGACGAAGATGAGCGCTTGGCCGTGCGTGAACTCATGCTTGCGCACGAGCGCCGAGACCTGCGGCGTGATGTCAATGACGTCGGTGTCGCCGCGCGTCGAGAGCGACAGCGCGTCAGTGACGAGTCTGGTAGCCATAACCAAACCTCCCTTGCTTTCATTGCCTGACGATCAACGCGTCTTCCACGTGGGGCCGGCTGTGCAGGGTGACGTGGACGGGACAGCGGCCGGCGATGTAGAGCAGGCGCTGGCGGTGCTCCGGTGTCACTTCGCCGGTGACATAAATGATCCGGCTGATGTGCTGAACCTCTTCGTTGCGCTCGCGCTGCCCCTCGGCGCACGACTCGCAATCCTCCGCGTGGATGCGGTCGAATGAGAGCAGCACTTCGACCTCGGTGATCGGGAGTTGCTTGCGCTCGATGTACATCCGCAGCGTCATCGCAGTGCAGGCGCCGAGGCTGGCGAGCAATAGCTCATAGGGTGATGGGCCTTCGTCGGTCCCGCCGGCTGACTGCGGCTCGTCGGCAATGAGCATGTGCCGGCCCGCGGCGACCCGGCAACGGAAGCCATCGGCGGTGGCTAAGTTGACGCGAACTTCACTCATGACTTCCCCCTCGGAGGTGATCTCGCCTGCAAGTTTAACCCGGGTGTTCCGGACTGCCGGCCTCCAAGCTACCCTAAAAACCGCCCGGATGCCAGGCATGGTGAGCGCCGCCGGCCGGTGCCGATTGGCGTAGGCGGGAAGCAAGCATTCGCGCCTCTCGTCCCCGATCATCAACGCCAATGGTAATAATCATCGGTCGGCGAAATGATTGCCTTGACCTGCCGTGTGAATCGCAGTAAAGTGCCGCCATTCTAAATCCGAACCAAAATTGAGAGCACGCGGGAAGAGGGACGAAGGAGAAGGCAAACGAGGGGGGGGTAAAGGGGAGCCGACCTCATCACCGGAGGAGGCCGCCCGCTGAGGTCTTGACAGTCTCCTTGAGAGAGCCGACCAAGACCACACTCGTTCTTTCACCGTACTCGATCTACGATTCGGGGCCGTGGGTGGTGAGGGCGTTGGGGCACGCCCTGCACCGGAGGAGTTGCGGTTGCGGCCGAGAGGCCGGCTGCGACGCCTAGCCGATTGACCCCGGCGGCCACACGGCAACTAATGTCCGCCCATCTTTTTTGGAGGACAGAGCATGAACAGGAATTCGTTCCATCCGATCCACTGTATTATCCCACCGCACATTCTCCGCCACGTCGCCGAAAACGGCACCCAGCGCCAGAAGGAGTGGGCTTTCCAAGGACTCACCTTGTCCGCCCGACTCCGCGGCCAGCGCGAGGCGATCGGGAACATCGCGGCCGCCGCCGCCACGCCGACCGGCACCAAGCGGCGCACGGTCTACGACGCGCGGCACGGCACCACACTCCCGGGTAAGCTCGTCCGCGGCGAGGGCGACCCGAAGAGTAAAGACAAGATCGTCAACGAAGCCTATGACGGGTCGGGCAAGACCTACGACTTCTATAGCGAAGTCTTCGGGCGCAACTCGATCAACGACCGCGGCCTGCGCCTAGATTCGACCGTCCATTTCGACCGCAACTTCGACAACGCCTTCTGGAACGGCCGCCAGATGGTCTACGGCGACGGCGACGGGGACATCTTCGAGCGCTTCACCAAGTGCCTCGACGTCATCGGGCACGAACTGACGCACGGCGTCACGCAATTCGAGGCTGACCTGGCCTATCAGGATCAGTCGGGCGCGCTCAACGAATCCATCTCGGACATCTTCGGCTCGCTCGTCAAGCAGTACGCCCTCAATCAAACGGCCAAGCAGGCCGACTGGCTGATCGGGGCGGGCCTCTTCACCAAGAAGATCAAAGGCGTAGCGTTGCGCTCGATGAAGGCGCCGGGCACGGCTTACAATGACCCGATGATCGGCCGGGACCCGCAGCCGGCGCATATGAAGGATTTCGTCAAGACGCGTTCCGACAACGGCGGCGTCCACATCAACTCCGGCATCCCGAACAAGGCCTTCTATGAGCTGGCCGTCCGCCTTGAGGGCCACGCCTGGGAGCGGGCCGGGCGCATCTGGTACGTCACGCTGCGCGACAAGCTGCGGGCCGATTCGCAGTTCCAGGATTGCGCCGAGATGACCTACGCGGTGGCCGGGGAACTTTTCGGCACCCACAGCAAGGAGCAGCAGGCCGTCCGTGAGTCCTGGGCTATCGTCGGCATTACGGCCGGCAAGCCCCTGGCTGCGCGGGCCGCTTCAGGGAGGTAGGCGGATGCGCATCAGCTTTGAACGCACAGGGGGATTTGCGGGCCTCCAGTCGCGGGGCGAAGTTGATTCGGAGAAGCTGCCGGCCAAACAAGCGCAGGAGCTTGAGCGGCTGGTCGAAGAGGCGCGCCTCTTCGACCAGCCCGCCGAAATCAGCGCCCCCCAGCGTGCACGCGACCAGTATCAATACGAACTGACGGTCGAAGACGGCAACCGCACGCACACGATTCAGACCAGCGACACCGCGGCCTCAGACGAGTTGCGAAATTTGATCCGTTGGCTGATCGATGCGGCGCGCAAAGGGAAGGCAACCAAGTCTTAGGACAGATCCGCGGGCGAAAGGGCGGGAGGCTACTTTTCACCATCAAGACACGAAAGGCACCAAGATTTATATTTCTTGGTGCCCTTCGTGTCTTGGCGGTGAGCCCTGAGGCTAAGCTATCCACCCGCCGCCAACCACCACTTCGCCGTCATAAAAGACAGCCGCCTGGCCCGGAGTGATCGCCCGTTGCGGCTCGTCAAAGGTCACTAGCACCTTGCCGTCCTCACGTGGCGCAATCGTCGCAGGAGCCTCCTCGGCGCGTGAACGAATCTTGACCGCGACGCGCAGCGGCCCGGCAAGCTCCGTGACCGCGATCCAATTCGTGCGCTCAACCACCATCTCGCGCTTGAGCAAAGCGTCGCTGCTGCCGACGACCACGCGGTTGTGCGGCGCATCGATCTGCACGACGTAGAGCGGCTCGGCGGCCGATACCCCGAGCCCGCGACGCTGCCCGACCGTGTAGCGATGAATGCCACCATGCTGGCCGAGCACCTCGCCAGTGGTCGAAACGATTTCACCTGGGGCAAGCTGCGGATGAAGGATCTCGGACGTTGGGCCTTCACTTTCAGTCGAGCGATCCACTACGGGTAAATCATTCTCGCTTGCTGCTTGTGGCCCGCCGTTCTCCGCTTCTTTCAAATAGCGCTCGATGAAGCGCGCGTAGTTGCCATCCGGGATGAAGCAGATCTCCTGGCTCTCCGGCTTCTGCGCCGTCGGCAATCCGGCAGCTTCAGCGATCTCGCGCACCTCCTGCTTGGCCATCCCGCCCAAGGGGAAGAGCGCATAACTCAACTGCTCCTGCGTCAGCTCGAAGAGGAAGTAGGACTGATCCTTCGCCCGATTGACCCCGCGCAGCAGCAGCCAGCGCCCACGCCCTGCGTCATACTCGACGCGCGCGTAATGCCCGGTCGCCACTTTTTCGGCGTCTACGCTCTTGGCCAGTTCGACGAGCTTGTCGAACTTCAAGAACGAATTGCAGGCCACGCACGGGCTGGGCGTGAGTCCGGCAAGGTACTTGCCCACGAAAGGGCGCACCACGTCACGCTCGAATTCGTCTTCGAGGTTGACTACGTAGAAAGGGAAGCCGAGCTTCCCCGCGACCGTGCGCGCATCGTAGAGGTCATCTAGGGAACAGCAACGTGAGGGCAGCGGCTCGCCGTCCGGCCCGACGTTGATGCGCCGCTGGTTCCAGAGCTGCATCGAGAAGCCGACCAACTGATACCCTTGGTTTTGGAGTAAGGCGGCGGCGGTCGAACTATCGACCCCGCCGCTCATAGCAACAGCAATCAACATAGATTAAAAACCTTGGCTCCGAGTCAAACTACGCGGCCTCGTAAATCTCAGGCCTTGACTGCGAAACTCGAAACTTTGAACTCGAAACTCTCCTTGAGCGATGTTAAGATTGAGCCTTAATTCTAGCACGACCGAAATCATTATCGCAGGGATAAACGAGGCTATGACTGAAACTCTCACCAACAAGGCGACGGCTACGGAGCAAGGGATCGAAAAGTATCGGATCACGCGCGAGCCTTACTATCTCAATATCAAGAATGAAGTGAGGCTCTTCGAGACGGCCTTCAAGTCGAAGCTCCCGGTCATGCTCAAAGGGCCGACGGGCTGCGGCAAGACCCGATTCGTCGAGGCGATGGCCTACCGGCTGGCTCGGCCGCTGATTACGGTCGCCTGCCACGAAGACTTGTCGGCGACCGATCTCGTGGGCCGCTACCTGCTCGAAGGCGAGGAGACGATCTGGCACGACGGGCCGCTGACGACTGCCGTGCGGCACGGCGCGATCTGCTACCTGGACGAGGTCGTCGAAGCGCGCAAGGATACCATCGTCCTCATCCACCCGCTGACCGATGATCGGCGCATCTTGCCGATTGAGAAGCGCGGGGCGCTGCTCTCGGCGCCCGACGATTTCATGCTGGTGATTTCCTACAATCCCGGCTATCAGAGCGTGCTCAAAGACCTCAAGCAGTCCACCCGCCAGCGCTTCCTCGCCATCGAGTTTGATTACCCTCCGGCGGAGGCCGAGATCCAGATCGTGGCGCGTGAAGGCGGCGTCACTGAGGCGACGGCGAAGGACCTGGTGAAAATCGGCGAGAAGGTCCGGAACCTGAAGGGGCACGGTTTGGAAGAAGGGGTCTCGACGCGCCTGCTGGTCTACGCGGCGCAACTGATCGCCCGCGGCGTCGACCCGGTCGTCTCGTGCGAGGTCGCCATCGCGAGCCCCATCACCGACGACCTCGAGTTGCAGCGGAGCATCCGCGAGATTGTGACCACAGTAATTTAATCGGGGCTAGGGACTAGGGGTTAGGGGCTAGGAGAAAACTTCTGCTCCCTAGCCCCTAACCCCTACTCCCTAGCCCCTGCCTTGCTATGGCGGAAGAGAAGAAAGGACTCACTGGCGCCCTGAGCGAACAGTTGAAGGGCGTCACGCGGAATACGATTGAGGCGCTGGCCATGCGCCTGGGCGTGATGCCTTCGGAGCGCGCCTGGGTCACGGTTGACATCGGCGCGTCGCTCGCGAGCGTCTCGCTCAAAGCCGCCATCGAATTCTTCAAGGCGGCGCCGGAGGTGGCCCGCCTGCTCGAAAACGGCGACCTGCGGGCCTGGGCCGAGTTGGGCCGCCGCATCGCGCTCAATAATGCGGACGAGGCGATTGGCTTCTTCCATTCCTCGGCCGAGACGTTGGCCGCCCTGCCCGCGGCGTTGCGCCCCCTATTGATTGCGCTCTGCGCGAAGCAGATTGTGCTCTCGCCGGGCGCGGCGCTCGCCACCTTCCGTGAGGCGCCGCGCACGGCCACTGCGCTCGGGGACGAGAGCGCAGCCACGAAGCTCTTCAGCATTGCGGTTGAGGTCGCGCACCGTTCAGTCAAGCATAGCACCGAGGTCCTCTCGGCGGCCCCTCCGGCGCTCGCGGCGCTCAAGAAGCTGGAGGCTACCGTCCGCGATACGAGGGCGGCGGGCGAGTCGCCGACCGAGTGCGCGCTCAACCTCGCCGAGAGCTTCGCGCACCGCACCGGGGCGACGGCGGCAGAGTTCTTGTTGGTAGTCGGCGAAGGTTTAGAGTTCATCAAGTCCGCCCCGGAGGCCATCGCACTCTGCTCGCAAACGGCCGCCTTCTTGGAGCGCGGCGGCGCCACCGCGTTGCAATACTTCCGCTCGGCCCGCTCAGTCATCGAGCTGGGGGGCGCGGCGAGTTTCACCAAGTGGAGCCGGGTCACGCACAAGGTGGCGGATGAAGGTAACGCGCTCGTCTACGACTTCCTCAAGCTCACGCCAAAAGTCTTGACCGCGCTCGCGGCCGGCCCTCACCGGCGGCGCGCGCCCGAGCGCATCAACGCTGTGTTGGATGTGATTGATGAGTTGACCCAAAGCGGCGTCTACGTTGCGCTCGAGTGCTTTAAGAGCGCGCCGCGGGCGCTCGCGGTCGCCTCCATCGACCAGTTCCAAGCCTGGGCGCGGGAGGGGGCCGAGCTGCATCGCCAGGACCGCCGGCGGGCGCAGGCCTATTACGCCCTCGAATCGAAGAGCAGTCAGGAGTCACTGCGCGGTGCGCACAACGGCGTCTCGCTCGATTCGGTCGCCCACCTGCTGCGCCTCTACATCGAGGCGCTCACCGGCCGTGAGATGGTGATCGCGCCACTCGGTTCGATCCCCGAAGAGTCGCGGATCAACGAAGGCAACGCGATCCAACTGCCGGCCGCTATCGCCGAGTTCGGTTCGCCTGACGACGACTTCCGCCTCTACAAAGCACTCGCCGCGCACGCCGCCGGCCAGATCGAGTTCGGGACGCGTGATGTCGGCACGCCCGATCTGCGGGCGGCGCTCAAGGAGATCGATCTGTACTTCGCGGACCTGGATAAAAGCGCGGAGGAGCGGCGGGACCCGGAATTTTTGGCCTATTCCGACAGCGCGAGCGGCCGGCAGCGTCCGCCGCTCACTGAGGAGCAGGTCGAGCAAGTTGAATACAAAACCGTCCTTTCGCGTTTCCCGAACCCGACTCTCGCGACGCGCATCTTCACGACGCTCGAAAACGGCCGGATCGACTGGCGGCTGCGCCAGGCCTACCGCGGCATCCGGCGCGATCTCAATTTTGTGCGATCCCGCTTGATCGAGCACCGTCCGCCCGTCAACGCTTTGACGGTCGAGCAACTGGTCTATGAACTGCTCTTCCAGATCACGCTCTGCGGCGGCGTCATCGATCAGACGGCCCGCCGCGCCTACGCCGAAGTGATCCGCGAATTCGAAGGGATCGTCGCCGATTACCTGCGCCACGACGACGCCTCTGTGGCTGACACGCTGATGGCCACCCGCCGCGTCTACACGCTGCTCGGCCAGCAGCAACAACAAGAGCAGGCGGCCAGCGAAGCCGAAGAGGAGCGCCAAGATGACGAAGAGGCGGCCGAAGGCGAACAGGGCGCAGACCAACAGCAACAACAACGCGCCGAGCAGCAGCGCTCACCCGAGCCTTTCAGTCACTGGTCGCAGGCGACCGACGAGACCTTGCCGACCGACTCCGAACTGCTCAACGAGCTGATGAACGCCGAGAGCACCGAGCAGGAGTTGCGCGAGGGCGACGAGGTCTTCCTCTATGACGAGTGGGACCGCGAACTCGCCGACCACCGCGCGAAGTGGTGCCGGGTCATTCAGCGCGAAAACCGCCGCGGCGCCCGCGACTTCGTCGAGCAAGTGCGGGCTCGCTACTCGGGCGTGATCTCATCCGTGCGCCACCAGTTCCAGATGCTCAAGCCCGAGTCGCTGCGTCGCGTCAAAGGCGAGCTGGACGGCGAGGATTACGATCTCCAGGCTGTCATCGATCACCACGTCGACCTGCGCACGACGGGCCGTCCGTCGGAGCGGCTCTACATCCGCCGCATCCGCCGCGAGCGCGACGTCGCAGTCTCGTTCCTGCTCGATATGTCCTCCTCTACGGCCCGCACGATCACGCGCCACCCGAACCACCTCTACACGCGGCCGGGCCAGAAGATCATCGACATTGAAAAGCAGGGCCTCGTGCTCATGAGCGAGGCGCTCGAAGCCGTCGGCGACGCCTACGCCATCTCCGGATTTACGAGCGAGGGCCGGCGCAACGTGAAATATTACGTCATCAAAGGCTTCGGCGAGCGCTACTCGGCCGAGGTCGAGCGGCGCATCGGCGGGATCACCTACCACAACAACACGCGGCTGGGCGCGGCGATCCGGCACGCTGCGGCCCAGCTCGAACGCCAGGACGCCCGGACCAAGCTGCTCATCGTCCTCAGCGACGGGCGGCCCTACGACCACGACTACGGCGACTCGCGCTACGCCCGCGAGGACACGAAGATGGCCCTGCGGCAGACGAAGGTCGCCGGCATCACGCCCTTCTGCATCACGATTGATCGCGAGTCGGAGGCCGAGTTGAAGGACCTCTACGGCGAGGTGGGTTACACGATCATTGATGATGTAATGAGCTTGCCTGAAAGGTTGCCGGGGATCTACCGGCGGCTGACCACATAGGGGTGGCAAAATGAAGAAACAAAATGCCCCGAAGAGGCCATCATCACAAGAGCCAGTAGGCATTACGCGAATCACGGTCTCAGGATATAAATCTATCGCTCAAGAGAAGTCTATTGAAATCCGCCCGTTAACCATCCTAGCGGGTGCTAATAGCTCAGGGAAATCCAGTATCATGCAGCCCTTGCTCTTACTCAAACAAACGCTGGAGGCTAGCTATGATCCTGGCGCGCTCCGGCTTGATGGCCCCAATGTGAAGTTCACATCTGCGGATCAATTGTTGTCAGGTGTCGGCAAAGGTAAACGCGCAGAGAATTTCCTTGTTGGGATCGAACTTTATACGGTTAATACAAGGGAAACCTCCCCCAAAAAGGCAACTTTCAAAATATCTTTTGGCAAGAGTCCTCAGAGAGGTTTTGATGTTCGACGGATGACCTACGCCGATAAGAGAGTAGAAGTCCCTCTGCGCCCCGGAATGTCAGAAGAAGAAATACTTCTGCTGTTACCCGGCCTCAAATACGATTTGGAATGGATGGATCAGATATCAGAGACCTTCTCTACAGCTCTGGAAATCCCTAAAGGGCTATCAAAGTCGGGGCATCCAGAACTTGTGGTCAATCATGAACGGTGTTTCTTGAGACTTGACCCTGAATTTCACACTGAACGACATTTTCCTCCCGCCAGCAGCATATTGGCTCCTCACATTCGTCAAGTCATTCATCTCCCCGGCTTGAGAGGTACCCCCGAAAGGACATACCCGGTGACCGCGGCTGGTCCAACGTTCTCAGGCACATTTGAAAACTACACGGCCACTCTAATCGCACAGTGGCAGGTGAGTAATCACACTGAAAAGCTTAATGAATTAAGCGGCGACCTTGAGAAGTTGGGATTGACCTGGAAAGTAACCGCAAAGCCAATCAATGATACTCAGGTTGAAATTCAGGTGGGACGTTTGACCTCCGCTCTCCGACACGGGGCACGGGATCTGGTTAATGTTGCCGATGTTGGTTTCGGAGTATCGCAAACTTTACCGGTATTGGTTGCGCTGCACGCTGCTAGGCCAGGCCAATTGGTTTACCTAGAACAACCAGAAATTCACCTCCACCCGCGTGCTCAGTCCGCTATGGCGCAAGTATTAGCTGATGCGGCCAAGCGAGGAGTGCGAGTGGTGGCGGAGACGCATAGCGATTTATTATTGCTAGGTATTCAAACAATGGTAGCCAAAGGAGAGCTTTCACCAGAACTGGTTAAGCTTCACTGGTTCAGCAGGCGCGAGGATGGAGTGACTGAGGTCACTAGCACTGATCTAGATGAGACGGGCTCCTTTGGAAATTGGCCCGAAGATTTTGGTGAGGTTGCGCTGGAAGCGAAGAGCCGTTATCTTGACGCGACCGATCTGCTCCAGACGAGGCACTGACATGCCCCGAACCTTCTCGAAGCGCCTCGTCATTGACGCTTCAATTGCCTTCTCCAAAGGGAAAGATGATCCCGCATTCCCAGACCCGAGACCGAGGCGCTGCCGTGACTTCCTTATGACGACCCTAAAAATATGCCATCGCGTCGTCATGACCCCGGAGATCAGCAAGGAATGGAAAGAACACCAATCCCCGTTTGCGAGAGACTGGCTCGTCGAAATGCGACGCAAGGGGAAAGAGGTGTGGATCGACATTCCGATCAATCAACAACTGCGCGCTCAGATCGGAGAACTTGCAGCAACTGACAAAGGGCGTGAAGCGATGCTCAAAGATGTCATCTTAATCGAAGCGGCATTGGTCACAGATCGAATCATAGTTTCTCTTGATACGACTGTCCGGAGGCTCTTTGCCGCGGCCTCAGGCAGCATGATTGAGTTGAAGAGCGTCGTGTGGGTTAATCCTGAGAGAGAAGAAGAGCAAGTCATTTCATGGCTGAAAAGCGGAGCCAAGCAAGACAAGAAGCGCCGACTTGGCTCTTGAACAAGAGGTCATTAGACATTAGCGGCAAGCAAACTTGTCTAGTCTAACAGGGGGCTGGTCGCCGAATTCAGAATTGCCCGTCGATAACCGCTAATCAATCCCATCTTCCCCACCGTAAGAAATTCCTGTCGCATTCCCTCGAACTTGAACTATAATGGCGACGGTTAACAGAATTCAGCAAGCATAACGGGTGCGGTTACGCTTCGATCAATACGCTAGACCGGAGAAGCCCGATGGCAAGTTTAGTAGCTCAGGCCCTGGAGCAGGAACGCGAGCGGTTGTTGCTGACCCTTTCGGCGCGGCTCAAAGCTGAGCTGGAGGCCCGCCAGCAGCGGGGGATTGCGGTCAATGATCTGATCAGCGAGCTGTCGCGCATCTTCGACCTCATCCGCCAAACGATCAGCGCCGAGGCGCCCGAGAAGGTGAAGGGCAAGCAATCGACGGCCGCCCAACAGCACGGGGCGCGGCGGGCAGAGCAGGGCTTTGATGTCGGAGTGCTCTTCCACGAGTTCAAGCTCCTGCGAGTCTTGGTCGAGGATGTCATTCGGCGGCAGGCCGGCCGATTGACGAAAGAAGAGTTGATCAACACGCAAGCGCGCCTCGGCGCTACGCTCGAACATTTGCTCTACCTGGCGGTCAACACGCACATTCATAAACACACGCAGGAGTTGAGCGACCAGGCGCGCCGCGACCCGCTGACGGGGTTGCTCAACCGCTCGACCTTCGACCTCTGTTTGAGCGACGAGGTGGATCGCGCCCAGCGTTACAAACGCGGCTTTTCGCTCGTGCTCCTGGATGTAGACCGCTTCAAATCGGTCAACGACCTGCTCGGCCACCAGGCGGGCGATCAGGTGCTGCTGAGCATCGCCCGCATCTTGCAGTCTTCGCTCCGCCACAGCGACACGGCTTTCCGCTTCGGCGGTGATGAATTCGCCGCCATCTGCCCGGAGACCGCCGGGGGCGTGATGGAGAGCGTCATGCGGCGACTCGAAGCAAGCGTGCTGCGTTACCGGGCTGAGGCGGGGATTCACGAGGAGATCGGCATCAGTTGGGGCGTGGCTTCTTTCCCCGCCGATGCCACTGAAGTGGTCGACCTCATCCGGATTGCTGACGAGCGGCTCTATGTCTGCAAGAAAGAGCATCACCGCCGGATCGCCGAGCGCGCCACGGCCCTGAACAATCTTCCCCCCGGCGGGGTCCAGCCCGCCACCGGCAAAAAGCAAGAGCTCCCCGCGCGCAAGCCCCGCAGCAAGCGCGAAACCAACCCCATTTCCTAGCTCCTGTTGACAGGCAGTCCGGACTTTAAGTCTTAACCCAACCTGAGGTCCGAACCGATCTCGGAACCAGACTGAATGCTCACGATGAAGGGACTCGGAGCCAAATATCGTATCCCGATCCGGCCGGCGCTCGGGGCCGGCTTCTTTTTGCTGCTCGTCATCATCTACCTGCTCGGCACCATCAGCACCTCGAAGCTCGAAGCCATCCGCAACGACACGAGTGACCGCAACCAGCGCTTCACCGGCCGGCTGACGCTGGCGATCAATCTCCGCCAGTCGGCCGGCCGCGCGATTGCCGCGGCCCGACTCTACCGTGACGCACAAGGCCTGGGGATCCGAGGCCCTGTCTTCAAGAACGACCTCGCCGGGGAGAAGGTCGAAATGGACCGGCTATTGGCCGAAGGCGACCAGGGGCCACCGCTCGATCGCAGAGCCTGGCTCGAGGTCAAGCAGGCTGCCGCCGAATTCTGGGGGATGTTCAACCCGGGAGCTGCGGTCACTGACGATCAATTCTTTGAGAAACGCTCCAACCTGGAGAAGGCGACCAGCAACCTGGTCGAGGTCGTCAAAAAAGAGCAGCAGCAGATCTTGGAGGATACAGTCAAGACGCAGGATCGGGCGGCACACTTGATCAACTCCATCAAGTGGCTCGCCGTCTGGCTGGGGCTCGTGATCGCCGTCTTTACCTTCTGGCTGACCCAAAGACAATTCGAGCAGCTCCAGCGCGCCACCAAGCGCGCGCAAGACGCGCAAGACTTCACCCGGTCCGTGCTCAATAGTCTGGCCAATGACGTCCTCGCGCTCAATGAGCGGGGCGAAGTGCTCGTTGCCAACCAGGCTTTCCAAATCCATTATGGTCTCACCGAAGCCGACCTCGCCAGGCGCGATTACCGCGAGGTGCTGGCGGCCTTACCGGAGGTGGCCATGTTTGTGGCCAAGGCGCTCAGGGATCAAGGTGATGATAAGAGCTACCGCGAGCGCATCGAGACCGGCTCCTACGAGAGCGAGGATGGCGTGCGGCTGCTGGACGTCTACCTCTCGCCGCTCACGATCGGCGGCCGGCGCCGCGGTCGGGTCGTCGTCATGGTCGATGTGACTGAAGCCGAGCGGGCGCGTGAGGAACTGCGCCGCAATCGCATGCTGAGCGGGGTCGGGCAGATGACCGCTCAAGTGGCGCACGAGATTTATAACCCGCTCGGCGCGCTCAAGCTCAACGTCGAGCTGCTTGAGCACGAGCTGAATGGCCACGCGGCGGCGCAACAAACCGTCGACCGGCTCAAGCGGGGGATCGATCACCTCTCATCGATCGTCATGGATTTGCGCGACCTGACGCGCCCGAAGGACCCCGAGCGCCAGCCCACGGAGATCAATCAACTGCTTGACGAGGTGCTGGACCTCGCCAGCGACCACTTGCAGCAAAAGCAGATTCGCGTCAGGCGCGAGTACGCCGACGAGGCGCTCCGCGGCGAATTCGATCCCGTGCAGTTGCGCAAGGTCTTCCTCAACTTGGTCATCAACGCGGTTGACGCTTCGCCCGAAGGCGGCGAGGTCACGCTCAAGACGCGCCTCCTGCCGCGCCCCGAAGCGGCTAAGACCGACGGGGGCGGCACTGAACGCGGCGTCATCGCCGTGAGCGTGATCGACCACGGCACAGGGATGTCGGCCGAGACCAAGCGGCGCCTCTTCGAGCCTTTCTATTCAACCAAGCAACACGGGACCGGCCTCGGCATGATGATCACGCAGGAGATCGTCAAAAAGCACGGCGGTAAAATCGAGGTTGAGAGTCACGAGGGGCAGGGGACGGCGGTGAGCGTGTACCTGCCGCTGTGAGAGTCGAGAGTCTGGAGTCTGGAGTCTGGAGTCTAGAAAGTCCAGAAAGTAGAGAGTTCGTATTCTTCGGACTCCAGACTCCAGACTCACACCGAGACGACCTGAAGCTCAGGGTCAACGTCCTGCCTGAGCATCTGCTCGATGGCCATCATCGTCCCGTAAAGCGAACTGGGGCAACTCCCGCAGGCGCCCTGATAGCGGATCGTCAGGGTGTGGTCATTAAGCCCTAGGATCTCCAGCCCGCCGCCGTCCATCGCCAAGCCCGGCCGAATCCTCTCGTCCAGCACCTGATTGATGCGGTCCAGCAGCGGATTCTCTCCGGGTGCGGTGGCCACGCCGCCATTTGTCGGCGCAGGCGCATCGGTGACGGCCGGGGCGGAGCGGATCGGCACGGCGAGTTGCTTGAGCAGATCATCCCAGGTCGCTTCGTCGTCCTTATTGACGGTGATGAAGCGGTCCATAAAGAAGACCGAAGTGACATGGCCCACATCGAACAGGGCCGCCGCCAGCGGGTCGGCCTGGGCCGCCTCTCGGCCCTCGAAGGAGCGCGAGCCGCCGCTGGTGACCGGCTCTTTGAGGACAAACTTCACCGCATTCGGGTTAGGAGTGTATTCTATGTCAGCAATCTTTGGCATTTTCGCCTCCCTTAAATTTCTCCAGTCACACCGCACGACCAAACTGCGATCATCTGTCAGAGTGGTCAGAGGTGTCTCCATGATTATACTGATGTGCGGCTACAATAGGAAATAACCGAGGGGACGGTGACCATCAGTGCTTTGACTAGCGCAAGCTTGCATCTGAGGAGGCGCTCGGCGGCGTAGGCGGCGAAGCGTGTGAGTGCGCGAGCCGCTGAGCCTTCGCCCACGGAGTCGATGCGCCAGGGGGGTGAATCTGAAGAAGCCGGGCGAATGATAACGCTCCTTATGTTCCAGCCTACGCGTCGAGATTGCCGGACTTAGGGCCGCCGTTATCAGCCAGCTTTCATCTAACCGTCTCAACTTTGAAATAGGTTCTCCTGATTTCGAAGATCTGTTCTGGCTTGAGAAGCTCTCCATATTCATGTTTTTCGAGACCGAGAGAGCGCGCGATTGATATCCCCAGCCGCTCTGCACCTGCGGCGTGCAAGTGGCTGGGTCGCTAGCGGTCGGATGGTCGGAAGCCACCGCCCGCACCCGGTCCGCACCGTCATAGACCGTCACCGCGTAGTATTCTGTCGCCAGGTCATTGAGCGTCGTGTTGGAGACGACATAGTACCGGTTCGGCTGATAGACATACCGCGTGTAAGCGCCGTTGATCCCGTTGGTGAGGCGTACAATCCGCCCCGCCACATCATAGGCGTAAGTGGTGATGATCCCACTCGGATCTTGCCCCCGCTTCGGCGTCTCGGTCCGGGTCACCCAGCCCCGGAGGTAGTCATACTGGACAGTGGAAGAGAAGGGCGTGGCGGCCACGCGCCCGTCGGGGTCGGTCACCTTGGTCGGGTAAGCAAACGTGTTGCGATTCACCCCGTCCGAGAACGAGTCCAAGTAGCTGATGTCAGTCCGTTGGTTGAACGGTTCACACGTGAAGATCACGGAGTCAGCGATGTTATAGATCCCAGCAGGTGAGATTAAAGCAGCAATTGATGAAATGCTCGCTTCAAGCAGCGTGGCAACAGAGCAGCAGCAAGGCTATCATGCTGCTCCTGTTCGCTTCTACCTAAACGGGGGCATGCGTGTTCCTTGTTCAGCAACAAGTTGCCAGCGCCCATTCTGATTCACCCAAATTGTCGTATAACGGGCTGGGGCGATGCCTTTCCAAATATAATGGGCAGTCATTATTGCGGTGTTTCCATAAATCTTCGTTCTCACATTAATAATCTCCGGGGGTACCTCACCAGCGCCTCCTGCCTTTATATATTCAATGTCCCGCGCTTTTGTGACGACATCGCCATCTTCATTAACGGAGATGAAGTCATCGGAGCAAAGGCGGCTGATTGTCTCTATATCACGCTTAGCCATAGCTCTTTGACGCTCCTCTTCCTGTTCAAATATGAGTTGCTCAATATTACCAGCCGACGTAGACATAGGAGTCGGTGCTGGGTTATTAGAATGCGAACTACACGCTAGAAGAGACAATGATAGAGCAATAATGGCTATAGCTAATAAGCGGGTCATAGGCTGATTCCTTTCATTTCCCAGGCGACGGCCTCTAGCTCGCGCTACGTCCGCGGCTCTTTACAGGAATCGAAGGCCTCTTATGTGGGAGAATGGGATGGATTCGATAGAGCCACTTTTGTCCTATAGTTAGAATTACTAGGGATCAGCCATCAATTAACTTTACGATCGGCGGAAATTTCAGAATTATATTCCAGGACACTCCTCCGTCATTGGTATGATAGACATTATCTCTCGCAAATAACCACCCACTTTGTGCATCTGTAAAATGCACGCGATCATAGAATGGCTCATCCTTTCTTATTTGAGCAAACTGCCAATGTCGGCCTCCATCGGTAGTGTGCAGGGCAATACCTTGCTCGTCATAATTTGAGTTTTTCTTTCCCTTATCGCTGCCAACTGCCCAGCCTTCGCTCTTACTTACAAAGTGAATAGAACGAATAGCTAAGTTATTATCTGGAACTTGCCGTATTTGCAAATGCCAGGTTTTGCCTCCATTTTCAGTATTGTAAACACCGCCATTGGGCCTACCATTAGCCCAGCCAGTTTGTTCATCAATGAAGAAAACAGGGTGTGTCCCACCTATCTAACCGCTAGAAGCGGCTAGATTAGGTGGATTATGGATCGACCGGCCGAGATACATCACGGCTTGATAAATCCTGAGTGCGTTCTGACGTCCTTTGTCTGAACGGAAGCCATCGTGATTCCGCTCCAAGCGGCGGAGCACACGCATGCCACTCTCGGCCAGCGAATTGCGCTGCACGCCTGGCACTCTTAAGAAGGTGATCATGTTCTTGAAATGGTCGTCGAGAAATGAAATGGCTTTGGTATATCCATCATCCTCGTGGAAGGCCGCGTATTGTTTCAACTCGGCCAACTTAGCCTGCGCTTCAGCCTCGGTGGTCGGGCCTTCAAAGATCGCCCAGACCTTGTCGAGGAAGCCGCGCAGAAATGACATCTCTGGTTGGGTCCGGAGAACCTGCTGCATGGTCTCTGTCTCTTTCGCTGTGAGCTTCTCGTCAGACTTGAAGAAGATGTAACGATGTTTCCACAACTCGGCGGCCAGGCGCTTAAGTTTCTCTGAGTACCACTTGGTCCGGGCCGCTTCACCGCGTGTTTTGAGGTCACGACGATGAGCGCGAAACTCGCCCCAGACCTTGCGCCAGATGTTCTGTAAGATGTGAAAGTAATCAAACTGAATGTGAGCCTGTGGGTAAACCGCTTGAATGGCGTTGACGTAGGCTTGGCAATGATCAATATAAAAGGCGGTCAGCTCCGGTCCCAGCCGCTGCAAGCGTTGTAAAAAGGGCGTGACGTGCTCTTCGTCACGCTGCTCGACTTGCTGCGCCGCGACGATGCGCCCGTGCTCATCTTTGAGGACGAGGAGACAGGCCCCAGTGCCGAGCGGAAAAAGTTCATCAAAGTGTCCTTGGGTAATCGGCTGCTGCTGATGCAGTAACTTGACCATGTCATCCTCGGAGGGCAGTGTTGAAGCGACTTCATCAACCCAACGATCCAGGGCTGATTTGGAAACCGTCACTTGAAACAAGACGTGCAGCAACCAACTGGCTTGGCGTGATCCCAGCCCGGCGATGACACACAAGAAGACACCGAGCCGTAAGACCACATCCGAGACTTTGCGCTGGGTTGAGAGCCCCTGAAGCTCCGGCGTAAAATAAACGCGCTGGCCTTGCTCATTGAGGTAATAACCGTCGGCCGTCGTGATGCGATAGATAATCGGCCAAGCGAAGCCGGAGAGTTCCTGCACCTCAAAGGTGCGCTCGTTGAGCCAAGCAATCTTCACGCTACGTTTGAGCCTGAACATTTTGCGGTAGTCGCGGTTGCGGGTATCAAACTCGATGATGATTTTGTGCTCTTCGGCCTTCCCGCTTGGGTGAAGGTCTGAGTTCTTCTCCAGCACTTCGGTCGTCACCGGCAACTGAATGATCATGGTCTGTCAACCCCCAGTGTAGAATTGGTTCACAGGATCATATGCCGGTTTGAGAAGGTTTTGAATCCGCCCGGCTCGTTTTCACTCAACTCATTGAAAAGCAGAAAGTTGGCGCAAATTCCCGTTAGACGGGTGGGACACACCCGAATTTCCTCCGACAGAAGACTGGTTCACCGAACATGAAGTGCACGTTGACTTAGGTTTTTATGGCATCGAGAAGGACTACGCGGGCAAAGCCTTCTCCATCCCGCACAAAAAACCAAAGCAGCAAGAACTAACACAGGAACAAAAAGCAGAAAATAAGTTACGCGCTCGTCAACGAGTTACAGTAGAACATAGTATCTGTGGCTTAAAACGTTATCGCATTTTATCGGATCGGTTACGCATGCACGACCTGAATTTATACAATGACGTGTTAGGTGTCTGCGCGGGGCTCTGGAACTTCTGCTTAACTTGTTGAATCTAAGGGCACAACAACTCTATTTAGAAAAGGAGTATTCAATATGACGGCAAATGAGGCTGCAATTCGGAAGGCGTACCAAGTCGCCGAGAACAAAGACGTTGTCGGATGGGTGAACTGTTTCACCAAAGATGGGACCTTCACGGATGAGTCGATTGGGGTCACGTATCGCGGGCCAAATGAGCTCGGTCGTACCGTCGAGATTTATGCGACGGCGTTTCCCGACATGCATCGCGAACTGTACAGCTCTTACTCCGTCGGAGATATGGTCATCGTAGAGCTCGCCTTGCAGGGAACCCACAAGGGGCCGCTGGCATCGCCTCAGGGGACCGTGCCGCCGACAGGGAAGCGAATGGATGCACCGTGCTGTGACGTGTTTCGGCTCAAAGATGGCAAGATTCAATCCTTCAACTGCTATCCGTCAGGGACTGTGATGCTCGCGCAACTGGGCATCCTGCAAATCTCGAAGCCGTCTTGACCCGCTAACCTCCTGGTGATCCCGTGAGCACGATGCCAATCAAGATCCGATTCACCATGTCGTTGACTATCACGGGCACATTCCTGGAACGTGGATTAGAAAGCGGCAGAGGGCCGCGAAAGGAAATAGCAATGAAGATTCTAGTGACAGGTGCAACTGGTACGGTCGGCAGCGAGGTGGTGAAGGCGCTGCTTCAGCGCGGAGCAGAGGTACGGGCGCTGACTCGAAAACGGCCCGAGCCGGTTAAGTTA
>Ga0207646_10003139_pt1 | contig 18941 bp, 13 predicted proteins | sample KBSK5502metaG_FD_184343 | JGI IMG/M metagenome (GOLD analysis project Ga0207646, IMG submission 184343) | Corn, switchgrass and miscanthus rhizosphere microbial communities from Kellogg Biological Station, Michigan, USA - KBS K5-50-2 metaG... | ecosystem: Host-associated > Plants > Roots >...
CGACTTCCTCCTGGGCAACCTGAGCACGCTAACGATGGGCGGTCCGGCTCGAAATTATCTCGACCAGCACCTCTTTGCGGCGTACGTCGCCGACACCTGGAAGACCGCGAGGAATCTGACTTTCAACTATGGCGTTCGTTGGGAGCCGTATGTGCCGCAGCGTATGAAAGATGGCCGCGTCTATTCTTTCGACTACAGCCGGTTCCAGCAGGGAATCAAGAGCACCGTGTACAAGAACGCACCGGCCGGTTTGTATTATCCCGGTGATCCCGGATTCCCGGACAGTTCGGGCTTGTACAAGAAGTGGCGGAACTTTGCTCCGCGCGTTGGTCTGGCATGGGACGTGACCGGAAACGGCCGGACCTCGGTACGCGCCTCGTATGCGTACTCGTATAACTACGTGTCAGCCCAGTGGCATGAGGATCCGATTGCCTCGCCGCCCTGGTCCAATATCACGGCGATCCAGGGAGTCAGTCTCGACGATCCATGGGCGAACTTTCCCGGTGGAAATCCGTTCCCGGTCATTCAGGGAGCAAACGCGAGATTTACTTCGTTTGGGAACTTCCAAAGCGTACCGTATGACATTCAAACGCCCACGACATCTTCGTGGAATCTGAGTCTTCAAAGACAGATCGGCACAACATGGCTCGCGTCCGCGAGCTATATCGGAAACTCCGCGACGCACGTGTGGGCGCAGAAACAATTGAATCCGGCGATCTATTTTCCGGGTGCGTCGTCACTCACGAATACCAACCAGCGCCGCCGCCTGGTGCTGGAAAATCCAACCGAGGGCGGACTCCTGGGACTTGTCGGCGAAATCGATGCCGGCGCCACGGCCAACTACCATGCAATGCTGCTTTCGTTGCAGCGTCAGGCGGGCCGGGGCTTAACGGTCAGCGGAAACTACACCTGGTCGCACTGTATCGGCGATTACGCGGATTTGAATTCCATTGGGCCCGATCAAGCGGAGACCTACACAGATCCGAACAATCGGCGTCTCGATCGTGGTAATTGCAATTCGGACCGCCGTCATATTTTCAATCTGACCGCCGTCGCAGAGACGCCGCAGTTTCAAAATTCGACTCTGCGGATGATGGCTACGGGCTGGAGACTCTCGGGGATCTACAAGTGGTCCTCGGGCCAGCCGTTCACTGTCATCAGTGGAGTGGACCGGGCATTGACCGGCATCGATCTTCAGCGGCCGAATCAAGTGCTCGCCAGTCCTTACCTGGACAAGTCGGCACGGCCTCTATCTCAGTTCCTGAATCCCACGGCCTTCGCACTTCCAGCGCTGGGCGCCAATGGAAACCTCGGACGCGGCAACATTCAAGGTCCTGCAACGTGGTCTTTTGATATGGCATTGTCGAGAGCGTTCAGGATGGCGGAAAGCAAGAGGTTGGAGTTGCGCGTCGAGGCATACAACGTAACCAACAGCTTCAGGCCGGCGTTTACCACGACGGGCGCATCATTGCTTGGTCTCAGCCTGGCGAGCAATACCTTCGGCCAGATCAGAAACTCACTCGAGCCGCGAATCATGCAATTCGCCCTGAAATACGTCTTTTAAGCCCATCGGCAAAAAGGGAGGGGATTTTCGCAAGATCATGAAAGCGGAGAAGGTCTACAAAAACGTCGCACCCGGCCGTACTGCCGGCAACTGACAAAGGCCCTCATAATTTCTCGGCCAACAATTTCTTGACGAGGTCAGGAAACCGGCATAGCTTTCGACTAACCAAAATCCACAGTTCATCCTGAATTTCCCGCTGCACACTTGCGCACCTGAGAGGACTGTTGTGTTTCGTACGTCAATTTTCAGCGATAGGGGGAGAGGAGATATGGTCAATAAGACCAGGAAAAGTCTGACGAGGTCCCTAACATTATTAATAGGGATTCTGGGGTTGATCACATTACCGAGCGGCCTGGTGTTTGGGCAGGAATTCTCGGCGACCGTGTCCGGGGTCGTGCACGATGCCGGTGGTGGGCTGGTGCCGGGGGTGAGTGTTACGGCTAAGCATATCGAGAGCGGTTTAACGCGCACGGTCATCACCAACGAGACCGGGAGCTACCGTTTGCCGGCTCTTCCCGTGGGCGCATACGAAGTGACCGCAGAATTATCGGGCTTCAAGCAGGACGTGCGGCGCGGCGTCAACCTGGTTGTGACTCAGGAAGCTGTAGTGAATTTCACGCTGGAGGTTGGAAACCTCAAAGAGAATGTAACGGTGACGGAGGATGCGCCGCTCGTAAATACGACGCTAAACCCCATGTCCGGCCTGGTCACACGGGAACAAGTCAAGGATCTGCCGTTGAATGGACGGAGTTTCCTGGAGCTGATGACGCTCAACTCGGGCGTGGTTGCGAACCGATCGAATACCACCGACAGCGCTGTGCCCTCGTTCTCGATCGCGGGCAAGCGGCCCGACAGCAACCGTTTCACGATGAACGGCATGGACTACGTCGGGAACAATGCCGGCGGAACCTACACCGCGCCCCAGGGCATCAGCGGGTTTTTGCTCGGCGTCGACGCGGTTCGGGAGTTCAACGTTCTTGGGCACACCTATGGCGCCGAATATGGAAAGCGGGCCGGGGCGCAGGTCACCATTGTGACCACTTCGGGAACAAATCAGTTGCGTGGTTCCGTTTTCGAGTATCTGCGCAACAACGCCCTGGACACACGGAACTTCTTCGATGTCGCTAATGCTCCGAACCCGACTCCAGTGCCACAGTTCCAGCGGAACCAGTTTGGCGGCGCATTGGGAGGGCCGATTCGCCGCGACAGGATGTTCCTTTTCGGAAATTACGAAGGATTTCGAGAGCGATTGGGGGTGAGCCAATATGGTTATGTGCCCAGCCTGCAGGCGCGGCAGGGTCTTTGGCCGAACGCTGCAGGTCAGTATGTGCAAGCTCCCAACCTCGAGCCGCGCATGCTGCCGTTTTTCCGGTATTGGCCGGAACCCAATGGTCCGCAGCAGCTCGTGAACGGCTTGCCTACCGGAACCGCCCGTTATAGCGCCAATCCCAAGCGGTCGGTTCAGGAAGATTTCGGGTTGGGCCGCTATGACTACTACCTGTCCGGCAAAGATTCCATAAACGGCAATTTCACAGTAGACAAGGGGAACCGGAGTAATCCGCAGGATCCCACTTTCCTCGTCGCGCAGGAAACCAATCTGTATACCCTCAGTACGCAGGAGACGCATATCTTCTCTCCGACTCTGGTCAATGTCGCGAACTTCGGGTATTCGAGCGCGAGGGCACAGCAAAAAGCTCCTCCAGTCACGCCATTCCCCGATGGCCTCCTGTTTCTGAGCGGAGGGGGCCGAAACAACCCAGGCTCGATCGTCATTGGAGGCGGGACGGTAACGGTCGGGGCATCGGCTTTATTCGCACCCAACGGCCAGAACCTCAATTACAACGCCCGGCGCAACTTCAGCGTCTCCGACGACCTGAAACTGACGAAAGGAATTCACAGCCTGAGTTTCGGCGCGTGGATCCAGCGCGTCGAGCAAACGGCGTTTTCTTCGGGTCAGAACAACGCCGGAACCGTCAGCTATCCCACCTTGTTGGCTTTTCTCCAGGATCGCCCGACCCAATTCAACACGCAAACGAAACCGACCGAACTGATCTTCAGCTCGAAGCAAGCCGCCTGGTATTTCCAGGATGAAATGAAACTGCGTCCGAATCTTACTGTGCGGCTGGGACTGCGCGACGAGATGACCACCATGATCAACGAGAAAAATGGTCAATCTTCGAATTACCTGTTTGATGCGAATGGGATCCTGATGACCGATCCATTCATTGGGAAATCACCGCTCATCGAGAACCACGCCAAGGCGCTGTTGCAGCCGCGGGTCGGCCTGGCGTGGGACGTGACCGGCTCGGGCAAGTGGGCGGTTCGGGCCGGCTTTGGGATTCACAACGACCTGCAGGACAATCTCGCCAACCGCCTCAACGCGAATCCGCCGTTCAGCGGGCGGTTGACTTTCATGAACCAGCCGCTGCTCTCCATCATTCCGGTCTCCGCGGAAGCGGCGCCCCCGCCCGCTTGTAAATTCGTCGGACAGGCGAATCCACCCTGCTCGGTCTATGCGCCCGGCGGGATTGATCCTGTCATGCACACGCCTACAGTCCAGCAATGGAGCCTGACGGTTCAACACCAGGTGGCGCAGGACCTCGTGGCCGAGGCCGAGTATATAGGCAGCCAGTCGTATCACGTTTCGTCAACAATGGACGTAAATACGATTCAGCCGCTGAAGTGCGACAACCCGGCGGGCTGCATGGCAGGCGGAGTTCTCATGGCAAACCAGAGGAGTGTCGTCCCGCAGGGAACCCTGTACGTCCCGGTGGGATCGCGCCCGAACCCGCTGCTTGGCTCCAGCCAGGGCTGGTACTATGTCGGCACCAGCAGCTACCATGCGATGAATCTCTCCTTGCTCAAGCGCGCGAGGCAGGGACTGACGTTCAAGACCAGCTACACGTGGGGAAAGGTGCTGGACATCAATTCCGCGAACCTTGTCAATGGCGCCGATAATGAAAATCCCACAAGCTTGAATCGCTTTAACCGGAAGCTCGACAAGGGACCCGCCTCCTTCAGCCTCCTGCACCAGTTCAGCACCAACTTCAGTTATCAGTTGCCTTTCGGGAACGGCAAAGCGTTCGGCAGCGGAGCCACTGGCTGGGTGGATAAGCTGATTGGCGGTTGGCAATGGAACAGCATCTTTACCGTCAATAGCGGCTTCCCGATAACTCCTCAGGTTGGCTCGAATCGGTCCGGTACGGGGGACACTGGTCGCCTTCCGGATAGGCCCAACTGGAATCCCGACTTCAAGGGAAACCCGATTCTGGGAGTGGATGGATTCAAGAAGACCGGCCGGTATTACGATCCCAATGCCTTCTCAGTACCCGTTGCCGGAACCTTCGGGAACGTGGGGCGTGATCAGTTGCGCGGACCGGGCATGTTCAACGTGGATACGTCATTGTTCAAACGGATTCCTTTGAAAGAGCGATTGAATTTGCAATTCCGGACCGAGATCTTCAACGTTCTCAATCACCCGAACTTTGGCCACCCCAACCTGATTGTTTTCTCGGGCACCGACATTAGCCCTACGGCAGGTGTCCTTACCGGGACGGCGACGTCCGGAAATGGACGCCAAATTCAGTTAGCGCTGCGGCTAGAGTTCTAATCAACACAAAGACACAAAGGCACAAAGGCACGGTCCTTTGTGCCTTCCTGCCTTCGCGTTTCCTGACCTCCGAGAGCGGTTTCTGGGAAAGCCGCGTGCTCGCACTTCATAAGGTATAGATTCGCGGAGGAAAGGGTCATGCTTCGTTTTTGTCGAAATTGGCAGCGAATGTTCTGGATCGCTGTATCAATACTTGCCGGGATAAGACCGATCCATGCCGCTGAAGTGGATGCACTTACCATTTCCCAGAACATTCAGCGCCTTCACATGCCCTATGGCACGGTTTTGGATCCTGTGTTTGCTTCATCGGATCCGGCCTCGCCGGACTATTCGAATCTGGTCGGATACACACGAGCCGGGGATTCCGCTATATGGACGGGACATTATCTGGCCGCCGAGGCGTTTCGGTATAAAGTCACGCGTTCACTGGACGCGTTGGCGAATGCATCCAAGGCTCTGCAGGGAATACACTCGCTTCTGGACATCACAGGCAGTGACGTTCTGGCAAGGTGTCTGGTACCGACGAACTCACCTTATGCTTCCGGGATTCAACAACAGGAAGCCGGCAACGGAATCTATTACAACACCCTGGGAGGGCAGTCGTACTTCTGGATCGGCAATACATCGCGCGACCAGTATTCCGGAGTCGTGTTCGGTTTGAGCGTCGCTTACGACATGATCGATGACACCGATGTGCGCAGTCTCATCCGGCAGGATCTGACGCGGATCTTGATTTATCTGTTGGTCCACAACTGGAATGTAGTTATGCCGGATGGCAAGGTCGCCACCACTTTTGCATTGCGACCCGATCAGCAGTTGAGTTTTCTTCAAGCGGGCCGAAACGTAAATCCTGAGACCTTTGGCGTAATTTACGCGATCTATCGTAGCGTGTACGCTCCTTTGGTTATCATTCCCGTTTTCATCGACAACCTGGACGATCACAATCATTACTTCAAATTCAATCTGAACTACATCAATCTGTACGATCTCATCCGGCTCGAGGAGGACGGCTCACTCTATAAAGCACTGTACACGAGTGCCTACAACCTTCTGCGAGGCAGGACCCGGCAACACGGCAATCCGCACTTCAACATGATCGACCGAGGGCTAAAAGGGGCAGACAGCGTACGCGACAGCGAAACAGTTACGCTCTTGAACTTATGGCTCTTGAGACAGCGGCGCGATTATTTTGTCGATTTGCGAGGTAAATTTCCGGCGTGCGGCAGCGATCGGGCCTGTATTCCGATTCCAGTTAACGAACGCGTCAACACAGATTTTCTCTGGCAACGTAGCCCGTTCCTGCTTTTTGGAGGAGGCGCCGGCTTGGTTGAAACCGCCGCGATAGACTACATCCTTCCGTACTGGATGGCACGTTTCTATGGTTTGCCTCAATAAATTTCCATTGCCAACGCCGCATTGCGTAAGGCGGCCGACACGACTCCGACAGACGCGGCTGCACCTCCCACCACGACCGCCCATTCGTAAAGTCCGTCCCACGGAGCTCCGGACTCCAATGCCGGAGCCCCCGGGCTTCCCCGATTGGTTCCCAGCACTTGCTTCCGATTGTCGCCGTCAGTGCTCTGCCGATGCTTCCCCTGGTGCTATCGTTTATCCGTTTGATGAGCTGGTGTTGAAAATCATCGGGTTCTTGTTCTGAATTAGCCTCGCGGACGCGAACACTGAAAGTGGTAGCGCAGTAACCGATCGGCAATGACCTGCCACGACCGCAGCGTTCCGGGGCTCCCTCGCCGGCTGGTACCCATCGAGTTCGAATTCTTTTTTCTCAGTAAAATTTCGGAGACCTTGCTGTCGTATTAAGTCTTCGATGCCGGCCACTACGAATTTTTACTGAGCCAACCCTCACAGGATTTGGGAGGAAGACTGCGTGCAATTACGCGCCACCGGACAAACCTCAAATCGCATAAGGAGGCGCATGGCGCAAAAACGGAGATCAACGGAGAAACCGAACATTCTCGTCATCTGGGGAGACGACATCGGAATTAGCAATCTCAGTTGTTACAGCGACGGCTTGATGGGTTACCGCACCCCCAACATCGACCGCGTCGCTGATGAAGGCGTACGTTTCACGGACTACTACGGTGAACAAAGCTGCACGGCCGGTCGCGCTGCATTCATCATGGGACAAAGCGTCTTCCGCTCAGGACTGAGCAAGGTGGGACTGCCGGGCGCGGCTCTTGGAATGCGCCCCGAGGATCCCACGATCGCCGAGCTGCTCAAGCCGCTTGGATATGCAACGGGTCAATTCGGAAAGAACCATCTGGGCGACCGCAACGAACACCTGCCGACGATGCACGGTTTCGATGAATTCTTCGGCAACTTGTACCACCTTAACGCAGAAGAGGAGCCGGAGCTACCCGACTACCCGTCGGCGAAAGACTTTCCTGAGTTTAAGAAAAAGTACGGACCTCGCGGCGTTCTGCATTGCTGGTCCAACGGAAAAGGTGGGCAGAAGATCGAAGACACCGGACCGCTGACAAAGAAGCGTATGGAGACCATAGACGACGAGATTGTGGACGGAGCGACCAAATTTATCAGAAGGCAGCACCTAGCCGGAAAGCCGTTCTTCGTGTGGTGCAACACGACGCACATGCACTTTCGAACGCACGTCAAGCCAGAGAGCCGCGGCCAGGCCGGACGGTGGATGTCCGGGTATTGCGACGCCATGATCGATCATGACAAACACGTGGGCAAATTACTGGACCTGCTCGACGAACTCGGTGTCGCTGACAACACGCTCGTTATCTACAGTACGGATAACGGGCCGCACGTGAATTCCTGGCCAGATGCCGCGATGACTCCTTTCCGGAGTGAGAAGGACACGAACTGGGAAGGCGCTTTCCGGGTCCCATGCCTGGCCCGCTGGCCTGGCGTGATTCAACCCGGAACCGTTTGTAACGAGATTGTGAGTCACATGGATTGGTTGCCAACCTTTGTGGCTGCTGCCGGAGAACCTGCCATCGCCGAGAAACTTAAGAAAGGCCATCGCGCCGGCAACAAGACCTTCAAAGTGCATCTTGACGGATACAACCTGATGGCGCTGCTCAGCGGAAGGGAAAAGAAAAGCCCGCGTCCAGGCTTCATCTATTTCTCCGACGATGGCGATCTGACCGGTGTTCGGTACGACAACTTCAAAATCGTCTTCATGGAACAGCGGGCACTGGGAACATTGCGACTTTGGGCCGAGCCGTTAACTCGCTTGCGTGTGCCGAAGATCTTCAACCTGCGCACCGACCCGTTCGAACGCGCCGACATCACTTCCAACACCTATTACGATTGGTTGCTCGATCATGCCTTCCTGCTCGTTCCCGCGCAGCAGCTTGTCGGGGAGTTTCTTGCCACGTTCAAGGCATTTCCACCAAGACAGAAGGCGGCATCTTTCAGCATCGACCAGATGCTGGACAAGTACACGAGCCAGCTTGCTGCCTGAGTATTCGTGCGGGGAGGTGAGATGGATTTGGCAGGAGTGATTCAACTCGTGCTCAGGACGAGCGTCATGATGATCGTTTTCAGTCTCGGTCTACAGGCCACGACCCAGGACGCCACGTATCTTTTTCGAAAGCCCAAACGGCTTCTTCGGTCGATGGTCACGATGCTGATTATCATGCCGTTGCTTGCCGCCCTCCTCGTCCAGGCCCTGGAGCTTCCACCGGCTGTCGAGACCACCATGATCGTGCTCTCTGTATCGCCCGTGCCGCCAATACTCCCCAGGAAGCAACTTGCGGCGGGGGGGACCCGTTCGTACGCGTTGGGATTGCTTGTTGCGGCCGCAGTAATATCGATTCTGTTTGTGCCTGCGGCGGTGGAGTTGTTTGCAAGGGTCTTCAACAAACCGGTGGGAATCTCGACAGGAACCATAGCGCGCATCGTCACAGCCACAGTCATTGGGCCGCTGGTGGCGGGCCTGCTGGCACGGCGTTTCTGGGCCGAATTTGCCAGCCGCGCCGCAGGGCCATTGTCACGTCTGGCAGGCTTGCTGCTGGTCATCGGTGTCTTGCCCGTGCTGTTCACCCAAATCTCCGCAGCGATATCGTTGATTGGCCATGGCACACTTCTCGCCCTGACCGCGTTTGTTGTTATGGGTTTGGTTGCAGGCGCTCTGCTGGGCGGTCCGGAACTCAGCCATCGCATCGTTCTTGCGTTGTCCACCGCTTCTCGGCATCCCGGTGTGGCGATGGCAATCGCCACTGCAAACTTTCCTGACCAGAAACTCGTTCTTCCCTCAATTCTTCTGTATTTGATAGTGAGCGCGATTGTTTCTGGAATGTTTCTGGGCTGGCTCCGCCGTGGCTTTCAGTTCTGATAAGATACTCTCTGCCACACAAGCCAAAAAACTTTCGCTGGAGGTAGCCCATGTCTATCGAAGGCCGCAGAATTCAACTGCTACGCGCATTGTCTGTGACGCTCGCTATCGGGGTAGCTTTGTTTGCCGCACGCGCGGCCACCGATCCGCCCGGTTCCACGGACGATCTCCAGCGATCATGGCGGCTGGATAACTACACCGTCGTTGCCGACAGCGGTCCGGGACGCGGTGAAGTGATCTACTTCTATAAATGTTGGATGTGCCACAACAAGTACGCCAAGGGCGGCCCTTACTTGCAGGATGTCGTCAAGCGCCTGAGCGATGATGGCATGACGGCCAAGATCAAGGCGGGCGGTACCGGCATGCCCGCCTATCGCACGACTTTGACCGATACCGACATCGCCGACCTGCGAGCGTACTTCCATTCTGGAAAATGCTGCGTGGAAGGCGAGAATTCTCCGGCGAATCCCTGGTATCGCGCCGAAACGAATAAGTGGCCGGTGCAGAGCGGACTCAACGGTGGCGCGACCGGAGTCGTGCGGATCAAGAGTGGAGATTCTCCTGAAGGCATCGGCGTCCAGCTGGTCGCGCCCAATGGCGTTCGAACCACGGTCTACACTGATGGCGCCGGAAAGTTCGAATTCCCGAAAGTGCAGGCCGGCTCCTATACACTTCGCATCGCCACGCCCGTTCCATTCAAACCCTACCGGCGAGACGCAGTTTCGATTGATGGCGCTGCCAAACTTGGCGAGATCGTATTGGAGCGCGTCGCCGAGTCCGACAATCTGCCGGCCTCCGATGCGCTGGAGTCCCAGCTCAGCGGTGCCGAGATTCTCTGGAATGTTCCCGGGACTGCCGAAGAGAAAGCCACCTTCCAGAAAAATTGTTCAGGCTGCCATTCCTGGCAGCAGGTTTTCCGGAATCGTTTCGACGAACACGGCTGGGCTCTGGTCGTGGACCGCATGATGCATTTCACCGGCACTGCGATCGCGGTTCGCAACCGTGCGATGAACGATCCGGATCCCGAGTACACACTGCTCGTCAAATGGCTCACGAGAATTCGCGGTCCGGAATCGCAGGATGCGCCGCTGCGCGTCTTTCCTCGGCCGCGCGGCGAATCCACGAGAGTCGTCGTCACCGAATTTGAAATGCCGCAGCAACTGCTCGCTCTCCACGATGCGGCTCTCGATGGGCAGGGCAACGTATGGTTCACCAGCCACAAGACCCGTTACGTCGGAAAGATGGACCCGAAAACGGGAATCTTCACCGAATACACGCTTCCGCTGACACCCGGTGTCATGCCGGGAACGCATCATCAGGAGATCGACAAGAACGGCATCGCCTGGATCTCGGAAAACTGGGCGCACCAGCTCAACCGTCTGGATCCGAAAACCGGCGATGTGAAGCAGGTCCGCATCGAAAGCAACGTTCCTTTGAATGCGCCCAGCTTCGGAAACTTCACGCTCGACCAGGATGGCTTTGTCTGGGATGCGCGCGCGAACAAAATTACCAAGCTCGATCCGATAACGGGCAAGGTCCTGAAGGAATGGCCGCTGCAGACGGCCAGCAGTTACGACAACGCCATTTCCTATGATGGAAAATATTGGGGAGGCAGCGGGCCATCACAATGGGGCAACACCGTCGAGATGCTCGAGATTCAAACCGGAAAGATACTCAATCTCAACAGCGGCTCTCACATGATGACCGCGAAACGCGGCGGCTTCGATCCGTTCGGAAATACGTGGTGGGGCGGAGCTGATGGCGCTCTCATCGAGCTCAATGCGAAAGAGAAACGAATCGAGGAATTCTGGCCGCCGATTGCACCGCATCCTTACACCGATTTCTACGAGGCCATGCCCGACAAAAACGGTGAGGTGTGGGCGGGCGTGCTGCACGCGCGGCAGATGCTTCGACTCAATCCCAAAACCGGCAAGTGGCTCGTCTACCAGATGCCCGAGCCTTACGCCTACAACCGTCGCACGATCATTGACGCTTCCACGAAACCCGTGACGGTCTGGTACGTGGATTACAACAACTACCTGGTCCGTGTTCAGCCGCTCGAATGATCCGATAATGGCGCGAGTTCTTGGATGCTGGACGGCGGCGGTGATGATCCTCGCCGGTGTCGTCGTTGTCGCCTTTGCCGGCATCGCGCGAATGCCGCACGGGAGCCGCGAAGCGCGAGAAGACCTATCGGAGCGCCACTAAATTCCTTCGGGAATAAATTGCAGGGATTAGAGGTGTTGCCTGTTGCGGGAAAGAGGATTCAGCGGTTGAAGACCATTCCTTCAACAGCCGCCCGCATTCGTTTAATTTAGCGTTCCTTGAATGAAGGCGAGACGAACAACTATTCTGGATCCTTGTTCCCGAATTCCAAAACTTGTCTCGAATTTCGAAAATTTGAGTAAGGTTTCAAAATTTAGTCGCTTTCTTTGGTCTTTCCGTTGAATGCGGATTCGTTGATTTCTTGTGACGGTGTGGATTCACGGCGCGGTCCATAAGGTCATGACCGGAAAGGGCATCAACACCAGTGCGCGCAAACTATCCGAAAAAAGTTCGACGCCGGCCGCGAGCTCCTTACCGGCCTCGCAGGTCTGCTCTTCGGACCGGGAAATCATCTTTGAGATTTTCCCAGGCTTTCGGCAGGAATCGCAGCAGGTCCGTGGCGACAAGCGTTTCTTCGCCGACTTCCTCAGCGGCAAAATCACCGGCAAAACCGTGCAGATACACGGCAAGACAAAGCCGCTCGATAAATGATCCGAGATGTTCCTGGGCGAGGATGCCGGCAATCATGCCGGTCAGGATGTCTCCGGTACCACCCGTCGCCATCCCGGGATTACCGGTCGGATTGATGTACACGGAGCCGTTCGGCGCGGCGACCGTGGTCCGGTAGCCCTTCAGGACCACATATGCGTTTCGCTTCTTTGCAAAATCGGTCGCGACCTCGATGCGATTGGATGTCACGCTTTCGATACTTTTACCGATCAGGCGCGCCATCTCACCCGGATGTGGCGTGAGTACTGCCCCGCCGAGATCGCCCTCGAAACCCACAAGGGCATTCAGCCCATCCGCATCAATGACCATCTGTGCTCGGCATTCCGAACCGACGCGGCGAACGAATGCACTCGTCTCCACCGCAGTGCCGAGCCCCGGTCCAATCGCGACGACAGTTTTGTCTTTGAGAAGCGCAGCCACGGATTGATTCGCGATGGACCCTTCGGAAGTCTCGGCGAGCGCGGCCGTCATCAGTTCCGGCATCGAAATCGCAACGATCGGCAACACGCTCTCCGCGGTTGCGACCGTGACGAGGCCCGCACCGGCGCGCAGCGCGGCCTGTCCGGCCATTGCCGCCGCTCCACTCTTTCCACGAGAGCCACCGATGACGACAACTTTTCCATACGTGCCTTTGTTGCTGTCCGGCACGCGCGAGGGCACTTCGTGAGGCTCGATCAAGTGAAGGGTGTAGTTTTCATTTTCCAGAAGCTCAGGGGGATTACCGATATCGGCCAGAATGACGTCGCCTGCATCTTCGCAGTCGGGATATAGAACGAGGGCGGGTTTCAGCGCCGAGAATGTGACAGTGATATCCGCTTGAACCCCGGGAGAAGGAACGTCCACGGCAACGACGGCGGCCCTCGGAAAATCTTCTTCAATGCTCTCGATGACCGTCCGATACAAACCTTCGACCGGTTTTCTCACCCCGGTTCCGAGAAGAGCATCGACGACGAGATCCGCATCGAGCAGCTCCAGCTTTTCTTCACTCCAGTCGTGCTCATTCACCACGACTGTCGGCGGGTAGCCGAGCGCTTTCAGGATGCTCAGATTCGTCTTCGCGTCGCCCTTCACTTCTTCTTCGGAGGCGAAAAGAAATACGAACGGGAAGCTTCCTTTTTGAATCAATTGCCGCGCAACAACGAAACCATCACCGCCATTGTTGCCTTTGCCACACAGGATGGCGATGGTGAGCTGATCGAGGTTCTCGAATTGATCTTCGAGAACCTCGGCCACTCGCATTCCCGCGTTCTCCATCAGGAGGAGACTCGGGATTCCGTATTTTTCCGTGGAAAGTCGATCGACTTCGCGAAGCTGTTCCGGTGTGAGAATTTTCACCGCTACAGTTTACTTCTTTACCACCACCGCGAGGTCTTCAACCAGTTTCTCTACCGGAATCAGCTGGCCCGTCACATTCTTCCAGATCAATCTGCCGTTCTCATCGATGAGGAAGTAGTATCGGTTCGAGATCTTTAATGCATTCAGCGCACCGTACGCGCCAATGACCTTCGCTTCAGGATCGGCCAGAAAAGTATTCTTCGCGCTAACAGTTTCCTTGAACTTCTGTTGTGCCGGCTGCAGATCCCTGGAAATGGCGATCACTTCGATATTCATATCGTCGAACTTGGGTTGGTTATTACCGAACTCGGTAAATTCTCGCGTTCAAGCCGCGGTAAACGCGGCGGGAAAGAAAGCCAGAAGAACTTTCTTTTTTCCGGCGAAATCTTTCATTCCGAGCGTGCCCTGTTGGGGATTGAGCCCCTTCGGCAACTCGAAATCGGGTGGCTTCTCGCCAAGCTTCGGTGTGTTGTCGGCCCCCGGCGCCTGCAATTGCGCCAACCCGGCGATAGCCATCGACAGCACAACGAGTGGCAGCAGCCAGTAGACGGTTTTCTTCATGTAGCACCACTCCTGTTTAAAGTTTCAGAGCCAAAAGCATGGTGGATATTATGCTAAGCTTTCCGCCTTATGCAACTCGCGCACGTGAAGGAACTGGAGAAGAAATACCTTCTCGGAACTTACTCCCGTTATGAGTTACTCGCCGACCGCGGAAGCGGTGTATACCTGATCGACAAGTCGAACAAACGATATCTCGATCTCCTCGCCGGAATTGCCGTAAACGCGTTGGGCTATAACCACCCGCGGGTCAAACAGGTGCTGCGGAAGCAGATCAAGAGACCGATCCACGTTTCAAATCTCATCTATCACGAATACCAGGGACGCCTCGCTGAAAAGCTTTGCAAGATTTCGGGACTCGATCGCGCATTCTTCACCAACAGCGGAACGGAATCGATCGAAGGATGTTTGAAGTTCGCACGCGCATACGCGCGGCCGAAGTTTCGCGTGCTGGCCCTGGATCAATCGTTCCACGGGCGGACTTTCGGAGCGCTTTCGGCGACTGGACAGAAACAGTATCGCGAACAATTCGAGCCATTGGTCCCCGGCTTCGATTTCGTGAAGTTCGATGACGCAGAAGACCTCGAGCGCAAGATGACCGACGACGTCTGTGCGGTTCTCATCGAGACGATTCAAGGCGAGGGCGGCATCCGCCCCATTTCAGAAAAGTTCTACAAAGCCGCCCGCGAGCTGACGAAAAAGAAGGGTGCAGTACTCGTGATGGACGAGATCCAGTGTGGGCTCGGCCGCACGGGCCAGTGGTTTGCCTGTCACCGGTTTGCGCCGCCGAGTAACAAGAAGATGCTGCCCGACATGATTGCGCTCGCAAAACCACTCGGATTGGGCATTCCCCTCGGAGCAGTCATCCTGAATGAAGCCGTTGCCGCCGCGATTCAAGCGGGCCAGCACGGCACGACGTTTGGCGGTGGTCCGCTGGCATGCCGCGCGAGTCTGGAGTATTTCGGCATTCTCGAAGACGAAAATATGCTCGAGCACGTGCGAAAGGTCGGAGCTCATTTCAAAGAACGTCTGGAAGAACTGAAGGATCTGCCCGTTGTGAAAGACGTCCGCGGCGAAGGACTGATGCTCGCGGTGGAACTCACCATTCCCGGGAAGGAAATCGTCAAGCAGCTTTTGCAGCTAGGATTCATTCTCAACTGCACTCATGAAACCGTCTTGCGCATGCTTCCGCCATTCATCATTTCGGCAAAACAGATCGACAAGTTCGTCCGCGCCTTGAGGCCTGTGCTGGAAGCACAACGCGCATGAGCGGAGCGAATACAAGCGCGCTAGCGCGCAGCCATAAATAAAATGAGCGGAGCGAAGGTTCTCGATACCCGAATCGCGTACAAAGGAAAGCACATCCAGGTGCGCGAAGACCGTGTGATCGAACCTGCGGGCTATGAAGCTTCCCGCGAAATTGTCGTGCATCCCGGCGCGGTGTGTATCGTCGCACGCCCGACTCCTGACGAAGTGATTCTCATCCGTCAATATCGCCATGCCGCAGGCCGCGAACTGATCGAGATTCCCGCCGGTACTTTGCATGAGGGTGAAGATCCCATGGGCTGCGCAATTCGCGAATTGGAGGAAGAAACGGGATATAAAGCCTCCAAAATGGTTGAGCGCGCCAAATTCTGGACAACGCCTGGATTCACGACAGAGTTCATGTATCTCTACGAAGCGACCGGCCTGCAAAAGACGAAGATCCATCCGGACGAAGATGAAGTCATTGAAGTCGACATCGTCCGCAGCTCTGAAGCCCTCCAAATGATCGACGATGGCGGCATTCAGGACGCGAAAACCATACTCGGTCTCCTGCGAATACTGAAATAGAAAGATGGCATTGCCGCAGTGGCGTAAGAATCAGATCGCCGTCACGATCTCCGGTTCGTTCATGAACTTCGGATACACGCTCGTGATGTCGTTCCTGCCGATTTTTGTTCGCGAGCTCGGAGTGCAATCTACAGGAGGCATCGCCTTCTGGAGCGGATTGATTCTCAGCGCCAGTCCCCTTGTGGCGTCGCTTGTCGGACCGCTGTGGGGCCGCCTCGGCGACCGCAGAGGCATGCGGATGATCGCTACTCGCGCAACCGCGGCAAACAGTCTCTTCTGGGCGCTGATGGCGTTCTCTCAGAACGTGTGGCAGTTGTTCTTTCTTCGCATCCTGCTCGGGCTGCTGGGCGGATTCACCAACGTGGCTGTGGCCCTGGTAACGCAGCTTGCGCCGAAAGAAAGAGTGCCGTCGATTATCGGAACGCTGCAGTCGTGGATGATTCTCAGCGCAGCTCTCGGCCCGCTCTTCGGTGGGATCCTCGCCACGTCCATCGGTGTTCGAAACACGTTCCTCGTGACCGGCATCATGAACTTCGGATCGCTCCTGAGCATTCTCCTTCTATATAAAGACCAGGACGCATCGACGACACCCGAGCTTATTGCGCCGGACAAATCCGCCTCCGGGTTCTGGAAGCGCCCTCAATACTTCACCGCCCTGATGATTCTCTTTTTCGTGAATATGGCAGATCGCACGTTCGGACCAATCATTCCGCTCTTTCTCGAACAGTTGGGGACGCCGCGCTTCGGCCTCGAAATGGTTGCGGGCATTTTGATCTCCGCCGCAGCCTTCGGCGAAGCATTCTCGGCATGGATCTCGGGAAAACTGGCTTCTCGTGTCTCGCTGCGACGGCTCATCACAGGGCGGCTCGTGCTGAGCATCCTTGTACTGTTGCCGATGGTCTTCGTCCATTCGACCAGGGAATTCTCGATTTTGCGCGTACTGCTTGCGCTGCTCGCCGGAGGCACGCTGACGCTGGCTTTGAGCGCGGCGCACCCGGTGATTCCCGGCGAGTACCGCGGCACCGGCTTTGCCATGCTTTCCGGCACGAGTATGCTCGGCGGTGCCGCCGGTCCGATCATTGCCGGGGCCATTGCCGGCTTCAGCATCCGCTCCATATTTGTCTTTAATTCAATAGTTTATTTATTGATGATCGGCTTCGTTTACCGAAACGTGCGGCACTAAGGGCCGTCCAATATCTAGTCGCCGAAGGAAATGCCGATCTCCCGGGCGGATTCGATGATGTCGTTGTCCAGGGGGACGGTTTTCAATCGCCCTATCGCTTCCCGTATCGGGACCGATTCCACGTCAGGAGGGATGAGGGCTACCATGCGTCCGAAGGCCCCTTTGCGGACGAGGCGGGCGGCGCCCGCTCCGAAGCGCGTTCCGAGAACGCGATCGAAGGTCGTAGGTGGACCCCCACGCTGGAGGTGGTCGAGCACCACAACACGGGTTTCCTTGCCGGTAAGCTCGGTGATGGCGGTAGCGACGCGTCCGCCGATGCCGCCCAGGCGCTGCTCGCGGCCGATGTGCTTTGCCTCCGCGTGCGTGAGCGTACCGCCCGCCGGAAATGCACCTTCGGCGACAACGACGATACTGAAATGTTTACCGAGGCGTTCGCGCTCCATCACGCTATGAGCCACTTTGGAAATGTCGTAAGGAATTTCGGGAATGAGGATGATATCGGCTCCGCCCGCAATCCCGGAGTGCATCGCGATCCACCCGGCATGCCGCCCCATGACTTCGACGACAAGGACACGTCGATGACTCTCGGCAGTCGTGTGAAGTTTATCGAGCGCATCACGAGCGGTGTTGACGGCCGTATCGAAACCAAACGTAATGACGGTCCCGTTGATACGGTTGGGGAAATTGTTTTTGAAAAACAGGCATTTTAAAAGTTATTTCATTAAGCTTACGCACGGAGGTTTTATAAACATGCGACGAAGTGTTCTGGCCATCGCACTGATCATCATTCTGGCCACGACGTCCATGACAGCGCTGGCTCAGGGACAGCAGAAGAAAGCGCCTGAAAAAGCCAAGGATCCGGTTTGTGGATTAATTGTCGATAAGGATCCCAATCTCTCGACGAACTATAAAGGCGAGACCTACTATTTCTGCTCAAAAGCAGACATGGAGAAGTTCAAGAAAGAACCCGAAAAGTACGTGAAGAAGAAGTAATTCATTGGAAATTGGAGATTGGAGATTTCTAAATTTAGAAATCCGGAAATCTCCAATTTCCAATTTCCAATGAATTACTTCTTCGCGTCTTCGAATAGCCGGCAGGCTCGCGTTGGATTGAATACCCCGCAGCTGCAAAATCGGGCGAGCGTCGCGGATGCTTCCTCCGGTGAGCGTCTTCCCTGTTTGACCCAATCCAGAAGTTTCCGAACCAGATTGAACGACAGCATGCCGTGACCGCACATCGTCGCAACCTCCAGCGTCTGGCGGTCCGCCATGCGATCGGTCTGCCCGAAGAAACCCAGCGAATACTCGACGCTGTGGCGCTCCAGACCCGCCCGGCGCGCGCACTCCTGAGCTTTGTCGAGGGCACCGCTGATGTTGATCGACAGTCCCAGATCTGCTTCCTTCAACTCCTTGACGAAGGCCACGACTGAATCGGCGTTATCGAATACCGCAGCGACTGTGGATGGGCCCGACACGCCATTCACGACGGTGTCGAAATCCGGTCCTGAATCGCGATGCCAGTGCACTGTCGGGTTCAGATCCTTCGAAGACCGAAAGATCGCGCCGTGGCTCGCATCACCCATATTCACCGGCCGGTACTTTCGAGCAATTTCGAGGAAGCGCCGCTGTTTCTCGTCAGCATTCTTGTCGTTGATGCCGCGTGCTGGAATCGCGAACACGATATAGTCGTCTTTGAAACTTTCGCCGGATCCGTATCGATGGAGCGTGTTCGTCATTTTATTAAGGCCCGCCCGAGTCCCAG
>Ga0207646_10003140_pt1 | contig 18936 bp, 16 predicted proteins | sample KBSK5502metaG_FD_184343 | JGI IMG/M metagenome (GOLD analysis project Ga0207646, IMG submission 184343) | Corn, switchgrass and miscanthus rhizosphere microbial communities from Kellogg Biological Station, Michigan, USA - KBS K5-50-2 metaG... | ecosystem: Host-associated > Plants > Roots >...
CGCGACGGCGAAGGCCGTATTCGCCCTTCATCTTGGCGACGTGCTCGATGACCAGCTTCAGGCGAAGCAGCTGCTCATCCAGGCGCAGGAAGTCGAGCGGCCGAAGGTGCTCACGCGTGCGGCCGCTGTGAAGACAACGGCGCGTAGCCGTAGGAACTCCGTCGTCGTGGCGGCGTTCCTCGGGTTGCTGATCGGACTGCTCGCAGCGCTGCTCTGGGAGCCGCTCATGCGCCGCCGCTCGCGCTGATGCTGGAAGGCAAGACCGTGGCGGTGATCGTTCCCGCCTATGACGAGGAGGCTCTCGTCGCGACGACGATCCAGGGCGTGCCGGATTTCGTCGACCGGATCTTCGTCGTCGATGACGCATCCCGGGACGGAACCGCTGCGGCGGCCCGCGCAGTCGGTGATCCGCGCGTCGAGGTCGTGACGCACGAACGCAACTCGGGAGTTGGCGCGGCCATAGTGACCGGATACCAGCGTGCGCTCGCCGAGGCGATCGACGTCGTCTGCGTGATGGCCGCCGACAACCAGATGGACCCGAGCGACCTGAAGAAGATCGCTCTGCCCGTCGCCCGAGGCGAGCTCGAGTACGCCAAGGCCAACCGACTCATCTCCGGAGAGGCGTGGCGCGTGATTCCTCGCTCGCGGTATCTCGGCAATGCGGTCCTCTCGCTCCTGACGAAGATCGCCTCCGGGTACTGGCACGTCGCCGACTCCCAGTCTGGGTACACGGCGGCCAGCCGTGAGATCCTGGAGCAGCTCGACCTGGACCGCATCTATCCCGGGTACGGCATGCCGAACGACATGCTGGTTCATCTGAACGTCTGGAATGCACGAGTGCGTGACATCCCGTCGCGTCCGGTCTACCGGGTGGGCGAACGGTCCGGGATCAAGATCCGCAAAGTGATCCCGCGGATTTCGTGGTTGCTCGTGAAAGGCTTCTTCTGGCGGATGCGCGAGAAGTACGTGATCCGGGACTTTCATCCGCTCGTCTTCTTCTATGCCTTCGGGTTCCTGATGACCCTGCTTGGGCTCGGGCTCGGAATCGCGGAGGTCGTCCTGCGGCTGATGGGCAACGCGGTCTCGGCCGGCACGGTGGTGCTCGTCGCGCTGTTGCTGATCTTCGGTTCCCAGTTCACGCTTTTCGCCATGTGGTTCGACATGGAGTCGAACAAGGACCTGCGCTGAGGCCGCCGTGGAGGGGGTCGGCTGACGCATCGGCTAGTGTGGCAACCCGCCGGATGACGACCGCCGTCCTCCCTAATCCGCGTCTTTACGCCCGATCGGGCACCTACGCGGGGCTCTTCCTGGTCACGCTCTCCACTCTGATGTACGAGATCGCGCTGACGCGGATCTTCAGCGTGACGATGTGGTACCACTTCGCCTTCGTCGCGATCTCAGTCGCGCTCCTGGGGCTCACGGCCGGCGCGCTGCTCGTCCACCTTCGGCCTCAGAGGTTCCGTGACGCCGACGTGCGAGCGATTCTCTGGCGCTACTCGCTGTTCTTCAGCGTCTCGCTTGCCCTCTGCTTCGTGACGCAGCTCTCGATCCCGTTCATGCCTGCGCGAAACCTGGCCGCCGCCTGGTCAGTCGTCCTCACATGTGCAGTGATCTCCGTCCCGTTTGTGTTCAGCGGCGTGGTCGTCTGCCTCGCGCTGACCCGATTCCCGAAGCAGGTGAATCGGCTGTATGCGACAGACCTCGTCGGCGCCGCATTCGGCTGTGCCTTGCTGGTAGTTCTCTTCGTCGTCCTCGACGGCCCCAGCCTCGTCATTGCGATCGGGGCGTTTGCGGCTCTGGCCGCGCTGAGCTTCGCCGCCGACGCCCGAAGTCGGCGCGGAGCCACCTTGTCGATCGCTGTGGTCGTGGCGCTCGGAGGCTTCACCGGCCTGAACAGCTACCTCCATTCGCACGGTCACCCGTTGCTCCGAATCACGTGGGCCAAAGGATCGCCCGACCCGCCGCACGTTTACGAGAAGTGGAACGCCTTCTCTCGAGTCACCGTCGACCCGTTCGGCGGCGGCGGGCCGCAGCCACCATGGGGATTCGGCCTGAGTGCGAGGTTGCCTCGTGACGTCAAGGTCGAGCAGCTAGGGATGGTGATCGACAGTACTGCGAGCACTGTCCTCACCCATTACGACGGAAAACCCGGCGAGACGGACTTTCTCCGTTACGACGTGACGAACCTCGCGCACCAGATCCGGCACAACGCGGATGTTCTCGTCGTCGGCGTCGGTGGTGGGCGCGACATCCTGTCCGCGCTCGAGTTCGGCCAGCGCTCGGTCACCGGCGTCGAGATCAACGGAAATGTCCTCGGCGCCACGAACGGGAAGTACGGCGACTTCACGGGCCACCTCGACCGCAATCCTCGTGTCCGGTTCGTGAATGACGAAGCGCGTAGCTACCTGGCACGCACACACAAGAAGTACGACGTGATCCAGATCTCGCTGATCGACACGTGGGCCGCGAGCTCGGCCGGTGCCTACTCACTCACGGAGAACTCGCTGTACACGACGCAAGCGTGGGATGTCTTCTTCCGACGGCTCAAGCCGGGCGGGATCCTTTCCGTCTCCCGCTGGTACCGGATCGCCCACAGTCCGAGGCCCATCGAGTCCTATCGCACAACGGCACTGGCGGCCCAGGCCCTGAAGAACCATGACGTGGCGCGACCGCGCGACCATCTGCTCGTTTATCGCGGGGCGAACGTCGCCACGGTGCTCGTCGATCCCTGGCGCGCCTTCAGCCGTCAGGACGTTGCGACCCTGAAAGCTGTGTCGTCCCGCCTGGGCTTCGAGCCACTCTTGACGCCTACGCACGCGGCCGATAGGCACTTCGCCGAGCTCGCGGCGCCCGAGGGCCCGGCGGCTGGCGTCCGCGAGTTCAAGGAGGACATCTCGCCGCCGACCGACAACCGGCCGTTCTTCTTCCAGACCGCGAACCTCGGAACGCTGCTGCACGGCGCGGGATTCTCGAGCGACCAGTCGATGCGCCCGGTTCTTGTCCTCGGACTGCTGGCACTGGCCGTGCTCGGGCTTTCCTTCTGCTTCATCGTGCTGCCGCTCTTGCTCACGACCGAGCGCAGAGCGCACCGCGGCATGTTCCCGTTTTACACGTATTTCGCCGGCATCGGGTTCGGCTTTCTCTTCATCGAGTTGTCACAGCTTCAGCGGCTGACGATCTTCCTCGGCCAGCCGACATATGCGCTCACGGTCGTGCTCTTCTCGTTGCTCGTCTTCAGTGGGATCGGCAGCATGGCGAGCGAGCGGCTCGCGGGTTCGGGACGGCGGAGCTGGATGCTCGCGCCTCTTGCAGTTCTCCTGGTCGTCATCGCCGCGTTCGGGATCGTGACGCCGAGCGTGCTCGCCAGCGTCGCGGGCGCGACCACACCGGCCCGGATCGCCACCGCCGTGGCAATCCTCATGCCTCTCGGGCTCTTGATGGGAATGCCGTTTCCCGTCGGGATGCGGGTGGCCTCCGCAAGGCCCGGGGCTCCGACGGCGTTCCTCTGGGGGATCAACGGCGCGACCTCGGTCTGCGCGTCGGTTTTCGGGGTTGTCATCGCCCTCTTCTTCGGCATCTCGATGTCCTACTGGACGGGGCTCGTCGCCTACGTCATCGCTGCGGTCTCGTTGGTCGCAGTCCTTCGTCGAGCGCGCGTCGCGATCGAGCCCGTTCGGGCGAGTGAGCCCGAGGTCGCCGACCGCAGGCGTGTACCCGGCCGTCCGGCCGCGCCACGGCTGCCTGTAAAGCCGTCGTAGCTGCTCTGGTGCAGCCGTGGTCAGCGGTGCTCGACCGTGCTTAGTCGTTTTCAGGGAAGTTCGACGACCATCCCCTCGTGCGCGAGCCTCGGCGCGGCACCACCGTCTTCTTTCGACAGCTCACGCGCACGATCCTCGAGTTGTTCGAGCAGGCGGTCACCGTGACGCGGCTCGTGGTGAAAGAGCACGAGCCGCCTCGCGCCCACAGCACGGGTGAAGGCGACCGCGTCGGCGACGCTCGAGTGACCCCAGCCGATCCGCTCCTCGTACTCGTCCTCGAAGTACTGCGCGTCGTGAACGAGCGCGTCGACGCCTGACGCGAGCGACGACCCCGAGATCCAATCCGTCGACCTGCCGGCAATCGCCCCTGCCAGCGCGGGCTCGTGATCCGGGATGTACGCCACGCTCGCAGTGCCCGTCTCGATCCGGTACCCGACCGTCGGGCCGGGGTGGACGACGAAATCCGCCGCGACGGAGGCGCCGTCGATCGTCCAAGCCTCGCGTGGAACATCGTGGAATGTGACCGCGGCCGGGACGTCCGTGAGCTCAACCGGGAAGAGCGGCGGCGAGAAGGCGCGCGCGATCCGTTCCTGGAGACTCAGTTGCTGGGACGGCGGGCCCCAGATGTCCAGTTCCGCACGCTCGTCCCAGAGCGGCGCGAAGAAACGCAGTCCTTCGAGGTGGTCGAGGTGCAAGTGGGTCAGGCAGAGATGGATCCTCCGCACGCCGCGGTCGAGGAGCTCGAGACCCAATTCCCTGATCCCCGTGCCGGCATCGAGCACGACGATCGCGCCGCCGTCCAGCGCGACCTCGACGCAGGATGTGTTGCCGCCGTACGTCACCGTGTCCGGCCCCGGAGTCGGCACCGAGCCGCGGCAGCCCCAGATCGTCACGCGCACGCGGCCCCCGTTCTATTCCCGCCAGAAGATCGCGACGATCCCCACGAACTCGTCCGCGTGGGCGAAGAGTGGGAACGCCGTCACGGCGACCTCACGCTCGATCCCGTCCAGGCTGGTGATTCGGAAGCGCTCGTGTGCTGCGCGTCGCTCGTCGAGGGCGATCCGTGTTGGCCTGCGCTCGGGTGGGAGCGGCTCGGAGTCGGTCGTCCGGGGTGCGAAGCTGGCGGTCCATTCGTCGAGGGGCATCTCGCCGGCCTCGGCGAACGGGCGACCGATGACCCCCTCCGCAGCTTCGTTGTAGAAGACGAGCGTCCCTTGATCGTCGGCGATCAGCGTCGGAGTGGCGAGGTTCGACGCGAACTCCCGGGCGAGGATGAGAACGAGATGCTTGTGTCGTCGCCGCTCCACGGACGAAGTCTTTCCCTTCTCCTTTGCGAGATCAACGGACCGCTCGCAATGGTTCACGCCCTGGCAGCAAGGCAGTGTAAGGACCTCGTGAGGCCTGCCGACGACGGCGGCCGTGCTCTGTAAAGCCCTCGTAAAGCCTGGCGCCTCCGGTCAGAGGCCTCGGTAGCATCCTGCGGATGCCCACCGCGGTTGTGACCGGCGGGGCCGGGTTCCTCGGCTCCCACCTGTGCGATCACCTCATCTCCAAGGATTACCGCGTCGTCTGCGTGGACAACCTGGACACGGGATCGCTGCAGAACGTGGAACACCTGCGGGGGGACGACTTCCTCTTCATCAACCAGGACGTGACCCTCCACCTGGAGATCGACGAGCCCGTCGACACCGTCTATCACCTCGCCGCTTTGGCCAGCCCCATCGACTACCTGCGCATGCCGCTCCACTCGCTCAAGGTGGGCTCGTATGGGACACACAACGCGCTCGGGCTCGCGAAGTTCAAACGCGCGCGCTTCCTGCTCGCGTCGACGAGCGAGGTCTACGGCGATCCCCAGGTGCATCCTCAACCAGAGACCTACTGGGGCAACGTCAACCCGATCGGGCCCCGCGGGGTCTACGACGAGGCGAAGCGTTATGCCGAGGCAATGGCGATGGCGTACCACACCCAGCAGGGCGTCGACACCTCGATCGCGCGGATCTTCAACACCTACGGCCCGCGCATGCGGCCGAGCGACGGTCGCGCCGTTCCCACGTTTGTCAGGCAGGCTCTCGAGGGCAAACCCCTGACCGTGTTCGGGGACGGCAGCCAGACACGGAGCTTCTGCTACGTGGACGACCTCATTCGGGGGCTCGTGCTGCTGGCCGAGTCCGGCGAGCACCTGCCCGTGAACCTCGGGAACCCCGGCGAGTTCACGCTCAACGAGCTGGCCGAGACCGTCCGGCGCATCACAGGCTCGAAGAGCGAGGTCGTTTACGAGGCGCTACCGGTCGACGATCCTCAGGTCCGGCAACCCGACATCACCCGGGCGCGCCAGCTCCTCGGCTGGGAGCCCCAGGTTCAGCTCGAAGAAGGACTACGCCGCATGCTTCCCAGCTTCGGGCGGGAGCCACTCGTTGCCTAGGCGGCTCGGGGTCTTGGCGGCGATCGTGCTCGTCGCTGCAGGTCTGTGCGTGCCCGCGGCGTCGGCAAAGGCCCACATGCTCGTCGGTATCCAGGACGACGCACTCACTCTGCATGGCGATCCGACGTTCACATTCCCGACCCTGAAACAGCTGCGGACGCAGATCATCCGCATCAACCTGAACTGGAACGACGTCGCGAAGAGGCGTCCGGCCCACCCGCAGGATCCGTCTGATCCCGCGTACGATTGGTCGGTCTACGACCGTGCGATCAAATACGCGGCGCAGTACGGCATGCAGGTCCTGCTCACGATCCTGTTCACACCCTCCTGGGCGAACGGCGGCGCCGCGCGCAGTGTCCCACCGAGCAACTACACCGACCTGCAGTACTTCGCCTACGCGGCGGCGACGCGCTACAGCGGCCACTACATCCCGAACACCGACGCCTTCGACGAGGTCTATCTCCCGGCCGTCAAGTATTGGACGGCCTGGAACGAGCCGAGCAATCCGATCTGGTTGCAGCAGACGTCCGGCAGCCGGTTCGTCAGCCCGCGGTCGTACGCCCGGATCTGCACGGCGATCTGGCAGGGAGTTCACTTCACGAACTTTGCGGGTGAGAAAGTTGCATGCGGCGTGACCGGGCCGCGTGGCAACAACGCTCCGGGTACGGGCCGCCCGTCCCTGTCACCGCTCGCCTTCATGCGCTTGACCAAAGCGGCGGGTTTGCGGAACCTCGACGCGTACGCCCACAATCCCTACTACGGAAAGCCGAGCGAGACGCCCGCAAGCAAGCCCGCCGGAAACGCGGTCACCCTCGGGAACATCGACACCCTGATCACCCTCGTCAACAAGCTCTGGGGCAAGAAGCCCATCTGGATCACCGAGTACGGTTGGCAGACGCCACCCGATCGGGTCTTCGGCGTGTCGTTCGCGCGCCAGGCGGCCTACCTGCGGCAGTCGTACGCGATCGCACGCGCGAATCCGCGGATCGACATGATGGTCTGGTTCATGCTGCGCGACGACACGAACATCAACGTCGGCTGGCAGTCGGGCCTGATGACGGCAGCCGGCAAGAAGAAGCCTTCATTCAGCGCCTTCGCGCGTCTGCCTCACTGACTTCGGGTAGTCGCCACTAGACGGGCCGAGGATCGCTCTTGTTTTAGCGAGGTGGACGGGCGTTGCCGGCGACGAAAGGTTCCATCCTCTCGACGAGCGAGTCCGATTCTGCTCTGCGTTACCCTTCGCGACCGCATGCTTCGAGTAGCGATCTCGCCGCCACTTGCGCAGCGGGCACGGCGGGCAACCGCCTTCCTACCCTGGTCGCCTGCACTGATCGGAGCGGCGTACCTCATAGTTTTCGTCGCCCGACTCCCGACGCTGATCGAACATCTCTACTGGGACAGCGACGCGGCGACCGCCACGGTGATCGCCGAGACGTTCGGTCACTCCGGCACCGTGATCTTGGAGCGCTTCGGCTGGTTCACCGCCTTGTGGTTCGAGCTGTTGACCCGGCCCGTGCCGCTGCACAGGCAACTGTGGGAGATAGCTCCCTACCTCTTTTCACTCGCCAGTGTCGCGCTTCTGGCCTTCGCATCTTGGCGCCTCGCCGGTCGCTGGGCGGCGGCGATGACGGCGACCGCGGCGGTGACTACAAGTCCATTCGTCAGCTACGACCTCATCACGCTGAACTTCCACACCGCGACCTGGGTCGCTACGGTGGTGCTTGGGGTCTTCTGCCTCCGGCTCGCCCGCGAGCCGCCTCTGGCGCGCTTCGTTCCGGCGATGGCAGTCGTCACCGTCTTCGCCGGCGTGACCCTCGCCTCCGATCTGTTGTTCGCATTTACGGGGCTCATCCCCTTCGCGTTGACGGGCGTGCTGCTCGCGACGTTCCGACGGTTTCGTTCTGTAGGAGTGATCGTCGTCGCGTCCGCCTGCGTGGCGCCATTCATCGCGTGGGCGACGTTCTGGGCGATGAGAGCGGCCAATGTCCAGGTCTTTCCCGTTCCGACCCGCTTTGCGGAAGACAAGGACTTGTGGCCGAACGTCGGGCGGCTACTGAGGGGGATCGTCCAACTCGTCAACGGCGACTACTTCTTCAACGCGCATCTGACTGTGAGCACGATGCTGTCGTTTGCCTGCGCTGTGCTCATCCTGATCGCGTTGGCGTCGCCGTTCGTGCTCTTCAGGCGTAACCAACGGTCGGCGACGCCCTGTGTTCCGCTGCTCGTCTACTCCTGCTTCTGGGCCTCCTGTGTGACGTTCGTCTGTGCCAGCTTCGTTCTCAGCAGCGAAGGGACACACGGGGGCTACTACTTGATCTCGATCCTGTACGCGACTGCCGCGACCGTCCCCCTCGTCGCCGTCGGGAGCAGGCTCGCCAGGCTGATCGCGTCCGTTGGGATCGGGGTAGTCGCAACAACGAGTCTCGTCAATTTGACCGACACGGGAAAGTCGCTTCCGCGCCCTCTTCCCAATGTCGCATCTGTGGCCGGCCGAATCGTCGAGATTGCGAGGAAGGAAGGAGCGTCTCGCGGCTACGCCGACTACTGGGATGCATCGAGCCTGACGTGGAGCACGCACAGGGCTGTTCAGGTCGCACCAGTCACCCAGTGCGTACTTCCGAAGACGGACCTTTGCAGATTTTGGTTCAACATGAATACGAACTGGTACCGGCCGCGACCGAACACCAATACATTCGTGCTCCGGGACTCCCAGTCGGACGTCAGGCAGGAGCTTCCGAAGTCGCTCCGACCCTATGCGAGCTACAAGCTCAACGACTTCATCACCATGTACCTCTTCTCCTACGATGTCGCGGCACGTTTCGTCGGAGGTCCGTCTCCCTAGCTCCACGAACGCCTACGGTCCTGCGGTCCTCGATTCGACCTCCAGCAGCGAGCGATAAAGATCGTCGACGTCGGCGACGAGCCGCTCCACGGCGTAGCGCGGCAGGACGCGCTCCCGCCCGCGCTTTCCCATCTGCGCACGGAGCGCTGGATCGCGGGCGAGCCGCCCGAGCCGGTCGGCGAGGTCGCCTGTCGCCCCTGCCTCGACGAGAAAGCCGTCCTCCCCGTCTCGGACGACATCGGGGACGCCACCGACCCGCGTGGCCACGACCGGCCGCTCCGCCGCGAGGGCCTCGATGACGCTCACGGGAGTTCCTTCGTTGCTCGACGGGAGGACGAGCGCGTCGAAGGCTGCGTAGAACTGAGCTACGTCCTCCTGGTAGCCGAGGAAGAGCGTGTCCCTTGCGATGCCGAGGTCGTGCGCGCGCTGCTCCAGCCCGGGGCGGTCGGGGCCGTCCCCGACCATGCAGAGCACGGCGTCGACTCCGCTCTCGCGCAGGCGCTTGAACGCGACGAGCACATCGTCCGTCCGCTTCACCGCCGTCATGCGGCCGATCCAGCCGACGGCGAAGCGGTCGCCCGGAATGCCGAGATAGCGGCGGCTCTCGTCGCGGCCGTTCTGCTCGGGAGCTATCCGCTCGTCGAGCTCGATACCCAGGCGGATGACCACGAAGCGGTCCTGATGCGCGACCCCGAGGGCGACCAGGTCGTCTCGAACTTGAGGACTGACCGCGATCAGCGCCGTGGTGCGGGCGGCGAGCCAGCGCTCGAGCAAGCGAAAGAACTGCGAGCGCAGCGGACCGAAGTAACCACGAAGGACGTGCCCGTGGAACGTGTGGACGACGATCGGTGGCCGTCTCGAGCCGGCGAGCAGCGCCGCGACACGACCAACGGTGCCGGCCTTCGCGGTGTGCGTGTGCAGGATCTGCGGGCGCTCCTTCCTGATCAGGCGCGCGAGCCGGATCGTCGCCATCAGGTCCCGCAGTGGCGAGATCTCCCGGCCGAGCTCGTCGATCCGCACGATCTCCACGCCGTGGGCGTCGGCGACGAAGGCCATCGAGTCCTCTCCGCGCGCCAGCGAGCCAGCGACCAGAGTCGTGTCGTACCCACGCTTCCTCAGGCCCTCGGTCAGGTAGGCGACGTGGAGCGCGGGACCGCCCATGTTGAGCCGGGCGATGACGCGAACGATCTTGATCGGTTCAGCCGACAGAGCCGGCAGGTCAGACGCGGGCAATGATCGCCTCGGCCGTGCGCTCCAGTCCTGCGGTGAGATCGACGCGCGGCTCATAGCCCAGCACCTCGCGCGCCGCGGAGATGTCCGCCCAGGAGTCGCGGATGTCGCCGGCACGGGGCGGCTCGAAGCGGCGATCGACCGGCTTGCCGAGAACCACGCCGATCGTCTCCGCGACGTGATTCACGCTCGCCGGCGAGCCTGCCGCGACGTTGAACGTGCGTCCGCTCGCACCGGCTGCATCGGCCGCGCGAATCGTCGCATCGACGACGTTGCCGACATACGTGAAGTCGCGCGACTGCTCGCCGTCACCGTAGATGGTGACCTGCTCACCCTGGTCGACGGCCGCAATGAAGAGCGGAACGACCGCGGCGTATTGCGAGTACGGGCTCTGCCGTGGGCCGAACACGTTGAAGTACCTGAGGACGACCGTCTCGAACGAGTCGTACACGCGGCCGAAGCTGATGCAATAGCGCTCCGCAGCCAGCTTGGCGACGCCGTACGGAGAAATCGGATCGGGCGGAGTCGACTCGGACGTGGGCAGGCTTCGGCTCGACCCGTACACCGACGTGGAGGACGAGAAGATCACTCGTCGCACGCCTTCGTCGCGTGCGGCGAGCAGGACGTTGAGCGTGCCTTCGACGTTCACGGCGTTCGATGTGAGCGGATCCTGCACGGAGCGTGGTACGGATCCGAGCGCGCCGAGGTGATACACGACCTCGATGCCGCGTACAGCCGCATGAACGCGCTCGTAGGAGCGGAGCTCGCCCTCGACGACCTCGACGTCGAGACCCTCGAGATTCGCGCGGTTGCCGGTCGAGAAGTTGTCGAGCACACGGACGTCGTCGCCGCGGTCGACGAGTGCACCCACGAGATTGGAGCCGATGAACCCGGCCCCGCCTGTCACCAACGCCTTCATCGGTTCATTTTCCCTGAGGAGGCGCCTGACTCCTCTGAGCAGCCGCCGTGGCGGCGAGGCCGACGCCGAGCCAGGTCGCGGCATCCAGAGGTATGCCGGCCACGAGGCCCTGTCCGCCCCAGATGCCCATCGCCGCCAGGACCGTGAAAGCAGCTACGGCTCCCGGTGGGGCGTTGGCGCGCAAGGCGAACACGAGCGCCAGCGCGAACGGTGCCAGCCAGAGGACGAGGCCGATCAGGCCGAGGTCGGCCGCGGACTGGATGTAGGAGTTCTGCACGCCCCATTCGTGGGCGCGCGTCGGGAAGGCAAGGGGCGCCACGTCGGGGAACTTCTTGTGCGCCGCCGGCAGAACGGGGTCGACGGTTGCGGGGTCGGTCGACGCCTGCCAGCCGGCGCCGACAACGGGATGGTCGAGCCAGATGCGGTAGCCGATGTAGGCGAGCAGCGCGTGGTGCGAGTACGTCTGAATGTTGGCAGTCTGCGTCTCTCTGCCTTTGAGATGCACGAAGCGCAGGAAGCTCTCGAAGTCGCCGGCGCGCAGCACGAGCACGCCTGCGGCGACGACTGCAACCACGATCCCGCTGACGGCTACGTCCCGCAGTTCGAGGCTGCGCCGCCGCGAGACGGCGTACAGAAGACCAACGGTTCCGGCCGCGATCCCGATCAAGCCCGCCGTCGCGCCGGAGAGGATGAGACCCACTCCGCCGCTGGCAACGGCCGTCCAGCCGATTCGCTTGCGGGCGAGCAGCACCGCTGCGAGACCGATCCCGAGCGCGAGGGCCGAAAGCGCGGCAAAGTCCGAGTGGCCGAGAAACGAGGGCTGCCGCCGACCAGCCGCCCAGGCGTCGGCCATATGGACGCCGAGGAACTGCAGCAGCCCGAAGCAGGTCGCCACGATGCTCCAGGCAACGGTGACCGCTGCAACGAGCTCCCAGTCGGCGCGCCGCCTCAGGACCAGCGGCGCGGAGAACGCAAGCAACACGTACTCGGAGAACTTCGCCGCGGTGACGAGATGCACGAGCGAGTCCGAGCGGATGAAGATCCAAAGGATCAACGCGACCGACGCGACCCACAGCGGCACCGCGGCGCGAAGAGGCGCGAAGCCGTCCCGCAGCCCCTCGCGGAGCGCGACGAGCGCGACGACCACGACCGCTACGTCGGACAGCTCGAGACCGAGGTGCGTCGACCCGAGCGGCACCCTCACCCCCGGCTGGTACTTGATGTGGAGGAACAGGACCGGGACTGCGAGCGCGAGCGCGGCGGCGCCGGGGCTGAATCCCTCGCGCGCCAGTGACCGCGCCCGCAGCGTCAGGGTCTCCGCCACGGCCATGGAGCGAGTCTAGGTATTGCCCTCCTTAGAATGATCGATCTGATGCGCTCGCGGCTCTTCTGGCGCCGGTCCGCGGCAGCCGCGGGGATCTACGCCTCGGTCGTCCTCGGCTTCTTCGGGACGGTGATCGCAGCTCACGCGTTCACGACCCATGTGCTCGGTCTGTACGCGATCGTGATCGCGGCCACGGGGTTCTTCCAGACCCTGCTCGACCTGACCGTCGAGGAGGCCCTGGTCAAGTACGGATTCCGCTTCCAGGAGCGCGGGGACTGGGGACGGTTGCGGCGCCTCTTCGGTCGAGCGCTGCAGTTGAAGTTGGCGGGTGGAGTCCTGGCCGGAGGGTCTCTGCTGGCGCTGGCGCCGGCCTCGCATGCGCTGTTCGGCGACGGTCGCCTCCTCGAGCCCATGCTGATCGCGGCCGCTCTGCCCCTCGTGCAGGCACCGGAGAACGTCGGCGGCGTCGCTCTCATTCTCCGCGGCCGCTATGACATCCGCGCCTTCTTCCTCTTCCTCTCGATGGCGCTGCGACTTGGAGCGATTGCGGTCGGGACGCGTTACGGGCTCACCCAGACGATCGCGGCCATCGTCGTGGCGCAGGTTCTGGCGACGGCGGCCGTGCTCGCCGCCGGCTGGGGGGCGTTCAGACGCAATCCCCGCGTGGCTGCCGTCCCGATCGGCGAGGAGCGCCCGGAGATCACCCGATTCGTCCTCCAGTCCAGCCTGGCGACCGGCGTCGTCGCGCTGCGAAGCACGCTGAGCCCACTGCTGCTGGGTGTCGTCTCGACGCCCAACCAGGTCGGGTACTTCCGTGTCGCGCAGGCGCCGCAGCAAGGGTTCGCCGCACTCTCGGCGCCGGCGCGGCTGGTTTTGCTGACCGAGCAGACCCGAGCATGGGAGCGCGGCACTCGCGCAGCGGTGTTCGCAGGCGTCCGTCGTTACTCGCTCGGCGCCGCTGGGGGTGTGTTGGTCGCCGTGCCGTTGTTGCTCTGGCTCGCGCCGGATCTGGTCCGGCTGCTCTTCACGTCGAAGAACGTCGGCGCGACGAACGCGCTCCGTTTGATCGTCGTCGCCGGAGCGCTGCAGTTCGTCTTCGGGTGGACGAAGAGCTTTCCGGTCTCCATCGGTCGCCCGAAGCTACGCATCTGGACACATGGAATCGAAACGATCGTCCTCATCCCGCTCGTCGTCGCTTTCGGTGCGGCCTGGGGGGCGACGGGCGCTGCGGGCGCCGTGCTCGCCTCGACCGTCGCCTTCATCGTCGTCTGGACCGTTCTCTTCCTCCGAATCAGACGCGAGCCCGCGAGCCAGGGCACCGCCCCTCCTCAGCCGGTCGAGGCCGTTCTCCCGTGAGGGTGCTGATCGTCTCCGGGATCTGGCCGCCGGACGTAGGCGGCCCGGCGAGCCATGCGCCGGACGTGGCGGAGTTCCTGCTCGGCCGGGGCCACGATGTGGAGGTCGTGACGACCGCGGACGCGCCGCCCGCCCCGCGCTCCTATCCGGTTCGTGCAGTGCCGCGCCGCCATCGCATCGGCGTGCGCCAGTATCGCGGCGCGGCCCTCGTCCACCACCGCGCGCGTGACGTCGACGTCGTCTACACGACCGGCATGTTCGGCCGCAGCGCGCTGGGGTCGACCATGGCGCGGAAGCCCTACGCCGTCAAGCTCACGGCTGATCCGGCGTTCGAACGAGCACGTCGCCGCGGGCTCGTCGAAGGCGACGTCGACACCTTCCAGGCTCGTCGCGGCGGCCCTGCCGTTTCGCTTCTGCGCCTCGCGCGAGACCTCGAGCTCCGGCGCGCTGCGCATGTGTTCACACCGAGCGCGTACCTGCGCGAGCTGGCGGTCGAGTGGGGCGTGGCCCCGGACCGCGTCAGCGTCCTCCCGAATCCCTCGCCCGCGCTGGGCGAGCTCGGTCCGCGCGACGAGCTTCGCCGGGCCTTCGGCCTGAACGGGGCGACACTCGCGTTCGCAGGGCGTCTGACCGCGCAGAAGTCGCTCGGGCGCGCGCTGGAGGCGGTCGCAACCGCCGACGGCGTCGAGTTCGTGATCGCCGGCGAGGGCCCTGAGCGGGAGCCGCTCGAAGCCCGGGCACGGGAGCTGGGGATCGGCGACCGTGTGACGTTCATCGGCGCGCAGCCGCGCGAGCGCATCGTCGAGCTCTTCCATGCCGCGGACGCCACGATCCTGTCTTCGAGCTGGGAGAACTTCCCCCACACGGTCGTCGAGGCGCTCGCTGTCGGGACGCCCGTGCTCGCGATGGAAGTGGGCGGCGTCTCGGAAGTCGTCCACGACGGCGTGAACGGATTGCTCGTCGGTCCCGGAGACACCGCTGCGCTGGGCGACGCCGTCCGGCGGTACTTCGCCGACGAGCCACTTCGGCGCCGTCTTCGCGGCGCGGCCGCTTCGTCGGTGGCGGAGTACGCGCCGGAGCGGGTTTTCAGCGAGCTCGAGCAGACACTTCGACGAATCGCGGGTACGTGAAACCGCGGGTCCTGTTCGTCTCGCGGCGCCTCGAGCTACCGCTGTCGCCGAGCCTGGCTCGCAAATGGGATGCGATCGGCGCCGAGCTCGACTTCCGCGTTCTGGCCGCAGGAAGCCGGAGCAACGGCGCGTTTCACCTGACGCGAGAGTTGCCGGCACTGGACGGGCCCGCGTTCTTCGCTGCGCTGCCGCTCCGAATCGCGCGTGAGCTGCGCGAGTTCAAGCCCCATGCCGTTCTCGCACAAGGAGCGCACGAGACCGCGGCTGCGCTCGGCGCGCGCAAGGCGGCGCGCAGCGACGCCGTCGTGATCGTGGACCTGCACGGCGACTGGCGCGCGCCCACTCGCCTCTACGGATCACGGCTGCGCGGATTGCTGAGCCCGGTCGCCGACCGCGTCGCCCTCGGCGCGCTCCGCCGAGCGGACGGCATTCGCACGGTGACCGGCTACACGTCCGGGCTCGTGCGCGAGCTCGGCCTGGAGCCCGCCGACGAGTTTCCCGCGTACATGGACTTCGACTCGTTCCTACAGGAGGCGCCGAAGCCGCTTCCGGCACGTCCCCAGGCGTTGTTCGTCGGGGTGCTCGAGCGCTACAAGAACATCGACGGGCTGGCCGAGGCGTGGCGGCGCGCCGCACCTCGAGTTCCCGCAGCACGTCTGCACCTCGTCGGCTCCGGGAATCTGAAGCCCGTGGTCGAGCAACTCGTCCGCGAGCTCCCCGCGCAGACGGTCTGGACGGAGCGGCTGACGCCGAGCGACGTCGCAGCCGCGCTCGACGACTCGACGCTCCTCGTCCTCCCGTCGCGCTCCGAGGGCATGGGCCGCGTGATCGTGGAGGCGTTCTGCCGCGGCCGGCCGGTCGTCGCCAGCCGCGTGGGCGGCATTCCGGATCTCGTCCAGGACGGCAGCAACGGTTTGCTCGTCGATCCTGGCGACACGGACGGTCTCGCCGCTGCGCTGGTCCGCGTGCTCGAGGGGAGTGAGCTCGCCGAGGGGCTGGCCGCGGGAGCGCAATCGAGTGCCGCTCTGTGGACGGTCTCGCCTGAGGATTTCGCCTCGCGCCTGCGCGACCTCGTCGGCCGCATCGCCGGGCTAAGCTAGGCGCGCCCGTGCGCGCAGACCGCTTCAAGCAGGTGCTGAAGAACTCCGTCTACCGGACGATCGGCGAGACGGCCTCCGCGATCGGCGCCAACGGCAACGGCGAGCGCAGTCTGCGCGTGCTCATGTACCACAAGGTGAACGACCTTCCGGGCAATCCGTTGACGATGCCCGTGTCGATCTTCGACGAGCAGATGGACCAGCTGCGCGATCTCGATTACACGGTCGTCGATCTCGATGCCGTGCTGGCCCACTACGTCGACGGTGAGTCCCTGCCGGAACGGGCGGTGCTGATCACGTTCGACGACGGCTACTACGACAACCTCGACAACGCTGCCGGCGTCTTGCGCAAGTACGGCTATCCGGCTGTGCTGTTCGTCCCGATCGGCTATCTCGACGACCGGCATCCGTTACCGCACGAGGAGCATCTCGCGGCGCAGGGAATCCTCAACCGTACGATCGAATGGGAGGAGCTCGTGGACCTCGAGCGCGAAGGAATCCGCATCGAATCCCACGGCATCTCGCATCGCCCGCTCGCCGACCTCGAAGTCGACGAGGCGGCGCGCGAGATCGCCCTCTCCAAGCTGCGGCTGGAAGAGCGGCTGGGTCGGCCCGTGCGCGCGTTCTCTTACGTGAAGGGCTCCGAGGCGCACTACAAGCCCGTTCATCTCTCGCTCGTCCGCCAGGCAGGCTACGACGTTGCGTTCACTGCGGTTTCGGGCGCCAACTCGCAGACGACGGACCCGCTGCAGCTCCGTCGCTACAACATCGAGCCCTACTCGCCGCGGACGTTCGAGCTCGTGCTGGCCGGGGCCTGCGACCTGATCTCACTCAAGGACACCGTCACAGGCACACACGCGCGCCGCGTCTTCAATGCGGCGCTGGGCACGTCCACCAAGTAAGTGTCCGCGTACGAGCTCGCCTCCTACGAACCGGAGCAACGGGCGGACTACCTGCGGCTGCTGCACGATGCCTGGGGCGATCTGGCCCTCTCCGGGCCCGAGTTCGACTGGTGGTTCAACGAGAATCGCGCCGGCTCGCTCATGTCCGTGGCTCGGGTCGATGGGCAGGTAGTTGGGGTAGCCTCGCACTCCCTCCTGCGGATGGTGCTTGGCGGTGTGGACCGGAAGGCGAGCTTCTCCGTTCATGCGACGACTGACGACTCCGCGCGTGGGCTCGGGATCTTTCCCGCCCTCGAGAAGAAGCACGAGGAGGAGGCTGCCGCCGGTGGTGTCGCCGTCGCGCTCGCCTTTGCCTCCAAGCCGACCGCGCCCATCTTCCTCGGCCCGCTCGGCTGGACGGAGATCGCGCGAATCCGGGTCTGGGCCAGGCCGTTCCCGCGCCGTCCGCGCCGGCTCGAGCCGTACGCGCGCATCCAACGGTTCCGGCATGCCGGGGATGCGGCGAGCTCCTGGCCGAACCACGTGATCCGCGATGCGGAATACATGAACTGGCGTTACATCGAGTCGCCGCGTGACTACCTGGCTGTCGCGACCGGGGGCAGTTACGCGGTTCTGGGTCACAAGGAGCACCGAGGCACGGCGATCGCCTATGTCGCCGACCTGGTCGGGCGGCCGAAGCCTCTACTGCGCGCTTGCCTCGCGGAGGTGCGGCCGGGCTCGCGTGCGCTGGTCGCGATCCCGGCGCCCGAGCATCGGACGGCGTATGCCTCGCTCGGTTTCTTCCCGACGCGGACGACGCTCCATTTCATGGGCAAGGCCCTCGCAGGCGAGCTGGAAACACGTCGGCGAGCGTGGCGGTTCACGCTCGGCGACACGGACTTCTTCTAGCGGCCGATGCAGCGGCTGGTCTTCCTCACGCAGAGCGTCGATCCGGCACATCCGGTGCTGGCCGCGACGATTCCGAAGATCCGAGCGCTTGCAGAGCGGGTCGACGAGGTGGTGGTGCTAGCTCAATCGGGGGACGGCGCTGGCCTGCCGCCGAACGTCGAGGTGCAGATCTTCGGAGCTTCTACTCGCCTCGCTCGCGCCCTGAGGTTCGAGCGAGAGCTGCGACGAGCGCTGCCGGCCGACGCAGTGGTCGCGCACATGATCCCGGTCTACGTCGTGCTGGCTGCACCGCTCGTGCGGACAAGGCGTACGCCGCTCCTGCTCTGGTACACGCACTGGAAGGCGTCGACGACGTTGCGCGTCGCGGAGCGGCTGGCGACTGCGATCGTCACCGTCGATCGCCGTTCGTTTCCTCTCGACTCGTCGAAGGTCCTGCCGATCGGGCACGGTATCGACGTGAGCGAGTTCAGCTGCAGCGATCGCGCCGGGCGCAACGGTCTGCAAACGCTGGTGCTCGGACGCTATTCGCCGGCCAAGGGGATCGAGACGATCCTCCGCGCCGTGCAGCAGGTCGACGGCGCGGAGGTCGAGCTCCACGGCGTCGCGCTGAACGAGCTCGAGCGCCGGCATCGAGGCGAGCTCGAGCGTCTCGGTGTCCCACTGGGCGACGCGGTGCCGCGTGCGGCGGTTCCGGCGTTGTTCGCGCGCTCCGACGTGCTCGTCAACAACATGGAGGCGGGAGCACCGGACAAGGTCGTCTACGAAGCCGCCGCGGCCTGTCTGCCGGTGCTCGCGTCCAATCCCGTGTTCGACGAGCTGTTCGACGGCTACCCGCTGCTTTTCGAGCGCGACTCGCCGGAGAGCCTCGCCGACCGCCTCCGCTGGTTCGCCGGGCTCGACGAGGCGGAGCGAAGGCAGATCGGACGCACGCTGCGCGAGCGTGTCGCCGAGCGGCACTCGGTCGAGACGTGGGCCGACGGAATCCTGGCAGCGGTGCGATGAACCAGAACGGAACCGTCCTGCACCTGCAGAAGGTGGCCGGAATATCGGGCTCCGAGGCTCACCTGC
>Ga0207646_10003141_pt1 | contig 18927 bp, 16 predicted proteins | sample KBSK5502metaG_FD_184343 | JGI IMG/M metagenome (GOLD analysis project Ga0207646, IMG submission 184343) | Corn, switchgrass and miscanthus rhizosphere microbial communities from Kellogg Biological Station, Michigan, USA - KBS K5-50-2 metaG... | ecosystem: Host-associated > Plants > Roots >...
CCTGCCGGTCCGCTCCGTCCAGTTCCATCCAGAAGGCGGAGCCGGTCCGCAGGACAACCAGGTGATCTTCGATGAGTTCCTCGACCTGGTGCGAGGCATCCCTCCGGTGCCGATCACGGTCCGCGAGCCGGCCCGTCGTCCCAACAGCGTCCTGGTCATCGGGTCCGGGCCGATTGTGATCGGCCAGGCGGCCGAGTTCGACTACGCCGGAACCCAGGCCTGCAAGGCGCTCCGTGAAGAAGGGGTGCGGACCATCCTGGTGAACTCCAACCCGGCGACCATCATGACCGACGAGGGCATCGCTGACCGTGTCTACATCGAGCCGCTGACCGTCGAAGCCATCACGGCGATCATCGAGCGCGAGCGACCGGATGGATTGCTGCCGACCCTCGGGGGACAGACCGGCCTCAACCTGGCGGTGGCGCTCGCCGATGCCGGTGTCCTCGAACGGTGCCAGGTTCGTGTGCTCGGGACGCCGCTCGCCTCCATCCGTGACGCGGAGGATCGCGAAGCTTTCAAGGCCGTCCTGGTGCGGATCGGAGAACCGGTGCCGGATAGCGCCACCGTGACCACCATCGAGGAGGCCAGAGACTTCGCGGCATCGATCGGGTTTCCCCTGGTGGTGCGGCCGGCGTACACGCTCGGCGGCACCGGTGGGGGAATGGCGGAAAGTCCGCTGGAGCTCGAAGCCGTGGTTCGCGATGGGCTCGCGGCCAGCCCCATCCGGCAGGTGTTGGTCGAGCGCTCGCTCGCCGGATGGAAAGAGATCGAGTACGAGGTGATGCGGGACGCCAACGATACCTGCATCGCGGTCTGCAACATGGAGAACATCGATCCGATGGGGGTCCATACCGGTGACAGCATCGTGGTCGCGCCCAGTCAGACCCTGTCCGATCGGCAGTATCAGATGCTGCGCTCTGCGGCGCTGCGAATCATCCGGGCGCTGCGCATCGAGGGTGGCTGCAACGTCCAATTCGCGCTCGACCCCGAGTCGGATCAGTACTACGTCATCGAGGTCAATCCTCGGGTGAGCCGTTCGTCGGCGCTGGCCTCAAAAGCAACGGGATACCCGATCGCACGGGTGGCGGCGAAGATTGCGGCCGGGCGAGGGCTGCACGAAATCGCCAACGCGGTGACCGGGCAGACGAGCGCGGCCTTCGAGCCGGCGCTCGACTACTGCGTCGTCAAGATTCCGCGTTGGCCGTTCGACAAGTTTCCGGCCGCGGACCGCACGCTGGGGACGCAGATGAAGTCGACCGGCGAGGTGATGGCAATCGAGCGCACCTTTGAGGCTGCACTCAGCAAAGCGCTGCGTGCGCTCGAGCAGCGGCTGCCGGACGCCTCACAACTGCGAGGTCGTCCCGATGTGCTGCACCAGCCGAACGACCGTCGACTGATGGCCGCCATCCAGGCCCTCCGCGACGGCGCGACGGACGAAGAGGTAATCAGGGCGACCGGGTACGCGCCCTGGTTCGTGGACCGACTCGCCTACATCACGAGGCTCGAGGCAGAGCTCCAGCAAATCCCCTCCCCCGCCGGCGGGGGAGGGTCAGGGTGGGGGCTTCTCCGCCGCGCAAAACGCGCCGGTTTCGACGACGGACGGATCGCCGAGCTCACTGGCGGCCGCCTGCCGATCACACAGCTGGAGCCCACTTTCCGGCAGGTTGACACCTGTGCGGCGGAGTTCGAGGCGGTGACGCCCTACTACTACGCGACCTACGAGGACGAGGACGAGATCATCGCAAGCGCCAACCAGGCGGTGGCCGTGATCGGCTCCGGCCCCATCCGGATCGGCCAGGGCATTGAGTTCGACTACTGCAGCGTCCACGCCTCGGCCGCGATCCGCGAGGCCGGCTACGACAGCGTGCTCATCAATAGCAACCCAGAGACGGTCAGCACCGATTTCGATGCCTCAACGCGCCTGTACTTCGAGCCGCTCGACCTCGAAGGCGTGCGCAACGTGCTGCGACGCGACCCGGTGCTCGGCGTGATGGTCCAGTTCGGCGGCCAGACCGGGCTCAACCTGGCGGATGCCCTGGCCGCCGGCGGCGTCCGGATCCTCGGCTCGACGGTCGAGACCATCGACCTGGCCGAAGACCGGCGACGCTGCGAGGCACTGCTCCGTGACGCCGGTATCCCGCAGTCACCCGGCGGTTCCGCCACCAGCGTGGAGGAGGCCCTCAGCATCGCCGCCCGGGTTGGCTACCCCGTGCTGGTCCGACCTTCCTACGTCCTGGGTGGCCGCGGCATGGAAATCGTCCACTCGCCCGAGGACCTGCGGCGCTATGTCGAGGCGGCCATTGGGTTCGGGCTCCGCGGCCCGATCCTCGTCGACAAGTACCTGCTCGGTCGTGAGCTCGACGTCGATGCCGTCTGCGATGCGCACACCGTGCTCATCCCCGGCATCCTCGAGCACATCGAACGTGCGGGCATCCACTCGGGTGACTCGTTCGCCGTTTATCCCCCGATCACTCTCACGCCAGCCGAGACCGCCCGCGTCGCCGAGGCCACGACGACCATCGCCCGCCTGTTCAAAGCGGTGGGACTGATCAACATCCAGTTCGTGATCCAGGACGGCGTTCCCTATGTGCTTGAGGTGAATCCGAGGGCAAGCCGGACGGTGCCCTTCCTCAGCAAGGTGACGGGCGTACCGATGGTGACGCTCGCCACCCACGCATCGCTCGGCCGTTCACTCTCGGAGTTCGGATTCGCTAGTGGCCTGCAGCCGAACCGGTCGCTCTTCGCGGTGAAGGCGCCGGTGTTTTCAATGGCGAAGCTGCTGGCGGTCGACGCCGTACTCGGACCAGAGATGAAGTCGACCGGTGAGGCGATGGGCATCGCGAAAGACTGGCCGACCGCGCAATACAAGGCCTTCCTTTCGACCATGCAGGAGCTGCCGCCCGATGGTGCTGCCCTGTGTTCGATCGCCGATGCGGACAAGGCGGAGGCGCTGCCCATCCTCCGCGCGATTCATGGGCTGGGCCTTCGGCTGTTTGCGACCACTGGGACCGCCGCGCTCCTGCGCGAGTCCGCGATCCCGGCGACAACGGTGCAAAAACTTCGGGATGGTCACCCGAACATCGTGGACGTCATCCATTCGGGCCAGGTGCACCTGGTGATCAACACCGTGTCCGCGTCAGCGCCAGTGGTGGACAACGGTGCCGGGGTTCCGCTCCGGGACGGGTATGAGATCCGTCGCGCTTCGGTCGAGCGCCGCATTCCCTGCCTCACGTCGCTGGACACCGCCAGGGCCTTGGTCCAGGCGCTTGGGGCGTCACGCCGTGAGCATCGCTCGAGCGTTGCTACGCTCGGCGAGTACGTGGCCGCCCGCGCTGCCGAGGTCGTACACGCGTGAGCATCGCGGTCGCGCCGGCCGTCGTGCTCGAACGCTCGGTCCCGATGGCCGGGGCGGTTGAGCTCGTGCTTTCCCATCCGCCCTCCGCGGTCGCGGTCGGTCCCGGCCAGTTCTTTCAGCTGGCGGTGAGCGCCCCGCACACGATCCTCCGCCGACCCTATAGCGCCGCCTGGTCTGATCCGGCGGGCGGGCGGATCGGCTTCATCTTCAACGTGGTCGGGGCCGGAAGCGCGTGGCTCGCTGCTCTTGACGAGGGTGACGAGCTGGATCTGCTCGGCCCACTCGGACGTGGCTTCGACCTTGCTGGCCAGCGACCGGCCATCTGTGTCGCCGGCGGCCTCGGCGTGGCGGTATTTCCCGGCGTTGTCCGGGCGTTGATCGCGCGTGGCCGCACCGTCATCATCCTGCAGGGCGCGCGGACAGCAGCGCAGCTGCTACCCGCGTCTCGATTCCCCGGCGCCGACGTTCATGTTGCTACCGACGACGGCAGCGCCGGCCATCGCGGCTCCGTCGTCGACCTGCTAACCAAATATTCCCCTCCCCCGCTTGCGGGCGAGGGCAGGGTGGGGGCGGTTGAGATCCTCACCTGTGGCCCGACCGCGATGCTCGCGGCGCTGATCGATGTCGCCCATCGCCAGGCGATTCCGCTCTCGGACATCCAGGTCGCGCTCGAAACCCCGATGGGTTGCGGGATCGGGACCTGCCTGGGTTGCGCGGCCCCCCTCGCCGCGGGCGGATACTTCCTTACGTGCCAGGACGGACCGTGCGTGCGCGCCGATCGGATCGAATGGGAGCTGATGACGGATGGCTTCCATGGCTGAGCGCCCTGATCTGACGGTCCACCTCGGCCGCGGACTTCATCTTCGGAGCCCGGTGATGGTCGCCTCCGGCACGTTCGGGTACGGCTTCGACGCGCCCCAGGTGGATCGGGCGGCGCTGGGCGCCATTGTGAGCAAGGGCACGACGTTGCGACCCCGCGAGGGAAACGCGCCCATCCGCATCGCGGAAACCCCCTCGGGAATGTTGAATGCCATCGGCCTGCAGAATCCCGGTGTCGACCACGTGGCACACGTCTATGCGCCGCAGTGGGCGACCTGGGACCTGCCCGTCATCGTCAACGTTGCCGGCGACTCGGTGGACGAGTATGTGGCGGTCGCGCGTCGCCTCAACGGCGTACCCGGCGTCGCCGGGCTCGAGCTCAACATCTCATGCCCGAATGTGCAGAGCGGGCTGCAGTTCGGCGTCGACCCGGTACTGGCGGCGGAGGTGACCCACGCCGTCCGAGCCGTGACCGAGCTTCCGCTGATCGTCAAGCTGACCCCCAACGTCACGGACATCGTCGCCGTTGCCAGGGCCGTCGAGGAAGCGGGTGCGGACGCAGTGTCCGCCATCAACACTTATGTCGGAATGGCGATCGACATTCGGCGGCGCCGCCCCATCATCTCGCGGGGGAGCGGCGGCCTCAGTGGACCCGCGATCAAACCGCTCGCCCTGCACGCCGTCTGGCAGGTGGCGGCCGAGGTTCACATTCCGGTCATCGGTGTCGGCGGAATCATGACGCCCGGCGATGCTCTCGAATTCCTGCTCGCCGGCGCCACGGCGGTGCAGCTGGGCACGGTGAACTATGTTCGCCCGCAGGCGGCAGCCGAAATCCACGACGGCATTGCCGCCTACATGGTCCAGCATGGCTTGACAGATATGCGCGCGTTGCCGATCCGATTGGTGAGCGTGTTGACGCATGTCTAACCGCGACGCTCGCCGCGCCTTCGAGTCGGCCGGCGCCTTCTTGCGTGGTCACTTCGTCTACACCAGCGGCCGGCACGGCGCCGACTACCTCGAGAAATTCCGGATCCTCGAAGACCCCCGGGCCACCACCGAGCTAGCCGCGATGATCGCGGAGCAATTTCGGCCGCTGAAGCCTGAGGTGGTCGCGGGACCAACGACCGGCGGCATCATCCTGGCCTATGAGGTTGCGCGACAGCTGGCCGTCGACGCGGTCTATGTCGAGCGCGGCGAGCCGAGCGGTCGCGTCCTGCGCCGTGGTTTCGAGATCTCGCCGGGAAGCCGCGTCCTGGTGGTGGATGATGTCGTGACCACGGGTGGCTCGTTGGTCGAAACCCAGGCCTGCATCGCGAACGCGGGCGGTGTCGTCATCGGCATTGGGGTGCTCGCCGACCGAACCGCGGGCCGGGTCGCAACGGAGGTGCCTTTCTACGCGTGCCTCACGGTCGACTTCCCCTCATACGAGCCGGACGCCTGTCCTCTCTGCGCGAGTGGCGTTCCCGTCGCCCCGCCGCGCGGCAGCAAAAAGGTCCTCGCCTAGGCTTACTGCAACCAGGAGGGCGCGGCGGCCGGTGTCCGATGTAGCTGCTCGCGCATCTCGCGGCGGTGGTTCCGCCGCGTCGCGGCCGGATCGGCAGGCCGTGTTGGGACTGCCGCTGCTTGCGGCCGTGCCGAACCCTGCTGCGCTTGCTCGTCGGCCGCGCCGCCGCGCGCAGCGCGCAGGACGTGACGCAGTCGGACAGCCCACGCCACCTTTCCGAAGTCCCACTGGCCGAGGCTAGGCTCGCGGTCCGCGTGACGGTCGATCCTGGCGGTGAGACTCTGCTCGTGATCGACGTCAGCGAGCTGAAGCGCCGCCGCGGATCCGCTGACTGGCGCGATCAGCGCCACCGCTGAGGCCGCTGTGTCGCGCAGGATGCGCATGATCGCCTGCGTCGGCACGAGGTTGTCCAATGCGGCATCGGGATCGAGCAACAGCTGGACGGTCGTCTCCTGCGCCGAGCGCGCCATCGGCAGGTGATCAAGCTCCCAGGTCGATTCCTTCCCGCTGGGCCCAATGACGAGCACGATGGTTGCGAGTAGGTCCGACGATTGGAGGGTTTTCACGCGCTCACGCGTAATGCTGTCTGCGAGTTCTTGCAGTCGATCGAGCTGCGAGCGCTGCGTAAGGCAGCCAATATCCTCAATGTATTGCATGTTGTGCCTGCCCTTCTGAAAGTGGACGCTACGGTCACGCAGCGTTGAATGGATTCTATCAGCGTCCGGTCGCGATGGAAAGATTTTTCTTGCGCTTTTAGGTAATTAGGGCCGGTGCTGCGATCGCGGCCCATTAAACGCGGTAAGGGCTTAATAAGTTATGCACAACCTATAGTTCGGGTCTTTTCGTATCGATCCTCGAGCCGCCGGCGTTGTGTGGGCGACGATGAACATCAGCAGGCTGGCGGTCCTCGTTGGCGGAATTACTTTCGGCGCGGTAGCCGGCGCTGCCTTCCAGTTGAGCTCGGTCAGCGCGGCGGTACCGACGGTCGGCCACGCGTCGCTGGCCGCCTCGGCACCGGTCGCCCTGCCGACTCCCAGCCCGTCTCCGAGCCCATCGTGTCCGCTGAGGACGCTCGCTATCGCCTTCACGAGCAATGTCACCGACCCGTCGGTCATCAATCTTCGTCTCCCCTGGGGACGGCCAGGCGATCCCGAGGGGACGATGGTCGAGGACTATGGCGCCTACAACGGCACGACGATTCGTAAGCACCTGCCGGTGCACGACGTGACGACCGGGTCGCTGGTCGAGCTGTTCGGCCACAATGCAATCGACATCGTGCTCGATAGCGGGACCCCCCTGTATGCGGTGACATCGGGGACCGCCTATCAGATCACCAACTGGACCGTCCCGGGGTTCCCACAGGGGTGGGCAGCGGTCGTCGTTTCTGATGTCCTCAAGGACGACAAGGGCGACCCGATCGCGTTCCTCTACGGCCACGTCCGCGAGTTCGATGTGCAGAACGGCGAGCATGTTGCAGCCGGCGGCTTGATCGCCAAAAGCGGCGGCGACCCGGACGACCCGGGCGCGGGTTTCAGCGACATGGCGAACGTCCACTTCGAAGTGATCGAGTCACAGCACCCACTATTGGCGCACGCGGGCACCGTGAACCCACACCAGTTCCTCAAGAACTTGTATTCGTACGCGGCGGAGAATCCGGCGCGCTGCCTGTAGCGGTTCCGCGTCCCAAACGAACGATCCCGGCCATTGACAAAGACTTATTTTTAGTCTTAGGATAAGTCTGGCCGAATTATGGAGGGGAACGCATCCTGACAACCAGCGAACGAACGACCAAGGATCTGCGGCGCACCAACCGCATCACCCTGCTGCGGCGCCTGTATTTCGACGGACCCGTCAGCAGGCTCGACCTCGCCGGCCGGACCGGCCTCAGCCCGGCGACAGTAGGAAACGTCATTGCCGAGCTGATCCACGACAAGATCGTGGTCGAGCGTGGGCAGTTGGACTCGGATGGGGGACGGCCCGCGGTTCTGGTTCAAGTAAACCCAAAGCACGTCGGCGTTATCGGTGTCGATGTGGGTGAGACCGGCGCGGCGATCGAACTCTTCGACCTGACCCTGCAGAAGCTGGCCGCTGTCGACAAACCGTTCCGGCTGCCGCAGGAGTCACCGTCCTCGCTGGTGTCGCTGATCGCCAAGGGTGTGAGCCAGGTCATCAAGACCGGCCGAATCCCGGCCGAGCGCGTGCTCGGCATAGGCGTTGGCGTACCCGGGGTCGTGGTTCACGATGGGGAGGAGTACATCTCGGCGCCGAGCCTGGGATGGGAGAAGCTTCCACTCCGTCAACTGCTCGAGCCGGCTCTCCCCGCGCCGGTCATGCTGGACAACGGCGCCAAGACTATGGGGCGAGCCGAGATGTGGTTCGGGGGTGGACGTGACGCCCGCGATGTCGCGGTAGTTCTGCTCGGCACCGGGGTCGGCGCGGCCTTCTTCAACGATGGGGCGCTATATCGTGGCGCCACCTCGAGCGCCGGCGAGTGGGGCCACACCTGTGTGGTCGTTGGTGGTCGCCGGTGTCGTTGCGGCGCGGAGGGGTGCCTCGAGGCGTACGTCGGTGCCGGCGCGATCCTCGAGCGCTGGGCGCAGCGTTCCCGCCGAACGGTTGCATCGAGAAGGGATGAGCGCGGGCAGCTACAGGCGCTCGTGGTGGCCGCGCGCACCAATCGATCCGCGGCCGCCGTCCTGGACGAAACCGCGAAGTACTTGGGCGCCGGCATCGGAAATCTGGTGAACCTCTTCAATCCAGAGCGGATCGTGATCGGAGGCTGGGTCGGACACCTGCTCGGTCCGCACCTGCTGTCGGCGATTCGCCAGGCGGCCGCTGCCCAGGCGCTCCGCTATCCCTTTACCCACGTGACCATCGAAATCGGCCAGCTCGGTCCCGACGCCGTGGCATTGGGCGCCGCGACCTTGGTGGTCGAGCGATTTCTCTCCAGCGGGGGACGCCCGCGCACCCACGCATTTGCCGAATCGAGTCGAGGAGGAAGGGCCATGATCTCCAGGACTTGAGGCTGGCCAACGACAGGGCGGGGGCACGTTAAGGAAAAGGAGGAAATGGCAGTGAGATCCGGAATAGGCGCTCGAACGCTGGCACTGCTGCCAGCCGTCGGTCTGATCGTCGCAGGCTGCGCCAATAGCAGCACCTCGAATACCAACGCATCTCCGAAGGTGGTTCGCGTGCTCGCGGTGGCCGGTCCGGAGACCGACGCCCTGATCAAGTACGCGCCGGAGTTCGAAAAGGCTACCGGCATCACGGCCTCGATCGAGCAGGTCGCGCGGCCGCTCTGGGGCCAGCGGAAGGTTCGCGAGCTGATCGAGGGAGCCGGTCTCTACGACGTCGTCATGGTGGGAGGCGGCGACGACAACACTTGGGTAAAGTACAAAGCCCACGTCAAAGATCTTTCGAAGCTGCTACCGGCTGACCAGCTCAGCCAGGTCAACTTGCTCGACAAGTTCAAGATCGGCGACAAGATCATCGGGATTCCGCAGTACTACAACTTCCCGATGCTGTTCTACCGCAAGGATCTTTTCGAGAATCCATCCGAGCAGGCCGCCTTCAAAGCCAAGTACGGCAAGGATCTCGCCCCTCCCACGAGCTACGAGGACATGTACCAGGTCGCCCAGTTCTTCAACCGTCCGCCGAACCTCTATGGGTTCTTCATCGGCGGCGTCGACTGGTCGATCTACCTCGATGACACCTACTTCGTGTACGGCCTCGGTGGTAATTACGGGGACCTGACCACGAAGCAGCTCACCTTGAATACGCCGGAGCAGAAACAGGCGCTCGGCTGGCTTGGCAAGTTCACCGCCCTCAATCCGCCCGGGTGGCAGACCGATAATTTCTTCGACGGCGACACGCTGATGCAAAACGGCAAGATCGCGATGTATCAGAATTGGTTCTACATCTGGCAGACGTTCCACACCAAGCAGCCCGACAAGATCGGCATGGCGCCCCTGATTGGAAAGGGCGCGCACCTCGGGGCCTTCGTCGCGACCATTCCGGATGCGGCGCCGAGTCCTGCGGCAGGAATCAAATTCATCCAATGGATGATGGGTGCGACCTACCAAAAGGAACAGGCGATCGCGACCGGTGATCTCCCCATCCGTAAGGACGTCATGCAAGATTCCGACGTCCGCAATGCGCTCGTCGGCATCGACCAATTCGAGAAGGTGCTGCCCAATTTGCAGTACAACCAAACCACCTGGGTCGGCGAGCTGTCGGCGGGTGTCTCCGAAGCGATTTTCAAAGTTGTCAAGGACGGCACGTCGCCCGACGTGGCTGCTGATTGGCTCCAGAACGAGAAGTTCAAGGGCCGCAAGGCCATCGAGTAGTTACGATTCGCGCGATGCGACAAGCCGCGAGGAATCTCCCTCCCCCGGTTGCGGGGGAGGGTCGGGGTGGAGGCGTGGGGTCGCTTGCCCAGGTTACCGGGCGAGTCCGCCTGAGGTCCCGCCGCCTGACGGGTTTCGGTCTCGCGCTGCCGGCCCTGATCTTCGTCTTCGCGTTCATGGTCTACCCGGTCGTCAGCCTCGTGGTCCTCAGCTTCCAGGAATACGCGCCACTTCGCTCCACCGCCACGACCTTCGCGGGACTGGCGAACTACGTTTGGCTGGCTGGTTCCGACCTTGTTCATCAATCGATCTGGGTGACGGTCGTGTTTACGGCGGCCAGCGTCGCGGTCGAGATGGCGATCGGCCTTGCGATCGCCGTCCTGCTTGCCAAGCTCGTGATTGAGCTCCGCAGCCAACCCGGTCGCCTCCTGACCCGCCTGCTCGGTGGCGTTTTCATCCTGCCCTTCGCGACGCCGGCGATCGCGGGCGCGATCGCGTGGAAGACGCTGTTGAATCCGCAATTCGGGCCGGTCGATGCCATCTTCCACACCGACATCGCCTGGTTTGCCCAGTTCCCGCTCGCGTCGGTGATCGTTGCCGACGCCTGGAAGATGATGCCGTTCGTTCTCTTCCTGATGTTCGCTGCCATCCTGTCCATCGAGCCGGAACAGTACGAGGCGGCTCGGCTCGACGGAGCAAATGGCTGGCAGGAGTTCCGCTATCTAACCTTACCGTTGATCCTGCCGGTGGTGGCGGTCACCGCTGCCTTCCGAGCGGTCGATGCCTTCACCAAGATCTTCGACACGGTCTTCGTCACGACAGGTGGTGGCCCAGCGACGGACACCCAGGTCTTCCCGCTGCTTATCTGGAGAACAACCTTCGATTATCTGAACTTTGGACACGCATCGGCGCTCGCGGTGGTGGCGATCATCGTGTCCGCGTTGCTAGGTGCGTCTCTGCTAGCGATCAGGCGGGCCTCATCAACATGAGCCTGGCTGTTTCCCTCCGCCGCTCGCGGAGCAGCGCAGGAACCAATTCTCCCCTCGCCCGCTCGCGGGGGAGGGCGGGGTGGGGGCGCCTGGCCGTCGTGGCCGTGCTGATTGGTGCCGCCCTCGCAACGATTGCCCCCTTCTTCTGGCTGCTTGTGAGCTCACTGAAGACGGAGGCGGATATCTTCGCCAGCCCGCTGGCCCTGCTGAAGGCGCCCACCCTGGCCAACTACGCGAGCCTCTTCAAGCAATTCCACTTCGCGATCGCGACGCTGAACAGCATCGCGATTTCCCTGGGCGTCGTGGTGATCAGCGTCGCGCTTGGCGGCCTCGCCGCCTACGGCTTCTCCCGATATCCGTTTACCGGCAGCCGCGTGCTCCTGAGCGGGCTATTGATCACTCGGATGGTCACGCCGGCAGCGCTGGTCGTGCCGCTGTACCTGATCATGAACGCCCTCGGCCTGCTGAACACCTTGATCAGCATCATCCTGGGCATTGCGGTCTTGAACCTGCCCTTCGTCATCTGGGTCTTGCGGCCATTCTTCGACGCCCTGCCACGTGAGATCGAGGAGGCAGGCCTGGTCGATGGCCTGTCGCCCTTTGGCGTCTTCTTGAGAATTGCAGTACGGCTGGCGGCGCCCGGCCTCCTCACTGTCGCCTTGCTGAGCTTCATCGCTGGCTGGACCGATCTGCTCTTTCCGATGTCTTTTGCCACCACGCCCGAAGCCACACCCCTCACCTCCGGCCTGCTCCAGATGCAGACTGGTTACAAAATTTACTGGGGATCGCTGATGGCGGGCGGCGTCTACCTCACGTTGCCAACATTGATTCTCTCGTTCGCGCTCCAGAAGTACCTGATCCGGGGATTGCGGCTCGGTTACTGAAGATGAAGGTGCCATTCCCAAAAGGATTCATCTGGGGTGCCTCGACCTCGGCGTATCAGATCGAGGGCGCAACGACCGAGGACGGCCGGGGCCCATCGATCTGGGATACCTTCGCTCGAACTCCCGGAGCCGTCTTTCATGGTGAGACCGCCGACATCGCCTGCGACCATTACCACCGCCTCGACTGCGACCTCGATCTGATGGCGCGGGTCGGCCTCAAGGCCTATCGCTTTTCCATCGCCTGGCCGCGCGTGCAGCCCGACGGCGTCGACGTCAACCCGATCGGGCTCGATTTCTACGACCGGCTGGTCGACGGCCTCCTGGCGCGCGGCATAACACCCGTCGCGACGCTCTACCACTGGGATCTGCCCCAGGCCCTACAGGATGAAGGTGGCTGGACCAACCGGGCGACCGCCGACCGTTTCGGCGATTACGCCTCGATCGTCATCGGGCGCCTTGGTGACCGGGTTTCACGCTGGATCACCCTGAACGAACCGTGGGTGTCCGCTTTCGTTGGCCACCTCGAGGGGCGTCACGCACCCGGCGTCAGGGACGAGGCTTCCGCCTTAAAGGCGGCTCACCATCTACTGCTGGCGCATGCCCGCGCCATGGAGCGAATCCGCGATGCGGCGCCGAATGCGAAGGCAGGCATCACGCTGAATCTGTCCGATGTCCTGCCGGCGACCGACTCCGACCCGGATATCGCGGCGGCAGCAAGCGTCGACCTCTTCGAGAACCGAATCTTCCTGTCCCCGCTATTCCGTGGTGGCTATCCCGATGACGCGCACGAATTCTGGGCCAGCGTGACCGACTTTGGGTTTGTTCGCAACGAAGACGGCAACGCCATCCGCCAGCCGATGGATTTCTTGGGCGTCAACTTCTACGAGCAGCACCGAGTCGTCGCCGATTCGGGCCACGTTAGGGGCCCGTCGAACATCGTGCGCGGCGCCCGGAAGCTGCCGACCATGCCGCCGACCACTGCCGGGAGCGTCGCAATCCGTCCGGATGCGCTCTACTCGGTGCTGACGCGGGTCCACCGCGAATGGACAAAGCTCCCGCTCTGGATCACCGAGAACGGCATTGCTTTGCACGACTACGTGGGACCTGATGGCCGCTGCCACGATCCCGAACGGATCGATTATTTTGCGGCACATTTCCGGGCCAGCGCCCGTGCGATCGACCATGGCGTTCCACTTGAGGCCTACTTCGTCTGGTCCTTGATGGACAACTTCGAATGGGCGGAGGGGTATCGCCTGCGGTTCGGGCTGATCCACGTCGACTACCCCACTCAGACCCGCTTGCTCAAGAGCAGTGCTCACTGGTTTGCCAGGGTGATCGATTCGAACGCCGTTCCCGACGTAGTGGGAGACTAGCGCCGCGCGCTAGTAACCAGTTCCGCCGCGACACCGTTCTCCCGGCGTGCCGCGGCCGCGTCGGGACGGTCGTAAGCCAGGCTGAACACCTCACTCGCGCAGTCCATATTTGCGACAAGCTCGGGCTGGATGCGATCGGTGTCGTGGCGCCCGACTTTCCTGGTCCGGCCCTGTGGACGTACCGTCTGCGCGAACGGGGGCCATTCTGCTCGCCTGGTGGGAGTTCAATGCCCCGGGGTTCCGTTGACGTCCTGGTCACGCCGGAGTCTTTCGAAACCGTCCAATAGTAGATCCAGAGCGAACTCGAACTCGTACTGATCATCGCATCCCGGGCCAACGACCGACCCTCCTTCGTGCGAGGCCGCCATCGCGATCGCGAGGACGTTTGGAAACCTCGGTCCCAGCTCGCGCATCATGACCTCCTGCATTTTTGGATCAACGGTTCGCGAGTCGTTGAAGAGCTCCTGGGTGAACCCCAGCACGCGGCTGCCGATGGTATGCATCACGTGATGCGTGAGATTGATGGAGAAGCCGCCGCCCCGAAATAGCCCGATCATCGAGTCCATGTACGCCAGCACCACCGGTGTGGGGTTCTTCTTCGACTCCATCACCTGCGACGCCCAGGGGTGACGTAGCAGGGCACGTCGCGCGGAGAGGATCCTTTGCCGCACCGCGCTTTTCCACCCCGCCCCGGCGACGGGAGGATCGACCTCGCCAACGACCACATCGATCATTCCGTCCAAGAGCTGTTCTTTGTTGGCTACGTGCTTGTAGAGCGCCATCGGCACGACCCCCAGCTCTTCGGCGAGCCTCCGCATGCTTAGCGACTCGATCCCGGCTTTGTCGGCAAGGGCGACCGCGGCACCTAACACGCGCGCCCGGCTCAGGGGGACCCGCCTTGGAGCCTCGATCTTTTGAGCCAAATCTCGATTACCTCTTGACAAGTGTACGTCGTACACCTAAGATCTGCGCGGGGTGTACGGTGTACACCAAGGAGGACAGGATGAAGGCGATCGTGTACGAGGCGTACGGCTCGGCCGATATTCTCGAGGTCACGGACGTTCGCAAACCCGACGTCGAGGCTGACCAGGTACTCGTTCGGGTTCGTGCCGCGTCAGCGAATCCCTACGACTGGCACTTCATGAGGGGCGTCCCCTATATCGCCCGCGCTTCGATGGGTCTGCGCAAACCGAAGTACTCACTGCTCGGCACCGACGTGGCTGGTGAGGTCGAGGCGGTCGGCAGCGCTGTCACCCGGTTCCGGCCGGGGGACGCGGTCTTTGGTTTTGTTGGATCGGGCAGCTTTGCGGAGTATGTATCGGCTCCGGAAAAACTCCTTGCCTTGAAGCCCGCCAATCTGAGCTTTCAGCAAGCGGCGACGGTTCCTCTCGCGGCGGTGACCGCTCTGCAAGGCCTTCGTGATGCCGGAGAGATCCAGTCGGGGCAGGAGGTTCTGATCGTCGGTGCGTCGGGAGGTGTCGGGACGTTCGCGGTGCAGATTGCTAAGTGGTATGGCGCGGATGTGACCGGCGTGTGCAGCACTAGGAACTTGGAAATGGTCCGCTCGATCGGCGCCGACCACGTCATCGACTACACCCGGGAGGACTTCACGCGGACTGGTCAACGGTACGACCTGATCTTTCAGCTCGCGGGCACCGCCTCCCCTTCTGCCTGCCGACGCGCCCTCGCTCCTAAGGGCAGGCTCGTCCTTAGCAGCGGCGATTCCCCCGGTCGCATCATCGGGCCAGTCGACCGGATCATCAAGGCTATCCTGATGTCGCCGTTCATCGGTCAGGCGCTGCGTCCGCTTGTCGCGAAGCCAAGTAGCAATGACCTGCAGTTCCTGCGCGAACTGATTGAGGCCGGCAGGGTCGCACCGGTCATCGACCGGACGTATCCGCTGACCGAAGCAGCAGACGCCATCCGCTACATCGAAACCGGGCGCGCTCGGGGAAAGGTCGTCATATCCGTGTCGGCCACGCCAATCGCCACCATGCCGGTTGGTATCAAACAAGAGAGTCCGTCGTGAATTCGACTCGAAGGATTGCGGTGCTGGCTGGCATCTTCTTCATCGCTGCCGCGGTGGCGGCGATCATCGGTCTTGCCCTGGAGGGCCCTGCTCTGAACGAGTCCCGCTACATCGTCGCGGCTTCTGGTGATGACGCTCGCGTAATCCTGGGGGCGTTCTTCGAGGTCATCCTCGCAATTTCAGTGATCGGCACAGCGGTCACGTTGTTTCCGACCGTCAAGAGGCAGAGTGAAGGCATCGCTCTTGCCTATGTCGCGCCGTCTGGCTCACTGTCAAAGGATTCAAAGCCTCACCTATCGCGTCTCAAAACAAGGCCTGGTTCTACGCTCGCAGATGCTCGTTGAGACTGGTCGTTTTCGTGAGACACATCAGCCGAAGTAGCTGGGACACATCACCCGAAGCTGTGAGACACATCAGCCGAAGCTCCGATGGGACACCTCTAGGGCCGAATCCCTACATATATTCGGAATAGGGGCGGAGAGGATCGAACTCTCGACACCCTGCTTAAAAGGCAGGTGCTCTACCACTGAGCTACACCCCCGCCGACGATTATAGGTAGGGGTCCGCGCCCAGCCTGGCCGTCAGCTCAGAACTTGTTGAAGAGGTTGAAGACCGGGGAGTACGCCTGCGTCAGCGCCTGCCAGGTTACCCAGGCGATGGCAAGCAGGATCCCGATGATCAGCAGCGCTTCCACCATTTCGAGCCAGTGGTGGAGATGGCGTGCCATGGAACCCAAACCTCCTACCGATGAGCGTAGGTGGTCGCCCTAAGGCCGTCAATAGCCCAAAGGACCAATTGGCCCCCACCCTGCCCTCCCCCAGAGGGGGAGGGTTTTAGAGGCTGTTACACTCGACCACCAATGCCGAGCAGCCGGGCGGAGGCCTGGGCAACCCTCAACGAGTTCACCAAGAGCCCCCACCTCATCAAGCACGGGCTCGGAGTGGAGTCGGCGATGCGCCTCTACGCCCCCCAGTACGGCGGCGATCCGGAGGTCTGGGGGATCACCGGCCTGCTGCACGATTTCGACTATGAGCGCTACCCGGAGGTCGGCGAGCACGCCATCAAGGGCGCCGAAATCCTGAAAGAGCGCGGCTGGCCGGAGGAGATCTGGTACGGCGTTCTCTCCCACGCCGACTACGCCAACGCACCGCGGACCACGCCGATGCAGAAGGTTCTGTATGCGGTCGACGAGCTGGTCGGTTTCGTGGCGGCGGTGGCCCTGGTTCGACCCACCAAGGCGGTGGCTGACGTCGACGTGCAGTCGGTAAAGAAGAAGTTCAAGGACAAGGCCTTCGCGCGCGGCGTCCATCGCGAGCAGATCTTTACCGGCGCCGAGCAGCTCGGCGTCGAGCTCGACCCTCATATCCAGATGGTCATCGACGCCATGAAGGGCAACGCCGCCGCCCTCGGGCTGGGCGGAACGCCCCCACCCTGACCCTCCCCCGCAAGCAGGGGAGGGACTAGCTCCGTTAGCTAAGGCGCCCGTCGCGCATCTGCAGGACGCGGTCGGCGCCGGTCAGCATCGCCGGGTCGTGGGTGACCACGACGACGCTCCCCCCTGCCCGTCGCCGGTAATCGACCAGCAGATCGATCACCTCGCGGCCGGTCGCCTGGTCGAGGGAGGCGGTCGGCTCATCCGCGAACACGATGGCCGGCCGGTGCACCAGGGCACGCGCAACCGCCACCCGCTGCCGCTCGCCGATGGAGAGCTGGTAAGGCCGCTGGCGCAGCTTGTCGCCCAAGCCCACGCGGCGCAGCAGCTCCTGCGCGTAGGCGACGACCTCGTGATTGCGCTTGATGGCACCCACCATCACGTTCTCGAGCGACGTCAGATAGTTGATCAGGAAGTGCTGCTGAAACACGAATCCATACCGCTGCCGGCGCAGCTGCATCAGGCCCGGTGTCGAAACCTGACGGTAGTCCTGGCCGTTGAAGGCGACCGTCCCATGGGTGGGGCGCTTCAGTCCGGATAGCAAGTACATCAGCGAACTCTTTCCCGAACCGGAGGGTCCGATCAACCCGACAAAGCTGCCCTGGTCGACCGACAGGGAGACGGTATCGACCGCGTGGGCGACACTGGTGCCGGTTCGGTAGTCGAGCCCGAGGTCTTGACCGCTCAGCATCAGTCTCTCCGCTCGATGATGGAGATGGGATCCAGGCGCAGCAGCTGCCAGGCGACGGTGCCCATGCCGAACGCGAACACCATCAGCGGGATGGGCAGCGTGTGTAAGGCCAGCACGTTCCAATCGAAGACGTTCATCAGGAGCCCGTGCGGCACGATGAAGGTCACGTTGAACCAGCTGAGCACAGCGACGCCGAGGCCGACCCCGATGATCCAGGCGGCGAGGGTGACGCCGAACGACTCCCAGGCGACGCGCATGATCAGGCCCCAGCGGCTGTAGCCGAGCGCGGCCAGCAGACCGAACTCGTTCATCCGTTGCCGGAAGAAAAGGTTGTTGAGCAGGCCGACAACCAGCGAGAGCACGATCGTCACCAGCAGGATCAAGAAGGTGTTGATGGCGTCGAGGTTCGCGATCAGGCTGTCGATCTTGGACTTGATGTACGCCCAATCGAAGAGGCGAAAGGCACTGCCGACGACCAGCTGCTGCAGCTGATCGTGAACGGCCTGCTCGTGCCCGGCTTGCGGCACGACGACCAGGCCCTGGTACCGTCGCTCGAAGAGATAGTGCTCGGTCATGTAGTCGAGTGGAATCACTCCCAGTCGCGTCGGTCCTTGAATGATGCCGACCACGGTAAAGGTATCGGGCAGCCGGTCCAGCTCGTCCAGCGCGTTACCCAGCTGGCCGCCGACCCAGACGTGACGTGACCGGGCGATTTCCTCCGAGACGGCGATCTCGTTGGCGTTGGCCGCGGGCAAACGCCCGGCCGTCACTCGGTCGCCGTAGAGGGACAGCAGCTGCCCCATGCCCGGCTGGTCGAACCCGTAGAGGTCGAACTGGGCGTTGCCGGCGAGGAGATTGATGTCGAGGTTCGAGTAGGCGTCGCGCTTGACGAAGGCGGTACCGGGGATGCGTTCGCTGTCGGTCAGCAGCTTGTCCAGACCCGGCTGTGGTTCCTGGATCGCCCCCAGGCTCGAGGTCAGGTGGTCGAGGGCGCCCTTGAACTGATCGATCGTGGCGCTCGGCGACGGCGGGATCGGAATGTCAGCCACGCTCTGCCCGGTGGCATTGAGATTCGCGGTATCGCGTCCGATCGCCTGCAACGAACGCTGCAGGCCCGCAGCATCGGACGACGCATTCGAGACGGCGGTCTGCAGTCTCCCCAGCTGGGCGCTATCAGGCAGCACCGACTGCAGCCAGCTCTGATGCTGCTGCAGGTAGGTGATCAGCACTCGCGGATCGCTGGGATTCTGGGTCAATTGCTGGACCAGCTGCTCGAAGGATTGCCGCTCCGCCTGCAGCCGCTGCACCCGGACGATCAGGTCGCCGAGTGGGACCAGGTCGCCCCGAAGGCGCGCCGCATAGTATCGGGCATTCCCCGCGTCGACCTGGAGCTTCTGTACGGCCGGCAGCTGCGCCCGGACCCGCGCCGGAAGCGCAATCACGGCATCGTAGTAGTCGGAGAGGCCGCCAGGTCCGCCGAGGTTATCGACCTTGAGCTGGACGTC
>Ga0207646_10003142_pt1 | contig 18925 bp, 19 predicted proteins | sample KBSK5502metaG_FD_184343 | JGI IMG/M metagenome (GOLD analysis project Ga0207646, IMG submission 184343) | Corn, switchgrass and miscanthus rhizosphere microbial communities from Kellogg Biological Station, Michigan, USA - KBS K5-50-2 metaG... | ecosystem: Host-associated > Plants > Roots >...
GCATGGCGAACCCGTGCTCGCCCCGGAGCGTGTTGAGGGTCCGGGCCATCTCCTTGATGATGGACGGCTGGATGCCCTCGGTCGGCTCGTCCAGCAGCAACACCTTGGGGCGTGCCACCAGGGCGCGGGCGATGGCGAGCTGCTGCTGCTGGCCGCCGGAGAGGTTGCCGCCGCGGCGCCCGCGCATGTCCCGGAGCACCGGGAAGGTGTCGTAGATGTAGCCGGGCACCGTCCGGTCGGCCACGGTCTCGAGCCCGGCCAGGAGATTCTCTTCCACGCTGAGGGAGGAGAAAATCATCCGGCCCTGGGGCACGTAGGCGAGGCCGCGGCCCACGCGCTCCCAGCTCTTGCGATGCGTGATCTCGGCGCCGTCGAGCGTCACGCGCCCGCGGCGCGCGGGCAGGAGCCCCATGAGCGCCTTCAGTAACGTCGTCTTTCCCATGCCGTTGCGACCCATCACCGCGATGGTCTCGCCCGCGCCGAGGTCGAAGCTCACGTTGCGGATGACGTGACTCTCGCCGTAGTAGACGTTGAGGCGGTCGACGGTCAGCAAGATCGCGTCAGCCCCCGAGATAAACTTCGATCACCCGCGGATCGCTCTGGACCTCGTCCATCGAGCCCTCGGCCAAGACCCGGCCCTGGTGCATGACCGTGACCGTGTGCGCGATCAGCCGGACGAACGCCATGTCGTGCTCGATGACGATGGTGGAGCGACCCACGCTGACGCCGGTCAAGAGCTCGGCGGTCAGCTCCCGCTCGCGCGGACTCATCCCGGCCACCGGCTCGTCGAGCAGGAGAAGGACGGGGTCCTGCATCAGCAGCATGCCGATCTCCAGCCACTGCTTCTGCCCGTGCGAGAGGAGCCCGGCCTTGGCGCGCAGGTGGTCGCGCAGACAGATCCGTCCCGCCACGTCGTCGACCTTGTCCATCAACACGGCGTCCCGCGCGAAGAACAGCGAGCTCACCACACCGCGCCGCTTCGGATAGGAGATCTCGAGGTTCTCGAGCACCGTGAGGTCCTCGTAGGTGGACGGGGTCTGGAACTTGCGACCCACGCCCGCCCGTGTGATCTCGTACTCGATCATCTCGGTCAGCTCGAGGTCCTTGAACCGGATCGTGCCCCGGGTGGGCTTGGTCTTTCCGCAGATCATGTCGAGCAGCGTGGTCTTGCCGGCGCCGTTTGGGCCGATCACGCAGCGGAGCTCGTCCTCGGCGACCGAGAAGTCGAGACCGTCCACGGCCGTCAGGCCGTCGAAGGAGACGGTGAGGTCCTGGATCGAGAGGATCATGCCCGGCGACTGCTCCCGACCTCGACGGAAGCCTCGATCGGGTCGCGGACGGCCCGGGCGAAGGCGCGCTCCGGCGCGCGCGGCAGGCGCGCCCGTAGGCGCCGTCGGAGCTTGTCGGCCACGCCGGCCAGACCCGCGGGCAGAAACATCACGACCAGGATGAACAGCGCTCCCAGCAGATAGAGCCAGACCTGGGGGAAGTTCTCCGAGAAGAAGGTCTTGGCCGAGAACACCAGCATGGTGCCGTACACGGCGCCGATCAGCGACAGCCGCCCGCCGACAGCGGCGTAGATGACCATCTCGATCGAGGGCACGATGCCCACGAGCGAGGGCGACGCCAGCCCCTCCTGCAGCGCGAACAGCGCGCCGCCGAGGGACGCCAGGAGGGCCCCGGCCGCGAAGACGAACGCCTTGAAGGTGGCGGGGTTGTAGCCGGAGAAGCGCACACGGTCCTCGCGGTCGCGGATCGCCACCAGGATCTTGCCCGTGCGGCTGGCCACGATGAAGCGTCCGGCCGCCACCGCCGCGAGGAGTACGAGGACGGTGACGAAGTAGAGCACGCGCTTGACGCCGTCGCTCAGGATGTCGACGCCCAGAAAGGTCTTGAAATCCGTGATGCCGTTGACGCCGCCCGTGTAGCCCTGCTGGCCGATGATCACGATTGACGCGATGGCGGCCAGCGCCAGCGTGACGATGGAGAAGTACACGCCGCCCACGCGCTTGCGGAAGTTCGCGTAGGCCAGCAGGAAGGCGAACACCGGAGGGACGATCAGAATGGCCACGAGGGCGACGGTCAGCGAGTGGAAGGGCCACCACCACCAGGGGAGCTTCTCCACGCTGTTCCACACCATGAAGTCGGGCAGGCTCGACCCGTAGAACTGGGAGAGCGCGGACCCCGTGTTGCTCTGCGCCGCCGCCTCGAGTTTGAGGAACATGGCCATGAAGTAGCTGCCCATCCCGAAGTAGAGCCCCTGGCCCAGACTCAGGATGCCGCCGTAACCCCAGACCAGCACGAGCCCGACGGCGGGAAGGGCGAAGCACAGGTACTTCGCGGCGAGCTGCGCTCGGAAGGGCTCCAAGACGAACGGCACCGCGGCGAGAAGTACGCCGAGCACGATGAGGCTGGGTAGCCCTCGCCGCCGGTCGTGTCCTTGCCCGTTGCCGTTGGCCAGAGCTACCTCCGCACCTTGACGGCGAAGAGTCCGTTCGGTCGGAAGTAGAGCGCGACGATCACGCAGAGCAGGATGCTGGCCTTGGCCATCGAGCCGCTGAGCGTGAACTCGAGCCACGATTGCATCTGGCCGATCGCGAATGCCGAGAGATAGGTGCCGAGCAGGCTCTCCACGCCGCCGAAGACGACCACGATGAAGGTGTCCACGATGTACTGCTGCCCCGTCACCGGGCCGGTGGAGGCGAGCATCGTGAAGGCGCTGCCCGCGATGCCGGCCATCCCGGAGCCGATGGCGAACGTCATGGCGTCGACCCGGGCCGTGTCGATGCCCACGGCGCCGCTCATGGCGCGGTTCTGGGTGACCGCACGGATGCGCAGGCCCCAGCGCGTCCCAAACAGGAGGCGATAGAGCGCGAGCCCGACCGTCACGGTCAACCCGATGATGAAGAGACGCGACAGGGGAATGGAGATGCTCGCCGTCGGCTGCCACGCCCCCGTGAGCCACGAGGGCGACGGCACGCCCACCTCGCGCGGCCCGAACAGCGTGCGAAAGAGCTGCTGGAGCATCAGCGACAGGCCCCAGGTGGCGAGCATGGTGTCGAGCGGGCGGTTGTAGAGAAACCGGATGAAGCCACGCTCGAGCGCGAACCCGAACAGGAAGGTGACACCGAAGGCCAGGGCGATGGCGACGAGCAGGTAGACGCCGAGCCAGCCCGGCGCCCACCGCTCGAAGATCACCGACGTGAGGTAGGTGGTATAGGCGCCCATGGCCATGAGTTCGCCGTGGGCCATGTTGATGACGCCCATCAGGCCGAAGACGATGGCCAAGCCGAGCGCCATCAGCGCCAGCACGGTGAAGAGACTCAGGCCGTTGAAGGCCTGCATCACGACGATGGCGAGGCTCATCGCCCCCTCAGATCTTCGGGAAGGGGTTGGGCTCGATGAGCGGTGACTCGTAGATCATGTCGATCTGGCCGTCCTTGCGGAAGCTGCCGATCCGCGCGTGCTTCCACAGGTGGTGGTTGGCCTTGTGGAACTTGACCTTGCCCTCGGGCGCGTCGATCTCCAGGTCCGACGAGGCCGCGACGACCGCCGGCACCTCGAAGCTCTTGGCCTTCTCCGCCCCCATCTTCCAGAGGTACACGGAGATGTAGCCGCACTCGAGCGTGTCGCCGACCACGCGGTTGGCTCCGTACTTGGCCTTGAAGGCCTTCACGAACTTGTCGTTGGCGGAGCCCTTGAGACTCTGGAAGTAGCCCATGCACGACAGGAAGCCTTCGAGGTTCTCGGTGCCGATGCCCGAGGCCTCTTCCTCGGACACGGCGAGGGCGAGGAGGGCCTGGTTCTTGCCGTTGACGCCGGCCGCCTGGAGCTGCTTGTAGAAGGCCACGTTGCTACCGCCGACCACGGTCGACAGGATCACGTCGGGCTTCTGCGCCTTGATCTTGTTGATGACCGACGCGAACTCGATGTTGCCCAGCGGGATGTAGTCCTCGCCCAGCACTTTGCCCCCGGCCTTCTCGATGGTGGGCTTGGCGATCTTGTTTGTCGTGCGGGGCCAGATGTAGTCGGAGCCGACCAGGTAGAAGGACTTGCCCTTGTTCTGGGCGAGCCAGTTCACGGCGGCGATCACCGACTGCGTGGCCTCCTGCGCCGTGTACATGATGTTGGGGGACATCTCGAGACCTTCGTAGTAGGTCGGGTAATAGAGCAGGCCCTTGCTGCGCTCGACGACCGGAAGGGTAGCCTTGCGCGAGGCGGACGTGTAGCAGCCCATGATGGCGGCCACCTTGTCGCGGTCCAGCAGCTTGCGCGCCTTCTCGGCGAAGGTCGGCCAGTCGCTGGCACCGTCTTCGACGATCGTCTCGATCTTCCGGCCCATCACGCCGCCGCTCGCGTTGATCTCCTCGATGGCGAGCTTCTCGGCATCCACGACCGAGGCCTCGGCGATGGCGATGGTGCCGGTGAGCGAATGCAGGATCCCGACCTTGACCGAGCCCTGCGCCCATGCGGCCCTGGGCCAGATGAACGGGGCCGGCATCACGCCCGCCGCCGCGGCCGCCACGCTGCAATTCACGAAGGTCCGTCGACTGATCTCCATCTCGCTCCCCCCCGCCCGTGAGGGCAGTCAGGTCGTCCTGGCGCGCAGGAAACAAAAAGCCGGTGGACGGAACCTTCCCGTCCACCGGCTTCCATGCCGAGCCCGCCTAAAACGACCGTGTTGTCGGCAGTGCTGACTACGCGTGCACCGGACCGCTCGGGTACGCCAGGGGTGCAAGAAGAAGACCCGCGCGTCTTGCTTCCTTTGGTTCCCTCTTCTGACCCGAAGGGAAAGTGACGGTAACGCCAGACGTTTTCCGCCAAGCACGATTCCTCCACGTCCTCGACGCGGGCCAGCGCCGAGGACGTTCGATGCCTTCTGTTCGCGCAGCGAATGCTCAGGGATTGGTCGGTGCTCTCTCGTCTCAGGCGCGTCCGCGAGCGGGCGCGTGCATCGACGGTGCGCACGCGAGTGTGCGGGACGGCACGATGTCGATGACGAGTGAACGGGCACCGTGACCCACGCCTGCCCATCCGCGCAGCGCGAAAGGTGGCGAGCCTTCGCCACGCATCGGACCCGGGTCGACGCAACTACTCGTCGCGTCACGACGGCCGGTGATTTGTCGGCGTGTGGCATGGCATGTGCTTGAACAACATCGCGGGGTTCAGCGCCGGCCCCGCCGACTGGAGCGCCGTAGCTTCACGTGACGGCGCTCTTTTTTTGTTCGGTGATGTCGAACACGTGCGAAGCAGCAGGCGCAAAAGGAGATCGTGAATGTTCAGTGACCTCGTGGGGCTCGTGATCAGCATCGCGCCGGTGATCGGTCTGCTGATGTGGCAGACGGACACCGATCGTCGGCAGCGTGCGGCGGACATCGTCCGCGCGGACATCTACGCCAACGTCACCCGCGCGCTCGAGGGCGAGTCGCTCGTGGCGGTCGACGTGCAATACCCGACGGCGTGGCGCCCCGGGCAGGTGTGGTTGCGGACGCCGAGCGGTTACGAATCGCTCATCGGTGAGGCCTCGCGGGCGGTCCTCGAGCGCGTGCCGTTCGGATACCACGTGATCATCGACTGTGGAGGCGGATCATGAAGGCGCGGATGCTCGTGGTCCTGCTCGAGGGGCAGGAGGCGGCAGCGATTCAGGGGATCACGGCCCTCGTCGCCGTTGCACGCGCCGAACGCGCCGTCGTCCGCCTGGCGTACCTGCACCGGATACCATCCCCACGGATGGACCGGCACGGCCGTGTCGTCGCGGACACCGATCGCGAGATGGCCAGGATCGCGGGGACGGCCGTCGAATCGTTACAAGTGGCCGCGCGTCCTTACACCGATGTCGAGATCGAGACCGTCGCGCGCTTCGGCGCGCCCGGCCCCGAGCTCGGGTTCGAGCTCGACGCCTTCGCGCCGACGCTCGTCACGTTCCTGACCGCTCGGGCGCGCGGCCCGCTCGCGCGATTGCAGCTCTGGGCGCTCCGTCGGCGGATCTGGCTCCGTCCCGGAGTTCGGCTGATCGTCCTGGAGACGGCATGGTGGCGGCCGGAAGCGCTACGGCGCGAACCGGCGACCACGCCGTTGTGGGAATTCATCCGCATGGCAGGCGGCCCGTACTGATCGAACGTCGGGAAGAGCGACCGCACGGGGGTCAACATGTTTGGATGGGGAAAGAGCACCTGCATCTTCTGCGACCGGCGAGTACCGGCCAAGGATGTCGTGCGACTGCGCGACTGGAAGGGCATGGCCATCTGTACGAGCTGTTACGCGAGCTGGGAACAGGCCGGCAGAAAGTGCGGCGCGTGTGGAACAGTGGTGAACGGAATGCAGGAGGTGAGTGCGTTTGAAAAGCCCAAGCGGACCTTCGGCCATGCCGACTGCGGGGGAATGCGCCTGAGTCGGTGACCTGCTGCAGGGAAGTAGATCCGGTGAGGGGATGGGATTGACGGGCCCGCCGTGACCACACGTTGCCTCAGATGCAGGCAACGGCGCCCGCATCGGCCGAAGTTTGTATCCACGGTCCGGCGAACTGTTGTACAAAACGCTGTGCACGCGCCCCCCGACTCACGGAGGTTCGACATGGCGATCACTCCGCAGACGGTTACGACTCTGAACGACTCCGTGCACGAGCTTCCTCTGCCGGACGTCAGGGTGCAGGAGCTCCCGGTGGAGCTGAACCAGCTCCACGTGGCGGCCGTCGCCAACCGGGCCCGGCTCGACTTCGACGCGGACCCGAGCGATTTCCGCCGGGCGCTCCACGCGGCGAAGGACAGAGCGCTGTGGACGCCGCGCTTCCTTTCCTCAGCCTGACCGAGGTCGCCGGGGCGATCGCAGGGCGCAAGGTCTCGTCGCTCGAGGTCACGCGCGCGGCCATCGAGCGCGTCGAGCGGCTGGACCCGAAGCTCCACTTCTTCGTCTGGTGGGAGCCGGAGGAGGCGCTGGCCGCCGCCCGGGCGGCCGACGCGCGACTTGAGGCCGGCGGGCCCGTCGGCCCGCTCCACGGTGTGCCGCTCGCCCACAAGGACATGTTCTACGTCGCGGGCAAGCGCTCGACGTGCGGCTCGAAGATCCGGCGCGATTTCCGGCCGACCTACACGGCGACCGTGATGGAGCGTCTCGCGGCCGCCGGCGCGATCAACCTCGGCGGACTGGCCATGGTGGAGTTCGCCATGGGTCCCCACGGCTACAACGCGCACCTCGAGCAGTGCCGGAACCCGTGGAACCCGGAGTACATCCCGTGTGGCTCGTCGAGCGGCTCCGGCGTGGCGGTGGGCGCGCGGGCGGTGTACGGCGCGCTCGGCTCCGACACCGGAGGGTCGATCCGCTGCCCCGCCGCCGTCGCCGGTGTGGTCGGCATCTGCCCGACCTACTCGCGCGTCAGCCGCCACGGCGCGATGCCGATGTCCACGTCCCTCGACTGCGTCGGCCCGCTGGCGCGCACGGTGCGGGACTGCGCCCGGATGCTGCGGGTGATCGCGGGGCCCGACGGGCTCGACGCCAGCGCCAGCGACGAGCCGGTGCCGGACTGGGAGGCGACGCTGGGCGACGGCCTGCGCGGCGTGCGCGTGGGCGTGCCCGACGGCTACTTCTACGACGGGGTCACCGACGAGATCCGCGCCGCGCTGACGGCCAGCCTCGGCGTGCTCCGCGGGCTCGGGGCCGACGTTGTCGAGGTGAAGGTGCCGCCGTCGATCTACGAGGTCGCGGAGATCCAGCCGGTCGTGATGAAGTCAGAGGGCGCCGCGAACCACAGCCGCTGGATGCGCGAGCGGCCGCAGGACTACTCCGATCAGATCCGCAACCGGCTGCAGGCGGGCTTCTTCATCCCGGCGGCCGACTACATCCAGGCGATCAAGGCCCGCGGGGGGCTGCTCTCGGAGTTCGTCGACGCGGTGTTCACGCGCGTCGACGTCCTGCACACGCCGCTCCTGCCCATGCCCGTGCCGAGGATCAGCGAGGCCATGCCGTCGTCCGGGCCCGCCTATCTGGAAATGGTCGTCTCGCTCACGCGCAACACCAAGATCGTCAATTACCTCGGACTGCCCGCGATGAGCGTGCCGTGCGGGTTCTCCGCGAACGGGCTGCCGATTGCCTTCCAGCTCATCGGGCGGCCGTTCGCCGAGGCGAGCCTGTTCCAGGTCGGTCACGCCTACGAGCGCGCCACGCCCTGGCACGCGAGCGCGCCCGAGCTCTGATCCCGCCGTGGTCGATCTCGTCCTGCAGGCGATCGTCAGCGGGATCCTCCTCGGAGGCGTCTACAGCCTGATCTGCGTCGGCCTCACGCTCACCTTCGGCGTGATGCGCATCATCAACTTTGCCCACGGCGAGTTCCTCATGGTCGGCATGTACGCGACCTACTTCTTCGCCCAGGCGTTCCACACCGAAGCCTACGCCGCGCTGCCGGTCGTGCTGCCCGGGCTGTTCGCCTTCGGCGTCGTCGTGTACCACCTGCTCGTGCGCCCGATCCTGGGCGCCGAGCCGCTGAACCAGATACTGCTGCTGATGGGCTTCTCGCTCGTCTTGCAGAACGCCGCGCTGGCCGCGTTCTCGCCCGACGCCCGCAGCCTGCAGTCCGCCCTCTCGATGGCCAAGCTGGAGGCCGGTCCCATCATCGTGAGCGTGCCGAAGCTGATCGCCTTCGGCGCATCGCTGGTCATCACCGCCGGGCTCTACTGGCTACTCCGGGCGACCGAGCTCGGGCGGCGGATCCGCGCCGCGGCCTCGGACCGGGAGACGGCGGCGCTCATGGGCATCAACGTCGGGCGGGTCAACCTCCTGGCCTTCGGCATCGGCGTCGGATGCCTCGGAGTGGCCGCGCCGCTCATCATGCCGATCTTCTACATCGTCCCCAACATCGGCACGTTCTTCATCCTGATCGCGTTCGTGGTCGTGGTCCTGGGCGGGATCGGAAACTTCATGGGCGCGTTCCTGGCGAGCTTCATCGTGGCCGTCGCCGAGTCGCTGGGCGCGCTGTTCATGCCCGGCTCGACGGCTCCCGTGCTCCCGTTCCTGCTCTTCATCCTGGTCCTGCTCTTCAAGCCCGAAGGGCTGCTGGGGGCGCGAGCCCGGTGAGCCGATGGGCACGGGGCGGCGCCGTGGCGGTGACGGTTGCCGCCGCGGCACTCCTGCCCTTCGCGCTCGGCGGGCATCAGACGCACGTCATGATCCAGATCCTCATGGCGGCATACCTCGGGTACTGCTGGAACGTCCTCGGAGGCTTCGCCGGGCAGCTCTCGTTCGGACACGCGCTGTTCATGGCCGTCGGCGCGTACTCCTCGACGCTGCTGCTCCTCGGCGCCGGCGTGAGCCCCTGGATCGGCATGATCGCGGGCGGGTTCCTGGCTGCGGCCCTCGGCGTGTTCATCGGCTACCTGAGCTTCCGGTACGGGATCAGGGGAACGTACTTCGGCCTGGTCACGCTGGCCTTCGCGGAGATCGCGCGGAACGTGGCGCTGAACTGGAATGCGATCGGCGGGGCCATGGGCCTCTATATCCCCATCCAGTCCAATGACGTGTGGAACCTGAAGTTCGTGGACAAGGCGGGGTACTACCACGTCGTGCTGGGCTTCCTGCTGCTGGCGCTCGGCGTGACCGCCTGGCTCGAGCGAAGCCGGATCGGCCACTGTCTCCTCGCCATCCGCGAGAACGAGGACGCCGCCCGGGCGCTCGGCGTCGACGTCATGCGGGGCAAGCTCCTGGCCACGGCGATCAGCGCGTTCATGACGGCGCTCGGCGGCACGCTCTACGCGCACTACGTGACCTTCATCGATCCCCACACGCTCCTGAACATGAACATGGCGATCGAGATCATGATCTACGCGATCGTAGGCGGGATCGGGACCCTGTGGGGACCGCTCCTCGGCGCCGCCGTGCTCGTCCCACTCGCCGAGGTCATGCGCGCGAGCCTCGGCAAGAGCTACGCGGGCATCCACCTGGTCGTCTACGGCGCTGTGCTGATGGCCATCGTCATGTTCGCGCCGGACGGGCTCGTCGGGCTCCTGCGCCGATTCGGGGCGCGAGCGCGCGGCGCCGGGATGCCGGCCCTCAGCCCGAGCGCCCGATCGTGAGCCTCCTGACCGTGCGGGGCCTGAGCAAGAGCTTCGGCGGTCTGCGCGCGGTCTCCGACGTCAGCTTCGACGTCGAGGGGGGCAGCGTCGTCGGCCTCATCGGTCCCAACGGTGCCGGCAAGACGACGACGTTCGCGCTGATCTCCGGCTTCCAGCGCCCCACCGCCGGCGTCGTCACGTTCAAGGGAGAGCTGGTCACCGGCCTCTCGCCGGACGCGATCTGCCACCGTGGGCTGACCCGGACCTTCCAGATCATGCAGGCCTTCCCGAAGCTGACCTTGCTGCACAACGTGATGATCGGCGCCTACGCCCGTCACCGGACGGTGACCGCCGCCCGGCGGCGGGCCCTCGAGGTCCTCGAGCGCTTCGGCATGGTCGAGCGCCGGGAGCAGCTGGCCCGCAATCTCACGTTGGCCGACCTGAAGCGGCTCGAGATCGCCAAGGCGCTCGCGACCGACCCCGCGCTGATCCTGCTCGACGAGGTGGTGGCCGGGCTGACACCGACCGAGATCGAGGACATGGTGCGCCTGATCCGCAGCATCCGCGCCGAGGGCGTCACCATCCTCATGATCGAGCACGTGATGCAGGCGGTGATGGCGCTGTCCGAGGTGATCGTGGTCCTCGATCACGGCGAGAAGATCTTCGAGGGCTCGCCCGCGGAGGCCACGCGCGACCCCCGGGTGGTCGAGGCGTACCTCGGGGAGGGCGCCGCGCATGCTTAGCGTCGAGGGGATCTCGGCGCAGTACGGCCACGCGCGCGTGCTCCACGAGGTCACCTTCGGCGTCGCGGAGGGTCAGATCGTCTCGGTGGTCGGCGCGAACGGCGCCGGCAAGACGACGCTGGTGAAGGTCCTCTCGGGCCAGCTGCGTCCCACACGCGGCCGCGTGATCTTCGACGACGCCGACATCACGACCTGCCCGGCCCACGAGATCGTGCTCCGTGGCATCGTGCAGGTGCCGGAAGGCCGGCGCCTGTTCGCCGACATGACGGTCCTCGAGAACCTGCTGCTGGGCTCGACCCACCCGTGGGCGCGCGCGCAGCGTGGCGAGGGACTCGACCACGTCCACGCGCTCTTCCCGATCCTGCGCGAGCGTGGAGGGCAGCTGGCGGGCACGCTCTCCGGCGGCGAGCAGCAGATGCTGGCCATAGCGCGCGGGCTGATGGCGCGGCCGCGCCTCTTGATCCTGGACGAGCCGTCGCTGGGCCTCGCGCCTCGATTGGTCACCGAGATCATCGAGGTGATCCGCACGCTGAACCGGCAGGGCCTCACCGTGCTGCTGATCGAGCAGAACGTGCGCCATTCGCTGGCCGTCTGCCACCAGGGCGTCGTGCTCGAGAACGGCCACGTCGCGCTGGTCGATTCGGGCGAGGCGCTCCTCGACAACGAGCACCTCCGTCGCGCGTACCTGGGACTGTGAGCCGGCGTGAAAGGGAATGTGGGACGCCATGAGCGCTGACCCCAACGCCGTCGCGTACGACCGGATGGTGCGGAGCCATCCATGGCTCGTCGGCGTGCGTGCCGCGGGCGAGGTGATACCGACCCTGCGCCGGAACCTCATCCTGCACGCGGCGCCGCCGATCGCGTGGGCCCGCATGAGCGACCTGTTGCGGGGCGGGATGATCGGCGCCGCGCTGTTCGAGGGGCTCGCGTCGACGCCGGAGGAGGCCGTGGCCAGGGCCGCGGCCGGCGAGATCGAGTTCGGCGCCGCCCAGGACCACGGCGCCATGGCCGGCGGCGTGGGCTCGATCACCGCCAGCATGCCGGTGATGGTCGTCGAGGATCGCTCGAACGGCCGGCGCTCGGTCCAGTTTCTGATGGAGGGCTTCGGCCGCGCGCTGGTCTTCGGCGCCTACGACGCGGCGGTGCTCGACCGGCTGCGCTGGCTTCGCGACAGCGTCGCGCCGATCCTGGACGGCGCCATCCGGGCGCTCGGCGGTCTCGACCTGCGCGAGATCATCGCCGAGTCGCTGGCGCGTGGCGACGAGCTGCACAACCGCAACCGGGCGGCGACCTCCCTGTTCGTGAACCGCATCGCGCTCGCCCTGCTCGACACGCGGCCGCCGGCCGACGAGCACCGCCGCGTGCTGGCCTTCCTGAACGACAACGTGCAGTTCTTCGTGTGCGCCGTGCTCCCCGCGGTGCAGCTCATGCTCCACGCGGCTCACGGCATCCCGGGCTGCAGCGCGCTGACGGGCGTCGGCGGCAACGGCACCGACTGCGGGATCCGGCTGAGCGGTCTCGACGGCCAGTGGTTCGTCGCGCCCGGCGAGGTACCGAAGGGCGTGGTGCAGGCCGGCGTGGCGCCGGCGGACGTGGCCCCGGGGTGCGGCGACAGCTTCCTGGTCGAGTGCGCCGGGCTCGGCGCCGCCGTGCTCCCCGCCGCGCCCGCGCTGACGCCGGCCCTCGGCGTGAGTTTGGCCGACGCGGCGCGCTTCGCCGAGGGCGCGTACCGGATCGCGCTCGGAGAGCACCCGCACTACATCGTGCCGGCGCTCGGCTTCCGGGGCGCGCCCGTCGGCGTGGACGCGCGCAAGGTGGTCGAGACCGGCATCCGCCCGGTCATCGACATCGTGATGGGACACCGGCAGGCCGGCGTGGGGATGGTCGGCATGGGGATCGTGAGCCCGCCGCTCGTGTGTTTCGAGGACGCGGTGCGGGCGCTGGAGGCGAGGCGTGCGTAGACATGTCAACGAGGAGAACGTCATGAGACGAATTCGGTGGAGTCACGGGATCGTCGCGGTGGTGATGCTCGCGCTGGTGTGCGGGCTCGGATGGGGCGACGGCGCGCGAGAGGCGATCGCCCAGACGGGCAAGGTGCGGATCGGCGTCGTGCTTCCGATCAGCGGGCAGTTCGCGGTGGGCGCGGTGAACCCGAAGCGGGGCTATGACCTGGCCGCCGAGGAGATCAACAAGGCCGGCGGGATCAAGGCGCTCGGCGGCGCCCAGATCGAGCTGGTCTACGCGGACAACCAGGGCAAGCAGGACGTCTCGATCGGCGAGACCGAGCGGTTGATCCAGCAGGAGAAGGTGGCCGCGATCATGGGCGCCTGGCACAGCCCGAGCACGATCGCCGGCACCCAGGCGGCTGAGCGCCACAAGACGCCGTGGGTCGTCGAGGTCGCCTCGGCGGACATCATCCTCGAGCGCGGGTTCAAGTACGTCACGCGGGTCAACGTCAAGGCGAGCTGGTACGGCGAGGCCCCGGTGGACTTCCTCGACTACGCGAAGTCCACGCTCAAGATGAAGGTCGAGCGCGTGGCGATCATGTATACCGACGACGACTGGGGCCGGTCGTCGGTGGCGAAGGGCACCAAGAACGCGCTCACCAAGCGCGGCTACCAGGTCGTCGAGGAGATCGCCTATCCGTCGGCCACCCAGGACGTGACGACGTACATCACCAAGGTCAAGGCGGCGCGGCCCGATGCGTTCGTGGTCACGTCCTTCCCGAACGACGCGCTCCTCGTGGCGCGCGCGGTCGAGCAGCTCGGGCTCAAGGTGCCGATCGGGTCGGCGTCTCCTCGGGGTTACGTGCAGCCGACCTTCCGGAGCAACCTGGGGCCGATCGCCGAGAAGTGGCTCGTGGTCGGCGGCTGGAACCCCGACATCCCCGGCGCAAAGCCGCTCGCCGACGTCTTCAAGGCCAAGTACGGCGTGGACATGAACGAGCACGCGGCGCTGTCCTACCAGACGCTGTACGTCCTCAAGGAGGCGATCGAGCAGGCCAAGAGCACCGATCGGGACAAGATCAACGACGCGCTGCACGCCATCAAGATCGGCCCAGGCCCGTTGATGGTCATGCCCTTCACCGGAATCGAGTTCGATCAGACGGGCCAGAACCCCCACGCGCGGGAGCTGATGCTGCAAGTCCGCGAGGGCGCCCTCGTCACGGTCTGGCCGGAGAAGTTCGCCTCACAGAAGCCGGTCCTGCCGTTCCGTTGAGCAGCGACGCCCTGATCTCAGTCCTGCGTAACGCCTCAGCGCTCTCAGCTCGTGATGCTCATCGAACGGGCGAGAGGCGATCCGGCGGCGGGTCCGCAGATCGATAACCCACGGATTTTCTTCGGCACTGGTTGTGGCAATCGACTTGCTCGATCCCGCGGAAGTGAGGGCTTCGATGGGCGAGCTGGCCGACGTCGAGTTGGCCGCGGTCACCAAGCGGTTCGGCGCCGTGGTCGCGGTGAATGCCGTCAGTTTGCGCATTCCCAAGGGCGCCTATTGCTGCCTGCTCGGCCCGAGCGGCTGCGGCAAGACGACGACACTCAGGCTGATCGCCGGTCACGAGACGGTCACGTCCGGCGACATCTTCGTGGGCGATCAGATCGTGAACGATCTGCCGCCGGCCGGGCGCCGGAGCGCGATGATGTTCCAGGATTACGCGCTCTTCCCGCATCTGGACTGCCTCGACAACGTCGCCTTCAGCCTGAAGATGCGCGGGATCGGCCGCGCGGAGCGGCGCCGCCAGGCCTTCGAGTTCCTGGAGCGCGTGCACATGGCGGAGTACGTCCATCGCATGCCGGCCCAGCTCTCGGGTGGCCAGCGCCAGCGCATCGCCCTCGCCCGGGCGCTCATCACCAACCCGAGCGTGCTCCTGCTCGACGAGCCGTTGTCGGCCCTGGACCCCGTGCTCCGCGGTCACATGCGTGAAGAGCTCAAGCGCCTGCAGATCGCGCTGGGCATCACGTTCGTACACGTGACCCATGCCCAGGACGAAGCGTTCGCCCTGGCGGATCTCGTCGTCGTGATGAATCGTGGATCGGTGGAGCAGATCGGGTCGCCCCGAGAGATCTACAACCGGCCCCGGACGGCTTTCATCGCGGAGTTCGTAGGTGGTCACAACATCCTCCGGGGAAGGCTCGAGGGCGGTGATGAGCGCCGATGCACCGTCGTGATCGCCGGCGGCGCGCGACTGGACGTTCCGCTCCGCGGAGACCGCGCGGGCGCCGAGGTGGCGTTCACGATCCGTTGCGACCGGGTGAGTCTCGCGGCCCACGCCGTGCAACCGGCGGTCGCCGCGAACACGCTTCACGGCACCGTGGTGGCGGTCGAATACCAGGGCCCACTCGTCAGTGTTGTCCTCGACGTCGGGACCGTCGACGAGTTCGCGGTGCTGATGGCGGAGCGTGGCTTCGAGAAAGACCCCGTCCAGGTGGGCGACCGCGTGGGGGCCTCCTGGGCCATCGACGACGGGCACGTGCTCACCGACGGCTGAGAGGTATCTGGGATTCACATCTTCGGGCCAGCGACGGAGGAGGGCCAATGACAGACGAACGACGGACCCCGGGCGGCGACGACACCAAGCTGACTTCCCGCGCCCCTCGCGTCACTCGCCGCGCGTGGCTCGCGGGCGCGGCCGGCGCGGCCTTCAGCGCGAGCACCCTGGGACGCGCGCCCGTGGTGTGGGCGCAACGGATCAAGGACGTCACCCTCCGACAAGTCGGAACTGGAGTGTCGAACATCAACGAAATCGCCCAGAAGGTGAAGGAGGACCTCGGCCTCACGCTGGCCATGACGGCACTGGACTCGGACGCCGTGGTGCAGCGCACGGTCACCCAGCCGCGCTCCTACGACATCGCTGATATCGAGTACTGGATGGCGAAGAAGGTCGTCCCGACGGGCGTGCTCCAGCCGCTCGACACGTCGAAGATCAAGCTCTTCGACAAGATGGTGCCGGTCTTCATCACCGGCAAGCTCACGCCGAGCTCGCCGGTGGCGCAGGGCACCGCCCCGCACACCGTGGAGTTCGTCGACGGCGCCGACTCCGCCAGGTTCGCCAAGGCGCCCACGCGGTGGGCCACCATGATCCCCACGATCTACAACGCCGACACGCTCGGCATCCGTCCCGACCTGGTCAAACGGAAGATCGAGAGCTGGACCGAGCTCCTGAATCCGGAGTTCAAGGGCAAGGCCTCGATTCTCAACATCCCCTCGATCGGAATCATGGACGCCGCGATGGTCTGCGAGGCCGCCGGCCGGGTGAAGTACGTCGACAAGGGAAACATGACCCGCGAGGAGATCGACAAGACCATCGCCACGATGATCGAGGCGAAGAAGGCGGGGCAGTTCCGGGCGTTCTGGAAGACCTTCGACGAGTCCGTCAACCTGATGGCTTCGGGCGAGGTGGTCATCCAATCCATGTGGTCGCCGGCCGTGACCGCCGTCCGCGCCAAGGGCATCCCGTGCTTCTACGCGCCCCTGAAGGAAGGCTATCGTGCGTGGGCGGGCGGGCTCGGCGTCGCCAAGCACCTGACCGGTCTGCAGCGCGACGCGGCGTACGAGTACATCAACTGGTATCTCTCCGGCTGGGTCGGCGCCTTTCTGAACCGCCAGGGCTACTACAGCGCGGTTCTCGACACGGCCCGACAGAAGATGGACCCCGCCGAGTGGGACTACTGGATGGAGGGCAAGCCCGCGGCCAAGGACATCGTCGACCCCTTCGGCAAGAAGATCGAGGCCAAGGGGGCCGTGCGCGACGGCGGCTCGTTCTCCGAGCGGATGGGGCGCGTGTCGTGCTGGAACTCGGTGATGGACGAGGACCGGTACATGGTCGGCAAGTGGAACGAGTTCATTGCCGCGTAGCTGGCGCGACGCGGTGATCGGGCCGAGGCCGGCGGCCTACTGGCAGGTGGCGCCGCTGGTCGCCGTGCTCGCGGGGTTCGTCGTCTTCCCGCTCGGCGCCATCGTGGTGGCCAGCTTCTGGGACTACGAGAACTACCGGCTGGTGCCCACGTTCGTGCTCCGGAACTATGCCGAGCTGTTCGCCTCGCACGTCACCTACGTGACCTACCTGCACACGATCCTGCTCGCGGCGCTCGCGTGGGCGTGCACCCTGCTGCTCGGCTTCACGGTGGCCTATTTCCTCGCCTTTCACGTGCGGACGACGATCTGGCGGACGGTGCTCTTCCTCCTGTGCACGATCCCGTTCTGGACGTCGAACATCATCCGCATGATCGCGTGGATCCCCTTCCTCGGTCGCCACGGGATCGTCAACAGCGTGCTCCTGGCCACCGGGCTGATCGGCCAGCCTCTCGAGTTCCTCCTGTTCTCGGACTTCGCCGTGGTGCTGGCCTTCGTGCACCTCTACACGCTGTTCATGGTCGTGCCGATCTTCAACTCGATGATGCGCATCGACCGGTCGCTCATCGAGGCCGCCGCCGACGGCGGCGCCACGCCGTGGCGCGTGGTGCGCGAGATCGTCGTTCCGCTCTCGAAACCCGGCATGGCCATCGGCTCGGTGTTCGTGGTGTCGCTCGTCATGGGGGACTTCGTCACCGTGCGGCTGATGGGCGGCGGCAAGAGCGCGGCGGTGGGACTGATGCTCGCCAACTCGCTCTCGCTCCTGCAGTACCCGCAGGCGGCGGCCGGCGCAGTCGTGCTCCTCGTCGTGGTGCTCGGCATCGTCGGCACGATCCTGACCATGGTCGACGTGCGGAAGGAGCTGTGAGGCGATGCGCGACGGCCGCCGGTCGCGGAGCTTCTGGGTGCTCGCCGCCGTCTTCGCGCTCTTCGTGATGTTCCTCTACGGACCGCTGTCGGCCATCGTGCTCCTGTCCTTCCAGGGACCGGCGGGGGGCCTCACCTTTCCGATGACCGGCGTGTCCCTCCACTGGTTCCGGGCGCTCTTCGAGCAGCAGCGGGTCGGCGACTTCAAGGGCTCCTTCCTTCGCTCGCTCACCCTGGGGCTCGTGGTGACGGCGATCACCGTGCCCTGCGCGCTCGCCGCCGGGTACGCGTACCGGCGCGGCTTCCGGGGCTCCCGTGCCGTCCTCTACCTGGCGCTGGCCAGTATGATCGTGCCCTCGCTGCTGATCAGTCTCGGCATCGGTCTCGTGTGGAGGGCGCTCGGGCTCGACGCGACGTGGTACACCTCGGGGCTCGCCGCCCACCTCACGTGGACCCTGCCCTTCGGCCTGCTGATCATCCTGGCGGTGTTCAACCGCTTCGACCGATCCTACGAAGAGGCCGCACGTGACCTCGGGGCCAGCGGCTGGCAGACCTTCCGCCACGTCGTGCTCCCGCTGATCGCGCCGAGCCTGATCGGCGTCGCCCTGTTCGCCTTCACGCTGTCGTATGACGAGTTCTCCCGTACGGTGCTGGCGTCCGGCGTGTTCAACACGCTCCCGCTCGAGATCTATGGGATGACGACCAACATCACCTCGCCGGCTCTCTACGCGCTGGGGACGCTGACGACCGCCTTCTCGCTCGCCACGATCGTGGCCGCGCTCGTGACGGCACAGGTGATCGAGCGGCGACGCACGCGGCCCCGCCCGACGGGGACGGCAGGGACGTCGTCGTGAAGCTCATCGGCGTCGACGTCGGCGGCACGTTCACCGACCTCGTGCTGTCCGACACCGAGCACGACCGGACGCTCATTCACAAGGTCCCCACGACGCCGGCCGACCCCTCGGCGGGCGTCCTCGCCGGAATCCGCGAGCTCTGCGCGCGCCACGGCATCGCGCCGTCGGAGATCGGCCACGTGTTCCACGGCACGACCATCGCCACCAATGCGGTGCTCGAGTATCGCGGCGCCCGCACCGGGCTGATCACAACGGCGGGCTACCGTGACATCGTCCACGTTGGGCGTCACCAGCGGCCCGAACACTATTCCATCATGCAGGAGCTGCCCTGGCAGGACCGGCCTCTCGTCCGCCGCCGCCACCGCGAAGTCGTCAGCGAGCGCATCGTCCCGCCCCGCGGCGACGTTCTGGTCCCGCTGGACGAAGAGGGCGTGCGTCGAGCGGCGCGCGTGCTCAGGGCCGCCGGCGTCGAGGCCATTGCCGTGTGTTTCCTGTTCTCCTACCTCGATCCCCGTCACGAGGAACGTGCTCGCGAGCTCGTGCTCGAGGAGTACCCGGACGCGTTCGT